>Ga0224508_10003456_pt1 | contig 13041 bp, 13 predicted proteins | sample SF_Jan12_sed_USG_4_FD_170157 | JGI IMG/M metagenome (GOLD analysis project Ga0224508, IMG submission 170157) | Sediment microbial communities from San Francisco Bay, California, United States - SF_Jan12_sed_USGS_21 | ecosystem: Environmental > Aquatic > Marine > Sediment | place: USA...
AAGCACTGCTATACTGCGGATCACCAAGTGAGGGAGAAAATGATCAGCCAGGCCGACAAATGGTGACGACATCACCACCTTGTCGAACCAGGTATGTTTGTGGATCGAGCGCAACAAAATTTGCGCACCGGTTGAATGTGCAAGCGCGTTGTAAGGTGGCGGGCAATCGGGCAGGACGACATGGTGCATGAAATCGTCGAAGTCCCGGTCGTACTTCTTGAAACTTGAGATGTGGCCGCGATGGCGGTTCTGCAAAATGCGCTCAGATCCGCCTTGGCCACGCCAGTCCATAATAGCGACGGCATAACGGCGTGCGTGCAGATCGTTGATGGTTTCGAAATACCGTTCGATGAATTCGGCGCGGCCCTGAAAAATGCACACGGTGCCGCGCCGGCCGGGCGGCCCGTCGCTCACGGCATAGCGCAACTTGACACCATCGCCGGTCTCAAATTCGCCAACCTTCAATCCGCTCGGCACTTCATTGCCCGGTAAGCCGTTAAGCTTCATGAATACTGCTGTGCCTCAAGATCAGGTTCGACTTCAATATGTTAGAGAGCGATTCACGATATCGAATGATTCATTCGATATCGAAAAGGGCTCTAGCGCCAAATGCTGAAAGCGCCGCCGGCCCGCTCTCCGGTCCAACCATCCGATACGAATGTATCATTTGACGGTATGGATCGGGGAGCGAGCCGGCGCCGATTTTGATTTCACCACATGGTCGCTGTGTAGACGACGTTTGGCTTTGCGGCAAGGTCAGTCGCGTCTGACCTCAGTCAGTTCGCCGCTGGCTGAGGACAACGTGATGGTGAACGGCTTGCCATCGCGCTGGGCAGCAAAGTCGTAGCTCTTGCCATTACAGCTCTTGGCTTCGATATCGGTAAAGCCAAACCCGGCGACGATTTTTTCCGCACTCTTGCAGCTGATCCGGCCTTTCACCTTCTTTTCGGTTGCAGCCTGGACCTTCTTTGCAGGTTCACGCTTGACCGGCGCTGGTTCCAGGGTTGCCGTTCTGACGGACTTTTCTTTCACCGGCTGGGCCTCAATCGGTGCGATCGGCTTGACCTTTACAGGTTCCGGTGCGGCCGTTGTCGTCGGTACCGGTGTTGGCGTTGGCTCGATTGGTACGATTGTTACCGGCGAATTGCCAAGCGTTGCGGTTTTGACCGGCCCTGATTCAGTTGGCTGTCCGATACTGTCTGCAGAAACAAATGGCTCGGTAAAGGGACGTGAACGGGGCAGCGGCACGTTGGCCTGCTGTTTGCGTTTGAACGTCTCCGGAGCGAGGTCATAACGGATCTGGCGATCGCGCCAACGCTTGCGGATTTCCGCCTTGCGCCGTTTGGCTCTCAGCCTTCTGGCCTTACGGCGCTCGGCGCGCAGGAGCTTTCGATACTGGCGCTCGGTCAGATACTCTTCTTCATAATAGGTTGCAGCTGGCGCGCGCCGGCGCTTGGGCACATAATAGTTGAATGATTCATCTTCGTACTGGTTATAGGAATCATAAAACCAGTGGCGATTATGATCCGCATTTGCATCGCTGGCAAAAATTCCCGGCAACACGATACAGGCCGCCAAGCCTGCCAAAATCAATCGTGTTCTCATGGTGATGTTACCTCCAAAAAGATGGTGCAAGGGCGATCACCCGTTCGCCGTCAATGTCCGAAATCTACCGTGGATATATTAGACCGCGAGAATGAGGCAAGAGCGCGGCTAAGGTTAACGCGAAGTCAGACCTCTATTCTTCCGCAATTTTCTGCGGATTGAGATAAGCTTCCGCAACGTTGATTCGCTGGTGATTCCGGCTCTGAAGTGGCGTAAAATGGTAGAGTTTGGTGGTGCGTACCCTTGAATATATACCCTTTTGGTACCAAATGTATTGTCAAGAAATAATAATACTCCGGGGTGGGGCCTGTCCATGGGCCCCAATTGGATATTACAAACACAGGAAGGAGACGCCTCATGCTTGAGGGTGCAGGTATATTTGTTCTAATTCTATTGGTTTTGGCCCTGGTGACCGTCGCCATGGGGATCAAAGTTGTTAAACAAGGTTATAACTATACTGTTGAGCGGTTTGGTCGATACACAAGGACACTTGATTCCGGGCTGGGGCTGATTGTGCCATTTGTCGACCGTATTGGCGCTAAAATGAACATGATGGAGCGGGTTCTGGAGGTGCCGAGCCAGGAGGTTATCACCAAGGACAACGCCATGGTGCAGGTCGACGGCGTGGCGTTCTTCCAGGTGCTCGATGCCGCCAAGGCGACCTACGAGGTCAATCAGCTCGAAAATGCCATTCTCAACATCACCATGACCAACATCCGTACCGTCATGGGTTCGATGGATCTCGACATGCTGTTGTCGCAGCGCGATGACATCAACCATTCGATTTTGAGCGTGGTAGATCAGGCCTCAACGCCCTGGGGCGTGAAGATGACCCGCATCGAAATCAAGGACATCAACCCACCGCGCGATCTGGTCGATTCGATGGCCCGGCAGATGAAGGCTGAACGTGACAAACGTGCTGCTATTCTTGAAGCCGAAGGCGCGCGCCAATCGGCAATCCTGAAGGCTGAAGGTGAAAAGCAGGCGGTGATGCTCGATGCCGAAGGCCGCAAGGAAGCAGCGTTCCGTGATGCCGAGGCACGTGAGCGTGCCGCCCAGGCTGAAGCCAACGCGACGACCATGGTCTCGCAGGCGATTGCTGGCGGCGATGTGCAGGCGATCAACTACTTTGTCGCCAACAACTACATCAAGGCGCTCGAAGGCCTGGCGACTTCGCCAAACCAAAAAGTTCTGATGCTGCCCGTTGAGGCCTCGTCGGTGATTGGCTCGATCGCCGGTATCGGCGAGATTGCCAGGGAAACGTTTGGCGGCGGCGGTTCTGGCGGCGGTTCGCCAAGACCGACTCCGGCACCACGCAAGCGCACGTCAGGCGCAGTGCCGACGGTATCGTGAGTTGAAGAGCTGGAAGTGAAGGAAAGGATAGATCATGAGTGAGCTGCTTGGACTGTTTGGTGGCTGGACGTGGTGGATCCTGGCCGGCGTTTTGTTGATCATCGAATTGCTGGCTCCGGGGGTTATCTTCATGTGGCTGGCCGGAGCGGCTGCGACCGTCGGGCTCATCGAGCTGGTCTACGACATGCCCTGGCAGGCCGAGATCGCGATCTTTGCGGTGTTGTCGGTTGTCTTTGTCGTTGTTGGCCGGCCGTGGGTGCTCAAGCGCCAGCACGTTGAAAGCGATCAGCCGCATCTCAACAAGCGGATCAACCAGTATGTCGGCCAACGGCATATCCTTGTCACGCCAATCGTCAATGGGCGTGGTCAGATCCGTATCGACGACACATTGTGGGATGTCATGGGGCCTGATCTTGACAAAGATGCCTGGGTAAAAGTGACCGGTGTCGATGGCCTGAGGCTGCAAGTTGAAGCTGACAACACAGCTTGATCGCGGCTCAAACCGGTCCGATAAACCACAGGACCACTGACGTGGTGAATAACGACAAACCCGTGCCCAGCGCGATGGCGCCGGACACGGGCGCTACGGCAGCATCGTATCTGGTGGCGAACAGGTAGGCATTTACGCCGGGCGGCAGGGCTGCAAAGATGATCACTACGCCGGCAGCAACAGATGGCAACTGGAAAACCTTCACAGCCAGCAGCGCAGCGATCAGCGGCATGACGATCATCTTCAATGTCAGAATGACCGTGACGCCACGCACGTTCCCCTTAAAACCAAAACCGGACAGTGACAGACCCAGGGCGAACAACGCCGCCGGTACACCGGCCTGACCCAACAGGGCGATGGTGCGGTCGGCAATTGAGGGCAGCCCAATGCCGGTCAGCCGCCACAGTGAACCGGCAACGATGGCCACAACGACCGGATTGCGAATGAGATCATTCACCAGGTCACGCAAGATGGCGGTCAGAGACGTGTCGCTACGTTCGCCGGACATTTCGGCCAGCAAGGTCGCCGCGGTCCACTGGATCGGAGAATGAATGGACAGGATCAACCCGGCCGGCAGGGCGGCGGCAGGGCCGAGAAAACTGACCGACAGCGGAAGGCCCATCATCAGCAGATTGCCGAACGAAGACGTTATGGCTGCAGCAGAGCCGCCACTGGCAGAGATCGAGGCAAGCCGCTTTGAGGCCAGGATTGCCAACCCCCAGATGATCACGATCGCCGCGAAAAACGCCGCCCACAACCGCCAGGGCGGATTGGCGACATCAACGGCCACCATGGTGCGGAACAGCAGAGCCGGTATTGCAAAGTAGAGGACAAATCGGGTGAGACCTTTCTCCGCTTCGGCTGAAAAGAACTTGATGCGGGCAGCAAGATAACCGAGCGCGATCAGGGCAAAGACGGGGATAACGGTGATGGCAATGGTGTGCATGGGTTGGCCGGCAGGACAAGGGGGTCTGTTGTTGTAGACGATCACAACGGCTCTTGCATCATTGACAAAAGCTGCTTTCGCGATCTGCCCGGTTACACTAATGTTGGCAGCTATGGCCAAGTTACCTGCAGATAATCCTGCCGCCGATCTGGTGGCGCGCGCGTACAGCATCACCGATGCCGATGAACAGCAGGCGCTCTATCATGACTGGGCCGGGACCTATGATGAGGCGATGATTGGGGATCTCAATTATGTTTCTCCGCAAAAATGCGCCGCCCTTTATGCTCGTCATCAGGCCGACAAATCAGGCCTGATCCTTGATGTCGGATGCGGCACGGGATTGGCTGGCAGTGAGCTGGCCAAGCTGGGCTACGACATGATGGACGGGATCGATCTTTCCGAGAGCATGCTTGAGATGGCCGGCAAGCGCGGTCTGTATCGAAAGCTGTTCGTGGCCGATCTGCTCAAGCCTCTCGATATTGAGACCGGTGTCTATGACGGTGCCATCTGTACCGGCACCTTTACGCATGCCCATGTTGGCGCTGAATGCCTTGATGAGATTGTCAGGACGTTGAAACCCGGCGGGCTGTTTGCCTTTACGGTGCATCGTGAGGTGCATGACGAGTTGGGCTTTGGTGCGAAACTTGCTGCGCTGGAGAGAGCCGGCGTGCTCACCCAGAAGGAGCATACCCGCGACATCTATTTTGAGGACTCGCAAGAGGCAGAAGGCCACTACTACGCCTATGTGAAGGCGTGATGTGATGATCCGCGCACCGGCAGATCAACGAGTTCAGCAGGCCAGGGAACGTCGGTCATCTGATGAGGCAAGGTCGTTTTATCGTAAATGGGCGGCTGATTACGATGCTGACATTGCCGGCACACTGAAGTTTACCGGTGGCACCGATATTGCCAAAATGCTGGCACAAGGGTTGACGAACAGGCCTTCGCGCATCGTTGATCTGGGATGCGGAACCGGGCTGGTCGGCGCCGAGCTGCAAAGGCTTGGCTACACCGATCTGGATGGCATCGATCTGTCAGCGGAAATGCTTGATGTTGCCAGATCCAAAGGCATCTACCAGAAATTGATCGAAGCGGATCTTCTGAAACCGCTCGATATTGCCGATGGCACTTATGATGCTGCTATTTCAGCCGGGACGTTTACCACCGGCCATGTCAACGCATTGAGGCTTAGCGAATTCTTACGGATCATCAAGCCGGAAGGTTGGCTGGCCTGTGTGATTGCGAGCGATTTCTGGCGCCCGGGCGGTTTTGCTCCGGCGATAGACAGACTGCAGTCCGAGGGCCTGATTGCGACCTTTCAGTACACCATTCTGCCGATCTCCGAGACCGATACGGCAACGGCTCACTTCTGTCTCGTGATGGCGGGCCAACCTTAGACCAGGATGATTTTGGTTGAATCAACCAAGAATCACAAATCTCATCGACTACAGGCCCTAGAGTTTGTCGGCACGGTGGCACAAATCAATGCAGGTCCGTCGCAAGGTTTCAAGATCGCGCGGGGTCGACAGACGGTGATCGCCTGACTTGATCAGAGTGAAGCTGGTATCAGGGCCGGTGAGCGCGTTGTAGACCCTCAGGCCGTGTTGCCAGGGCACGTCCGGGTCCTGTTCGCCCTGGAGGATACGGACCGGGAACGGTGCTTCCATGATGCCGTGCAGCAGCAAGTGCTGTTTGCCATCTTCGATGAGGTCACGGGTGATGATGTACGGCTCAGGGCCGTATTCTGAAGGCTCTTCATAGTAGCCCTGCTGTTCGATTTTTTGCCGGACTTCGGCACCGTAGCTGTTCCACATGAGGTCGCGGGTCATGTCGGCGGCAGGCGCGATGAGGACCATGCCGGCGATACGGCCGGCATCGGGCAGCCCCTGAGCATTCAAATGCTTGGCCAACAGCAGTGCCAGCCAGCCGCCCATGCTTGAGCCGATCACGATGCGCGGGCCGGGGCTGCGGGTTGTGAACATCTGAAGGGCTTCGTCCAGCCATTTGGAGATCGTGCCATTGCGAAAGGCGCCACCGGAGGCGCCATGGCCGGAATAATCGAAGCGGATGCAGTTGCGGCCCGTCTTCTGGGCCAGTTCGGCCAGGACCTGCGCCTTGGAACCGGTCATGTCCGACATGAGACCGCCCAGCCAGAAAAAGCCGGTTGGGCCATTTTTCGTGCCTTGCGGCCCATCGGACTGCCAGGCCAGCTCAATCCCGGCACGGGCCGAATGGATTCCCTTTATGCTCATCTGCGCCTTATCCATTGGTAGAACTACCGGTCAAAACTGCATTGTTTGCGCTTGTGCCGGGGCGGTATTCGGTGCATTTTGCCAGCGCGAAGACCAGATGAGCAATTGAAAAGGAGATCAGACCATTCGCAGACCACAAAGGGCGCCCATGCAACCGCGCGACGACGGCCCGCGTGTGAATGAAAAAATCGATGCCGCCAGCGTGCTGGTGATCGATGGAGAGGGCGAAAAACGAGGAGAGATGAGCGTTGCGGCCGCAATGGAACTTGCCGACGAGGCAGGGCTTGATCTGGTAGAGGTTTCACCAACCGCCAGGCCACCGGTATGTAAGCTGCTTGACTATGGCAAGTTCAAATATCAGGCCCAGAAAAAGGCCAACGAGGCCCGTAAGAAGCAAAAGGTCATCGAGGTCAAAGAGATCAAGATGCGGCCGAATATCGACACCCACGATTATGATGTGAAAATGCGCGCGATGGAGCGGTTTTTCAACGATGGCGACAAGGTCAAGGTCACGTTGCGGTTCCGCGGGCGCGAGATGGCGCACCCCGAGCTTGGACGGGCATTGCTTGAGCGGGTCAAGGCCGACATCACAGAGATGGCCAAGGTTGAGATGGAGCCCAAGATGGAAGGCCGTCAGATGCTGATGGTCCTGGCGCCAAAGTAGACTCGCCTGAGATTGCTGGATGCCCTGGGCAAAGAAATTCGACAATGACGAGGTGCTTGAAAAGGCCATGCATGCCTTTTGGGCGCGCGGTTATGAGGCAACCTCGATCCAGGATCTGACCAGCTGCATGGGGATCAACCGTGGCAGCATCTATGCGACATTCAAAGACAAGCGGAACCTGTTTTTGTTGGCGCTTGAGCATTATGAGACGCATTATCGCCGGGCCTTTCTGGCCGATCTCAGACGAGAGCATTCACCGCGCAGAGCGATAACGGCATTGTTCAACGATGTTGTCGATAAGGCCGTGAGCGACAAGAAGCGTTCCGGCTGCCTTTTGGTGAACACTGCCACAGAGATGTCGGCACATGATGAGCGCATCGCTCAAGCGGTGGCCAATGGTCTGTCGGAGACCGAAGATTTCTTCCACCAGTTGATCGAGCTGGGTAAGTCAGGCGGTGAAATTCCAGGCCATGTTGATGCCGCCGATGCTGCTCGTGCGCTTTTGGGATTGCTGACGGGCCTGCGTGTTCTGGCGCGCAGCCGGCCGGAACGCCAGGTGCTTGAGCCGATTGCCCGTCAGGCAGAGGCCTTGTTGAATTAGAAGGCGAGCGGTTTGGCCTGTTGTACCTGCGGCAGCGCATTTACCTTTTTCAGAACTTCGGACGGCACGACGTCATCGATTTCAACCAGTGCTATGGCGTTGCCGCCTTGTGCCTGGCGGCCAAGGTGGAAGGTGGCGATGTTGACGCCGGCATCGCCCAGCAAGCTGCCGAGCGCACCGATGAAGCCTGGTTTGTCTTCATTGGTAACGTAAAGCATGTGCGGGCCCAACTCGGCCTCCATGTTGATGCCCTTGATCTGAATGATGCGCGGCTTGCCATCGGAGAACACGGTGCCGGCAACCGAGCGTTGTTGGGTGGCGGAGTTGACGGTTAGACGGATGTAATTGTCGTAGGCACCGCGTTTGGTCTGGCGCACCTCGTCAACCTGCATGCCACGCTCTCGCGCAACGACGGGGGCTGAGACCATGTTGACCTCACCAAGGATAGGTCTGAGCAGTCCGGCAAGGGCGGCCGAAGTCAGGGCCTTGGTATTCATCTCTGCAACATCTCCGGCATATTCGATGCCGATACCCCTGATGGCGCTTTCGGTCAGCTGTCCGGCAAATGAACCGAGCTGTTCGGCAAGGGCAACGAACGGCTTGAGGCGAGGCGCATCTTCGGCCGAGATGGACGGCATGTTGAGCGCGTTGGTGACGGCGCCATTGATCAGGTAATCCGACATTTGTTCGGCAACCTGAACGGCAACATTCTCCTGTGCTTCGCCTGTCGATGCGCCCAGATGCGGGGTGCAAATGACATTCTCATAGCCGAACAGTGGATGGTCCTTGGCTGGTTCACTTTCAAAGACATCGAGTGCGGCAGCGGCGACATGACCAGCATCGAGGGCATCCTTGAGGTCGGCTTCGACAACCAGCCCGCCACGGGCGCAGTTGATGATGCGTACGCCCTGTTTCATCTGGGCCATGGCCTTGGCATCGATGATATTGCGCGTTTTGTCGGTCAACGGGGTGTGCAAGGTGATGAAATCGGCCCGTGCCAACAGTTTGTCCAGTTCGACTTTCTCGACACCAAGTTCGACGGCCCGTTCCGGCGACAGGAAGGGGTCGTAGGCAACGACCCGCATTTTCAGACCCACAGCCCGGTTGGCGACGATTGAACCAATATTGCCGCAACCAATCAGGCCAAGGGTCTTGTTGAACAACTCGACCCCCATGAACTTGCTTTTCTCCCACTTGCTTTCATGGGTCGAGCGATCAGCGGAAGGGATATGCCGGGCAAGAGCCATCATCATGGCGATGGCGTGTTCTGCGGTCGTGATGGCATTGCCGAAGGGTGTATTCATGACGATGATGCCGCGGGCCGAGGCTGCAGGCAAATCAACGTTGTCGACGCCGATGCCGGCACGGCCAATGACTTTGAGGCGTTCTGCGGCTGCGATGACCTCAGGTGTAACCTTGGTTGCCGAGCGGATCGCAAGGCCGTCATAATCGGCAATGCAGCTGAGCAATTTTTGCTTGTCGCCGCCCAGGTCAGGCAGATAATCCACTTCAACACCGCGATCCTTGAAAACCTGAACAGCGGTCGGTGAAAGTTTGTCGGATACCAGTACCCGCGATGTCATTGCGGTCTCCTTTTGGTGTCAGTCGTATGTCGAACAAATTATGAGTTGGCGGTGGTCTCATAGGCCCAGTCCAGCCAGGGCAAAAGCGCCTCAACATCGGATGTCTCGACCGTCGCGCCGCACCATATTCGCAGGCCCGGAGGGGCGTCCCTGTAGGCTCCTATGTCGTAGGCAACGCCTTCGGTTTCCAGTAGCTTGACCATTGCCTTGGGCATTTCGGGGCCGGCACTTGGATCAGCCAGTTTCAGGCAGACTGAGGTGTTGGACCTGTTGGCGGGGTCAACCGCCAGATGGTCGGCCCAGTCGCTGTGTTCCACCCATGCGGCAATCGCGGCGCTATTGGCGTCTGCGCGGGCAATGAGGGCTTGCAGGCCGCCAAGGCCCTTAGCCCATTCCAGGGCTCTCACATAGTCTTCCAGACACAGCATGGACGGCGTGTTGATGGTTTCGCCGCGGAACACACCGTCGATCAGCTTACCACCCTTGGTGAGCCGGAAGATCTTCGGCATCGGCCAGGGCGGAGTGTAGTTCTGCAACCGCTCAACGGCACGCGGTGACAGGATCAGCATGCCGTGGGCTGCTTCGCCGCCAAGTGCCTTTTGCCAGGAGTAGGTGACGACATCGAGCTTGGCGAAGTCCAGGTCTTGCGCGAAAGCGGCAGAGGTTGCATCGCAGATCGTCAGGCCGGCGCGGTCGGCATCGATCCAGTCGGCATCGGGGACGCGTACGCCGGAAGTTGTGCCATTCCAGGTGAACACAACATCGCGGTCACAGTCGACAGCCGACAGATCAGGCAGTTCGCCGTACCCTGCTTCAATCAGGCGGGCGCCATCCAGTTTGAGCTGTTTGACGACATCGGTGACCCAGCCCTTGCCAAAGCTTTCCCAGGCGAGGAGGTCGACACCGCGGGCGCCGAGCAGGCTCCATAGTGCCATTTCGACGGCGCCGGTGTCAGAGGCCGGTACGATACCGATCAGATAGTCATCGGGGACTTGCAGCACAGTGCGGGTGAGATCGATAGATCTTTGCAGACGCGCCTTGCCCTCGCCTGAGCGGTGCGAGCGGCCCAGCATGGCATCGCTGAGATGATCAACTGACCATCCAGGTGGTTTTGCACAGGGTCCACTAGAGAATCGGGCATTGACGGGCCGTGCCGCCGGTTTGGTAGGCGTCATGATATTCCATCCTTCCAGATGAACGCTCTTCGTTGGGGAAGAGTGTCCCGCAGCCGTTGTCACACATAAAAGTGGCCGAATCTACCGCTACGGGTTGTTTGTGCTGTGTGCTATTGACGCGGTGTTATGTCGATTTTGGTCAAACGCTCGAATCGCCAGGCGAGCAGGCTTCCCGTGGCGATGAGGCCGGCGGCAAGGCCGAGCCATAAGCCGGTGGCGCCGAGGCCGAAAGGGAAAGCCAGCAAACTGCCGCCGCCGATCCCCAGGACCCAGTAGCCAAAGCCGGCGAGCCATAAAGGCACCACCGTATCCTTGATACCACGCAGGGCCCGTGAGGCGACTGCCTGCAGACCATCGAAGATCTGAAATACCGCAGCAATGGTCATGAGATGGCCGACCAGGGCGACGATCTCAGTGAACGTGGGATCATCTGCGCGCATATAGATCCGTACAATCAGGTCAGGAAAGCCCAGCGGTATGACCATCAGGACGGCAAGCAACGCGATCCCGATGGCCATGCCCAGCATGCCAGCATTGCGCGCAGATGGCATATTATTGCGGCCGACACCGTGGGCGACGCGGACCATGGTCGCTTCGGCCATACCGAGGGCGATGACGAAGGGGATGCCGATCCATCCGGTCATGATCTGATAGGTCGCCAATGTCTTGGCGCCGATGACCCCGGACAAGATTGAAGTTGCAACAAAAAGACCAGCCTCAATGCCAACCAATGCGGCAACGGGCAGTCCCAACCGGATGATCTCGGAACACATCTTTGCATTGATGCGCAGTCGTTCGAGGAAAATGCCGTAACCGCGCAGAGCCGGTGTGACGAACATGTAGGCAACGAGCGCCAGAAACATCAGCCAGGAGACGATCGCGGTTGCCCATCCGGCACCGAGCACGCCGAGCGCCGGCAGGCCAGCGTAACCATGGACAAGTACCACGGTCAGCACATAGTTGAGCGCGACAGCTGCGACGGTGATCACCATGATGATACCGGTTCTGGCGATGGCGGACACGAAGATGCGCAGGACCGAGAACCACAGGACCGGCAAGACGCTGAACGACATTGCGCCGAGATAGGGTTTTGCCAGGGCAATGACTTGTGGGTCCTGGCCGGTCAGTTCCAGGATGGTATCCAGGTTCCAGACCAGGAGCATTGCCGGCAATCCGATGGCGATCGCGACGAGGAGGCCCTGACGGACCGCCAGCCCGGCCTGAGCCTTGTCGCCGGCGCCGTCTGACTGAGCGACGAGAACACCGACAATGGACAGCATGCCCATCAAGATCACCAGCACCTCGAAGGTGAGATCGGCCGCAATGCCGACGGCGGCAAGCTCAAGATAACCGAGCCGGCCAACGATCATCTTGGTGGTCAGAAACATCGCCAGTTCTGCGAGATAGGCGCCCATCAGCGGCATGGCGATCTGCAGCAGAATGCGTGTTTCGGCCCGCCGCAAGGCAGCCGTGACCGATGGCAAATCAGAATTTCTTACAGAGCCTGACATCGCTGCACCCTAACTGATCACAGTCGGTACAGTGAGAAATTCGGTATGGTTGTCAGAAGGAAATGTGGGGGAGACAGTGAAGGCCAGGCGATGCGTTGTTAAGCACGCATCGCCTGGCGAAAGGGTGTTTGTTACGCTGCCTTTTCGGCGTCGTCGGTAGTCTCAGCCTCTTTCGGGCTGCGGCTGGCCGAGTTCTCAAGCACGTGTTCGATTTCAGCGACAGCCGATGCTTCGTCGTACTTGTTGACGGCGGCGATTTCGCGCGCCATGCGGTCAAGCGCTGCTTCATAAAGCTGACGCTCAGAGTACGACTGTTCCGGCTGACGTTCTGAACGATACAGATCACGCACGACTTCAGAGACCAGGATCAGATCGCCGGAATTGATCTTTGCTTCATATTCCTGGGCGCGGCGCGACCACATGGTGCGCTTGACGCGGGCTCGGCCCTTGAGGACCTTCAATGCCTGCTCGACGAGCGTCTTGTCGGAAAGCTTGCGCATGCCAACGCTTTCCGATTTTCCAACCGGAACACGCAGACGCATCTTTTCCTTGTCAAAATCGATGACATACAATTCGAGACTTGCACCAGCGATTTCCTGCACTGCGATGTCGACTACCTTGCCGACGCCATGTGCGGGGTAAACCACGTACTCATTGGTCTTGAACTTCAGTTTCTTACTGGTGGACTTTTTTTCAGCCGCCATGTTTTTGCTTACCTCGCCAATGTTTCAATCTGTGTTTCCCACCCAACGTTGAGCGATCTCCCGACTATGGCATTGGCCTGAAGGCCGGGGATCCAAGTTCGCCCATGACGCTGAAGGTCACCTGCATACAGAGATTGTCTTTCCCGCTGGGCCGGCA
>Ga0224508_10003457_pt1 | contig 13039 bp, 12 predicted proteins | sample SF_Jan12_sed_USG_4_FD_170157 | JGI IMG/M metagenome (GOLD analysis project Ga0224508, IMG submission 170157) | Sediment microbial communities from San Francisco Bay, California, United States - SF_Jan12_sed_USGS_21 | ecosystem: Environmental > Aquatic > Marine > Sediment | place: USA...
GCGTCACGGCCGAGACCCTGCCCAGCTGGTGGACACGATCGGTCAGGCAGAGCCGGTCGGCCAGCGCGTCGATGGCCGACGCCTCGGTATCCGGCCGGCCGGTGATGACCACCGACAGGTCGTCGAAGCGGTCGCGCAGCCGGTCGAGGGCGACGACCAGATCGGCGTGGCGCTTGTGGCGGTAGGTGATCGCCGGCAGCAGGAGATACCGCCCATACCGTTGCCGGAGCCTGGCGTCCTCGGCGGGGTCGAGAACGCCGGGCTCGCATTCCTCGTGGCCGTGGCGCACGATCCGCAGCTTGTCCGGTCTCGTGCCGAGCACCTCGCTGATCCGGTGGGCGGTGAACTGGCTCGGGCAGATCACCAGGCGGGCAGCCCGCACCGAACGGGGGATCACGGTCGCAAGCCAGCGGTGCTTGACCGCCGAGAAGTGCTCGGGCATCTCGAGTGGCTGGAGGTCGTGGATGGTGACGATCGAGACCTGCGAGCGGACGAAGGGGACGACGCCACCGGCGTGGTGGAGCAGGTCGTCCCGGCGGCTCACCGCCGCCAACCAGGAGTTCTCGGCCGCGACCCGTCTCAGCTTCGACGGGCCGACCGGAGGACACACCTCGACCTCGAAGCGGGTCGCCAAATCGGGGTGGGCCTCGAACAGGCTGCGCTGCCCGTACAGCCGGAGCCACAGCTCGTCATCGTCGAGCTGATCCAGGGCCCGCAGGATCCGGAGCGTGTACTCCTCGGAGCCGCCGACGACGCCGGGGACCAGCCAAAGCAGATTCACTCCGATCGTCGCCATCAGCGCCCTCCCGCGGCCTCACGGAACACGGCCACATAGCCGCAGGCCGTCGCCGACCACGACAGGTGCCGGGCCCGCTCCAGGCCGCGCTCGACGCGTCGCATCGTAGTGGCGTCGCCGCGCAGCGCAATCTCCAACCCCGCAACGATGGAGGCGACGTCGGTGGGGTCGACGAGCTCCGCGGCTCCGCCGGCCACCTCCTCTGTGGCGGTACCGGCCCCGGTCACGACCGGTGTCCCATGCGCCATCGCCTCGAGTACCGGCAGCCCGAACCCCTCGACGAGGGACGGCAAGGCCAGGGCCGATGCCGACCGGTACAGTCCGCTCAGCTGCCGGTCGTCGACCTCGCCCAGCCGGACGGCCCGACGACCGAGCGGGGCCAGCACGTCCTCCCCATCGAGCTGCCACCCCGAGGGACCGACGACCGCCAGCGGGGGTCCGTCGAGCCGATCGATCGCCGCCACCAGCCGAGGGAGGTTCTTGCGGGGCTCCATCGTGCCCACCCACAGGACGAAGCACTCGGGAAGGCCGAACGAGTCGCGGATCTCCTCGGCCTCGCTCTGGTCGCACAGAGGCGGCCCGACACCCCAAGGCACCACTCGGACACGAGCGGGATCGACCCCATGGCGAGCGCAGTCGTCGGCCACGACGCGCGACGGGCAGACGATCAGCGCCGCTCGCTCCTCCACGGCGGCCCAGGCCCGGGGGAAGAAGGAGCGGCCCCGGCGGCTGCTTCGCTCCGGGTTGTCGAGGAAACCGAGGTCGTGGACGGTGGCCACCATCGGCGCTCCGCTCGGCACGGGGATCATCGTTGCCGCCCACGCCACATCGACCGGGCCCGTCCAGCGCTCGACCGCCGGACGGTTCCATCGGATCCAGCTCTCGTACAGCGCCGGCCGAGGCACCGGAAGGTACCGTACCGGATCGAGCCCGGTCGCCGGCTCACCGGCCGGGCGACGTCGCGACGGCCGATGCCATGCCGCAACCGGCGCGAGCGAGATCGCCTCGATCTGCTGGAGCGCTCGGAGGGTCTCCCTCGTCGCCCGGGCGGTGCCGCCCGGGACGCGGTGCCAGTACTGCTCGACGGGGACGGCGACTCGAAGGGACACACCGCTGATTGTCGCAGCGGTCGCCCGCCGACCGGTGCATATTGTCCGGCGATCGCGTGGTCGACAGGTTAGAGGAGCTGCTCGAAGTACGCCGCGGTCCTGGCGACACCCTCTTCGAGTGGTACGACGGGCTTCCAGGAGAGCTTGGTCGTGGCCTCGGTCAGGTCGGGTCGGCGCCGTGTGGGGTCGTCCTGGGGTAGCTCGGCGAGAACGATCTCGCTCGAGCTGTTCGTGACCCGGAGCACGACCTCGGCCAGCTCGAGCATCGTGAACTCCACATCGTTGCCGATGTTGATCGGACCGGTGTGAGGTCCGTCCAGCAGGGCCAGCTGGCCGGCGATCTGGTCGTCGACGTAACAGAAGCTCCGCGACTGCGACCCGTCGCCGTACACGGTAATCGGCTCGCCCCGAAGGGCCTGGTTGATGAAGTTCGACACCACCCGCCCGTCGTCGGGCCGCATCCGGGGACCGTAGGTGTTGAAGATGCGCACGATCCGGACGTCAACGCCGTGGTGGGTGTGGTACGCCATCGTCATCGCCTCGGCGTAGCGCTTGGCCTCGTCGTAGACACCGCGGGGCCCGATCGGGTTCACGTTGCCCCAGTACGTCTCCGGTTGTGGGTGGACGGCCGGATCGCCATACACCTCGCTCGTCGAGGCGAGGAAGAACCGCGCACCTTTGACCAGGGAGAGCCCGAGGCAGCGGTAGGTCCCCAGCCCCCCAACCTTGAGGATCTGGATCGGGATCCGATCGAAGTCGACCGGCGACGCCGGCGATGCCAGGTGCATGACCACGTCAACCGGGCCGTCGACGGTGATGCGCTCCGATACATCGTGCTCGACGAAGGAGAACCTCGGGTTGTCGACCAGCGAGGCGATGTTGTCGATACTGCCGGTGCACAGGTTGTCGATGCAGACCACCTCGTCGCCCCTACCGAGGAGCGCCTCACACAGGTGCGATCCGAGGAACCCGGCACCGCCGGTGACGACTACGCGCTTCACGTTCGAGAGGATACGGCGGTCAACGGCCGACGCCGCGATACACGAAGCCGCGGCGCCGCGGGATCGACGGCTCGAGAAGGTTGCGAGCGTCGACGATCGTCTTGCCCAGCATGATCTCGGCCATCTTGTCGAAGTCGAGGCCGGTGAACTCATCCCATTCGGTGAGGATGGTCATCATCGATGCGCCCTCGGCCGCGGCGTACGGGTCGCTGGCGAGCTCGATGTCGAGATCCGGGTACATCTCGACAAGTCGGTTGTCGTCGGGAACGACCGCGGGGTCGTAGGCCTTGACCCGGATTCCGGCGGAACGGACTCTGCGGAGGATCTCCACAGCGGGCGACTCTCGCAGATCGTCGGTCCCGGCCTTGAACGTCAGGCCGAGGGCAGCGATGTGAGTGTCGACCATCGACGGGTCGATGGCGTCGAGCACCTTCTGGGCGGTCCGGTCGAACTGGTCATCGTTGACCCGCAGGACCTCGTCGAGAAAACGGAAGTCGTAGCCGGCCTCCTTGGCGATGTTGGCCAAGGCCCGCGTGTCCTTCGGGAAGCAGCTTCCGCCCCATCCGGGGCCGGGACGGAGGAACTCCCGACCGATGCGGGAGTCATAGCCCATGCCGAGAACTACGTCGTTCACATCGGCGCCGACCGCTTCGCAAAGGGTGGCGATGGCGTTGACGAACGAGAGCTTGGAGGCAAGGAACGCGTTCGACGCGTACTTGATCGTCTCGGCCGAGACCGGGTCGGTCACCATGACCGGAGCGGCGATGCGAGCGTAGAGGCTGGCGACGCGGATCGCAGCCTCGGCGTCGCGGGAGCCGATCACGACGCGATCGGGTTGGAGGAAGTCGGCGACGGCGGTGCCCTCCCGCAAGAACTCCGGATTGGAGACCACAGCGGCATCGGACCGTCCCAACACCCGGGAGACGACCCGGGTGGAGCCGACCGGGACGGTCGACTTGTTGACGACAACGCTGTTGTCGGGCAGGACGGGGCCGATCTCGGCCGCCGCCCCCTCTAGGTAACTCAGGTCGGCGGCACCATCGGCCCCCTGTGGCGTTGGCACGCACAGGTAGTGGAACTCGGCGCTCTTCGACGCTTCGGCCGCACCGACGACGAACCGGAGCGTTCCTGAACGAATGCCCTCGTCGACCAGCCGGTCCAGGCCCTTCTCGACGATGGGGATCTCGCCGATACGGAGGCGGGCGACCTTCTCCTCGTCGATGTCGGCGCAGACGACGTCGTGACCGAGGTGTGAGAAGCACGCACCGGTGGTCAGCCCTACATAACCGGTGCCGATTATGGCGATCGTTGCCACGATTCCTCCTGCGACGTCGCAGCCGTCGCTGTTCGAAGCGCCCCACGCGGTTCGTCCAACCTCCGTAGCTTACGCGCCGGCCGGGAGCAACAAGACAGGGTGAAATTGCTGTCTTGCTCATCCGCAGCCGACCGGAGAGAGGCCGGTGGAGGCCGCTTCCAGAGCGACTTCTCCCACGATCGTCGGGCCGGCGGGAGCCGGTTGTTCCTGCTCGATTTTTCCCTCATCACCGGTATCGCCGGCGGTCGAGTCGGCCGCCGAGGCCTCTGTCGTCGTGGGTCCGCCGTACCCGACGGCGGGGTTATCCACAGGCGATGGTGGCCAGTTCGGGATCACCGGGGCGGCCTGGTCGGCCTCGTCTAGCGGGGCGGCCGGCACCGCGCCCGGTCCGACGGTCACGACGACGTTGCGCCCCCGAAGGTGGGGGAGCTCGATCAGGCGAACGTCGGTCGCACCGTCTGGTCCGACGGGCCCTGGAGCCCTGAGCCCGGCGAGGACGATGTCGGCCGCCTGCGCGCCGCCCGGGCCGTGCTGGATCGTCAGGCCCGGCCCGACTTGGGCCGGCGTCCCCGGCCCCAGATCGAAGCCGGTGGCGACGAGGTGGTCGGCGACGGGCGCGACCTCAGCCGGCAGCCTGGTCGGCCCGTCGAGCCCAACGGCGAGCGCCTCGTCGTAGTGAAGCGACACCTCGACGGTGTCCGGCGAGTCGAACGGCTCGCCGTTGAAGAGCGCGACGACACCCTCGGCGCGATCGTGATGGGGGATCAGCACTCGGTTGGCACCGACGGTTCCGTCGCTCGCCGGGTAGGTATAGGTCTGCAGGTCGCCAGGCTCGAAGCTGCGGTACGTGCTGCTCAGGTCGATCAAGAGCGATGGGGTCAGCTCCTGATCGATCGCGACGTTCTCGACAGCAGCATCGATGAGGTCGGCGAGCACCAACGGGTTGCGGGCGCCGAGATCGATCGCCTTCTGCATCAGCCGCTGCAGGAAGTCCTGCTGTCGCTGGATACGACCGAGGTCGCTCGTCGGGTCGGTCACCCATCGGCCGTCAGCGTTCATCGTCTGGTAGTAGCGCGACCGTACATAGGCGAGCGCTTGCTCGGGGCCGAGCGAATGACACCCGGCCTGCTCAACGATGAAGCCGGTCTGGCTCCTCGGCTTGGGCACGGCGTTGACGTTCCAGTCCCTTGCCGGCGCATCGAAGGAGACGTCGACCGAGCCGACCGCTTCGACCAGGCCCTGGAATCCGGCGAAGTCGACGTTGACGTAGTGATGGACCGGGATGTCGAAGGTCTCCTCGATCGTGTCGATGAGCGTGGCGGGCCCACCGACGAGGAACGCTCGGTTGATCCGGTCCTCGCGCTGCGTCCCGGCGATGGGCACCCACAGATCTCGTGGCAGCGACAGCAGCGCAACGCTGCCGGTCCGCTCGTCGATGTGGGCGACGATGATCACGTCGCCGAAACGCTCGCCCTGCCGTCCGAGCTGGATCGGATCGTCGGGGTCGAGGGCGGCCGAGCTGTCGGACCCGACGAGAAGAATGTTGATGACCCGAGCGCCGGACGGGACCTCGCCGAGCTCGGTGAGCGACCGGTCGAGGGCGACCCGGTTGATGGCGGACGCACGATCGCTCGCGTAGCTCAGCAAGCCGGCGACGCCGAGACAGACCGCGATCAGAGCGAGGTTCAGGACGAGCACGAGACGCTGACCCCAGCTCCTGCGGACGCGAGCGGGCTCGGAGCGGTCGAGGAACGGGTTCACCGGACGGTGCCCGCCGGCCGATCGGCGGCTGGGATCAGCCGCTCGGGTTGGATGGCGAGCAGCGTGCCCTCCGCCACCGACACGGTGGCGAGCGGTTGCTCGAAGTAGTTGCTGACCCCACGGCTCGAACCGGAGCGTAGGGACTCATTGCGCAGCGGGTAGCCGAGGCCGACGGTGGTCACGCCGTGTGCGTCACCATGCATCGATAGGAGGGAGACGAGCTCACCAGGGTCGCCCTGCAGCTGCCGCTCGGTGTGCACGACCGAGACGAGCGAGGTCTGGACGAGCCCGTCGATCCGCACGGCGGCAAACCGGCGGGCGGCGAGCACCGCGAAGTTGGCGAGCAGGTGGTCGAGGCGTCCGCCACCGATGCCGGCCACCACGATGTGGTCGGGCTCGGCGGCCAAGGCGTGATCCAGGGCGATCTCCAGGTCGGTCTCGTCCTTGGCTGACGGGTGGCGATCGATCGTGGCGCCGACCTCGGCCGCCCAGGCGAGGCCCTCGTCGGTAACCGAGTCGAAGTCCCCAACGACGAGGTCGGGGACGCGGCCGAGCGCGCGTGCGTGGTCTATCCCTGAGTCTGCGGCGATACACATTGCGGCGGGTGGTAGTGCTCGTTGAACCTGCGGGCTTGGCGTCGTGCCTCCAGCCAGAAGCAGGACGGTTCCAGGCATCGACTGGCAGCGTAGGCGACCGGAGCGCCGAGGTGGTTCACGGTGGTGGCGGTTACCCAGGCCGGCGCCGTGACCGGTACCGTTCAGCCCAGGAGACCACGACCGAGGCGTGCCCATGTTGAAGCGGACCCTGTTCGACGACGATCACGAGCTGTTCCGGGACTCGGTGCGGGCCTTCATCGACAAAGAGATCGTCCCCCACGCCGATGACTGGGAGCGGGCCGGCGTGGTCGACAAGGCGATGTTCCGCAAGGCGGGGGCCAATGGCTTCCTCGGCATGGAGATCCCGGAGGAGCACGGTGGCGGCGGGGTCGACGACTTCCGGTTCAACGTGATCATCGACGAGGAGATCCAGCGGGCCGGTGTGTTCGCCTCCGGTATGTGCATCACGTTGCACAACGACATCTGCCTGCCCTACTTCACGAACCTCGCCGACGACGACCAGAAAGCCCGCTGGCTACCTGGCATCGCGTCGGGTGAGTTGATGACGGCGATCGCCATGACCGAGCCGAGCACCGGGTCGGACCTGGCCGGGATCCGCACGACTGCGCTGCGCGACGGCGACAGCTACGTCGTCAACGGCTCGAAGACGTTCATCACCAACGGCATCAACGCCGACCTCGTGGTCGTGGCGGCCAAGACCGACCCGTCACAGGCTCACCGGGGCATGAGCCTGCTCGTCGTCGAGGAAGGGATGGAGGGGTTCAGCCGCGGCCGCAACCTCGACAAGATCGGCCTTCACGCCCAGGACACTGCCGAGCTGTTCTTCGAGGACGTCCGGGTGCCGGCGGACAACCTGCTCGGCCAGGAAGAGGGACAGGGCTTCTTCCATCTGGTGCAGAACCTGCCCCGGGAGCGCTTGTCGTTGGCGGTCGGCTCGGTCGCCCACGCCTGGACCGCGTTCGAGTGGACGCTCGAGTACTGCCGGGACCGTAAGGCGTTCGACCAACCGATCGGCTCGTTCCAGCACTCGAAGTTCACGCTTGCCGAGATGAAGACCGAGCTCGATATCGCCCAGGTGTTCATCGACCGCCAGACTCAGGCCTATCTCGACGGCGACCTGACCGCCGACGACGCCGCCGAGGCGAAGTGGTGGTGCAGCGATCTCGAGGGTCGGGTGATCGACCGGTGCCTCCAGCTGCACGGCGGCTACGGCTACATGGAGGAGTACCCGATCGCCCGAGCCTGGCGCGATGCCCGGGTGCAACGCATCTACGGCGGCACGAACGAGATCATGAAGGAGATTGTTGGTAGGTCGCTGGGTTTCTGACGGCCTCATTCATTGAGCGTTTTGCCTGGTCAAGCAGGTAGTTCGGCTCTCGAATGGCCCGACCTCATCGACCCATCGCGCGTTCATCGCGCGCAATCTCCGCCGAGCAACAGTCGACACTCCGTTGGCCTGGCATGAGCGATCACTCGGGTTCTCTTGATGCGCCACGCATACCCCGGAGGGAGGAGGCGATGTCAGCGATCCCGATGTCGTCGGCCGCAACCATCATCACCAGGCCGTACACATCATCGTTGGATGCGTGACTGACGCCCGCATCATTGAGTTCGAGGAAGACTGCGGTCGCGAGCCAGCCCAACCGCTTGTTCCCGTCGACCATGGGATGGTTGTTCACGATCGAGTGGAGCAATGCGGCTGCCTTCTCCCAGATGTCGGGATACGCGTCCTCCCCGAAGGCAGTGGCCTCCGGACGGGCGGCGGCCGCACCGAGGAGGCCCATGTCACGAATCGGCGGAGGTTCACCGAGTATCCGCCGTGCTAATTCGATGAGGTCTTCGAGATCGAGATACTCGTATGACGACGTCACTCGGCGAGACGGCGCAAGGCCTCAGCGTGCTGGCTCACGATAAGCTCCGCCGCCTCGCCGACCCGGTCGCGATGACGTGAGCGAGCGACGAACTCTCGCACAGCACGACGGGCGGCTTCCTGCATCGAGATGCCCTCGAGCTCCGCCCGCTCCTTCAGTGCAGCCTGTTCTTCGTCGGTCAAGCGTAGTGTCATGGCCACGCGTCAGATGGTATCAGTTTGATACTACTCTGCCAAGCTGGTCCGAAGACGGCTCTCGTACCTGTCAGCTAGGCACGAGCGGCGCCCACAGTCCGGCATTCCCCCGGCCGCCCAGCATCCGTCACCCGAGCTTGAGAACGCCAGCGTCAGCAGCAATGGCAGTTCCCCACCGGCTGGCCGGCCACAGTCCAGGTTGAACTCGTACGCGATCCCCTCCTCGTCGTAGATCGTGACCACGACCGGCAGCTCCTCAATCTGCCGCTTGAGCTCCCGGTCCCGCTTCCTCTTCGGCCGCCGCTCGCGGTTCGGGCCGCGGCTGGGCTTGCTCATCGCCCCTCCCCCGCCATCGCGCGCATCGCGCGGCCGGTTCCGTTCGCAGATGTTCAGCCAGTGGGCTCCTGTCCGGGAACAGTGCGTTGTCGGGCCGCTCGCGGTCTCCGTCGACTTCCTTCTGATCATGAAGGAGATTATTGGGAGAAGCTTGGGGTTCTGACCGTTTCCCCTGGCCAGCGACAGTGCCAGGCATTCTCCAACCAGCTAAACGGGCTCGAGCCGAACGCTCACGGCAAGCGCTGAAGTGAGCATGTCGAGGTCGTCAGGGTCGGAGGTGAGAATCACAACGTCCTCCCGACGAGCAAGCGCGGCCGCTGCTACGGCCACGGAGGAGTCAATCACGTCCGATGAACCAGTCCTGCCGCAGAGCAGACCGGCGGCGCGAGCACCTGCCCCGTCGAGCGGAACTTCGTCGCAGTGCTGAAGCGCTCGTGACAACAGCGCCTGCCGTCGACCATCGCGCCAGGCCTGGCCGATCGCGCCCGCAGGAACCTGTACAACACTGCCTGAGTCTGAGGCCACGCGGAGCATCGCCCAGACGGCGCGGTCATTTCGATCAAGCGCAATCAGCGCCCCTGCATCCAACACCAGCGCCGTGCTCACGAGCCAAGCCGGTCCCGAGCGACAGCGAGCTCCTCCTCGGTGAACGGGCCATGGTCAGACTCCCACTCGGCAATGACGTCACGCAGGCCCCGCGTCGCCAGCCGCCGTCGAGCTGCGTCAGCCAACCAGGCCGACAGATTCTGCGCGTCAGCGTCCGCAGCCTCCTTCACTGCGGCCGCGAGCTCGGCGTCCAGGGAGACGGTCACCCGTTCGACAGCCATGAGCTGATCATACTTGTTCATACTGATCCGAACAACAGCCCCGGCGGCTCCATATGCCCGGCAACTCCTCGATCTGGCGCTTCAACTCCCGGTCTCGCTTCTTCTTCGGGCGGTTTCTCCGGACTCGGTTACACGGGCTCGAAGCCGAACTCACTCCAAGCGCTCGGATCGCAGACCCGATGTCGGCGACAGCGAGATCTTCGCCTGTGACAGGCCCGACAGGATGCAGGTCGAGCTTGCTGCCACAAGCCGAGTCGTGGGCGGCGCATGGTCGGAGCCGCCCACGACTCGGGAGAGGTCAGGGATTGATGTCAAAGGTTCGCAGGTAGTCCTGGGCCACTTCCGACACTGGCTCGCCCGCCGCGACCCGCCGGTTGAGCTCGGTGATCCGCGACTGTGACAGTGGCCCGAGGATGTCGCCGACGAGGTCGTTGAAAGCATCGGGGGCTTGCTCGTACAGCGAGGTCGGGATGTTGAGCGAGACGTTGTAGACGTAGAACACCCCGGGGTCGACCACCGTCGTCAGATCGAGCTCGTCTATCCGTCCATCGGTGGTGAAGACCTCGCCGAAGTCGCACTCGCCGCTCGCGACAGCACCGTAGACGTCGGCTGCATCGTCGAAGACCCGAAGTCGCTCGGTCGGGATCGTGAAGCCGGTTTCCTCCTCGAACAGCACGAGACCGTCGGCCCGACCAGGGAACTCAGGCTCGACGCAGACGACAGTGTCGTCGTTGTCGTCCAGATACTCGGCCATCGCCTCGAGATCGAACGCATCAACGCTGTAGCGCGTCGCAAGCGTCTCGTCGGCGATGTCGGGAGACACGACGAAGCCGTAGGTGTCGTTGAACGTCGACCGGCCGATCCACTCGATCTGGTTCTGGGTTCGGTCGGCCTCAGCCACCGCTTCGGTGAGCTTCCCACCGTCGGGGTCGGGATCGCTGTTGCCCAGGTGCTCGACCCATCCAGTGGAGTTGTATTCCCAGTAGGTGTCGATATCTCCGTTGAGCAGAGCCGCACGCGTGGTCGGTGTGTCGCCGGTATCCGTGCTGTCGGTCACGTCGGCTCCGCGAGCGGCGAGTGCTTGGATCAGGATCTCGCTCAGCACGTACTGCTCGGTGAAGTTCTTCGAGCCAACGTTGACGTTGATGCCCTCGAACGCATTTGCTGCGTCGGTGTCGCCGTCGTCGTCGCCGCAACCGGCCGCCACGAGCACGAACGCCAGGGCGAGGGCGATCAGTCGTCGGGTGCCCATCATGCCTCCACCTCCAGGGTCTCAACCGGCGCATCGCCCAGTTCCTCTTCGAGCTTGATGATCTCCAGCTCCTCACGGAACCCTCGGCGCATGCTGTAGATGGCAACCAGGATCACGACTGCGAAAACGATGCCACTGGCCACTGCCGCCGACTGCAGCGCCAGCAGCCCACCGCCGAGCAACAGGATGGCGGCCACCGCTCCCTCCATGACCGCCCAGAACACCCGCTGGGGCACTGGAGAGTCGAGCTTCCCACCCGACGTCAGATGATCCACGACGAGGGATCCAGAGTCCGATGAGGTGACGAAGAACGACACAACGAGAACGATCCCCACGAAGGAGGTGATAGCTGTCAGAGGGAACGCTTCGAGCAAGTCGAACAAGGCTGTAGCCACGTTCTCGTTCACGGCAGCCGCGACATCGCGGGTGCCATCGATCTGGGTCTTGAGTGCAGCACCGCCGAAGGTCGACATCCACAGGAACGACAGGAGCGAGGGAATGAGCACCACCCCGACGACGAACTCCCTGATGGTCCGACCCTTCGACACCCTGGCGATGAACATGCCGACGAACGGGGCCCACGAGATCCACCAGCCCCAGTAGAAGACCGTCCAGCCGTTCTGCCAGGTCCCGCCGCTGAGGGACTCGGTCCAGAAGGCCAGGCTGGGCAACGTCTGCACGTAGGCGCCAGTGCTCTCGATGAACGTGCCCAAGATGAACACGGTCGGCCCCACGATCAGCACGAACGCCAGGAACACCGCCCCCAGATTGAGGTTGAGCTGGCTGAGGCGCTTGACCCCACCGTCGAGCCCGGCCACGACCGACGCCGTAGCGGCCAGGGTGATTACCGCGATCAGCACCACTTGAAAGCCGGTGTTGTCCGGCGTGCCGAACAAGAAGTCCATGCCGGCCGACACCTGCTTGACCCCGAACCCGAGCGACGAGGCCAGCCCGAACAGTGTGGCGATCACGGCGATCGTGTCGATGAGGTTGCCCCAGAAGCCGTAGATCCGCTCACCGAGGATGGGGTAGAAGACCGATCGCATGGTCAGTGGCAGTCCCCGGTTGAAGGTGAAGAAGGCCAAGGCCAGGCTGACCAGAGCATAGATGCCCCACGGGTGGAGGCCCCAGTGGTAGAAGGTCGTCACCATGGCCGCCTCGGCCGCCGCCGGCGTCTCGCCCTCGACCCCGAAGAACGGAGCCGGGCCCTGGTAGTGGTAGATCGGCTCGGCCACGCTCCAGAACATCAGGCCGATGCCCATCCCGGCGCTGATCAGCATGGCATACCAGGCGAAGTTGCTGAACTCGGGCAAGGCGTCGCGGCCACCCAAGCGAATCCGGCCGAACCGACTGAACCCGAAGGCCACGATGGCGATCAGGAAGATGTTGGCGGCCAAGATGTAGAACCAGCCGAAGTTGTTGCCGATGAACGCCAGGGTGTCCCCGAAGAAGGTTTCGGCCCGGTCCTGGAAGATGAGCGTCAACGCGAGGAAGATGATCAGGAACCCAGCAGAGAGGAACGTCACTTGGGGATGGATATCGAATCCCCACTTGACGATGTTGGTGTCGCCTGGCCGTCGCTCGACGATCTCCTCGTAGTACTGCGTCTCGGGGTCGACCTGGAGACCTTCGAACTCCTCTCGTTGCTCGACAGCACGTTGGCGTTCGAGCCGCTCCTGCTCTCTGGCCTCCTTCCGCAGCCGTCGCTCCCATATCTTGTCCTTCATAGGTCTCCCCTTCTTTGGTTGTCGTTTGGTGACGGCGGTTCAGCCGCCCCCCTCTTGCGAGCCGAACCATCGATCGTGGACCCGGTCGTACTCGCCCGATTCGATCAGCCCGAGCAACGATCGGTTGACTCGTTCCGCAAGGTCGCTATCTCTTGGCAGCACGAACCCGAACCCCCGTTCAGCGAAGGTTGTACCGGTCAGGCGAGTGCCGCCCCGAGCGTCGGTGGCCACGA
>Ga0224508_10003458_pt1 | contig 13038 bp, 11 predicted proteins | sample SF_Jan12_sed_USG_4_FD_170157 | JGI IMG/M metagenome (GOLD analysis project Ga0224508, IMG submission 170157) | Sediment microbial communities from San Francisco Bay, California, United States - SF_Jan12_sed_USGS_21 | ecosystem: Environmental > Aquatic > Marine > Sediment | place: USA...
CAGAGTTCTTTTCTGTGATTCTATTTGTCCATTACCTTTTTCAGAAACGACATCGTCGCAGGACCAGGCCATTGCCAGTATTAATAGGATAAAAACAATCCGAGCCATATTAAATATCTATTATGATCAAAATTAAGTTACAGAAAAATAGGATGAAATAATCCCGTTCTTTGATTAATTCTAGGTCATCCTGTATTTTTGACAGCAACCTTTGAATCCCTAGATTATGCGGAGAGATATTGAACTTTTTGAACTTATAAATAAAGAAAGGGCCAGACAAGAGAATGGTATTGAACTGATCGCTTCTGAGAACTTTGCTTCCCCTCAGGTAATGGAGGCTATGGGTTCTGTATTGACCAACAAGTATGCAGAGGGTTTGCCTGGAAAAAGATACTATGGCGGCTGCGAGGTGGTGGATGAAATAGAACAGCGAGCTATTGACCGTGCAAAAGAATTGTTCGGGGCTTCATGGGCTAATGTTCAACCCCATTCCGGGGCACAGGCCAATGCCGCAGTGATGTTGGCTCTGTTAAACCCGGGCGACAAGATATTGGGTTTTGACCTGGCTCATGGCGGCCATCTTACTCATGGTTCGCCGGTTAATTTCTCCGGCAAGCTCTACAATCCAAGCTTTTATGGAGTGGACCCCCAGACCGGTATAATTGATTGGGACGAGGTAGAAAGAACAGCGCTTAGAGAGCGGCCTAAACTGATCATCTGTGGGGCCTCTGCCTACAGCCGGGATTGGGACTATCAAAGACTGCGAAAAGCTGCAGACAAGATCGGCGCCTTACTGCTGGCCGATATTGCGCATCCTGCCGGACTGATCGCGCGGGGGTTACTGGACGACCCTCTGGAATATTGTCACATTATAACCACCACTACCCATAAGACCTTAAGGGGACCCCGAGGGGGTATGATCATGATCGGTGAAGATTTTGACAATCCCATGGGATTAAAGACCCCAAAGGTGTGGTAAGAAAGATCTCCTCTCTACTGGATTCCGGAGTATTTCCCGGAACTCAGGGCGGACCCTTGGAGCATGTGATAGCGGCCAAAGCCGTGGCATTTCAGGAGGCCTTAAGTGAGGAATTTTTGGATTACGTGATACGGGTAAGAAAAAATGCACAAGCCATGGCAGCCGCCTTTACCGACCTTGGTTATAAAATAATTTCCGGGGGTACCGACAACCATTTAATGCTTATCGATCTAAGATCAAGAGGCCTTACCGGTAAACTGGCAGAAAATACCTTGATCAAAGCTGATATCACCATAAACAAAAATATGGTACCTTTCGACGATAAGTCTCCTTTTGTAACTTCCGGTATGAGGCTGGGAACCGCCGCAGTCACCACCAGGGGCATGGGGGAAGAGGATATGAAACGCATCGTTACTTTAATGGACAGGGTATTGACTCATAGTGATGACTTGAAGGTACTTGATCAAGTGAGAGAAGAGGTAAACACCTGGATGTCGGAATTCCCCTTGTATTCAGAACTTCCATTATACAAGGACTAGCTTGGAAAAAGAAATGTCTTTCCTGGATCACTTAGAGGAGCTGCGATGGCACCTTATACGATCCATTGTGTCGATTTTGGTATTTGCCATTATCGCCTTTCTGGCCAAAGATATTGTTTGGGATATGATCATATTGGGTCCCTCTAGACCCGATTTTTGGACCTATCAAACGCTGTGCAAAATTGGAGACAGGATTGGCTCAAAGGTGCTTTGCATTGAGGAGTTGCCCTTTATCATTCAAAGCCGTCAAATGACCGGCCAGTTCACCATGCACATCCTGTCGTCGCTGGTAATCGGACTACTGTGCGCCTTCCCCTACACTTTTTGGGAAGTGTGGCGATTCATTAGACCCGGGCTTTACGATACCGAACAAAAAGTATCACGGGGCGCTACCTTCTTTGTAAGTTTACTTTTTCTAAGCGGTGTGGGCTTTGGCTATTTTATCGTGACCCCGCTGGCGGTAAATTTCCTGGCGAATTATCAGGTGGCCAGCTCCATTCAAAATGAGTTCGATATCATCTCTTACGTAACTACGGTAGCTACCCTGGTCTTAACCTGTGGCCTTATGTTCCAGCTGCCCATTGTGGTTTTCTTCCTGTCCAAGGCAGGATTGGTCACCCCTCAATTGATGAGAAGTTATCGCCGACATGCTATCATTGTTATCCTATTAATATCAGCTGTCCTAACCCCTCCGGATGTTATCAGCCAAGTGCTTATTGCTTTTCCGTTGGCATTCCTTTACCAAATAAGTATATTTATTAGCGGCCTGGTTATACGCAGGGCCGAAAGTCAAACCGAATAACATCATGAAGCAAAAACTGGCCATTGGGGCTGATCACGCAGGTTTCCAGTATAAACAATTGATTTCGGAGTTATTAAAAACCCTGGACTACGAAATTGAGGATTTTGGCACCTTTAGTGAAGATTCTGTGGACTACCCGGACTTTGCACATCCCGTAGCCTCTTTTGTCGAGACAAATCCGGACAGTATAGGGGTTTTGGTGTGCGGCAGTGGCAACGGCGTTGCCATGGCTGCTAACAAGCACACAGATATTCGGGCAGCACTTTGCTGGAATGAAGACCTGGCCCGACTGGCACGGTCACATAATGATGCCAATATCATTTGTATACCTGCTCGGTTTGTTTCACCAGAGCTGGCCCGGGACATGGTGCGGGAATTCCTAAATACCAGTTTCGAAGGTGGCCGTCATGCCAACCGGGTAGACAAGATTACCTGTTAATCCACCAGCACGTAGGCATCTTCCCTATTCCCCTTGGTATACCGAGAGGCTATGGTGGGCATCTGCTGGAATAGTTCAGGCACGATGTTCTTTTGGTCGATGATAATATGGGGCAGGTCCGACGTAAAATTCTCATAGACCAGCGATAGATTATTGAAGTGCTGCAACTGGTTAAAATGCCTTTTCGATAATTCCCAGTTCAGATAGGGAGTTGCTAACTGTGCTCCGGCGTAGGCATTGAGATCATTTCCAATTATCAAGACTCTTTTACCCGCCACTAAATCATCCCAAGGGGTGGACTTGGTCAACAGACCTTCAAAATTTAACCATTTAGGAGGTACTATCAGGCCTCTCAGCGTTCCGAAGTTTATTAATAGGGTCGTTGCAAAGAAGCTTAGGAAAAAAATCTCGGCCAGGAACTTGCGGCGGATAAGCAGAAAGAAGTGACTCAGGTAAAAGGCGCAAGGAGGTATAAATACCATCATCTGGTGAGGAGCTCGGTCCTTCACCACAAATATTATGGCAAAGGCTCCAATTAAAAACCACATCATCACCAGCAGAAAATTGGTTTGCTGATTGTTATAACGTTTAGCAGAATAAACAGATATCCAGGCGAAAATCAATAGTATAGCGGTGGGTAAACCAATGAAAAACAAAGTACGCCATTCAACAAATTTGTTGATGGGAGTGGAGATCCAGGAAAGAAAGTAATAATCTAGAAACTCTCGCAAGGCTCCATGCCAGAAAAAGAAAATACCAACCAGCACCAGGGGAAAGATAAAACCAAAGAAAAGCAGTACGTATTTCTTAAGATCCATGTTGCTGTACAGGCCTAAAGTCAATAATACAATGGGCAGATAGATCAAAGAAGGCAGGAAGAAAAGGACCGCGAATCCCAGTGACAGACCCATATTAAGAAATCGTTCGTCACGGGCTTTATGGGCAATGTGAAAAAAGATTCCGTTTATCACCAGAAGTATGAAGAATCCGCTCATCAATACAGGTGATAGGGTGAAGAAATCAAAAAATAGGGCCATAAGGATCGTAAAGATCATGGCCGGCACATAAGTATTTTCTTTATAGGCCTTATTAGCAATCAACAATTGGTTGAACAGTACGCATTGACCGAATACAATGAGCAGGGCCAGGATCTGATAGGCCCATTGGGATCGCCCAAAGATAAAATCCAATAGGGAATACACCAGAGCTGACAAAGGAGGTATGTCGTCCCATACATCTGAATACAGCATGTTACTAAAGGAGATAGACTCACCTACCACCATCCATTCCAATTCCGGCAAAATCAGGGGCATCTCACCCAGAAAAAAGGGCAAACGAACAGCGATTATCAACAGAAATATACCTATAAATCGATAGGGGTCGTTGATTCTAAAAAATGCCAGCAAGGATCGTTTATTTTCGGTTCTGTCCCGTGGTGGAGAATCCTTAAATTTGAAGAATAATGGCAGAAAATACAAAATTAATGTAATATTTGCGGTAGCATAATGGAAAGTAAAAGACAACAGAAGGTTGCCAGGCAACTACAAAAAGACCTCAGTGATATCATAAGACGGAGGATGGGCGATCAATTCCGCAATACCATAATAACGGTAACCCGGGTCCAGGTCAGCCCCGATCTCAGCGTGGCGCGTGTTCATATCAGCGCGTTGTCGGTCGATAAACGGCAGAAGGTAATCGACTACATCATGGATCATAAATCTGAGATCCGCAAATCACTGGGATTGAAGATCGGTAAACAAGTGCGTAAGATTCCCGAGCTGGTGTTCATTGAAGACCACGGATCGCAGTATGCATCGGAGATCGATGGCATATTGTCGAAATTGAATATCCCTCCCAAAGAAGAATAACTTTGAAGCTATCTTTTTTTATAGCGAAAAGATATTTCCTTTCTAAAAAGAGAAAGAACTTCATTCATGTTATCTCCCTGATCTCCATGATCGGGGTGGCCTTGGGCACCGCTGCTTTGGTAGTGGTCTTATCGGTGTTCAACGGGTTGGAAAACCTAATCCGCTCCTTGTACAGTTCATTCGATCCGGAAATAAAGATCGAATCGGCCGAAGGTAAGTGGTTCGAGATGTCGGATTCTATTAGGCATTTAGTGCAAGAAACCCCGGGGGTAGAAGTGCTCAGTGAGGTAATTGAAGATAATGCCCTGATCAGGTACAGAGAATCAGAAATGGTGGTGCGACTTAAAGGGGTTAGCAGTAACTTCATGGAACAGGACAGATTGAACAAAGTGGTTGTGGAGGGGAGAAGTCTCCTGCAAAAAGGTGACATCAATTATGCTATTGTAGGAGCAGGCGTAAAATATAACCTCTCCATTGCTCCTCACGATGAGCTGACCTCTCTGCAAATCTATTACCCTAAAAATACCAAAACCAGGGCCCCCAATCCTAGCGCCATGTACAATCAGAAGGCCATTTTACCTGGTGGGGTTTTCGCCATTGAAAAACAGTACGATGAACAATACGTTTTTGTTCCTTTGGAATTTGCTGCGGAACTGTTTGAATACCACCATAGACGAACCTCTCTGGAGGTGAAAGTACAATCTTCAGAAGAGATAGAAGAGGTACAAAACCAGCTGAAAAACAAACTTGGAGCCAATTTCCTTATCACCAATAAGGACGAGCAGCATCCAAGCCTGTTCCGGGCAATTAAAATTGAAAAACTCTTTGCCTTGTTAGCTTTCTTTTTTGTATTGGGTCTAGCTTCATTGAGTACTTTCTTTACCCTTAATATGCTGGCCATAGACAAGCAAAAAGACATCTCGGTATTATTTGCCATGGGAGCTTCCAAAACCATGATCAGGACCATCTTTCTAATAGAGGGCGCCATAATCAGCTTAGTAGGAGCCACTATTGGTTTAGTATTGGGACTGGTTCTTTGTTTGGTGCAAATAGAACTGGGCATTATTTCCATGGGCATGGAAACCAGCGTAGTTAATGCCTACCCCGTGAAGATGGAGTTTATGGACTTTCTCTACACGGCGATTTGTGTAATAATCATCACATTCTTAGCTTCTTACCGGCCTGCCGCGATTGCCGCCAAAACCAGGGTAATCCCCAACCTTTAGAGCCCCTTTTCAATTGGGTTTTTTATTTCCTTAACTGGATTTTTTTTATATATTACCTGTTTGTTAAGTTGCCCTAAGAGTGCATGAAGGTTTCAACCACTAAATCATTCAAATTGGTGTATTCATTGTTTGAACATGAATACCTGGGTTACCTTTTTGAGTCGTATGTGATTCAGTTGGATGAAAAATTGAGATTCACATTCCTGCATCAAAACATTTCAGCTAAAAACGCCGATGAATTTGCCGAGGGCTTAGACAAAGATGATTATGAGCTCATAAGTTTGATGGATTCCATGCACCAGGACCGGGTGATCCAGAAGTTTTTCAAGCGCAAGATTAAAGCTCAGGAGTTTTTCCTGAAGCTTTACGATCAGCAGAAAGGCAATATACCTCTACAAGAAGAAATTGCCCGGTATCTGGAATCCAAACGATCACGCATACTGGCCCTTATGAAAGGGAAGAACCTGTACGAAATGGGCAATGATGGGGAGCCCGCCTGGAGGCAAATAGATATTGTGCAGGAAAAAGCCTCCGTACTGTTCCATTTTAGAAGAAATAAAGAAAATACCCACTACTTCCCCACAGTGAAGTGTCAAAATGAAAAAGTGGAATTCCAATATCAAAATGCCTTCATAATTTGCGATAATCCTGCTTGGATGATGGTAAATGGGCAATTGTTCAGTTTCGAAAAGAACGTAGATGGAAAGAAGCTCAGGCCTTTTCTCAATAAGAGATTCATTGTAATCCCAAGGCAAGTAGAAGAAACTTATTACCGAAAATTTGTGGCGGCCCTGGTTGAAAGTTTTGATGTCTACGCCAAGGGTTTTCATATTCAAACAGAAACCTATCCTGTGGAACCGGTGCTCACCTTTTCCAAGATGGCCGGCAATAGTAATGGTGAGCAAGGCCTGGACAAACTGATTTTCGAGCTTTCTTTTACCTATGGAAAGTACAACTACCGGGCCAACAAGCTAAAGCAGGTCAGCGTAAACGTGGAGAAGATCGAGGATACTTATATTTTCCACAGAGTAAAGCGCAACGTGAAGCAGGAAACCCGTATCGCGGAATACCTCAATGACCTGGGCCTTCCGATCAAGCAAGGTTTCGCCACTTTGGATAAGCCCAAAGCTTTTTCATGGTTGCAACAGTACCAGGACATACTCTTGCAATACGGTATCAGGATCCGACAAACACAACTTGATAACAAGCGCTATTTTCTGGGTCAGTCCTACATCAGCATTGATGTACGGGAAAATATCGACTGGTTCGATATTCACACGGTTGTGCGGTTCGGAGATTATGAAATTCCATTCATTCAATTAAGGAAATTGATCCTGTCCAAAAAGAATGAGATCACTTTGCCCAATGGGGAAATAGGGGTCATTCCGGAGCACTGGTTTAAAGAGTATTCAGAGCTCTTTGCCTTTATGGACGAGAAAGATCATTCTCAGGAAATGATCCTTAAAAAGCATCACTTGGCGCTGGTACAGGAACTGGAACGGGCTGAACTGGCGGAAGTGAACATGAGTCAAAAGCTCCAAGGGCTGCGACAGTTTGAAAAAATTGATGATTTACCTCTCCCTAAGGCTTTTAAGGGGAATTTAAGACCCTACCAAAAGGCCGGTTACAATTGGTTGTTATTCCTGAACAAGTTCAATTTTGGAGGGTGTTTGGCAGATGATATGGGATTAGGGAAAACCGTTCAGACACTGGCAATTTTGCAATCCCAAAAAGAAATGGGGCAATCCAATGCCAGCTTGTTGGTTATGCCCACCTCGCTGATCTACAATTGGCAAATGGAGGCCAAGAAGTTTACACCTAGTCTGAAAGTTTTTATTTATACCGGCACCAATCGCATTAAAGATATTGGGCAATTCGGCGGCTTCGATCTGATATTGACCAGCTATGGGATCACTCGGTTGGATGTGGATACGCTTCGGGAGTACCATTTTAATTATGTAATCCTGGACGAAAGCCAGGCCATTAAGAATCCCAACAGCCACATCGCTAAGGCTGTTAAAAAACTCAATTCCCAATATCGCCTGATCCTTACCGGAACTCCCCTTGAGAACAGCACCCTGGATCTATGGTCGCAAATGACATTTATTAACCCAGGCTTATTGGGTAATCAAAGTTATTTTAAAACGGAGTTTCTTACCCCTATTGAAAAAAAACAGGACGACAAAAAGACCCACAAACTAAATACCATCATTAAGCCCTTTATTTTAAGAAGGCACAAATCGCAAGTAGCCACCGAGCTGCCGGAGAAGGTGGAAAGTGTTAAGTATTGCACCATGACCACCATGCAAGAAGAGTTCTACGAAGAATCTAAATCGTTTTACCGCAATAAGATCCTGCAGAGCATAGAAGATCACGGGGTAAACAAATCACAGTTCCTTTTGTTGCAAGGACTCACTAAACTGCGGCAAATAGCCAATCACCCCAAGTTGGTGAATCCGGAATATGCTGGCGACTCCGGAAAGCTGGAGGATGTCACCTACATGTTTAATAATGCTATCAGCAAGGGACATAAGATCTTGATCTTTAGTCAATTTGTGAAGCACTTGTCGCTACTGAAGACTTATTTGCTCAACAATCATATTCCTTTCAGTTACCTTGACGGGGCTACTAAAAACCGTCAGCAGCAGGTCAATAACTTCCAAAATAAACGGCACATTAAAGTGTTCCTGATTTCTCTTAAAGCTGGCGGTTTGGGGCTTAATCTTACCAAAGCCGATTACGTGTTTTTATTGGATCCCTGGTGGAACCCTGCCATAGAAGCCCAGGCCATTGACCGCGCCCATCGCATCGGTCAGGAAAACAAGGTTTTTACCTATAAGTTCATTACCAAGGGAACCGTGGAGGAGAAGATCCTGGCCCTCCAAAAGAATAAGATCAAATTGGCTCAAGATCTCATTACCATCGATGAGGGTTTTGTGAAGACACTATCCAAAGAGGATATCGAAACTTTACTGCAGTAATCAAGTGGTATTCTTCACCACCCTATTGGAACCAAATCCGCCTTTTGGACGGCTTGCAGGAACTCACGATATCGGCCTTAGATCTCCGGGTCATAGCGCCCCAAAATATTCCGTTGCTCTCACCATTCAATCATGTGATCGTACGGGGTTCAGGTCGACGATGAAGAAATTCTTATGGATGCTACGGGACAACTTACGCCCTTACAATTTGCCGGCAGAAGCGAACCTTAACCGTGAGGGCCTGCTGCTCAAAAAAGGAGAGGAACCCCGTTGGATCATGATCGAACCTCCCAAAAACAAGGTGCGCAGCATCATAGGGAGTCCCGATTTACAGGATATCGAAAAACCCAAAGCAAATTATCATTGTTCGATCAACGGATATTTGCACTGCAAGCTCGTAAGAAGATTGAGTCCGGCAAAAACCCTATAGTGACCCTTCCTCAGGCCAACGCAGAAAATGCTAGTTTGAAATTCCAAAGCCATTATAAAGCCTACCATGGGCTATGATTTATTCCAAGGTTTGCAGCAGTTTACTATATTCTAATTTCAAAGTTAAACGCATCCCTGGTCTTGTCTAAAGACTAACTTTTACTAACTTCCCTGCTTAACTATTTTTTAGGGTGGCCAAGATCAAAACTTCATTTGTTTGCAGTAGCTGTGGCGTCAGCTCTCCAAAATGGCAGGGCCAATGCCACGGATGTGGTGAATGGAATACGCTTCACGAAGAAGTATTTACCAAAGAGGTGCCGGCCGGTTGGAAAGATCAAGGCGAACATTCGGCAAATCGCCCCATGGTTTTGAGCCAGGTAGATCTGAAACCCGAACAGCGCCTCATCACTGCCGATTCGGAATTGAACCGGGTTTTGGGGGGTGGTATTGTTTCCGGAGCCATGGTGTTAATTGGAGGAGAACCCGGGATTGGTAAATCAACTCTGATGTTGCAGTTGGCCTTGAGGTTAAATCAATTAAAGGTATTGTATGTTTCTGGGGAAGAAAGTCAGCAACAGATCAAAATGAGGTCCCAGCGAATGGGATTGAGTTCTGATTCCTGCTATATTCTTACCGAGACTTCCATCGAGGCCATCTTCCAGCATATTGCCAGTTTAAAACCCCAACTACTGATCATCGATAGCATTCAAACCCTGCAATCTGCTACGGCCGATTCGTTAGCGGGCAGTGTAACCCAGATCAGGGAGTGTGCCACTAAGTTGATACGCTTTGCCAAAGAAAGCCATACTCCGGTTTTCATGATCGGTCATATCACTAAGGAGGGATCCTTGGCCGGACCCAAAGTATTGGAACATATGGTCGATACTGTGCTGCAGTTCGAAGGAGATCGACACTTGAGTTATCGCATCTTAAGGACCTCGAAGAATCGATTTGGTCCAACCTCTGAATTGGGGATCTATGAAATGCAAATGCAGGGATTGCGGGAGGTGGTGAATCCCTCAGAAATCCTCATTTCCCAACGGGACACCCCTATAAGCGGCGTGGCCATTGCAGCCAGTCTGGAAGGCAACCGGCCCTTGCTCATAGAAATACAGGCGCTGGTGAGCCCGGCAGCTTATGGGACTCCTCAAAGAACAGCTACCGGCTTTGACGGTAGAAGGCTAAACATGTTATTGGCAGTGCTGGAGAAACGGGGAGGATTTCGTCTTGCCACCCAAGATGTATTTCTGAATATTGCCGGAGGTCTAAGGGTGGAGGATCCTGCCATTGACCTGGCAGTAGCAGTCTCCATCATTTCCTCCTTTAATGAGACCCCGGTTCCCGATAAGCTATGCTTTGCCGGTGAGATTGGTCTGGGAGGAGAGATCAGGGCGGTCAATCGCACTGCCCACCGGGTAGCAGAGGCTTCAAAATTGGGTTTTGAGCAGATCTATATTTCCAAGTTCGCGGAAAGCGGGACTCCGGGTAAGTTACAAGTTAGGACTTTTGGGAAGTTAGAGGATTTATGGGAAGATCTCTGGGGGTGACTATAGATCCTTCTTCATGAGATAATCATTCTGCAAGTCGTTACCTAACTCGAAAATGGAAGAGCCGAATATCACAAATCCCAATTTCTGATAGAATTTGAGCGCATCCAAATTCTTCTCCCACACCCCCAGCCAAATCACCGGGTAACGGCGCAAGCGAGCGAAAGCCGTACACTTATCCAATAAAACGTTGCCGATGCCCTGTCCCTGGAATTCGTTGATCACATAGATGCGTTCCAGCTCCGCTACGTTTATTGACTTGTCATGAAAAGGTTTATTATTTTCTCTGAGCTTAGCATAGCCCACAGGCTTGTTTTTGTTAAGGGCAATTAAAAAGAAATTCTTGTTGTCTTCCAGTTGGGCGGTTATGGATTTCTTGGAAAAGTGGTCGCGGAGATATTTCTTCATATTCTCCTCAGTGTTGGCCTCTCCGTAAGTCTCCGAGAAGGTCTTCTTTCCCAGTCGGGATAACACTGATGCATCACTAGAACAAGCTACTTTGAAATGCAGCTTTTCCGCTTCTATGACGGGTTGCATGGCCCTAATATAAGGTTAAATAACATTTTTGCCATATTTTTCACGAATTCCTTTAATTCCCTGAAGCCCCCCGCTGTGAACTGCCAAAATATCAACATTCTTCGGGAAGAACGACTTGTTTAGTAGATCAAATACCCCCCATAACATTTTTCCGGTATACACAGGGTCCAGCTGAATACGGTATCGTTTCTTGAAATCCCTAATAAAATCTAGCAGTTCCTCACTGATTTTAGCGTATCCTCCGAAATGGTAGTCCAGCATCAGCTGCCAGCAGCATGCCGGGTAGAGGGTTTGATCTATCAGTTTTATTATTTCTCCCTCCAGGAAGCCCCCTCTCTTTAAGGCCGGAAACCCCAGCAAATGTGTCTCTGCGGATAGAGCTCCTGCTAATCCGGCCAATGTACCTCCGGTACCACAACTAATACACCAATAGTGAAAATCAAGGTCACCCACCATCTCGCGGCACCCTTGCAGCGCCCAAAGATTAGTGCCTCCTTCCGGTATGACCCAATAGCCCGGATATTGCCGGTGGAGTTCTTCCAGAAAATCAATGTCCTGCTTCTGCCGGTATTGCTCCCGGCTAAGGGTCTGAAGTTTCATGCCCCAGTTCCGGGCATCCCTCAAAGTGGGGTTAAGAGATGGGGGCAGCTCACCCCTGATAAGCCCTACGGTAGGCACCCCACAATAGTATCCGGCGGCAGCAGTGGCATGTATATGATTGCTGAAGGCCCCTCCAAAAGTGATTACCCCTTGGTACCCCTGGTCCAGTGCATATTTGAAGTTGTATTTAAGCTTACGCCATTTATTTCCACTCACCTGGGGATGGATGAGGTCTTCCCGTTTCAGGAATAACCTGCGATTACCAGGGAATTCCTCCAGCAACACTACAGGGATTTCTTGGGGATGGTCGAAGAAGGTCATTGATCTGTTCACCTTCTGAAGTACTTTACATTTTGAGCTACGATAGCCATAATAATGATGGCTCCACCCAGGACAATGCCTTTGTTCAAAACTTCATCCGTAAACAATAGCGCCCATGCCACTCCGTAAAGAGGTATCAGGCTGCTCATAATACTGACACTACTAGTGCTGAAGTGTTTGAGTCCTTGTACAAATAAAGTATGGGCAATGGCAGTGGTAACAACCGTTAATATGATCAAATAAATCCATGAGGTGGTGCTGATTTGTACCGGAAAAATCCATAATGCCGGAGAAAGCACTATAGCGGAGATCAGTAGTTGATAGCACATTATGGTGGATCCGCTGTATACCTTTATGTATTTCTTATTCCACAGATTTCTCAGAGAATAAATAAGGGCGGAAAATATTCCCCACAAGATCCCTTGGACCACTTCATTTTCCAAAGAGAACTCCGGTACCATGAGGGACAAACCCCACAATATCAACAGCGACGATGCAATATCGAACCAGCTGTACCTGATCTTAAACAGCAAAGGCTCCAGGAGAGAGGTAATAATGGGATAGGTAAATAAAGACAACATACCAACCGCAACCCCTCCTAGTTTAATAGAGTGAAAATAGGTGGTCCAGTGTACGGCCAACAATATGCCGCTACCAATAAAAAACCCTCTGTGATTGCTTCGTATTCCTTCCCGAACCCTCAGCTTTATAAAAAAGAACAGCAAAGCAAAGGCTAGAATACATCTCCAGAAAATGATTACGGAGGGAGG
>Ga0224508_10003459_pt1 | contig 13037 bp, 12 predicted proteins | sample SF_Jan12_sed_USG_4_FD_170157 | JGI IMG/M metagenome (GOLD analysis project Ga0224508, IMG submission 170157) | Sediment microbial communities from San Francisco Bay, California, United States - SF_Jan12_sed_USGS_21 | ecosystem: Environmental > Aquatic > Marine > Sediment | place: USA...
CCCTCTGCCCGGGCACCGCCGCACTCGGATGAACGCGCGCAGTATCTATATCCCGCACAGGCCGTTACTCGGTATCGCGCTGGTCGTTGCGGGCTCGCAATTGTTGTCGATGATGGACGGTGTTGCGAAGTATCTGGCTGCCGAGTACCCGGTGCTGCAGATCTCCTGGGCGAGATTCGTGTTCCACGTTTTGTGTGTGCTGCCGGTGGTGTTGTGGCGTTACGGTGTTCAATGGCTGTGGCCCCGGCATATCGGTCTGCAAATGACACGAGGTGGCCTCCAGCTATCGGCCACGGTGTTTTTCTTTGCGTCGCTGGCGTACATCTCGATCGTCGACGCGGTGGCGATGGTGTTCGTGGCCCCGCTGATCGTAACGCTGCTTTCGCCCTGGGTACTGGACGAGCGTGTCGGCATCCGCCGCCTGGTGGCAGTGGTCGCGGGCTTCGGCGGTATTCTGCTGGTTGTGCGTCCCGGCACCGGGATTTTCCACTGGGCATCGCTGCTGGCCCTGGGTGCCGGCATTTCGCTCGCGTGTTTCCTGTTACTGACGCGTAAAATGTCAGGCTCAGCACCGGCCGCTGTAACGCTGGCGTTCACCGGGTTGATTGGCGCACTCGTGCTCAGTGCGGCGATGCCTTTCGTATGGCAGCCCGTCACACTGCCAGCGTTGGGCATGATGATGTTGCTGGGTTTGTTCGCCGCAAGCGGCCACTTGCTGATCATCAAAGCCTACGAAACGTCTCCGGCGTCCCTGCTGGCGCCGTTCGGTTACAGTGAGATCATTACGGCGACTGTGATCAGCTACGTGGTATTCACCGAACTGCCGGATTCCTGGGGGTGGCTGGGCATCTGCATAGTCATCGCCAGCGGCGTGTATATTTGGGTACGCGAACAACGCGTGCTTGCCCGACGGTAATCGCGATGCGGGGCCGCAACGAATTGGCCGCACTGCTTTTGCTGTGCGCGACTTCAGTAACCGGAAGCAGCAGCGCCAGCGATGATGCGTTGACGCTGATCGGCTGGGGCGGTGCATACATGGACGCGCAGCGTAACGCGTTGTTTACGCCGTTCGAACAAAGTTCCGGCAGCCGTATCGCCGCGCGGGAATACTCCGGCGATCTCGCCGCGTTGCGCGCACAGGTTGCGGCCGGGAGCATCGATTGGGACGTGGTCGCAGTGGATGAGCAGGGCGCCGATGAGGGTTGCCGGGAGGGTTGGTTCGAACAGCTGAGCCCCCGGCAATTGCCACCCGGGCTCAATCACACGCCCGCCGAGCAGGATTTCCTCGCACCTGCGCTGCACGATTGCGCAGTTGGCGGCTCGGTGCGTGCGTTGTTGTTCTTTCATCTGGACGACGCGTTCGCCAGCGCGCCACGCTCGCTCAGCGACGTATTCGATACGCAGAAATACCCGGGCAAGCGGGCGTTGCCGCGTTCGCCGCGGGGCAATCTGGAGTGGGCACTGATGGCGGATGGTGTGCCGGCCTCGGAGGTATACGCGGAGCTGCAAACTCCGGGTGGGGCGAGTCGTGCGTTTGGGAAGTTGACGCGACTGCGGCCACATATTGTCTGGTGGCGCGAGGTTCCTCAATCCGTGCGCTCGCTGACCGACGGCACGGTGACGATAGCGGCGGCAAATCACGAAGCAATGGCTCAGCTTATCGTGGGCACGCCGGTGGCGGTTGTACCGGTCTGGTCGGGACAACTCTGGGAGATCGACTATTGGGCGATCGTCAAGGGAGCACCCCGCCCGCAGACCGCCCGCAAGTTTCTGGCGTTTGCCACCGGAACCCTGCAGCAGGTGGAGTTCGCAAGGGTCTCGGCGCATGGACCCGTGCGCCGCTCTGCGTTGACGTATACACAACCGTCGGTAGCAGCCTGGTTGCCGAGCGCCGACGGCCGGCTCGAGCACGGCTTGCGCATCGATGCCGACTGGTGGGTACGCAACCGGGCGCGACTCAACGAACAATTCCGTGAGTGGTGGCGAAACACGCAGCCTTGATTGCCACGTTGCGCTGCTACAATTCCGTCACGCATAACCGTGCAGGTGTCGTTTGCCCGTTCTGTTGTTCAAAACCGAGTTCGCCGACCCGCCCCCCTGGAAAGCCGCGTTGCAGCAAAACATGCCGGACCTGGAGGTGCGTCTGTGGCCGGATATCGGTGATGCCCGGGACATCGAGTACGCGTTGGTGTGGAAGCCGCCCGCGGACCTGTTCGATGCATTGCCAAATCTGAAAGTTATCTTCTCCTTGGGGGCCGGGCTCGATCATCTCCTCAACGGCGTGAGGCTGCCAGCCGGTGTGCCGGTGGTGCGTATGCAGGACACCGCTCTTACCGAGGGCATGAGCGAATACACCGTGTACATGGCGCTGCGTCACCTGCGCAACATGGCGGTGTACGAGCAACAACAGAACACGCGGCAATGGCGTCAACACCTCCCGCAATTGCGGGCCAGTGAAGTACGTGCGGGCGTGCTGGGTATGGGGGTTATCGGCAGTGCCGTTGCGGGGAGCCTGGCGACAATGGGTTTCGACGTCGCCGGCTGGAGCCGCACGCCGAAGGATGTCGCTGCCGTGCAGAGTTTCCATGCTGAGGATCAGCTCGAGCGGTTTCTCGCGCGCAGCGATATCCTGGTCTGCGTACTGCCTCTGACAAAGGCCACGCACGGCATAATCAATGCGGCGAACATGCGCAAACTGCCGCGCGGCGCATACATCATAAACATCGGGCGAGGCGAACACCTGGTCGAACAGGATTTGCTGGAGTCGCTGGCGCAGGGGCATCTAACCGGTGCCCGCTGGACGTGTTCCAGATCGAACCGTTACCCGATGACCACCCGTTCTGGACGCATCCGCGGATTACGCTGACCCCACACTGCGCAAGCGTGACCAATCCTTTTACGGCTTCGCGGCACGTCGCAGCTAACATTCGCCGCACGATGCGAGGACAACCGCTGAGCAACGTCGCCGATCTCGCGCGCGGATACTGAGCATCATGCCGTGAGCGCCGGCGCGATTGGGCCCGCCTCGGTTCGCCACTATAGTGGCGGAAACTACGCGGCACCGAATGAAGTGAACAGATACAACGTGTAAGATCGTCGCTGGTCGCGGATTCATCCCGCATACGCTGAGACGAACCCCTGAAACCTGACGATCGATGGAAACTGACCATGCAGGATCGCACAGACAATACGCGAAACATCAAAGCGCCGACGGGCACGGAACTTTCGTGTAAGAGCTGGTTGAGCGAAGCGCCGTTGCGCATGTTGATGAACAACCTCGACGCGCAGGTCGCCGAAAAACCGGAGGAGCTGGTGGTCTACGGCGGCATCGGGCGGGCGGCGCGTAACTGGGATTGTTTCGACCGAATTGTCGCAACGTTGCGAACGTTGGGCGACGGCCAGACGTTGCTTGTGCAGTCGGGCAAACCGGTCGGGGTGTTTGATACGCATCCCGATGCGCCGCGAGTACTGATCGCCAACTCCAATCTGGTACCCGCCTGGGCCAATTGGGAAAAATTCAACGAGCTCGACAGAGCCGGGCTGATGATGTACGGGCAAATGACCGCGGGTTCGTGGATTTACATCGGCAGCCAGGGCATCGTGCAGGGCACCTACGAGACATTCGCCGAGATGGGCCGCCAGCATTTCGACGGCGATTTGCGCGGCAAGTGGATTCTGACCGCGGGACTCGGTGGCATGGGCGGTGCACAACCCTTGGCAGCCACCATGGCCGGTGCGTCGCTGCTGGCTGTGGAATGCCGGCCAAGCCGAATCGACATGCGGTTGCGCACACACTACCTCGACCACAAGGCCGAGTCGCTGGACGAGGCGCTGGCAATGATCGAACAAGCCTGCGCTTCGGGAAAGCCGATCTCTGTAGGCCTGCTTGGCAACGCCGCGGAAGTGCTTCCGGAGCTGCTGAAACGGGGCGTGAAACCGGACGTTGTGACCGACCAAACCAGTGCACACGATCCGTTGCACGGCTACCTGCCCGCAGGCTGGACACTCGCCGAATGGGACGAACGCAGCGCCAGCGAACCTGAAGCTGTGGTGCAGGCCGCCAAGCAGTCCATGGCTGTGCACGTGCGTGCGATGCTGGACTATTTCCACCAGGGGATTCCCACGGTGGACTACGGCAATAACATCCGGCAAATGGCGTATGACACGGGTGTGCCGGATGCGTTCGATTTTCCCGGCTTTGTGCCGGCCTACATCCGCCCTTTGTTCTGCCGGGGCGTCGGGCCATTTCGCTGGGTGGCATTGTCCGGCGACGCGGAGGATATCTACCGCACCGACGCCAAAGTCAAAGAGCTCATACCGGACAATCCACACCTGCACAACTGGCTGGACATGGCGCGCGAGCGTATCAGTTTCCAGGGTCTGCCGGCACGCATCTGCTGGGTGGGACTGGGTGAGCGTCACCGCCTCGGCCTGGCCTTCAACGAAATGGTCGCCAGCGGTGAATTGCGCGCGCCGGTCGTCATCGGCCGCGATCATCTCGACTCCGGTTCGGTGGCCAGCCCCAATCGTGAAACCGAAGCGATGCGGGATGGCTCGGACGCGGTTTCTGACTGGCCGTTGCTGAACGCGCTGCTGAACACTGCCTCGGGTGCGACCTGGGTGAGTCTGCATCACGGCGGCGGCGTAGGCATGGGCTACTCCCAGCACGCCGGTATGGTGATCGTGTGCGACGGCAGCGAAGCGGCGGCGCGGCGCATCGAGCGGGTGCTGTGGAACGATCCGGCAAGCGGCGTAATGCGCCATGCCGATGCGGGCTACGAGGAGGCAATCGAGTGCGCGCGTGAAAATGGCCTGCAGCTGCCGATGATCGACTCCTGAGCTGATTTTTTCATGGCCACTCTCTCCACGACGCGCGTCTGGCGCAACTGCAATCTTGCGACCATGCAGGCAGGGGACGAGCCTTACGGCATCGTGGAGGATGCCGCGCTGGTGGTCGAAGGCGAGCGCATCGCCTGGACCGGACTGCGGGTGGAGTTGCCCGAGCGGTACGCGAGTGCCAGTCACGAGGGACTCGCCGGACGCTGGATCACACCGGGTCTGATCGATTGTCATACGCACCTGGTCTACGCCGGGCAGCGTGCCGACGAGTTCGAACAGCGCCAGCAGGGCAGGAGCTATGCGGACATCGCCCGTGCCGGCGGCGGCATACTCGCCACGGTGCGCGCCACGCGTGGGGCGGACGAAGATTCGTTGCTGCAGGGAACCTTGGCCCGCCTCGCCGCGTTGCGCCGCGAAGGTGTTACCACGGTGGAAATCAAATCCGGTTACGGTCTCGATCTGGCTACCGAGTTACGCATGCTGCGCGTTGCGCGCAACGCGGCCGGCACCAGTGGCATGCACATCGTAACGACGTTTCTCGGCGCGCACGCACTGCCCGAAGAGTACCGTGGCCGGGCTGACGATTACATCGATTTCGTATGCGACGAAGTGCTTCCGGTGGTTGCGCACGAGCGGCTGGCGGATGCCGTTGACGTGTTTTGCGAAAACATCGGCTTTGGCCTGCAGCAGACCGAACGTGTCCTCGCTGCGGCGCGCGACCATCGGCTGCCGGTCAAACTGCATGCCGAACAGTTGAGCAACATGGGTGGCACTGCTTTGGGAGCACGTTATGGGGCACTGTCTGCCGATCATCTGGAATACCTGGATGTGAGTGGCGTAGAGGCGCTGGCGCGATCCGGCGGGGTCGCGGTGTTATTGCCCGGCGCGTTCTATTTTCTACGTGAAACGCAACGGCCGCCGGTAGCTGCGTTGCGCGAAAACGGCGTGCCGATCGCGATTGCCAGCGATTGTAATCCGGGCAGTTCGCCGTTCGCGTCCATGCAGTTGATGTTGAACATGGCGTGCGTGCTGTTTGGCCTCACACCGGAGGAGGCGTTGGCCGGCGCCACGCGCAACGCGGCACAGGCTCTGGGGCTGGAAGCCGAAGTCGGCACCCTGGCGGTGGGCAAGCGCGCTGACTTCGTGGTCTGGAACGTAGAACATCCGGCCCAGCTGGCGGCGCAATTCGGCCCCAATCCCTGCTATCGGGTAGTGGCCCGCGGAGACACGTTGATCTGATGAGGCACAAACGCGGCGCACTGTTGTTCCACGCGTCGCCGGCAGCGGCGAGACTCTCACCGTGACGGCGCACGCGCTCGAGGTCTTTCGTTACAGCCAGGGTGAGAGAGCGTTACTGATGAGCGTGCCGCATCTGGGCACGGAGATCGTCGCCGACATCGCAGCACGTTTAAAACCGCGGGCGATCGCGTCACCGGACACCGATTTTCATCTGGACCGTCTGTACGACTTCGCGAGTGTATTGCGCGTCAGCCGGCTCGAGGCGCGTTACTCGCGGTACGTCATCGACCTGAACAGGCCGCCCAACGACGGCGATCTCTACCCGGGCGCCGACTCCACGGGGCTGGTGCCCGTCGATACGTTCGCCGGCGAAGCGTTGTATCGCGACGCGCTGCCGGACAGCGGCGAGATCGAAGTACGCCTGGCAACATACTGGCAGCCGTACCACACCGCGCTAGCCGACGAGTTGACGCGCTTGCGTGCCGAGTTCGGTACGGTGGTGTTGTTCGATTGCCATTCCATTCGCTCGCGCGTACCGCGATTTTTCGACGGGCAGCTGCCCGATTTCAATCTGGGCACCGCGAACGGCACGAGCTGCGCGCCCGAATTGCGCGCTTTGTTGCGCAGCACACTGGATGTGCCCGACTTCACGCTGACCGTCGACGGTCGGTTCAAAGGCGGCTACATAACACGTCACTATGGCGCACCCGGCGACGGTGTGCACGCGTTTCAGCTGGAATTGTCGCAAGCCACGTATATGCACGAAGACGCAAGCAATGCGTTCGACGAAGCGCGCGCGGAGCAGGTTCGGCCTTGTTTGCGACGCATGCTGGAGGCGGCACTGCAGTGGGTCGAAGGGCAGTAACAGCGGGCTTCGATCCGCGCGCCGGCGCATGAGGATTTTTTCCCCGTTTGCGCTGCTGCCGGACGGTTGGCGGAGCGACGTGCTGGTGAGCGTCGACGGCGCGGGCGATATCGAACGCGTTGAAGCAAACGCAAGCGCCCGCGACGCCGATGTGCGCGTGGGTGCTTTGTTGCCCGGCATTGCGAACCTGCACTCGCACGCATTCCAACGCGCGATGTCCGGTCTTACCGAAGTAGCGGGACCTGCTGAAGACAGCTTCTGGACGTGGCGCCAGTTGATGTACCGCTTCGTCGCGCGCTTGACGCCGGAGGATATCGAAGCGATCGCCGCGCGACTGTATCTGGAAATGTTGCGCCACGGCTATACGGGTGTTGCCGAATTCCATTACCTGCACCACAATGCCGACGGCACCCGTTACGCGGATCCGGGCGAATTGTCGCTGCGATGTATTGCAGCCGCGCGCGAAACAGGAATCGCTTTGACGCATCTGCCCGTACTGTACGCACACGGCGGTTTCGGTGGCGCACACCCCGAGCAGACGCAGCGCCGCTTTGTCAACGATGTCGATGCGGTGTTGACGTTGGTCGATGAGCTGGCAAAACGGTTCTCCGCCGAACCGGACATTCGTCTTGGCGCTGCCGCGCATTCGCTGCGCGCCGTTACGCCTCAGGAACTCACGCATTTGCACAGCGGACTGCAGGCGCTGGACAGTAAGGCACCGTTGCATGTTCATATTGCCGAGCAGACCAGGGAGGTCGAGGAGTGCCTGGCCTGGAGTGGCGCGCGCCCGGTCGACTGGCTGCTGGATAACCAGGCAGTGGATGCGCGCTGGTGTCTGATCCATGCCACCCAAGTTACCGACGGGGAGGTGCGTCGCATGGCGGCCAGCGGCGCGGTGGTGGGTCTTTGTCCCACTACCGAGGCGAATCTGGGCGACGGCCTGTTTCCGGCCTGCGACTACCAGCGGTACGCCGGTGCCTTCGGCATTGGCAGTGACAGCCATGTATCCACGAGCCCGGTGGAAGAGCTGCGCTGGCTTGAATACGGCCAGCGGTTGTTGCATCGTCGCCGTAATCTGCTCGCCGGCGGCGCGCGGCGCTCGACAGGCAGCGCGCTGTACACGACTGCTTTGCAGGGCGGCGCGCAGGCGCTTGCGCGCAACACCGGTGCCATTGCCGTTGGCAAGCGCGCCGACCTGGTGGCTCTCGACACTCAACACGTCACGCTGGTCGGACGAAGCAACGAGCAATTCGTCGACGCATGGTTGTTTGCCGGTAACGACACACCGGTCAGCGATGTGTTCGCGGGCGGAAGGCATGTCATTGAAAACGGCCGGCATGCGCGTGGCCAGGCGATCAGCGAGCGCTATCGTGCGACGCTGCGCCGTATTCTGGAAGACCTGTGAGGTGGTCGCACAACCCATCATCCGGCTGCTGTCGGACGCGGAGGCTTTTGTGTCAGGCGGTGGTTTCGTTATCGGTCGTCAGTTACCCAATGACGCAACGACCTGACGTGACTAACGTTACTTCGTAAGGCGCTCACCGTAAATCATGCTCATGGATGCTCGAACATCGCTGTTGCTGCTAGTCGATATACAGGAACGGCTGGCGCCCGTGTTGCCAGATATCGATTGGATCACGGCAAACAGTGTGACCTTGCTGACTGCCGCTGAGCGCCTGGCTGTGCCGGTGCTGGCAACCGAACACTGCGCCGATAAGATCGGCCCGACGATAACCGCGGTGCGGGAACGTATCGCTGACGGGCTGGTTGTGCACAAAACGTATTTTTCGGCTCATGCCGAGCCCGAGATCGCCGCGCGACTCGCGTCGCTGCACAGGCCCCAGGTAATCGTAGTGGGGATCGAAGCGCATGTCTGCGTGCTGCAGACGACACTGGATCTGCAGGGATCCGGATATACCTGTCACCTCGTCGAGGATGCCACCGGGTCGCGCAGCGCGCCGGACAAACAGGCGGCCGTGTCCCGCATGCGTGACCAAGGCGTGCAGATCGTCACCACCGAGATGGTGTTGTTCGAATGGTTGCAGCGTGGCGACAGCGCGGCGTTCAAAGACCTGTTCCCCATGCTCAGGGATCGTTGATCCCATTCATCAGAGGACCGGATCACGGACCGGGCTGATCAGCAATATGCAAACCAACTGCACAGGCCGCCATTGAGCGCCACTCGCCAGCCGGACGAACTGCCGTTTGCGGAATTCATCACGCTTACCGCGTTGATGATTTCGCTGGTGGCCCTGTCGGTAGATGCGATGTTACCTGCGCTGCCGGCCATCGGCAGTGATCTGGGGGTAGCCGATGCGAATCACAATCAGCTGGTCGTGACCACGCTCATGCTGGGCATGGCATTCGGGCAGTTGCTGTACGGCCCGCTGTCCGACAGTACCGGGCGCAAGCCGGCGATCTGTTTAGGTCTGGCAATCTTTGCCGCCGGATGCCTGCTGTCGATATTCGCGTCCAGTTACGCGCTGATGCTGGCGGGTCGTTTCGCCCAGGGGCTGGGGGTCGCCGGTCCGCGCGTGGTAATGATCGCACTGGTGCGCGATTGTTACGAGGGGCGTGCCATGGCACGAGTCATGTCGTTTGTTCTGGCGGTGTTCATTCTCGTGCCGGTGATCGCACCGGCACTGGGGCAGGGGATCCTGTTGATCGCCGGCTGGCGCTCTATATTCGTTGCGTTTCTCGCGTTGGTCGTAGTGATGTTCTTGTGGTTCACATTGCGCCAGCCAGAAACGCTTCGTGACGAGCGACGCGTGCCTTTTTCGCTGCGGCGCATCGCCGCAGTTGTCGTCGAAGTCTGCACCAACGCGGCGTCGCTTCGCTACACACTGGCATCCGGATTGGTGTTGGGTGCGTTTCTGGGTTATCTCAGTTCCGCGCAGCAGATCTTTGCGCAGCAATACGAGCTCGGTGGGCGCTTTCCCGTCTATTTCGCGGTTCTGGCCGTGGGTATAGGTGTTGGGGCCTATGTCAGCGCCCGCCTGGTGATGCGCCTGGGTATGCGGTTTCTGTGCAACGTTGCTTTGCTGACGACATGTATTCTGTCGATGGTTTTTCTGGTGTGGGTGTACCTGCAAAGCGGGCATCCGGCACTGTGGCAGCTGATGAGCTATTTGATGATCGTTTTGTGTTGCGTGGGGGTTCTGTTCGGTAATCTCAATGCGTTGGCTATGCAGCCGCTGGGTCACATTGCCGGTGTTGGGGCCGCGGTCATCGGATCGATCGCGACGTTGCTCTCCGTGCCCCTGGGGATGCTGGTCGGACATAGTTACGATGGCGGCGTGTTGCCGTTGACGCTGGGGTTTACCGTCCTGACGCTGATGGCATTGCTGGTAATGAGATCGGTTGCCCGAAGTGACGTCTGACGGTGCCCTTGCAAGGCGCACAGGAGGACCGTGAGTCCCGACTTGCAGATGTGTTGTCTATACTCGGTGCTAGGCAAGCGCCGCCTGAGAGGATCAACCAATGGCCAAGAAAACCCCGACGACTTTGACGCCGCATGAAGAACAGCTCGTACGCGCCCGGTTCGGCCCGGACGTGACCGATGTATCCGACCATGAGACGATGAGCGCGCAGACTTGCACGTTGTGTGGTGGCGACCGCGGACCGTTAACGGTGGTGTTTGACGGCCAGCGCCAATTGTCCATCTGCGCGACCTGCCTGAGCGAAGGCGGGCAGGCGTGAACGGGACTGTGAGTAAGGCGGTAGAAACTTATCTGAGGTCCGTGCCGCAGGCTCGCAGGACGCTGCTCGGGGAATTGCATGAGATGGTGCTGCGTCTCTACCCGCAGGTCAGTGTCGACATGCAATACAAAATGCCCACCTATCACGTCGGCGAAGCCTGGATCGCGATCGCTAACCAGAAACACTACATATCTATGTACACTTGTGGGTATCATCACATCGAGCGGTTCAAACAACGCTGTCCGCAGATCAAATCCGGTAAGGGTTGCATTAATCTCAAAATGACAGACGACATCCCCTGGTCGGAGCTGGAGTTCGTCGTCAAACACGCGATCGATCATCCGAAACCGTAACCAGGCCGGACCGGGGCATGCGAGCGCACCGGGTGATGGCGGCCCGTGACCGAAAATGTCGTGAAGGAGATACCTATGGCTGAGACTGCGCTGATCGTGGGAGCGGGCACGGGAACCAGTGCTTCGTTTGCACGCGCATTGGTCGCACAAGGTGTGAAAGTCGCACTGGCGGCGCGTAACGCGGAGAAGCTGGCGCCCCTCAGCGACGAGATCGGCGGCCTGGCGATAGCGTGTGATGTGGCACAGGCGTCGCAGGTGCAAGCGATGTTCTCGCAGGTGGACGATGCACTGGGCGGCGCCGATGTCGTTCTGTTCAACCCCAGTGCGCGCGTGCGTGGTTCGATACTGGATGTGGATGCGGAGGCGCTGAAGCGCGCGATCATAGTGAGTGCGTTCGGCGGGTTTCTTGTTGGCCAGCAGGCCGCGCGACGCATGGTCGAAAAAGGCGGTGGCGCTATTTTCTTCACCGGTGCCTCGGCAAGCGTGAAAGGATATGCTCATTCCGCATCGTTCGGCATGGGCAAGTTCGCGCTGCGCGCGCTCGCGCAGAGCATGGCCCGCGAACTGGGGCCGAAGAACATCCACGTGGCGCATTTCGTCATCGATGGCAGCATCGATGTGCCTGGTCGTGACCGCACGGAGGACTACGATGATGGATTGCTCGACCCGGACGCCATTGCGGACACCTACATGGCGGTTCTACAGCAACATCGCAGTGCCTGGACTCACGAATTGGATTTGCGCCCCTGGGGTGAGCGCTTCTGACCTTCGCCCCAAAGAGACCTTTGCCTATTCGGTTATCCCCTCTTTCCGTGGAGGTCCCATCCTATTGTTACTCCCCTGTGGGGGAGAGGGGGTGTCAGATCACTCGACCTCTCCCTCTGGTACAGGGGTCAGCGGTGAGGGCTCTCCCTTCATCGCGAACCTTCTACCGCAAGTGGAGAAGGGCTTCGCGTGTTTTGCGCGGCATGCACAAACGTCTCCTGCGGAAGCGAGTTTGGGGGTGAGCCAAACCGGCTCCGCAAGCTTGTGCCTTTCCTAGTCTTCTGTTTACTGTTGCTGCTCGGTTTTGGCGGCTGGCTGGTATGGCGTCGTTGGCGGGTGTTGCAGCGAAATTCGGTGCGCGATGCGCGATTCCCCGACACCTGGCGAGCGATGCTCTCACGCAACGTACGCCTTTACCGGAAACTTCCCGAGTCGTTGCGCCACCAACTGCATGGCCACATTCATGCGTTTCTTCACAGTAAATCGTTCTACGGTTGTGCGGGTTTTGAAATAACCGACGAGGTTCGCTTGATCGTGGCCGCGCAAGCCTGCATGCTGTTGTTGAATAGGGAAACCGATTACTTTCCGGGTTTCACATCGATTCTGATCTACCCTGATTCTTATGTGGCGCGAGCCGTCGAGCACGATGGGCCGATCGCCGGTGTGACAGAGGACGTACGCGCGGGTGAATCCTGGCACCGCGGTCCGGTGGTGCTATCCTGGCAGGACGTATTGCGCGGCGCGCGGCAGACCGGCAATGCTTTCAATGTCGTCATTCACGAATTCGCCCACAAGCTCGATGAGGAAAATACCGACTCGGCGGGGGTGCCGTTACTGGAAGATCCGTCCCTGTACCAAGCGTGGGCGGAAGTTTTCAACGGCGAATATGAAGCGATGCGTGCCAGTCGCGCAGACAGCGGGGTGTTGGACGAATATGGTGCAGACTCTCCTGCGGAGTTCTTCGCGGTCGCCACGGAAACGTTCTTCGAGCGGCCGCACGCGCTCGATCGGGAACATGGCGGACTCTATCGCGCATTGATGAGCTACTACAAAGTCGATCCGCGCGCCTGGTCGGATTGACGGCGTGTCGTCGTCGGTTTCGCCTGCCAGCGTTTGCCGCAACTGTGATCTGCCTGGGCAGCAGCCTGCCGGGCTGTTCAGTCCGCGTGCTTGTGCGCCTTCTCGCGCAGGCAACGCAGCGCCGGGCAGGCGTATCTTCATGGCGTGGATTCGGCATATAATCGCGCTCCCGAGCGGTTCCAGCGCGGCGGGGTTCG
>Ga0224508_10003461_pt1 | contig 13036 bp, 10 predicted proteins | sample SF_Jan12_sed_USG_4_FD_170157 | JGI IMG/M metagenome (GOLD analysis project Ga0224508, IMG submission 170157) | Sediment microbial communities from San Francisco Bay, California, United States - SF_Jan12_sed_USGS_21 | ecosystem: Environmental > Aquatic > Marine > Sediment | place: USA...
TGGCGCCACGCTAGACCGGGCTGACGACGGCGTGAACCGGCAGGATGGCGCCAGACCGAGGGAGACCGACATGCCCGCCGCCGAAACGCCAGCGACCGACCTGCCCTGGTGGAAGACCGCCGTCTTCTACCAGATCTACCCCCGCTCGTTCTGCGACACGACGGGCAACGGTGTTGGTGATCTCGACGGCATTCGATCCAAGCTCGACCACCTGGCGTGGCTGGGCGTCGATGCCATCTGGCTGTCGCCGCTGTACCCGTCGCCCATGGCCGACCACGGCTACGACGTGGCCGACTACTGCGACATCGATCCCGTGTTCGGCACGCTCGACACCTTCGATGCCATGCTCGCCGAGGCCCACGATCGAGGCCTGCGGGTGATCGTCGACTGGGTGCCCGCCCATACCAGCGAGCAGCACCCGTGGTTCGTCGAGTCACGGTCGTCGCCCGACAACCCCAAACGCGACTGGTATCTGTGGGCAGGTGACGATCCGGCCTCGCCGCCGACATCGTGGCAGGCCACGTTCCCGCCCGGCCCGGCTTGGACCTGGGACGACGCGACGGGGCAGTGGTACTCGCACACCTTCACGCCCCAGCAGCCCGACCTGAACTGGTCGAACCCCGAGGTGCAGGACGCCATGCTCGACACCCTTCGGTTCTGGCTCGATCGAGGCGTCGACGGCTTCCGCATGGACGTGATCCACTACATCGGTCGCCACCCGGGCCGCATCGCCGAGCAGGCCGAATCGGCCACCGACCCCGATCACACCCATCGCCACCTGCGCCGCATCCGTGCGCTAGTCGACGGCTACGACGGCGACCGGGTCGCCGTGGGTGAGACCTTCGTGCTCGACACCCACGAGGTGGCCACCTACTACGGCACCGGTGACGAGCTGCACCTGTGCCACAACTTCCGCCCCCAGTTCACGCCCTGGGACGCAGCCAAATGGCGTGACCAGATCGAACGGGCCATGGCCGCGTTCGACCCTATCGACGCCTGGCCGACGTGGCTGTTGGCCAACCACGACATCCCCCGGCCCGCCACCCGCTACGAGAGCGAGGCGATCGCCCGTGCTGTCGCAGTGGTGGTGCTCACCCTGCGGGGAACCCCCTTCGTCTACGCCGGCGAAGAGCTGGGCCTCGAGGACGCCGATGTGCCGCCCGAGCTGGTGCAGGACCCTGCTGGCTTCCGAGACGGCTGCCGCGCCCCGATCCCGTGGGCGGCCGGCCCGACGCACGGGTGGAGGCGGCCCGACAACTGGCTGCCCTGGCCGCCCGATGCCGACCGCAAGAACGCCGAGTTGCAGCGCCAGGATCCGACATCGATGCTGCACCTGTATCACCGGCTGCTCGAGCTGCGTCGTATGTCGCCGGCCCTGCATCGTGGCGCGCAGGAGCTGCTCGACACCGGCCCGGCCGTGGTGGGCTGGCGCCGCTCGCACGGCGACGACCGCTGCGTGGTGCTGGTGAACTTCACCGATGGTGAGGCGAGCGTCGACGGGCCCGAGATCGACGATGGCTGGCAGGTCGTGTGCAGCACCGAGCCCGGTGCTCAGCAGCGCCCCTTCAGCGGCACCATGGCACCCCACGCCGCCGCGGTACTCCGTCGCGCCGGGCCCTGACCTCGGCCGCGGAAGGGTCCGAGGACCCTACGGCGGCTGAACCGGCCCTGGTAGAAGCGAACACCATGAAGAAGGCACTGCCATGAAGCGGATCGCCGAGCGGGTTGCAGTCGTGACCGGGGCCGGAAGCGGCATCGGGCGGTCGGTCAGCCTCGAGCTCGCGCGCAACGGCGCCCACCTGGCTCTGGTCGACATCGACGAACGCCGTCTGGTCGACGTGATGGCCGCCGTCGTCGCGAGGGGCAGTCGAGCCAGCACCCACGTCGTGGACGTCTCCTGCCGGCAGCAGATGGCGGCCCTGCCCGATCAGGTCCTGGCCGAACACGGCTCGGTCGAGATCCTGGTGAACAACGCAGGAGTCTCGGTCAACCGTCCGTTCGAAGACCAGGACGTGGATGACATCGAGTGGATCACGGGGATCAACTACTGGGGGGTCATGTACGGCTGCCGCTTCTTCCTCCCACACCTGCAACGGGCCAGCGAAGCGCACATCGTCAACATGTCGAGTTCCGCTGGTCTCACCGGAATGAAGGACCAGGGTTCCTACGCGGCCACCAAGTTCGCGGTGCGAGGACTGAGCGAATGCCTCTACGTCGAACTGGCTGGCTCCACCGTCGGCATCACCTGCGTGCATCCTGGTGCGGTGGCGACCGACATCCTCGAGTCGGCCCGCATGGACCCGGCGCACAAGCAGCGGATGGTCGGCATGTTCAAGTACGCCATGCCACCGGACAAGGCGGCTCGGCGGATCGTTCGGGCCATCGAACAGGATCGTTTCAAGCTGGTGTTCTGCGCCGAATCGAGGGCGCTCGATCACATGAAGCGTCTCGCGCCTGTCGGCACGCTGAAGCTGATGCGTTTCGCCAACCGGCGAACCACGAATCGGTCGAGCCGCCGCCCGGGCTGAGCGCGGTCAGCCCGGGGCCCACGGGCGATCGGGTGCAGGGACGCGGTAGAGCTCGGCGGCGTTGTCGAACAGGATCTGGCGCTGGGCCACGGCGTCGAGGTCGCCGAGCGACGCGTCGATGGCGCCGCGCACGTCGCCGTGCAAGCACACCGGGTGCGGGTAGTCGGTCTCCCACAGCAGCCGGTCGCTGCGCCCGAGCCGTTCGATCACGTGACCGGGCGCGTCCTGCTCGAAGAAGAAGCAGGCGTACACCTGCTCGGCCAGGTACTCCGACGGCTTCTTGGCGAATGCGGGCCGCTCGGTGCTGATCGACGAGTAGCTGGCGCAGTAGTCCATCGCTTCGATCAGGAACCCCAGCCAGCCGATGCCCGATTCCACCGTCACCACCCGCAGGTCCGGGTAGCGGGGCAGCACGCCGGACATCACCAGGTCGGTCACCTGCTCGGCGTTGCCGAGGAACAGGCGCACCGAAGTGCGCACGAGCGTGGGGCCGGCCCCGTGGGCTGCGAGGCGAGCGGGGTCGAAGTCACTGGTGAAGTCGGCGCTGCCGATGTGGAAGTTCACCGACAGATCGAGCTCACACGCCAGCGACCACAGCGGATCCCAGTGCCCGTCGCCCAGCACCGGGAGCCCGTAGGCCTGGGGCTCGCCGGTGAAGAGAATGCCGCGGTGCCCGGCCTCGGCCGCCCGCCGGATCTCGGTCACGGTGGCGTCGATGTCCCAGAACGGCGTGGCCATGATCGGGATGAAGCGCCGAGGATCGGGATCGGTCCACTCGATCAACCAGTCGTTGTAGGCCCGCACGCAGGCCAGCATCAGCTCGGGGTCGCCCAGGCCCAGGAAGCCCTCGTTGCCGAAGCCGCCGATGTTCGGGTACAGCGCGCACGCCCACACCCCGATCTCGTCCATCAGCGCGAGGCGGGCCTTGGCGTCGTGGGCCGCGGCGGGGATCTCGTCCATGTTCTGCGGCATCGACGGGAAGGGCTCGGGCCAGCCCGCCACCGCCGTGGCTCCCACCGGGACCGGGCGTTCGTAGCCGCCGAAGCGCCACTCGTCACGGCCCTCGGGCGTGCGCACCATGTGGGGCGCCCGGTCGGCGAAACGGGCCGGCAGTCGGCTGGTCCACACGTCGCCGGGTTCGGTGATGTGGGTGTCGCAGTCGATGGCCCACTCGGTGATCTTCATGCCGTGCCTCCTGGCCGGTTCTCCCAGGTGTCGAGCAGCGACTCGATGCTGACCACGGCAACGGGTCGACCGTCGGGGTCGACGAGCTCGTAGAGGCGACCGTCGGGAGCGTGGTGGCTGTAGAACACCAGGGCGCCGTCGGGGCCGCCCCGCTCGAGATGGGGATGGGGGTCGCCGGTGGTCAGATGGTGTTCGCCCGCGACGCGGACCTTGGCCACCCGGTCCCCGTTCGGGAGCATGTCCTCGAGGTGTTGCTCACCCTGCAGCACCAGCACCGACGTGGTGGTGATGTGGCGGTGGGCGTGGCAGTGGCCGCCCTGGGCGTCGAAGCGGATGAGCATGTCCAGGGTGCCGGCCTCGTGGTCGTGGCCGAGCACCGACAACCAGTGGTGGATGGGGTAGGGCGCGTCGGTGTTGCCGACCTCGAGCCACTCGTACCGCTCGGGGTCGAGCGCATCGTTCACCATCGGCCCCAACCTCCCGGCATCTCGGTGGGCCGAGGCTAGTGCCGGGGCCGGCTCGGGTTCACGGCCGCCGGAGCTTGGCCACCGAATCGTCCAGACCGCCGGGTCGGCTCGACTGCAGCCACGCCTCCCGTTGGACGGCTCTTGCGGCATCGATCTCGTCGCCCGACGGCTCATCGCCTGCGAGCCGTCGGAGCCCGAGTCGGGCCAGCCCACAGGCCGCCACCATCTCGGCGGCGATGATGGCGCCACGGGGGCCACCGAACGGCTCGTCGGCGAAGGCCTGCTCGGCCTCGTCGACGGTGGTGCGGGCCCGGGCCAGGGCTGACTCGTCCAGCTGGCCGAAGGTCGGCAGGTTGGTGTCGACCAGAGCGGCGAACACCGGAGAGCCGTTGGGCGCGGTCAGACCGAGGGTCTCGCCCAGGTGGCCGAGCGTGTCGAGGAGCTGGCCTGTCCCCGCGTCGGCGCCGACCAGCTCGTCGATGACCGGTCCGACATCCGGGTCGGTGGCGCCGCCGTGCCAGGCCGCCGTGGCGGCTCGCACCATCGAGGGCAGCGACACCGCCAGTGGCTGCCAGTGGCCGTTGTCGCCCCAGTCGGTGAGCAGGTACCCCTGGGCCCCGTGCGCAGCGCCCACCGCGGCCGCATCCACCACGTTGGCCGCGGCATTCTGGTTGCGGCCCAGGATGGTGTTCCACGTGGCCGTTCCCGGAGCGACCCAGAACGGAGTGTCGGAGTCGATGAAGAGTCGGGCGTGGGCCTCGAACCCGAGGTTGGCGTCGTCGGGCAATCCCAGGCGAGCGGCGATCTCGGTGGGCAGGAAGTCGAGGAAGCTCGTCTGCGACGGCGCCTCGTAGTGCCAGACCACGCCGGTCGCCCGGGTCGGGATGTCGGCCATCAGGGTGTGGTCGCGACGAAACAGGTCGGCCCAGAACAGCACCTCGGTCCCGTCGGCGACCAGGGGCTCGATGATTCGGTTGAGGTGGTCGAGGTAGACCCGGTCGCGGCCGAACTCGGCCACCCGGTCGGCCGAGAGGCCCTCACCCAGCTCGAACGGCTCGTCGCCACCGATGTGGATGCGATCGCCACCGACCGCACCCAGCATCTCGCGGGCCAGGGCCACGGCGAGCTCGGCGTTGGCCTCGGTGGGAGCCAGGCAGGTCGGGTCGATCAGGCCGTCGCCGAACACCTTCGGGGCGCCGTCGGGGCACTCGGCCCGGTCGCGGTACTCGTCGTGGATCAGCCAGCGGGCCATGTGGCCGAAGCCGTTCATGTTGGCCACCAGGTCGACGCCCTGCTCGGCCCCCCGGCGAGCGATCCACGCCATGTCATCGTGGGTGAGCGGTGACGCGTCGCGCCACACAACTTCGTGATCGGCGTAGGCGAAGGTGTGCTCGACGTAGAGCTGCAGCTCGTTGAATCGCAGGGCGGCGAGCACGTCGATCAGCCAGGCGATGGTCTCGCGGGTGGGAACCCGATCGCGTGAGACGTCGAGCATGAACCCGCGCCGCTCGAAGGCGGGGCTGGCCGGGAACAGCTTGTCGACGGCAGTCATGGTGATCCTCCGCATGCGGCACCGAGTCCCGGTCGAGCGCACCGTAGCGGTACACCCGTCGATGGGCCGACGTGAAAGAACCGACGTAGTCTCGACGGCGTGCGTCGCTTCGCCGTGATCTTGCTGGTGTTCGGTCTGGTGGTGATCGCGTGCTCGAGCGGCGACGACTCGTCGGACGAGACCGGCGCCACCGCGACGAGCGAGGCCGCGCCCGACTCGAGCGCAACGGCACCCGACACGACCGAGACTGCGGCCACCACCACGTCGATACCCACCGCCGACAGCGGCGACTTCCGGATCGCCACCTACAACACCGGGTTGGCCCCGGGTTTCGTACCGCTGTTGGCCGAGCGACAACCGCTCGTGGGCGAGGCCATCGCCGACCTCGACGCCGACGTCGTGTTCGTCCAGGAGGTGTGGACGCCCGAGTCGGTGTCGGCCCTGCGTGAGGCCACCAGCAGCGCGTTCCCCGAGACCGTGTTCCCCGAGCCCATCCCCGACACCGAGCCAGGGGCACCGGCCTGCACCGTCGACGAGCTGGCCGACCTGCTGGGATGCATCGAGCAGAACTGCGCCGACGCCTCACCCGACGAGCTGGTCGAGTGTGTGCTCAGCAGCTGCGGCGCCCAATTCGGCGAGCTGTGTGAGGAGTGCCAGACCTGCATTGGCGCCAACGTGGGCAACACCGTGGAGGAAGCCGTGGCCAACTGCACCACGGCCAGCTCGGCCTTCGCCTACGAGGGGTCGGTGGGCATCGGCCTGCTGAGCAACGCGGTCATCCAGGACAGCGACGTGTTGGTGCTCGACAGCAGCCTCAACCGCCGCGCCGTGCTGCACGCCGTGGTCGACACCGAGGCCTTCGGGCCGGTGCACGTGTTCGGCACCCACCTGTCCGCCGTGTTCTCCGACATCCCCTACCCGGACGAGGGCACCTGGGAGCAGGAGCAGGCCACCCAGATCGCCGACCTGCTGGCCTACATCGACAGCCGAGCCGAGCCCGGCGACCCTGTGGTGCTGCTCGGCGACTTCAACACCGGCCCCGCAGGCGAGCGCTACCAGGCCGAGGTGGCGGCCAACTACGACCTGCTCACCGCCGCCATGTTCGCCAACCCCTACACCGACGATCCCGAGGCCGAGTGCACGTTCTGCGGCGACAACCCCCTGGTTGGGGGCGATGCTGCGGTGGTGATCGACCACGTGCTCACCCGGGGCGTGGAGGGCCCGGCCGCGGCGGAACGGATCCTCGACGGGTCGATCACGGTCAGCGTCGACGGTGCCGACACGCCCACGGCCCTGTCGGACCACTACGGCGTGATGCTCACCCTGTCCGGCTGATCGCGGTCGCGACCCGGCCGAAGTGGTCGAGGTGGGCGTCGACCGAATCGAGGCCCTTGCCCATCGAGTGGATGCATCCGTGGCTGCCACCCAGCTCTCGCCAGCGGGCCAGCTTGGCCACGGCCGCGTCCACCTCGGCGTCCCAGATCTGCAGCTCGGTACCGAAGGGGTCGTTGCCGCGCCCGGCGTCGGCCATCACCGACCTGATGCGCTCGACGGTTGCCCACGACCGTTCGGGGTCGCCCACGAAGCAGAAGCCGTCGCCCGCCTCGGCGGCGCGTCGGTAGGCCGGCTCGCTGAACCCGCCGATCCACACCGGGATGGGGCTGGTGGGGCGGGGATTGAGGTTGGCCCGCTCCACGGTGTCGAATCGGCCGTCGAAGGTGACCACCTCGTCGCGCCACAGCGCTCGCAGCAGCTCGATCTGCTCGTCGGCCCGGGCACCGCGGGTCGAGAAGTCCTGGCCCAGGGCGGTGTACTCCACGTGGTTCCACCCCACGCCGACCCCCAGCCGGAACCGGCCGTCGCTCAGCAGGGACAGGTCGGCGGCCTGCTTGGCCACCAGGGCCGTCTGGCGCTGGGGTAGTACCAGCACACCCGAGATGAACTCGAGCCGCTCGGTCATGCCGGCGAGGTAGGCGAACAGCACGAACGGGTCGTGGAACGGATCGTCGAGCGTGTACGGCCCGGTCAGGGCCGGTTCACGGTCGGCATGATCGGCACCGAGGACGTGGTCGTAGGCCAGCAGGTAGTCGATGCCCGACTCCTCGGCCCACCGCCCGATCTGCCGCACGGCCTCGGGATCGCCACCGAGCTCGGTCTGGGGGTACACGATGCCGATGTCCATCCGGCGACCCTATCTGCGGGGTGGGGGAGGGGCCGGCGTCGCCAACGGTTGACAGGCCCGGTGCCGGGCACTCAGCTATCGCTACGGCGACACGCGATCCGGGGGGAGCGATGCCGGTCAGCCAGCAGCGTCAGAGGCGGCGCGTGTTGCGTCGGCGACACGGGATCACGGCGCTGCTCGTCGTGCTCGTGCTGGGCGCCGCAGCCTGCACCAGTGACGACGGCGACGAAGAGGCCTCCGCCGACGGCGACAACAGCACCACGGCGGGGTCGGTCGCCACCACCACGGTGGCCGAGGACACCACGACGACGACCTCGATGCCCGAGGAGGTGGAGCTGACCGCATCGTTCCGGGGGGTGACGGCCGACACCATCACGGTCGGCTACAGCTCGATCGACTTCGACCGGCTCAACAGCGAGTTCGGGCTCGACCTGGCCTTCCAGAACTTCGGACCGCAGGCCGACGCCATCGTCGGGTGGTACAACGACAACGGCGGCGTGCTGGGCCGTCGGATCGAGCTGGTGCACGAGCGCTACCTGCCGGTGGGGTCGACCACGGCCGAAGAGGTGTGCATCAAGCTGACCGAGGACGCCACCGTGTTCGCCGTGCTGGCCGGGTTCGCCGGGCCCGGCGCGGCCGACGTCAACGAGTGCGTGGCCGAACAACACGACACGGTCCTGGTGGCGACGGCGCCGCGGGCCGATCAGGCCGAGCGGGCCCGTGGCCTGTGGGTCTCGTCCGACATGAGCCTCGATCGTCGCAACGCCGCCGTGGCCCAGCTGATGGCCGACGCCGGAGTGCTCGGCGACCTCGGAGCGATGATGGTGATCGGCTCCAACGGTGACGAGCAGCCACTGGTCGACGGGATGGCCGAGGCGCTGACCGACGTCGGGGTCGATGTCCCCATCACCGACGTGGTGACGACCACCGGCGATCGGATCGCCACCGCGGCCGACGTCAGCGTGTGGATCGAACGAGCCCAGGCCGAAGGTGTGTCGACGGTGGTGTTGCTGGGTGAGGGCGAGTTCCGCAATCAGGAGTTCTTCGAGCAGGCCCCCGAATTCACCTACATCATGGGCAACGGCGACGCCATCACCGACTGGCAGAGCATCCCGCCCGAGGGGCTGCAGGCCGGCACCCGGGTGCTCACCAACAACAACGGGCCCGACGTCGACCTGCTCGACGATCCGAGGATCGGTGAGTGCATCGCCGCGGTCGAACAGGCCCAGGGTGTCGAGGTGATCCCCACCAGCCAACTGCCCGAGGGTGACCCCAACTACTTCTCGGGCACCGTCGGTGTGTGTCGCACCGTGGCCCTGTTCGTGCAGATCGCCGAGGCCGCCGGGCCCGACCTGACCAACGAGTCGTGGGTGGCCGCCCTCGACGAGGTCCCCGATCTGTCGGTGCCGGGCTATGACTTCGTGTCGCTCAGCTCGACCAAGGTCGACGCCCGCGACCAGCTCGTGCTCGTCGAGTTCGACCTCGAGACGCTCTCGTTCGACCCGATCTCCGACCCGGTCGACGTCGGCTGATGGACTTCACGACGCGGCCCACGCTGTACCGGGCGATCACCTGCAACTTCTGCCATCGCAGCGAGATCGTGTTCGCGGCCAAGGGAGTCGAGATCGACACGGTCGACATCGACCTGGTCGAGCGGCCCGAGTGGTACACGGCGAGGGCCTCGGGTGGTTCGGTTCCCCTGCTCGAATGGGGCGACCTGGCCGTGCACCCGTCGCACGTGATCAACGAGTGGATCGAGGATCGCTGGCCGACGCCGCCCTTGTTCCCCGACGGACCCACCGAACGAGCCGAGGCCCGGATGTGGATCGAGTGGTGGAACGACGGTCCCTGCCCGGCCTACGAGCGGCGACTGATGAATGTGCGCCCCGAGCGTGACGCGTCGCTGACGGCCGCACTCGTCGATCAGCTGACCGAGATGGAGCGACGGCTCGAGGCCCGCCGCTACGAAGGCGGCTACTGGCACGGCGAGGCGCTCGGCGTGGTCGATGCCACAGCGGCACCGATGTTCGTGCGGTTCTGCGGGCTCCGTCACTTCCACGACATCGACGTGCCCGAGCACCTCGGCCGGGTGCGCACCTGGCGCGATGTGTTGGTGGCCGACCCCGTCGTCGTGGCCACGAGCCCCGACGAGGCGGCGCTGCTCGACGCCTACGAGGGCTATCTGCAGGTGCTCGGTCGAGCGGCCGAGGCCGGCATCGAGGTGCCGGTGGCCAAGGGCGACTGACCGTTCGTGGACGATCTGGCCGGGCGAGTGGCGGTGGTGACCGGCGGCGCCAGCGGCATCGGTGCCGCGCTGGTCGCCGGCTTCTCGGCGGCCGGGATGGGCACCGTCGTGGCCGACATCGATCTCGATGGAGCCCGGGCCGTCGCCGCGGCGGCATCCGACACCGGCACCGACTCGATCGCCGTCGGTGTCGATGTGGCCGATGCGAGCTCGGTCGAGGCGCTGGCCGATGCGGCCTACGAGGCGTTCGGTGCGGTGCACGTGTTGTGCAACAACGCCGGGGTGCTGCTTTTCAAGGGTTTTGGTGACTCGATCATCGAGGACTGGCAGTGGGTGTACGGCGTGAACGTGATGGGCACCATCCACGGGGTGACAGCGTTCTTGCCCCGCATGCAGGCCGGCGGTGACCACGGGCACATCTTCAACACGTCGTCGATCGCCGCCCTCGGCGCCACCGGCATCTACGGCACGTCCAAGGCAGCCATCTTGTCGCTCACCGATGCGCTGGCCGACGAGGTGGCCGGCACGCCGATCCGCGCCTCGGCCTTGCTGCCGGGGATGGTGCGTTCACTCATCACCGACGCCGAGCGCAACCGCCCGGCTGACAAGGGCCGCCGGGTCGACGACCCCACCCGTGAGTTCGCCGGCCTCGTCGGGGTCGACCCGGCCACCTGCGCCGTGCGGGTGCTCGAGGCCCTGCGCACCGGCGAGCGCTACGTCTTCGCCGGCATCCCCGAGGGTGCGTTCGACCTCGAGACGGCGCACCGTCGGCGCTTCGACGAGCTGATGGCGGCGATCGGCGCCGGCATCGTGCCCGACGACAGTTGACATGGCATCGGCCTCTCCCCGGGTGTGCGACGGTTGGGAGGGCTCATAGTGGTGGCCGCGTTGGTCGTGGTGGCGTGCTCAGTACCCACTCGGCCGGCTTAGACCGCTGAGCAGCGCGACTGTCGCGGGCCGGTGTCTTGTGATCAGCGGCGGGTGACCGTGACGGGCAGCTTGGTGTAGCCGTGTACGAACGACGAGAAGGTGCGCTCGGGTTCGTCCTGGATCTCGATGCGCTCGAAGCGCTCGAGCACCTCTTCCCACAGCACCCGCAGCTGCAGCTCGGCCAGCCGGCTGCCCATGCAGAAGTGGATGCCGTAGCCGAACGAGAGCTGCCGGTCGGCGTTGTGACGGTCGATGTCGATGACGTCGGCGTTGTCGAACACGTCCTCGTCGCGGTTGGCCGACACGTACCACATCAGCACCTGATCGCCGGCCAGGATCTGCTTGTCCCTGATCTCGCAGTCCTGGGTGGCGGTGCGGCGCATGTACGACAGTGGGGTCTGCCACCGGATGATCTCGGGCACCATCTTGGGCACGAGCCCGGGGTCGGCGATCAGCTTGTCGTACTGGTCGGGGAAGGTGTTCAGCCCGTAGACGCTCCCCGACATCGTGTTGCGGGTGGTGTCGTTGCCGCCGACGATCAACAGCAGCAGGTTGCCCAGGTGGGCCATGGTGGGCATGTCCTTGGTGGCCTCTCCATGGACCAGCATCGAGACGAGGTCGTGGCCGGGATTCTCACGCCGCTCCTCCCACAGCCCCTCGAAGTAGGCGACGCACTCCATGAGCTCGTCGATCTTCTGCTGCTGCGTCTCGACCACACCGCCGGGCTCGGGCACGGCGAACACGATGTCGGACCAGCGGGTGAGCTTGCGGCGGTCGTCCAAGGGGAAGTCGAAGAGGGTGGCGAGCATCAGCGTGGTGAGCTCGATCGACACGGTGTCGACCCAGTCGAACGTCTCGCCTTGGGGGAGCGACTCGAGGACCTTGACGGTGCGCTCGCGGATGAGTGGCTCGAGATTGCGGAGGTTGCTCGGCGCCGACACACCCCGCACCGTCTTGCGCTGCTCGGTGTGCTCGGGCGGGTCCATCGAGATGAACGAGGTCAGTCTCTGTAGCGCCGCATCGACCTCGGGGCTGGGGCGCAGTCCGAGGGTGATGCCACGGGCCGAGGAGAAGGTCTGCCAGTCACCGTCGACGGCGCGTACGTCGTCGTACTTGGTGATCGACCAGTACCGGCCCGACGTCTCGAGCTCGTTGAGGTGCACCGGGTCCTCGGCCCGCAGGCGGGCGAAGTAGTCGTGCCACCGGTCCTCTTTGAACAGGTGGGGGTTGACCGGGTTGATGTCCTCGATGGCCAGGTCGGCGGCGTCGGGCACGCCGGCCCCGACCTCGGCCATCTCCATCTCGGGCGTGCGGATGTTGGGATTGAGAAAGTCGGCTCGCTCGTCGGTTGTGTCGGTCATCACGTTGCTCCTCGCTCGACCAACAGTCTGCCCCATGTTGGCCCGCGGAGCGGATGCCGCTTCGAGAAGCGTCTGCATCACGACCAGAACTGGACGGCCGGGCTGACCCGCCGTCAGATCGAGGTCCTGCGGCTGGTGGCCGACGGTCTGACCACGCGTGAGATCTCTGCGACGCTCTTCATCTGGCCAGAGACCGCCGGCCACCTGGTCCTTGCGCATCCGGACCAGCACGAAAGGGGGGTCGCGCCTCGGTCGGCCTCAGCTCCACGCCCGGACGGGCTGCAGGGATCGGGCCGCGAGGCACAGGGCCGCGAGATCGTCGAGAGCCAGCCGCTGGGCCTGGATGTATGCGTCGAGGTCCTGGCGGGCGGCATCGATACGAGCCTCGAGAACCGCCCGACGTTCGGTGAGGGTGTCCGCGGCATGGATCCCGAAGGCGACGAGCCGCTCCGAAGCGACATGCCAGCGCGTGTGGAACATGCCGATGTCGAAGTGGCCGGCCTCGACGAGGCTCGCCGATTTGATCTCCGGCGTGGGCGTCTTCAGATCGCGCACGATCCCCACCTTGCTCAGGAGCCACAGCAAG
>Ga0224508_10003462_pt1 | contig 13035 bp, 14 predicted proteins | sample SF_Jan12_sed_USG_4_FD_170157 | JGI IMG/M metagenome (GOLD analysis project Ga0224508, IMG submission 170157) | Sediment microbial communities from San Francisco Bay, California, United States - SF_Jan12_sed_USGS_21 | ecosystem: Environmental > Aquatic > Marine > Sediment | place: USA...
CAGGCGGCGAGCCCGAGCACCGCGCCTCGTTCACGGGACGTGAACGCTCGACTCCTCGCGTGCCACGACACGCGGGCCACGACGAGTGCCGACACGACGAAGCTCGTGGCCAGGAGCGTGCGCCCGACCTGTCCCGCCGTGGACAGATCGTCGTCGGACCAGACGTTGCGGATGCGAGGGACCCACACCACCAGGGTCCAGACGACGAGTGGCCACACGAAACGGTTGCGAACCGAGCTCATCACCAGACGCTAACGCCGTCGCACGGGAGAACGACCAGCCGGACCGGCGCACGCGGGAGGCTGCCGACTCAGAACAACGACCCCTGGGCTGTTGCCGGAACGACCCTCGGCGTTCCGGTCCAGGGCAACGAATCCATGAACACCCAGCTCCGCCTGTGGATGGCCGATGGACCGAGGCCCCGCAGCGCGGCGCGATGCCGCGGGCAGGGGTACCCCTTGTTGAACTCGAAGTCGTAACCGGGGTGATGTTCGGCCGCCTCGCGCATCATACGGTCGCGGGTGACCTTGGCCAGGATCGATGCCGCCGCGATCGACAGACACTTGGCGTCGCCCTTCACCACCATCGTCGTGTTGCCGCCGCCGACGAAATCCCACTTCCCGTCGACGATGACCTGGTCGACCGGCAGGCCGAGACCATCGAGCGCCCGTCGGGCAGCGAGGCGTTGCGCCTCCGACATCCCGAGCCGATCGCACTCCCTCGGGCTCGCATGGCCGACTGCCCAGGTCGTGCACCACCCGGCGACCCGATCGAAGAGGGATTCGCGTTCCGCTTCGGTGAGCATCTTCGAGTCGCGCACCTTGTAGACGCGCCGATCGGGCGGCACGACCGCCGCGACGAGGGTGAGCGGTCCGGCCCACGAGCCGCGGCCCACCTCGTCGATACCGGCGACGACATCGGCGCCGGCCGCCCAGAGCCGACGTTCGACCTCGAGCGAGGGCGCCTTGGCCTTCAGGGACTTCCGGAGGACTGGTGCGGTGGCCACGTCGGCCGCGACCCTACCGCTGGATGGTCACCGGATCGCGCCAGGCACCGTGATCACCCGCCGACGGCTCGGCGCCGGTGTCCCGGGTTCCATGCCTCGGTGACATCACGGACGAAGAGCTCGGCGGGGACGGTGATCCCTCGATCCTCGAGTCGGTCCATGAACGCCGGCCGCACACCCGTCGGCTCGAGCGACCCGGTGAGCCGACGGCGCTCATCGACGCCGCTCGCGAAGTCGAACGTGAGGAGGTCGTTCAACCCGACGACACCATCGCGGACGCCGACGACTTCGGTGAGGGTCGTGATCCGGCGCGAACCGTCGCGTAGACGGGCCGTGTGCACGACGAGGTCGATGGCGGCGCTCGCCAGCTCGCGGACCAGGTCGGCAGGAAGATCGTGCTTGCCCTTGAACGTCATGACCTCGATCCGCCGCAATGCGTCACGCGGATTGTTGGCGTTCAGCGTCGACAGCGAGCCGTCGAGGCCGGCGGTCATCGCCTCCAGGAGGTCGAGCGTCTCGAGGGCGGGCCATTCGCCGAGGACGAGCCGGTCGGGTCGCATCGCCATCGCGTGCTGGATCAGCTCGCCGCTCGGGATCGACGCCCCGTCGTCGACCTCGGTCCGACGACTGTCGAGACGGATCACCTGGCGTTGGTGGAGCTGGAGCTCGGGGGAGTCCTCGATGGTGACGATGCGTTCGGTGTCGGGAATGTGTGCACAGAGCGTGTTCAACAACGCTGCCTTGCCCGAACCGAATCCGCCGGTCACGAGGATGCTCACGCGACCACGCACCGACGCGGCGAGGAAGGCGGCCACCGGGGATGTGAGCGTTCCCGGGGCCGACAGGTCCTCGGCCGGGGCCGACCGGGCCTGGCGCTCGGGAGCCGCGGCGACATCGCCGAACATCGGGAGCACGGCGCCGCCGTCGTGTGTGGGGGCGTCGACCATGACATCGCCGGGCCCGTCGTCGTGGCACGAGCCGCCATCAGGCGAGCCGGGAGCGTCGACGGGCTCCGCGCCGACCTCCTCGGTCAACCCGGCAAGTGATGCGTCGGTGACGTCGTCGAGCACGGCGATTCGGCCGCTCGCCACGAGCGCTTCCTCATCGGAACGTTGGAGCGCCTCGTCGAGCCATTGCTCGGATGTGTCGGGGGTGGGTTCGGCCGTGCCGTCCTCCGATGGGTCCGGTCGGCGGTGCAGCAGTCCCATCGCGTGTACCTGTTTCTCGTCGTGACAGCGGGTGTCGGCCCCGCTCCCCCGGCGACGCCGCCTCCGGGAGCAAGTGGTACGTCGATGGTTCTCGCTCTGCCGCCACTGCACAAGGCACCCGGGAAGATACGCCCAGTGCCGGTGGGCCCATCGACCCAGGAATTCCCCCCGGGGCGAGCGTGAAGGCGGACGCGCTCAACCGAACGACGCGTCGGGGCCGGTCGGCGGGCGGGCATGCGGGGCCAACAAGGCCTCGCCCCGCGGTTCCGAAGTGCGCCATTCGGCGTCGAGGCCCGGCGCGGTCAGCTCGATCGGGCCCTCGGTCTCCCAGAGGAGCGCGGGGCGGTCACCGTGCCACCGAATGGCAACCGAGACGTGCCCAGCGGGCGTGGGCAGCTCGTGGAGCTCCCAGTTCCGCCCGATCCACGAGGGCGGCACCACGGGGGCGATGGCCATCGTCGTCGCGTTGCCGGCGACGAGAAAACGTCGGATGCCCAGCACGGCGAACGCGGCGGCGACGACATCGGCGCCATCGTCGCCGTGACGCCAGGATCCGGTCACCGATCTCGACCTCGTCAAGGTGACGAGCGCTACCTCGACCGCGGCGTCACGTCGCATGGCGGCATCGGCGAGCGCGAGACCTGCATCGAACAAGGGGTGCACGATCCGCGGACCGACCCGCGCACCCGACCCGAGCACCGACTCGAGCGCCCATCCCGGATCGGCGGGTGTGGCGACTGCTCGACTCGACATGGCCGCCCGACACTTGTCGCCGATCTGTGCGACCGATGCGGCGGCGTCGGGTTGTCCGATCGCCGCGACCGATGCGGCGATCGCATCGAGACCAGCGCAGGCCCAGACCATGTGCTCGGCCGCGTACCGGTCGTCGTTCCACCAGCCGTCGACGCCGGCGACCAGTCCCCTGACGGCGCGGGGTCGACGGAACGGCCGGCGGCGCGCCGTGTCGATCAGGTCGACGGCTCGTGCCAGCAGCTCGGGGTCGGGATCGATTGTCGCGGTTCGCGAGCGGATCGCCTCGACCAAGACCGATGCAGTAGCGGCCGTCTCGGCGTCGGCATCGTCGTCTTGGAGATCGCGACCGAGTCCATCGGCGAGCGCTATGGCCCCGTCGGTGAATCCGGACTCGAGAAGGGCCAGGCCCACGAGTGCCCGCCCTCGGGGCGACATCAACCGTGATGAACCGGGACGCGGCCCGGGATGGCCGTCTCCGACCGCGACGAGAAGCTGTCCGCGAGCCCCGTCGAGGGCGCCGTCGAGCTCGGGATCGCCCGTGGCGACGGTGATTCCCCCCTCGAGGTGTGTGTCCCAGCCGCGGGCGACTGCGTCGGCAACAGGCATCTCGGAGATTCCCGCCAGCCGGTCCGCACGATCGATCGCGATCGTTGCGCGCATCGTCGCACGATGCGGGAGTGGGAAGATCGCGGCCGCGGATCCCGTCGACGTGTTCGACGTGGCGGCGATCGGAGGGGTGCTGGTGACCTCGTCGAGCACCTGCGACCTGACGTCGTAGTAGGACGGTCCTGCAATCGCGATGCTGGGTTCGCGGTCGAATCGCACGGCTGTCTCGGCGTCGACGTCGATCGACTCCGCGGTGACGGTGATCAACCGCACCAGCGAATGCCCGCTGACGTCGTCGGGGCGCAGAACGAGCGCCACCGCGACCGGCACGGCCGTCGTGTTCTCGATGGCGACGCAGGCGGTGGGTGATCCGCTGCGGTCGAGAGCCACCCATGCCGTCCCGACCATGTCGCCGCCCGGTACTCGGAGTCGTGTCTCGATGTCGGCCCGGCCCGGCCCACGCGTGTGACGAACCGCCGTCTCTTCGGGGGTGATGTGCCACCGCTCCTCGGAGCGAACCCACCACTCGACGCGCCAGCCCCCGACACCGGGGCCGACGCCACCGGCCTCGTCCACGATCGCGACATCGCGCGCACCGATCGCCCCCAGCGCCGTCCACCCGGGCCGTCCGCTGCTCGGATGCAGCGGCGTCGTCACGTGGGCGGGGCCGACTCGCTGGTGATACGTCGGCTCATGAGGCCGCGATAGGCCTCGCCAGCGGTTCGGTCACCGATGATCACACCGTGGACCTCCTCGGAGATCGGCATGTCGACACCGTGGCGCCGGCCGAGCTCGGTGACGACCTTTGCCGTCTTCACCCCCTCGGCGACCTGATTCATCTCGTCGATGATGTCGCCGAGGGTGCGACCCCTCCCCAGCTGTTCCCCGACGTACCGGTTGCGACTCTGGGAGCTGATGCACGTGGCGACGAGATCGCCCATGCCGGCGAGGCCGGCGAAGGTCGCCGGTTCGCCCCCCATCGCAACCCCCAACCGGCTCAGCTCGGCAAGTCCTCGAGTGATGACCGCTGCTCTGGTGTTGTCGCCGGTGCCGAGACCGTCGGCCATACCCGACGCGACTGCGATCACGTTCTTGAGCGCCCCACCGAGCTCGCACCCGGCGACGTCGCTGTTGGTGTAGACCCGGAACAGGTCGGTCGTGAAGACGGCTTGGAGCCGTTGCGCTATCTCGCTGTCGGTCATGGCGATCACCGATGCCGCGGCCGAGCCGCCCAGGATCTCCTTGGCGAGATTCGGGCCGGTGAGCGCACCGGCGGGGTGGCCCGGGATCACCTCCGTCGCCACCTCGGACATGCGGAGCAACGTCGTCTGCTCGAGGCCCTTGGTGAGGCTCACGATGGGCACCCATGGCCGCAATGACGGTGCGACCGCTTCGAGCGTCGATCGGAATGCGTGCGACGGCACGCCGACGACCAGGAGGTCGGCACCCGACACGGCAGCTTCCATGTCGGTGGTGGCCACCAGGTTCGGGTGCAGCGTGAAACCCTCGAGGTATCGGATGTTCTCGTCGCGGTCGGTGACGGCCTCGGCGACCTCGGGATCCCGGCACCACAGAACGGTGTCGGTGTTGTGGGCTGCCAGGTGGGCCACGGTGGTGCCCCAGGAGCCTCCACCCAGGACGACGACTCGCATGGTCATGGGGCCCACCTTAGAACGTCGACGATCGCACGACAGCGCCGTGGGCAACCACCGACCGGTGCGGCCTCGGCTCGGCCGTAGACTGCCGCCGTGACCTCCCGCGACGCGACAGCCGTCCTCATCCCGATCAAGGATTTCGGGCGAGCCAAGGGCCGCCTCGGCGACGCGCTCGAACCTGCCGGCCGGGCCGACCTGGCTCGGCGGCTCGCCGCAACCGTGGTGGCCGCAGCCCGACCGCTGCCCGCCTACGTCGTCTGCGACGACGACGAGGTGGCCATGTGGTGCGAAACCTCGGGCGCAACCGTGCTCTGGCGACCCGCGAGCGGGCTGAGCGAGGCCGTGAGCGCCGGCATCGACGCCCTCCGCGCCGAGGGTGTCCGCCGAGCCGTGATCAGCCACAGCGATCTCCCGCTCGCCACCGAGCTCGCGTGGGTCGCCGACTGGCCCGGCGTGACCATCGTCCCCGACCGGCACCTCGATGGCACCAACGTCATGAGCGTGCCGACCGACGCCGACTTCGTCTTTCGCTATGGGCCGGGGTCGTTCCACGGACACATCGACGAGACGGCGCGGTGCCGGCTCGGCCTCCGCGTGCGTATCGACGCAGCACTCGGGTGGGACGTCGACCACCCCGCCGATCTGACATTGCCCGATGGCAGATCGCTGGTAGGCGATCCCGAGCCCGCTGGGGGCCCGCGGTGAGCGTCTCCGTCGACCTCCCGACGCCGGCTCGGGCGCTCGCCATCGGCGCCCACCCCGACGACATCGAGTTCGGCGCGGGGGCCACGCTCGCGAAGTGGGCTGCCGACGGGTGCACCGTCAGCCTGCTCGTCTGCACCGACGGCTCGAAGGGATCCTGGGACCCCGACGCCGCCCCGGCCGAGCTGGCGGCGACGCGCCAACGCGAACAGGCCGACGCGGCTCGGGTGCTCGGCGCGACCGGCGACATCGTGTTCCTCGGCTGGACCGACGGCGAGCTCGAGTCGGGCCTGCGCCAGCGAGTCCAGATCACCGCGGCGATCCGCAGGCTCCGACCCGACATCGTGCTGGGACATGACCCGTGGACGCGGTACCGACTCCACCCCGACCACCATCACGCCGGCCTCCTTGCCGTCGAGGGGATCGTGGCCGCCAGAGACCCGCACTTCTTCCCCGAGATCGCGCTGGCCCACCACCGACCCGACGGGTTGCTGTTGTTCGAGGCCGAGGAACCCGATCACGTCGAGTCGAGCCGTGGCCACGAGATGGCCAAGCTCGCCGCCCTCGAGGCCCACGCCAGCCAGTTCGAGTCGACGATGTCGGTGACCGGCGCCGACGACGGGTCCGAGCTCGCCGCGTTCCGCGAACGCGAGCTCGAACGACTCCGTGAGCACGGCGCGCGGGCGGGATTCGATCTCGGCGAGGCGTTCAAGCACATCCACGACCTCTGATCCGCGACAATGGGCGGGCCATGAGCGTCTCGGCGATATGACGGCTGTACTCCTGCTCGCCGGCCCGCCGCGGCCGGCGCCATTGCTGACGACCTTGTTCGCGGTTCGCGCCGGTCCGATCACTGCGACATCCGAGCCTGCCGGGGGGCGGCCATCAGGACCCTTCGCCGTCGACCTCGCCGCCGTCGATGTCGATCACCTCATCGCCGAACATGCCGACGCCGTCTACCGCGTGGCGTTCTCCATAACCCGTGACCGTCATCTCGCCCAGGATGTAACCCAGGACGCCTTGATGAAGGCCTGGCAGAAGCTCCCGACCTTCCGCGGCGAGTCGCCGCTGCGGAACTGGATCCTCCGGATCACACACAACACGGCGATCTCCGCACTTCGGCGCCGCCGTGAAGAGGTCCGCGACCCCGACATGTTGCCCGAGCACGCCACCGCCGACAGCGTCGAGGCGGCCGTTCGCGACTCGATGGCCCTCGACGACTTCACCGAGGCGCTCGACGGGCTCGACGACCTGTCACGCAGCATCGTTGTGCTACGCGAGATCGAAGGACTGACCTACGACGAGATCAGCGAGGTCCTCGGGGTCCCGCTGCCCACGGTGAAGACCCGACTGCTCCGAGCCCGGAAGCGGCTGGCAACCGCGCTCGCGGAGTGGCGACCATGAAGCTCCGGCATCCGCCCCCGCCGCGGCTAACCGCCTGGCTCGAGGGAACCGCGCCCGAGCTCGATGCCCACATCGAGAACTGTCATCGGTGCGCCGAAGCCCTCGAGAACCTCGGCGAACCGACCTCGCCGGTGACTGCCGCGCTCGAACTGGTCCTCGAGCCCCCTGGCAACCTCGCGCCCGCGCTCCGGCGAGGCATCGCCCGCCGTGAACGCGACCGCACCGACCTCTCGCTTCTCGGTGACCTGCTCGCTCTGCCGATGCACATCGCCCGTGCGCTGACCCCGAAGGGATCGAACGATGGCTGACTGGATCTGGGCCCTCATCGCCGCATTCGCCGGACTCATCGTCGGCGCATCGGTCGCCAGGGTCGTGCGCGGTGCGATGGCCAAGCCGAACCGACCGCGGGTCGTGCGGCAAGCAGCCGCACCTGCGGCCAGCCTCGTGTTCTCCGTCCTGCTCGTGGCCGGGCTCATGACCGCGCTCGGTTTCGTGAACGACGAGGCGCTCGACCAGATCCCCGAGGACCTCGTCGACTACCTGCCGAATGCGCTGTCGGCGCTCATCGTGTTGATCATCGGCAACGTCGTGGCAACGCTGGCCGCAACCGCTGTCGACGGTGCGCTGAGCCGGGCCGGCGGCCGCGCTCGCGAACAACTGCCCCGGGTCGTTCGACTGGTCGTGCTGGCCTTCGCCGGCATTCTCGCCGCCGCACAGCTGGGCGTCGACACGACGATCATCGACATCGGTGTCGCCGCCGTGCTCTTCAGCCTCGGCCTCGCCGCGGCGCTGATGGTGGGTTTCGGGAGCCGGACCGTCTCGAGCGAGATCGCAGCCGGGCGCGCCCTTCGACGCGTCGTGCACAACGGCGATCACCTCACCCTCGATGACATCTCAGGGACGGTGGTCGACGTCCAGTCGGTCATGGTCGAGCTGCGAACCGACGAGGGCCGCACGGTGCTGGTGCCCAACTCCGACGTGCTCGCCGGCCGCGTCGTCATCGAGCGCGCCGAACGCGAGCCGCGCGAATAGGCGAACCAAGCGAGCCTGACGGTCAAGCCTCGGCATCGACACGCGGCTGTCGGCGCGACCGGCGACCGGTTGCACCGACACTCGGTTCCCAGTGGAACTTCCGGACGGCGACGACCGCTCCGAGCGCTCCCCAGGCGGCGATCACCGCGAGATCGCCCCAACGGAACCCCGCACCGTCGGTGAGCGGATTGAACGCATCCTGGAAGGCGGATGCGAAGTGCTTCAGCGGGAAGATGTCGCCGATCACCTCGAGCCACCGAGGCGGATCCTCGAGCGCGATGAAGATGTTCGACACGAATGCCAGCGGCAGGATGGTCGCGTTGGCGACCGCGGGCGCCGCCGATGCCGACGGCACCAGAGCCGCCACCGCGAGGCCGAGCGCCGCGAATGCGCTGATCCCGATCACGAAGGTCAACCCAGCAGCCGGGAGCTTGCTCGGCTCGATCTCGAGGTCGTAGCCGATGACCGCGATACCCAACATGACGACGACGCCGATGACGGCGATCCACAGCGCCGAGAGCACCGCGCCCCCGAGGTAGATCGGCGGTGGCAGCGGGGTGCTGCGCACCCGCTTCAGGATCCCCTCGTCACGCCGGATCGGGATCATGTTGACCAGGTTCGTGTACGTGGCCGACACCGCCGCGAACACGGCCAGACCCGCGGTGTAGAACTGGCGGATCGGGATCTCCCCGATGGACGTCTCGACCACGCCGTCGAAGAGCGCGTTGAACAGGACCATCATGACGAGGGGCAACACGAGCGTGAAGAACGCCGCGATGGGAGTACGCCAGAACACCCGGTTCTGAGAGCGGGCCTGGCCGATCACGAGGGTGGCGGTCGCCGGCCAGCCCCCCTCCTGGCGGCTCATGGCCGGGCCTCGCGTTCGGTGAGCTGGAGATAGATGTCCTCGAGGCTCGGTCGATGCACGGACAGATCGGTCAGCTCCTCGCCTCGGTCCATCGCCCACCGGGTGAGGACGTACAACGTCGCTGTCGGCTCGTCGGTCGCGTACTCGACGACCGGACCGTGCAGCACGGGCGCCGCCGGCAACGCCGGCAGGTCGTGGCCGCCGGTCCCAGGCGGGAGCCGGAATCTCACGGTGGTGGTCGACACGCCGATCAGCTCATCGGGCGTGCCGCTGGCGACGATGCGACCGTCGGCGATCACGCCGACCCGGTCGGCGAGATGCTGCGCCTCGTCCATGTAGTGCGTCGTCAACAAGATCGTCGTACCGAGCGAGCGCAGATCCGAGAGCAGGTCCCACGAGCGGCGCCGCGCCGATGGGTCGAACCCGGTCGTCGGTTCGTCGAGGAACAGGACCTCGGGATCGCCGATGATGCCGAGCGCGAGGTCGATCCGGCGTTGCTGACCACCCGAGAGGGTCTTGACCCGGTCATCGGCCTTCTCGCCGAGCCCGACGAGATCGAGCACCTCGCCGACCGGGCGTGGGCGTCGGTAGTAGCTGCCGTAGAGCTCCAGCGCCTCCCGCACCGACAGCTCGCGTTCGATGCCGGCCGACTGCAGGACGATGCCGATGCGATCGCGGTACGTCCGATCGGCGTCAGCAGGATCGACACCGAGTACCCGCACGTGGCCTGCCGTGGCGGTCCGATGTCCTTCGAGGATCTCCACGGTCGTCGACTTGCCGGCACCGTTCGGTCCGAGCAGGGCGAACACCTCACCGGGTTCCACCGAGAACGTCACGCCGGCGACTGCGGTGACGTCACCGTACGTCTTCTGCAGGTCACGCACGTCGATGACAGGCACGCGGCCGACGATACCGGTCGACATGGTCGGCTCCCGGATCGGTCGCGTACTGTCGCGGCCATGGCGCGAGATCTCGACCTCTTGGCCGGTGACTTCTACACCGGACCGCCCTACGCCGACTATGCGTGGATGCGCGAACACGCACCCGCGTACTGGGACCGCACCAACGAACTGTGGGGCATCACCCGATACGACGACATCGTCGAGATCGAGAAGCGCAAGGACATCTTCGTCAACTCGGGTCAAGAGCCCGGCGGCTACCGCCCGAACATCCCCGCCGATGCCTCCATCATCGGGCTCGACGATCCCCGCCACACGGTCCGCCGCAACCTCGTCGCCCGGCGCTTCACGCCGCGGCGGGTGTCGGAGTGGGAACCCCATGTCCGAGCTGCTGTCGCGAAGCTCCTCGACGATGCGATGGCCCATGCCGACGACATCGAGGTCATCGGCGATCTGGCCGCACCGCTCCCGGCGATGATGATCGGCCACCTGCTCGGATTTCCCGATGACGACTGGCGCAAGCTCGCACGCTGGTCCGAGCGCACGATCGCGCTCGGAGGCGGACCCCGCTATCACGATGAGGAGGGCATCATCGCTGCGATGGAGTTCGCGGCCGCGTGTGCCGAGCTCTACGATGCGAAGCGCGCCATGCCCGGAAACGACGTCATGAGCCGGTGGATCGAGGCCGAAGCCGAAGGGCTCACCGATGGCAGCCGCTTCGGGGTGGACGAGATCATCAGCGACTGCCTCTTGTTGCTCGACGGCGGCGCCGAGACGACTCGAACCGTCATTGCCCGCTCGCTGCTCGCGTTGATCGACAACCCCGATCAGTGGGCGGCACTGCGCGACGGAGCCGACCTCGATGTGGCGGTCGAGGAGCTCATCCGCTGGGTGACACCGATCCACAACATGTGCCGCCTGGCGACCAGCGATCACGACATCGACGGCACGACGATCCCGGCGGGCGCACAGGTCGTCCTGCTCTACGCCTCCGCCAACCGCGACCCCACCCACTTCGACGATCCCGAACGTCTCGACATCACGCGCACCCCGAACCATCACCTCTCCTTCGGGTTCGGGACCCACTTCTGTCTCGGGGCCTCCCTCGCCCGGCTCGAGATCAAGGTCTTCTTCGAAGATCTGCTCTCGCGGGTATCGGGGCTGGCGGTCGTCGAGGGCACGGCGCCGGTCGAGCAGCCGAATGCCTTCGTGTACGGGGTCAGATCCGCGCACCTCCGCTTCGAGTCGGCGCGCTGAGCGACTCGAAGCCGCGGCCGGTCGACCGACACCGTCCTCGAAGGGCGGCTCGAACGGTCGGTGGCGGACTGATCGGTGCCGGAGCCGGTGGGCTCAGCCGGCCGGTTCGGGCCGCTGGGCCTCGACCTGGGCCTCGAGCAGGCTCAGGAGGCCCGGGAAGCCGGGGATCTGGGCCAGTCGCCGACTGGCCCAGACGATGGCCGTGGCGAAGGTGACGGTGCTCAAGGGCCACGACACGAGGAAGCGGATGAGCACATACCCGTTGGCCGAGGAGTTCGCCAACAGCCAGATGTCGAAGACGGCCGTCACCGTCAAGAACACCGCCCAGATCAACGTGAGCACGCTCGTCGTCGAACGGTAGATGCGATGTGTGACCGTGGATGTTTCGAACGCGATGACATACGGCGCGAGGAAGCCGACTGCATTGCGCCTGATCACGACGCTGCCCACCAGCGCCGCGACGGTCGCGAACTTCAGCCCGATGCCGATGCCGAAGTAGACGTCTTCGCTGTCGGTGATGATGCCGGCTGTTGCCCTCGCGATGAGCACGAGCGCGATGACCGGGATGAACCACCCGATGTCGAGGCCACGGCTGCGACGGCTCCAGGCCGCGTACAGCGACGTGGCCGTCGTCCCGGCGATCGCCCATCCGAGTCCGAACAACGAGTTCAACCCGAGAAAGGCCAGAACCGGCAGCAACGAGTTGAAGCTGTCGCTCGGGCCCCAGGACGGGGGACGAGCCAGCTGGTGGGGATCGGGCTCGCTCACGTCGTCCATTGTGGCGAACGCGCGGCCCGTTGCCGCATCGGGGTCATTTCGACCGCGACCGGATCGACGCGCCGACGCGAGCCAGCCACACCGGGAGGATCAGGCTGGGGATCAACAAGACCAACAGGATCACCCAGCTGAAGCCCCTGACGACCCCGAGCAGGTAGGCGACGGTCAACACGGGCGCGGCGACCGCGACGCCGACCTTGGTCGGCGACTCGGGGTAGAAGAAGCCCAGCAATGCGGCGGCGGCCAGACCGACGACGAGCGCGACCAGCGTCTGGAGGGGGATGGAGGCCAAGGTGAGGACGACACCCGTCGCCAGGGCCACGACCGTCGAGCGGTCGAGTCGACCGATGAGACCGCGGATCGTGGTCATCGCGACAACGAGGTCCAGCTCTTCACGACGTCGGTGTCGCCGAAGACCTGGAGCGACTCGTCGTCGACGGCGGCTCGTTCCCACATCATCAAGAGGAGGTCGCCGGCGCTGCCCCTGACCGCGGCGTCGCCCTTCGTGTGCTCGTGGGATGCGACGAGCGCGCCGTCGACGAGCTCGACCGACCACTCGCCATCGCCGTCGGTGCGATGCAGGTGCAGCGATCCGGTCGGCTGGGGCACGCCGCGGGTGACGACCTCGGGCAACAACACATCGAACAGCTCGTCGATGCCGTCGGCTGCGAGCTCGGGCTCGAGCGGCTCGGAGCGGTGCGCGGCCGTCCGGAGATCCCACAGGTGCATCGACGTCTCCTGGGCCATCCGCCGGCGGTAGAACCCGGTCGTGTTCTCGGCGGTCCACGTCCAGACGCGCTCGTCGGGCCCGGCGCCGGCGAGCGCTGCCGTCACGGCGCCGAACGCATCGTCGAGCCAGTCGATCAAC
>Ga0224508_10003463_pt1 | contig 13035 bp, 14 predicted proteins | sample SF_Jan12_sed_USG_4_FD_170157 | JGI IMG/M metagenome (GOLD analysis project Ga0224508, IMG submission 170157) | Sediment microbial communities from San Francisco Bay, California, United States - SF_Jan12_sed_USGS_21 | ecosystem: Environmental > Aquatic > Marine > Sediment | place: USA...
GGCATCGGCTGCCGCCTTTACGAAGACTTTTGTTTTGGACAATTCGTCCAGTTCGGCTAACGCTTCAATCTCGCCGACGCGGGTCCTGAGCATCGCCGTGCTGATCGCGTCGAACTCGCCGTAGTCGGAAGTTATGCGGTAGTAGTTCAAATAGCCGTCGCTTCTTACGACCTTTTCGACCTTGTGATGCTCACCTTTGACCAGGTCGGCCGGCAGCACGTCGCTGGCGCGCAGATCTTTTGCCGCTTCGAACTCGTGACGCACCACAAAAGCGGCACTGGTTGACGTTAAAAATAAAGTAATAACAGCAAGATAGGAAACAGTCTTAAAGTTGAGTATTGAGTTCATTTCCAGCATCCCGGCAACAGATTTCTCCCGCGCATCATACCAGTTGGATATACATCCAGCGGCGCGAAAAACGACAGCGGGAACAGCCCTATTTCTGTAGACTACGCGCCTGATTCGGAGGAACCCAAACGTGCTCGAAATCGTCGCCTTGATCCTGCTAATTTTCGTGGCGCTGGTGCTCTTCTACGGCATCATCGTGATCCACGATATCCCTTACGAGATTGCCGTTAAACGCAATCACCCACACCAGGACGTACTGCATGTCGCGGGCTGGGTCAGCCTGTTCACGCTGCATGCGATATGGCCGTTCCTGTGGATCTGGGCCATGATGTATCACGAGGACCGTGGCTGGGGCATCGACACATCGGGCGACGGCGGCGGCGATCTCGGCGATCGGCTCGAGGCGATAGAATCCCGTCTGGCTGAACTTGAAACCGGAAAAGGAGAGTAAGCATGGACCTTCTCCTGATCCTGACGTACACCGCTCTTTGCGTTTTCGTATTCAAGGTCTTCAAGATTCCGCTCAACAAGTGGACCGTTCCAACGGCTGCGCTCGGCGGCGTTATCCTGATCGGTGCTCTCGTGCTGCTGATGAACTACAACCACCCCTACTCCAATATGGCACGGGAGTACTACGTGACGACGCCGATAGTGCCCGGTGTTGGCGGCATCGTTACCAGTGTCGAGATCGAATCGAACAAGATCGTCGAGAAGGGTACTGTCCTGTTTCGGATCGATCCCAAGCCTTACGAAGCAGTGGTTCGGCAAAAGCAGGCCTTGCTGGCAGGCACTCGGGAAGGTGTAAAAGAACTCGAGCAAGCAGTCGCTGCAGCGCGTGCACGGGTCGTCGAGGTGAGTGCCAATCGCGATCGTACGCAGGGCGTATTCCAGCGCTACGAGGCAATCTTCGATCGCGGCGCTATCAGTGCCAATGAGCTGGAAACCCGTCGGCAGGCCTACCTGGCCGACGAAGCCGCGCTGCAACGTGCTCAAGCAGACTTCGAACGCGCGCAGATTGCGTTCGAGTCCGGTATTGACGGGGAGAACCCGGATGTCGCGCGTTTGCAGGCTGAGCTCGAGAAAGCGCGTTACGACCTGGAGCGCACAGTCGTCAGGGCACCCACCAGCGGCTATGTAACGCAGCTTATTCTGCGCCCGGGCATGATGGCCGCGGCCCTGCCACTACGGCCGGTTATGACTTTTGTGCACGACGAGAAAGCGCCCATGATCGCTGCGTTTCGGCAAAATTCGGCGCTCCGTCTCAAAGCCGGATACGAAGCCGAGATCGTTTATCCCAGCATTCCTGGCAGAGTTTTCCACGGCGAGGTGGTCAGCGTGCTGCCCAGCATGGCTGAGGGACAATTGCTGGCCAGTGGCAACCTGATCGGTACTGAGACATTCAAGCGCATCGGGCGTGTTCCGGTCGTGATCAACGTCACCGACGATATGAGCGACTACAACCTGCCGACGGGTTCGCGGGCCCAGGTCGCCGTCTACTCGGATCACTGGCACCATGTCGCCATCATGCGCAAGATCCTGTTACGCATGTCGAGCTGGCAGAATTACCTTTACCTCGATCATTAGCCCATGACCAAATTCAAGCACACCTACTGGGGTCGCCAGATCGAGAACGTGGCGCAGGAGCTCTCCATGCTCGCCATCGCCTGCGATATCGAACTCGGCAGGCCGGGCCTCGCAGAACGCATCCTGAAGAACGATGCCAGCGTCTGCGGCCGCAAGCATCCTGAAGCTTTCCGGAAAATGCGCCAACATCTAATGGCGCTGTTCAATGTCGAGGCAGACGCCATCGAACGGCTGGGCCCCGATGACACGAAAGAGATACTCGATCAGGTTCGTTCAGCCATCGTCGAAATTCGCCAGGCCGGCAGCGCTACACAGAGCTTGCCAAAGGAAATCCCGTGATAAGGAAACTAGGGCTAATGGCAGCCATTGCAATGCTTGGCGCCTGCGCAGGAACACAAGTTACCCAGGTTCAGTCGCTTTCTGAAGCTGCGGACGCACCGTACGGCGATGTTCTCGTCATCGCGTTGTTCAAATCCTTCGATGCACGACGCTATCTCGAAAAAGAAATCGTCAAGCAACTGAAAGCGAAAGGCGTGAATGCCGTTGCGAGCACGTCCCAAATGGACACGAGAACACCGGTGACTCGAAAGACTTTTCGGGACATGGCTGATGCGCTGGGTTCCGACGCGGTGCTGGTGACGCAGCTGGTCTCCTTCGACACGCAGGCCAAAATGAAAGATGCGCGCCCCGAGTCAACCTACAATATCCGGCCGACGTATTACTTCGATGTCTGGAGCGTGGAGCTGACCGAGTACGTCGCACCGAAAACGCTGCAGTTAAACCACGACATCGCACTGGCGACCCAGCTGTACTCGGTAGCCAGAAAAGAGCCCGTGTGGGCCATTGAGTCCCGCACCCAGATCTCGCTGGACTACGACGAACGCGGGGATATCTCGGTCATGACCGACGAAGCAGAGTCAATCGCGTCTCACTTGTCCAGGGATGGCCTGCTCGCTCCGTAACGCTTGCTCAGAGGCGTCGCACTGATGCCGTGTGCGAAAACGCTGATCATGATGGTCAGCACGATAACGGACATGACGCGCTCGTAGCCTTCGATGCCGATGGCGGCAACCGCCATCAGGAGATACAGAACGGACGCAATACCGCGCGGGCCGAACCAGCCGATAAATCCAACGGTCGCTTTATCGAGGTCCAGGCCGACAAGGGAAATCGCAACCGGGACCATCCGAATCACGGTAAGGCTCAAGATCGCGTAAACCAGTTCAAGTACTCCCCAGTGCGGAACGGCCGCTGGCACCATCGCGAGTCCGAATATCAGGAACACGACGAGTATTAGCTGCATGCCCTCGGTCTCCCCGAATTCCTGCACCTGGTGACGAACGCTATCCGATGTGATGGCCGACGTGAAGCCAAGCCCGGCGACGAACGCGGCGATGAATCCATTGCCCTCGACGCTCTCCGCGAAGGCGAACGCCAGTATCGCCATTGGCAATGCGGACAATCGCTGGAAGGTCTCTTCCGTCCACTCTTTGTCGGACATGGTCTGCATCAGCTTGCCGCCGAACCAGCCGACCGCCAGGCCGACGATCGGACCGAGCGTAACCTGTTTAATCACGAAGCCCAACCATGCGCCTTCGTGGTCGCCGGCCTCGGCGCCGAGCAAGGCCATAACGATCAATATCGGTGGCAACGCGATGCCATCGTTGAGACCGCTCTCGACGCTGATGGATTGCCGGATATTGATCGGCACCCCTTCACTCTTGACCACGGCCTGGCCAAGCGCGGCATCCGTTGGTGACAGGATCAGCGCCATGAGGACAATGGCCCAGATTCCGATGCCATCGAACATCCAGACGCCGACCAATGTCCCGAGCACCATCGTCAGCGGCAAGCCAATGAGCAAGAGCCGAATTGGTATGCGCCGGGACCCGCCGGCAAACAGGGCCCGGTTGATCAGCGTGGCATCAATGAATAGCACGAGGGTCAGCGCCAGTTCGGCCACCAGTTTCACGGGGCCCATGTCAGGCGTCGCGTGGACGAAGCCGAATGCCAGTGAGCTGCCCAGTATGCCGACAGTCATGAAGACCATCGGGCCGGTGACCGAATTCCGCTCGGCAAATCGCGAAACGAGACCAAAAGCGAATATCAGTAATGCGAACAGGATAAGGAGCTGATGATGATGCATGGTGCGACCCCGGTAGACGATTTTTGTTATCGTTGCTGGTGAAGAGTGTATCACCGGCAAGTATCTACCCGCTTCAATGAGGGACACCTTGGCAAGAACGAACTTCTACTATCTGCTCGTCGCGCTGCTGGTCTTCCTGGCAGTAATTCCTGTTACTGACGATCTCAGCGTTGGCAGCGCTCCATTGATCAAGACGCTGGTGTTTTCGGGTCTCCTGGTGATCGGTGTCTGGAGCTTGCGTGGCGGCGGTCGCTTCTTTCAGCTGGGCATGGCACTTGTCGTCGCCGGCGTCGCCTTGAACGTGATAGCGGCCAATACGGTATCGCCATTCTTCGTGTACGGCTCGCTGTTATCCTTGATTGGCTTCCTGCTGGTCGCCATTACTTTCACATTGCGACAGGTCGCGATCGGCACGGACATCAGCGCAAATCGAATTGCCGGGGCAGTTTGTGTTTATCTATTGCTCGGAGTCATCTGGGCGCTCGCCTACGCGACGTTAGAACTCGCCGCACCGGGATCGTTCGCGGGATTCGCCGCGTGGACGGATCGCGGCTTCGACAGCGAATGGATTTACTTCAGCTTCGTGACCATGACAACGCTCGGCTACGGCGACCTGTTGCCGATTTCTGCGACAGCGCGGGCCATGGCTTACATGCAGACCGTGTTCGGCCAGTTCTACATTGCGATCCTCGTCGCCGGGCTCGTCGGCGTTTACATTTCTCGCGAACGCTGACCTGTTAGTTACTCCGCCTCGTCACTCTCCGATAGCCTGCTCGCGTGATCAATTTCATAGGGCGGAGGCTCGCCACCCGGCCCTTTCAGGTAGTGATCCATCCAGCGTTTGAACCGCAAAGAATAGTCAAAGCGCGCCGCCGCGTTACGATTGCCGTGGCCTTCGCCCGGATAAAACACCAAACGCACCGGCGTCTCAGTGCGTAACTTGACGTGCCGGTACATCTCCAGCGACTGACTGGGATGTACGCGCGGGTCTTTGTCACCGTGCATGATCAGGAGCGGCGTTTTTGTCTTGTCAGCGTGATAGATCGGGCTGCGTTTCAACATCCACATCCAGTCCTCCCACGGCCAGGCGCGCGAATGCACATTAAACATCTCGTAAGGAATATCGCCGGTCCCAAACTTGGAAACCTGGTTCGAGATGCCGACCGACGCCACCGCCGCAGCGTATTCCTCACTAAGCGCGCTCGCGCTCCACATCGACGCATAGCCGCCGTATGAACCGCCGGTTATTCCGACTCGATCGCCATCGACCAGTCCTTGCGCGACAAGATGCCGCTTGGCATCGACGATGTCGTTGAATTCCTCCTCGGCGTAATCGTTCTGACCAAGCTTCGAGAAATAGACGCCCCGCCCGGTACTGCCACGATAGTTGGGATAGACGACTGCATAACCTTCAGCCGCCAGCACCTGCCCAGGCCGACTGTATGCTGTCATCCAACCGTTCGACTGATGCGCCTCGGGACCACCATGCACAACGATGACCAGCGGGTTGCCGCCGCGCTGCGTTTTAGCCGGGTGGATCAGGATCGCTTCGAGTTCCATTCCATCGCGGGCTTTGTAAGTAATGGGCTCCTGCTTCGACAATAGTCGTTCTTTCAGAATCGGATTCGAATCGGTGAGCCTCTTTGCCTCGGCATCATTGCTAAGCAGGAAGACCTCGCGCGGGTGCAGCGGTGAGTCGGCAATCGCCGCAGCAAACGCCTGACCGGGACGGGCGTCTACCGAACGCAAAATGGGTCCGCTGGTTGGTGCCGGCTGCTCTGAATACGTTGACCGGGTTCCGGCAGTTGACCATTCGGTCCAGACACCGCGTGCACCCAACCAGCGAATCGTCGTATCGTCGTACCAGCTAAAGTCACCAACGTGACCTGCGTACTCCGGGACCAGGTCATTCCTCTTACCGCCCGAGGTCGGCGCAACGTACAGCCTGCCCTCACTTGGATCGTTGATATCGACGCTGCCGACGTAAGCCATCTGCTCACCGTCCGGCGAAAACTGAAACACGCCCAGCTTGCCGACCGCGCCCATCTTTCGTAGCACCTTGCCGTTCGATGCATTGACGATGTAGATGTCCCGAGACGTGTACGAATCATCAATCAGCGGTGTTGGGGCAAGCGCTACTGCGTACCGATTGCCATCCGGCGCCCAGGTTAACGCCGACGCCGAGCCGGGCAATTCCTGCACCCGTGCAAGTTTGGTTTTCAGGTCAAGCAGCCAGACCTTTTTGACCGGCACTGACTCTTCGTAAACGAGCGCTTTGAATCCTTTCTTCTCGAGCGCCTTCTTCTTGGCAGGTGGCGCATCACTCGCAATAAACGCCACCGATTTGCCGTCAGGAGAAGGATAGATTCTTCCGATAGAATTGACGTGTGTGAAAGTTTTGGCTGCCTCCCCGCCCCCGATCGCGATCTTGTACAACGAATTAAACTTCGCATCCGAGTCTCGTTTGGCAACGAAAAAGATCGAGTCGCCGGTGACAGACCACGCCATCGCCGAGATGTCCGTCTTGTCGCTTACGTAAGTGCGCGAGACACCGTCGAAATCAACTACGCGCAGTTCTCGATAAGGCCTGCCATCCTCATCCTTGTAAATTTCTCTGGGCACGGATAATAAGTAGGCGACTTCATTCCCGTTGGGGCTCATGCGTGCTTCGGTAACGACCTTGAGTGAGGCGACTTCTTCGAGACTGAGCGGTTCTGTTTGACCGTGCGCGATGCACGGAATGGCAAGTGCCAAGAAGACGATCAGCCAAGACGTTGCTCGGCTCTTGAGTTTATTAATGTTCATTGGAGTGAGTACCACTGGTTACGAATTGTTGTTGATCTTGGGAGAATCTGACAATGGTGACCGATAGATAGTTTCGAAAATATCGATCATGCGCGTCTCAATCACGTCAAGAAAATACGGGATATCCGGTATGGCTCGAAATGTGATGTACCCCGTCTCGAGGAAGACTTGCAGCGCGCCGAAGCCGGTCGCATGTGCGGGGCCACGCATCGCGCGTAAGGTGAAACCGATCAACGGGACTTCGATTAGCGTGCTAAGGGTCCGTCCCAGGTCGACGATAAGATACACGAGCTCGTTACATTCCTCGAGCGAGCTTGCCTCCCGACATGCCATGAAGTACGCGTATTCCGTGATTTCCTCCGGGAGCCGCCCGTCGACCATCAAACAGCGACAGATCGACAGGTTAACCTTGAGAACGCGGGAATTCATCCTGGCGGCGGCAGCAATCGTTTCCAATGCTCGTAACGGCAGCATTCTGGTAATGACGGGCGCGGCCCGTTCGAGGTCATCATCACGTTGACTGATGCCGATTCCGGCCAAGTCACTCATCGTAAAGTCGAGCGCTTCGATATATCCGGGCTGACTATGGAGGTCCCCGAAAAACGGCAACAAGTACTCCAGTTGCCAGTTGGCGAATCGGTCGTACGCGGCCAATAGATCCGGGTCCCTAGAATAGCCGGCATGCAGCTCATTGCTCTGCCTGATGTATTTGCGGAAACGGCTCGCCGCCGCTTTGCGGTTGGACATATCGGTCAGAATTCGCTCAGGCGAGCCAGCCGAAAACGCGTCACGTCAGCAAAGTAAAAATGGCCGAGACCAGGATCGGCAGCCACAACGTCAAAATCGTCATGATAGTCCCCTACTTCTGATACCTGAATATCGTGGTCAGGCTTGCGATATGCTCCAATCATGCTCCTTCGTGGACTGCCATTGTATACCGGTATCGCGCCTGCAATTGGTGTCTCGCTGGCCTATTGGCTTGGCGTCAGTAACGAGGTTCTTCCTGCCTGCATCCCTTTAATTGACGGCTGCACCTCGATCAGCGCTACCGGCCGATACATGCCCGGTAGTTTGCTGTTTCGGGCCATCATGTTGCCCCAGGCGATCGTACTCGCAATGCTCTGGTATCTTTCGTCGAAATGGCTAAGCGCATTGTCGGATGTCGATCGATCCGACAAGATACTTCTGGCGTTCGGCCTTTTCGGCGCCCTTGCGCTGGTCACTTACGTGACGTTCCTGGGCACCAAGGCGCCCTTCTACGAACTGATGCGCCGCTTCGGGATCTACTTCTATTTCCTGGGTACCGCCGTCGCGCAACTGTCCCTTGCGCTGTCGCTGCTCAAGGTTGCAGCAGATCGTGCGGATGCAGTGCTACGCCGATACTCCATCATGATGCTGTGCTTGTGCGGTCTGCCGTTTGCGTTGGGCGTGCTGCTGAGTTTTCTCAAGGGCGTGCTTGAAAACCCGGACTTCGCCGAGAATCGAATCGAGTGGATTGCGGCGCTGTTCATGCAGGCTTACTTCGTCGTACTTTACCTGGCCTGGCGCAGTACGCGAATCTCTGTTGCAGTGCGAGTCGACTAGTCGGCGAACGGATTCGAAAAGCGTGGATCGTTTAGCACCGTCTGATCGGTCAGTGATTCGAGAAAAGCAATCAGAGACTCACGTTCCTCGTCGCTGAGTTCAAAACCGCGGACGAATTCGGACTTGAAGGGGTTGAGGCGCCCGTCGCCGGAGTGCGGTCCAGCCACGATCAGGCGACCGCCTCGCTCGTAATGTGCGATAACATCGCGCAGGTTCGCAACGCTGCCGTCATGCATGTACGGTGCCGTAACAGCGACATTGCGCAACGATGGCGCCTTGAAACGGCCCATGTCTCGGCGCAGTCCGGTCATATCATAAAGACCCGTGTTGTCGGCCGGATACGAGCCGTCGTTTTGCAGGTTGTAGAGGCCCGTATTGTGATACCCGACCTCCTCCACCGAGGAACTCGCATGCGTTGTACTGTCGGTGAAGTTGAAACCGCCGTGGCAGTGAAAACAATCGAGACGCTCGGAAAAGAACAACTCCATGCCATCCATCGCGGCGTCGCTGATCGCGGCGTCATCACCCGCCAGGTAATGATCGTACGGTGCATCGGCGCTGATGATCGTGCGTGTGAATGCGCTGATAGCACGCACCGCATTGAGCAGCGAATACGGATCGCGGTCACCGCTAAAGGCGGTCGCAAAAAGCGACTTGTATACGGGATCGGTGCGCAACAAATCGGGAACAACGTCCTCTTTGCCGCCGAGACCCATCTCGATCGGATTGTCGCCAAGCAGTGGTGTCAAAGCCTGATCTTCTGCGCGGTCGAGTAGCGGGTTCGCCCAGGTCAGCCTGCTTGCATAGGCGCTGTTGACGAGGCTCATCGAGCTGCGCGGATGTACGTCACCGGTCACGCCAACCGAGCGGGCCTTTCCATCTGTGAAAGCCAGCGCCTGGATGTGGCAACTGCCGCAGGACATCGTGCCGTTGGCGGACAATCGCGTGTCGTAAAATAGCCGGCGCCCGAGTTCGACCTTGATGACACTCATCGGATTATCGAATGGCACCTTGGGTATCGGCAAATCATCCGGTAATTGCCACGCGTAATCGGCGCCGCGATTCAGCAACACTGTTGCGGCGATACCAAGGATCGCGATCACGGCGAGGGTCAGAAATAAATGCTTCATTGCTGCAGCATGAAAACCCGCTGCCGATGGACGATCTCGCCACTCTCGTGATCGATGCCGAGGGCAAGGAACGGCGCCACGCAGCTGGTTTCAGCCGGCCCCGACGAACAGTCGCCGTGCTCGCCATCCAGCAGGTTGGCCCCGGCAAATAAGCCCTCCAGATCGATGGCAATCGTATCGTTTCGAAGCAAGAAATCCGGCAGCTCCACCGCAACTCGATTGGGGAATCGACAGCCACTTACGTTTGTTGTCGTGCCCTCGCATCCGGCGCTGCCAAGATGCAGCCAGAAGCTCTCCGCATGCGTCCGGATTCCGGCGCGGAGGAACTTGTAACCGGAGCGCCAATGCCAGTGCATGGCCGCGATATCGAGCGGTGTCGCGGCCGTCAACGGGTTGGCGTGATTACGTTCGAACGGCACTCCGACCGTAAAGACAATTCCCTTGTAGTCTCCGGCCGGCACGCTGCCGACAAGGTAGGAATATATCTCCGCTGTGCCGTTTTGGCAGGCGTCCCGGCCATTTTCCAAATCGATGAGCGCGAGGTCACGCTGTTGCCATTGATATTGATCGTCAAGAACCACGGGCTCCTGGCGTCCCTCAGCGTTCAGCAGCGCCAGATCGGAGACAAAGAAACGCAGGTCGGTCAGCGACGTGTTGGGGCTATCGCATGTAATCGAATGTTCGCCATGAACAACGGCAAACGGGATCTTGACGCCGAGCCGGGAATCCGAGCACGCAGCGTTACCAAGCAGAAAGAGGACGATGACGGTCGCACGCATGGGCACAGCAGGATCATACCTGCGTTCAGCTCAACGTCGATAGGGCTCAGCTCGCGGCTTTGCTGATCTCGGATGGGCTGCCTTCGGGATCTGTATCGCTTTCCGAGGCCGCGTCCTCACTAAAAACTCCGGTCGCCAGCATGTCGACGGACGCTTGGGCAACGGATAGTTCGGTCTCAACTTCACGGATCTTGGCTTCGGCGTATACGTTTTGCGTAGCCCTCTCAGCCAGCTCCGCCCGTAGCTCGCGGGTCTTCAATACCGAACCTTTGAGACTGTTAACAAGCCTGTCGATTTCAGCCTGCTGGCCCGATATCACCGAGTACTGAGCCTGCAAGTTAAGCGTCGTGTCCTCGAGCGATTGCTGCTGTTCCTCTGCGTCAGATTCCAGTCGATCGAGCTCGGCCCTGGCAACGCGCAGCTCCGATTCGAGCGAATAAATCTTTTCATCGCGCGGATCGCGCTCCGCCACACGGCTGCGGGCGATTAGTTTGCTGCTGACCCATGAAAGGAGCCACCCAATCACGAAAGCGGCAATCGCTATTACGGCTAGTATTTGCGGAAACTGCGTTGTCATCTGAATATGATCTTCAAGATTCTCGCCGTGTGAAAGGACCAGGTTCTCAAAACGCTGTCCCAGGAAACTGTTAAGTAGCGGCCACGGGCCCTCAAAAAGTCACTCCTGGACGAACTAAAAACATTATAAAACAATGCATAATTGGCATTTTCTAATGTGATTAATAACAATTTTGAAAGCGCTCCCTTTCGGCCGTGTGACCAAAATACCACTTTTTCACCCGCGATGAATCCATCCGCGGTCATGCCGGTAAAGTCTTACGATCTAATCCCCGGGAGCCCGGTCAGGCTGAGGTCCTTCGCAGGAACTGCATCACTTCGTCCGGAAAATCAGTAAACAGCCCATCAATAGCTATTTTGTCGATACAGAACGCCAGCAGTGTCTCAAATGAGCTGAATCCGGGCGGCAAATCGTCGCTTCGGAACGTGTACGGGTGCACGGCGAGTCCCGCGGCATGCGCGCGCTCCACCAGGTCGGTCGAGAGGCGGGCATCGCCGCCCTTCGTCATTCGGTACAAGCGATTAATCCATGGCCCGACCCCGTCGACCGTTCTTGCCAGGCGCCGCAGTCCGCGGCTGCTACGCAGAGCATTGAAATCGACTGGCGCCTCGCCCCAGCCGTTTTCGCCGATCAACTGAACCAGCTTTAGCTCGCAGCCGAGTTGGTGACGTATCCGCCGCAGCTCCGTTGGGTCGAAGCACTGCACGTACACGGGATCAGCATGGTCCCGGTAGCCGAAGTCACTGAGGATGCGCAGGAACGCCGGAGCGATATCGACGCCCTCCTGCCGATGCCACTGCGGTCGTTTGATTTCGGGATAGATCCCGACCGGACGCCCGTGCACAAGCTGGAGTACCCGCACCATTTCCAGTTCCTCGGTGAACGTCAGTACCCGTAGGTCGACGTCCTCCGAGCCGCTGCGCGTGGGGTACACGGGCGACCCATCCGGATTTTCCCGATGGTGCACGCTTAACGTTTTGATTTCTTTAAGAGAAAAATCCCGTACGTAATATCGGCCGTCGGCACGTGCGCGACCCGGGAAATAATTTTCGACATTGGTTACCCGATCGAGATGCACGTCGTGCAGCACGACCAGTTCGTCATCCCGCGTGGCTACCACGTCTTGCTCGAGATAGTCGGCGCCCATGGCATACGCCAGAGTTTTCGCCGCACGGGTATGTTCGGGCAGGTAACCGCAAGCGCCGCGGTGTGCAATCACGACCGGACGCATTCTCTATCTCACTTGAATAATAATTCGTAAAGCACTGAATTACAGCACTATTCAATTGGCCCGTCGGCATCGAATCCCGGAAAGTCTATGACTTCCCAGCGCGAGGTGTCCTCCCCTCTGGCGACACGCTTGATCGCGTCAACCATCTCCCGATCATTCCATTCGATAATCTCTGCAGCACGCTCAACAATCTCGGGCGGTGTGTCGATAACACCCCCGTACGGGCGGATTCCGACCATCTTGATTTTATTGGCTTTGGCGATATCCATCATGATGTGCACGAGATCGGGGCTTTTCGCATACACGCTCGGTAACAGCAGGATGACTTCGGACTGCTTGATCTGCTCGATCAGCTCGTCCCTGATGGCCTGCGAACCGCCGGACACCGGGATATTCTCCGGTTTACTGACATTCAGGTAATAAAAACGATCGACGCTCTCAAGGAACTCGAACACCCGCAGGTAGTCGTCGTTTTCCTCGAAACTGTGAGTCGCAAACACCCGGATCGGATCTTTTTCTGACACCGTTAACTCCGCAATTGTTCTCAAATATACCCTAGTTTAGCCAATTCCGGACGCTGTTACGCGACTCCCGTCACTGATTGCAGGCAATGGTTTCCATGCTCCCGGCGTTTCGGTATCGTAGCGCCGAATGCGGCTCCTTTTATACAACATCAGATACGCAGTCGGCGGCGGGGCCAGCATGCATATGCCGTTGCCCGGAGCCGGCTACGTGCTCGGTAATCAGAGCGTGCTGCCCGAGATTACGCGCTTTATCCGGTCAATCGACCCGGATGTTGTCGGACTCATCGAGGTCGATACGGGCTCCATTCGCAGCCGCAAGGTCAACCA
>Ga0224508_10003464_pt1 | contig 13034 bp, 23 predicted proteins | sample SF_Jan12_sed_USG_4_FD_170157 | JGI IMG/M metagenome (GOLD analysis project Ga0224508, IMG submission 170157) | Sediment microbial communities from San Francisco Bay, California, United States - SF_Jan12_sed_USGS_21 | ecosystem: Environmental > Aquatic > Marine > Sediment | place: USA...
GCGGCGGCGGGGCCAAGCGGCTCTACCGCATCGTCGATTTCAAACGGCGCAAGCACGACGTGCCGGCGTCGGTCGAGCGGATCGAATACGACCCGAACCGAACCGCGTTCATCGCGCTGGTCCGCTACGAGGACGGCGAGCAGGCATATATCCTGGCGCCGCAGCGGATGGGTGTGGGCGACACGGTGGTCTCGGGCGCGAAGGTTGATATCAAGCCCGGCAACGCGATGCCGTTCGCGGGCATGCCGATCGGCACGATCGTGCACAATATCGAGCTGAAACCCGGCAAGGGCGGCCAGATCGCGCGCGCCGCGGGCAACTACGCCCAGTTCGTTGGCCGCGACGGGGGCTATGCGCAGCTTCGCCTAAGCTCGGGTGAGATGCGCGTCGTGCGCCAGGAATGCATGGCGACCGTCGGCGCGGTCTCGAACTCGGACAACGCCAACCAGAACATGGGCAAGGCGGGCCGGGTGCGCCATATGGGCAAGCGGCCCTCGGTGCGCGGTGTTGCGATGAACCCGATCGATCACCCCCATGGCGGCGGCGAAGGCCGCTCGTCGGGCGGCCGGCACCCGGTCACTCCCTGGGGCAAGCCGACCAAGGGCCGGCGAACCCGTTCGAACAAGAAGACCGACAAATACATCCTGCGCAGCCGTCATGCGCGCAAGGGCAAGTAAGGAGACCGTCTAATGGCACGTTCCGTTTGGAAGGGTCCGTTCGTCGACTCCTTCGTGCTCAAAAAGGCCGCGAAGGCGCGCGAATCGGGCCGCAACGAGGTGATCAAGATCTGGTCGCGCCGGTCGACCATCCTGCCGCAGTTCGTCGGGCTGACCTTCGGGGTCTATAATGGCAAGAAGCACATCCCCGTCAACGTGAGCGAGGACATGATCGGCCACAAGTTCGGCGAGTTCGCGCCGACGCGCACCTATTACAGCCACGCGGCCGACAAGAAAGCGAAGCGGAGATAAGCATGGGCAAGGACAACAACCCCCGCCGCTGCGCCGACAACGAGGCAATGGCCGTGAACCGGATGATCCGGGTCAGCCCTCAAAAGCTGAATCTGGTCGCCGAGATGATCCGCGGAAAGCCGGTCGACAGCGCGCTGTCGATGCTGACCTTCTCGAGGAAGCGCATCGCCGAGGACGTGAAGAAGACCCTGCAATCGGCGGTCGCCAATGCCGAGAACAATCATGGCCTCGATATCGACGAGTTGGTCGTCGCCGAGGCATGGGTCGGCAAGAACATGGTGATGAAGCGCGGCCGGCCACGGGCGCGCGGGCGCTTTGGGCGGATCATGAAGCCGTTCAGCCAGTTGACGATCAAGGTCCGCCAGGTAGAGGAGCAGGCCTAATGGGACACAAAGTCAATCCGATCGGCCTGCGTGTGGGCATCAACCGGACCTGGGACAGCCGCTGGTACGCGGACACCAAGGAATATGGTGATCTGCTGCACGAGGATCTGAAGATCCGGGACTACATCAAGAAGGAATGCGCCCAGGCTGGCGTCAGCCGGGTGGTGATCGAGCGGCCCCACAAAAAGTGCCGGGTGACGATCCACACCGCGCGCCCGGGCGTGATCATCGGCAAAAAAGGCGCCGATATCGAGAATCTGCGCAAGAAGGTGGCCGAGCTGACGAGTTCCGAGCTGCATCTGAACATCGTCGAGATCCGCCGCCCGGAACTGGACGCCCAGCTGGTCGCCGAGAACATCGCCCAGCAGCTCGAGCGCCGGGTGTCGTTCCGCCGCGCCATGAAGCGCTCGGTTCAGAACACCATGCGCATGGGCGCCCAGGGCATCCGGGTGAACGTGGCGGGCCGTTTGGGCGGCGCCGAGATTGCCCGGACCGAATGGTACCGCGAGGGTCGGGTGCCGCTGCACACCCTGCGCGCGGATATCGACTATGCCCATTCCGAGGCCAAGACCGCCTACGGGATCATCGGGATCAAGGTGTGGATCTTCAAGGGCGAGGTCATGGAGCATGACCCCTCGGCCCGCGATCGGCGCCAGCAGGAAATCCAAGAAGGCGGCGCGGGCCGCCCCGCTGGCGGCGGGGGTCGTCCCGGCGGCCGGCCGCAGCGCTGAGACCGCTTGAGGAGCAGGAACCATGCTTTCGCCGAAACGCACGAAATTCCGCAAGCAGCAGAAGGGCCGCATCAAGGGCGAGGCCAAGGGCGGCTCGGACCTGAACTTCGGTTCGTTCGGGCTTAAGGCGATCGAGCCAGACCGGATCAACGCGCGCCAGATCGAGGCGGCGCGGCGTGCCATGACACGCCACATGAAGCGCCAGGGCCGCGTCTGGATCCGCATCTTCCCGGACGTGCCGATCAGCCAGAAGCCGATCGAGGTCAGAATGGGCAAGGGCAAGGGCTCGCCGGAATACTGGGCGGCCAAGGTCAAGCCCGGCCGGATCATGTTCGAGATTGACGGCGTCAGCGAACCTGTGGCAAGGGAGGCGCTCCGTCTCGCCGCCATGAAGATGTCGGTAAAGTGCCGGATCGTCGCCCGCGAGGACTGGTAATAGGAATGGGCCGGGGCCCGAGCGATCGAGCCCGGCGTTTTGATGAATGATGCGAGGCCTTGGGCCGCGCATATCTGTCAATGGAAGGACATGTCGCCATGAAGGCCGAAGAGCTGCGCGACAAGACACCGGATCAGCTCCGCGAGGAGGTCGAGAGCCTGAAGAAGGAGGCGTTCAACCTCCGCTTCCAGGCCGCCACCGGTCAGCTTGAAAACACTGCCCGCAAGCGCACGGTCCGCCGCGACGCCGCCCGGGTGAAGTCGATCCTGAATGAGAAGGCCCGCGCGGCCGCCCAGTCAGGCGCTGGGTCGGAGTAAGGGAACAGACATGCCGAAACGAATTCTCTCGGGCACCGTCGTCAGCGACAAGAACGACCAGACCGTCACGGTTCAGGTCGAGCGGCGCTATACGCATCCGGTGATGAAGAAAACCGTGCGCAGCTCGAAGAAATACCGCGCCCATGACCAGGGCAATTCCTGCAAGGTGGGCGATCTGGTGCGTATCCAGGAATGCGCGCCGCGCTCGAAATCCAAACGCTGGGAGGTCGTGACCCAGGCGAGCTGACCTGACACGACCCCCGGTTTTGTCGAAACCAGGCCAGATGCGTATCAGCGGATAGGCCAAGGTCGGGAGAAACCAACATGATCCAGATGCAGACCAATCTGGACGTCGCCGACAACTCGGGCGCGCGCCGGGTCCAGTGCATCAAGGTGCTGGGCGGCGCGAAGCGCAAATACGCCCATGTGGGCGACATCATCGTCGTCAGTGTCAAAGAGGCGATCCCGCGCGGTCGCGTCAAGAAGGGCGACGTGCGCCGCGCCGTCGTGGTGCGTACCGCCAAGGAAGTGCGCCGCGACGACGGCACCTCGATCCGCTTCGACCGAAACGCGGCGGTGATCCTGTCGAACGCGAACGAACCGATCGGCACCCGTATCTTCGGCCCAGTCGTGCGCGAACTTCGGCAGAAGAACTTCATGAAAATCATCTCGCTGGCCCCGGAGGTGCTCTGATGGCTGCCAAGCTGAAAAAGGGCGACCACGTGGTGGTGCTCGCCGGGCGCGACAAGGGCAAGGAAGGCGACATCCTTCAGGTCATTCCAAAGGAGGGCCGTGCGGTCGTCTCGGGCGTCAACATGGTGATCCGGCACACGCGCCAAACCCAGACCAGCCAGGGTGGCCGCGTCCCCAAGGAGGGGCCAATCGACCTCTCGAATATCGCGCTGGTCGATCCGAAGGAAGGCGGCGCCACCCGCGTCGGCTTCAAGTTCCTGGAAGATGGCACCAAGGTGCGCTTCGCCAAGAAATCCGGGGAGGTCATCGATGGCTGACGGCTCGGCATACGTCCCGCGTCTGAAGACGCTCTACGCGACCCAGATACGCGCCGCGCTCAAGGAGGAGTTCGGCTACAAGAACGACATGCAGATCCCCCGGCTCGATAAGATCGTGCTGAACATGGGGGTGGGCGACGCGGTCTCGGATTCGAAAAAGATCAAAGCGGCCCATGACGACCTGATGATGATCGCGGGCCAGAAGCCGGTGATCAACAAGGCCAAGAAGTCGATCGCCACTTTCAAGCTGCGCGACGGCATGGCGATCGGCACCAAGGTGACCCTTCGCCAGGACCGGATGTACGACTTCCTGGACCGGCTGGTCATGATCGCCCTGCCACGAGTGCGCGACTTCCGCGGGCTTCGGGGCAAGCATTTCGATGGCCGCGGCAACTTCGCCATGGGCATCAAGGAGCACATCGTGTTCCCGGAGATCGACTACGACAAGGTCGACGAGATCCGGGGCATGGACATCATTATCACCACGACGGCGTCCACCGATGCCGAGGCGAGGGCATTGTTGAGCCACTTCAACATGCCGTTCGTGAACTGATCGGGAGGGACCGGTTATGGCAAAAGTGAGCATGGTCGAACGGCAAAAGAAGCGCGAGCGCCTGGCGGCGAAATACGCCGAGAAGCGCGCGCAGCTGAAAGAGATTGCCAACGACGAGAAGCAGTCAATGGAAGAGCGGTTCAAGGCGCGGCTGAAGTTGGCCAAGCTGCCGCGGAACTCGGCGCCCAGCCGCCTGAACAACCGCTGCCAGGTTTCCGGGCGCCCGCGCGCCTATTACCGCAAGCTCAAGATGAGCCGCATCGCACTGCGCGATCTCGCCTCACATGGCGAGATTCCGGGCATGGTCAAGTCGAGTTGGTGAGGAGGGCAAGATGTCGATGAACGATCCTCTCGGCGATATGCTGACCCGCATCCGCAATGCGCAGATGCGGTCCAAGTCGACGGTCAAGACGCCCGCCTCGAAGTTGCGCGGCTGGGTTCTGGATGTGCTGAAATCCGAGGGCTATATCCGCGGCTACGATCCGGTGGAGGGCATTGATGGCAAGCCCGCCTTCGAGATCTCGCTGAAGTATTTCGACGGTGAACCGGTGATCCGCGAGTTGAAGCGCGTCTCGACCCCTGGCCGCCGGGTCTATACCTCGGTCAAGGCGGTTCCGCAGGTCCGCAATGGCCTTGGCGTCTCGATCGTCTCGACGTCGAAGGGCATCATGTCGGATACCCGCGCGCGGTCCGAGAATGTCGGCGGCGAAGTGCTCTGCACGGTCTTCTGAGGAGGGAAGAATGTCTCGTATCGGAAAGAAACCGGTAGAGATGCCGAGCGGTGTCTCGGCCTCGACCTCCGGCCAGACCATCGAGGTCAAGGGCCCAAAAGGCGTGCGCAGCTTCACCGCGACGGACGACGTGGACCTGGTGATCGAGGACAACGCGATCCGCATCAATCCGCGCGGTCTCTCGAAGCGCGCGCGCCAGCAATGGGGCATGACGCGGACGCAGGTCGCCAATCTGGTGGCTGGCGTGACCGAGGGCTTCAAGAAGGAGCTCGAGATCACCGGCGTCGGCTATCGCGCTCAGGTCCAGGGAAAAACCCTGAAGCTGTCGCTCGGCTACAGCCACGATGTGGAATTCGAGATCCCGGAAGGTATCGAGATCAAGTGCGAGAAGCCCACCGAGATCGCGATCACCGGCATCGACCAGCAGCGCGTCGGCCAGGTAGCTGCCGAGATTCGCGATTGGCGCCGGCCCGAGCCCTTCAAGGGCAAGGGCGTGCGCTACAAGGGCGAATACATCTTCCGCAAGGAAGGCAAGAAGAAGTAAGGAGCGCGAGACGATGGCCAACAACAAGCGTGCCTTGTTCCAGCGGCGCCGTCTGCGCGTCCGGAACAAACTCCGCAAGGTGGCGGCCGGCCGGCCGCGCCTCAGCGTCCACCGGTCGCTGAAGAATATCTCGGCCCAGGTGATCGACGACGTGCAGGGCCGAACCCTGGCCGCGGCCTCGACGCTGGAACCGAAGCTGGGCCTGGTGGGCAAGAACAATGTGGAGGCCTCTGCCAAGATCGGCGCCGAGATCGCCCAGCGTGCCAAGGCCGCCGGGATCGAGGAAGTCTATCTCGATCGGGGCGGCTATCTTTTCCACGGCAAGGTCAAGGCCCTCGCCGATGCCGCCCGCGAGGGCGGGCTGAAGTTCTGAGGAGGCGATAATGGCAGAACGTGACGGAAGACGGGGCGGACAGCGGCGCGACCGCCGCGACGACAACCGCGAACCGGAATTTGCCGATCGCCTGGTGGCGATCAACCGGGTCTCGAAAACCGTGAAGGGCGGCAAGCGCTTCGGTTTCGCGGCGCTGGTGATCGTGGGTGACCAGAAAGGCCGCGTGGGCTTCGGCTCGGGCAAGGCCAAGGAGGTGCCCGAGGCGATCCGCAAGGCGACCGAGGAGGCCAAGCGCCAGATGATCCGGGTGCCGCTGCGCGAGGGCCGCACCCTGCACCACGACATCGAAGGACGCTGGGGCGCCGGCAATGTTGTGATGCGCACCGCACCCCAGGGCACCGGCATCATCGCCGGCGGTCCCTGCCGCGCGGTCTTCGAGATGCTGGGCGTCGCCGACGTGGTCGCCAAATCGACCGGCAGCCAGAACCCCTACAACATGGTGCGCGCCACCTTCGATGGGCTGAAGCGCGAGCTGAGCCCCCGTCAGGTCGCGGCGCGCCGGGGCAAGAAGGTGGCCGAGATCCTGCCGGCCCGCGATGAAGTGCCCGCTCCGGCCGAAGCTACGGCCGAGTAAGGAGGACGCGAGATGGCAAAGACGATCGTCGTCAAGCAGGTCGGCAGCCCGATCCGCCGCCCGGTCGAACAGCGCCAGACGCTGATCGGCTTGGGGCTGAACAAAATGCACAAGACACGCGAGCTGGAAGATACGCCAGCCGTGCGTGGCATGGTTGCCAAGATTTCGCATCTGGTCGAGATCATCGAGGAGCGCGGCTGAGCGCTCCTTCACGATTAGGCTGTGGCGGCAGGGCAGGACGCATCGCCCCGCCGATCCGGCAAGAGGAGAATGCGTCATGAAGATTCACGAACTCAGCGACAATCCAGGCGCCCGCACAGCGCGCAAGCGTGTGGGGCGCGGACCCGGTTCCGGCACCGGTTCGCTGGGCGGGCGCGGCATGAACGGCCAGAAGTCCCGCTCGGGCGTCGCCATCAAGGGCTTTGAGGGCGGCCAGATGCCGCTACACCGGCGTCTGCCGAAGCGCGGCTTCAACAACATCTTCGCCAAGCGCTATGCGGTGGTGAACCTGGGCAACATCCAGAAGTTCATCGACGCGGGAAAGCTGGACCCGAAGGCCACGATCGACGAGGCGGCACTGGTTCAGTCCGGCATGGTACGGCGCCTTCATGACGGCGTGCGCGTGCTGGCGAAGGGTGAGCTGAAAGCGGCCGGCATAAAAATCGAGGTGACCGGTGCCAGCAAGTCGGCGGTCGCGGCCGTCGAGGCGGCCAAGGGCAGCCTGACCACCCGTGCCCCGGCGGCAACGGAAGAGCCCGCGCCGAAGGCAGAGGCCGACGCCGAGGGTTGAGCCGGCGGCGCCCAGGCCCCAGATAGGGGCGGGGCGCTAGACGATCCGCGGGATAAAGAGAGCGAGACATGGCATCAGCAGCCGAACAAATGGCCGCCAACCTGAGCTGGAGCGCGCTTGGCCAGGCCAAGGACCTGCAGCGGCGAATTTTCTTCACGCTGGGCATGTTGTGCGTCTATCGCCTCGGCACCTTCATCCCGATGCCCGGGATCGACACTGAACAACTGCGGATCTTCATCGAACAGACCCAGGGCGGCATCCTGGGCGTCTTCAACATGTTCGCGGGCGGGGCGGTCAGCCGGATGGCGATCTTCTCGCTGGGCATCATGCCCTACATCACCTCCTCAATCATTATGCAGCTCGCCACCGCCATGGTGCCGTCGCTCGAGCAGCTGAAGAAGGAGGGCGAGGCCGGTCGGCGCAAAATCAACCAATACACCCGTTACGGCACGGTGGTTTTGGCCACGATCCAGGCTTATGGAATATCCGTCGGGCTTGAGGGACAGGGCCTGGCGCTCGATCCGGGTCCATTCTTCCGCGCATCGGCTGTGATCACGCTCGTCGGCGGCACCATGTTCCTGATGTGGCTTGGCGAGCAGATCACCGCGCGTGGCATTGGCAACGGCATCTCGCTGGTGATCTTCATCGGCATCATCGCCGAGCTGCCCGGCGCGCTGGCGCAATTCTTCGAGCAGGGCCGCACTGGGCAGATCAACACGCTGGTGATCATCGGCGTGCTGATGCTGGCGGTCGTGGTGATCTACTTCGTCGTTTTCCTCGAGCGTGCCCAACGCCGGATCCTGATCCAGTATCCAAAGCGCCAGGTCGGATTGAAAATGACCGGCGGCGAGAACCAGTTCCTGCCCCTGAAGCTGAATACCGCTGGCGTGATCCCGCCGATCTTCGCCTCTTCGCTGTTGTTGATGCCGACGACGGTGGCCACTTTCTCGGCCGGCGGCGGCGATACCGGTATCCTTGGAACGGTGGCAGCGCTCTTGGGGCGCGGTCAGCCGCTCTTCCTGGTCGCCTTCGCGGGGCTCATCACCTTCTTCGTCTTCTTCTACACCGCGGTGGTCTTCAACCCGGAGGACGTGGCCGAAAACCTGAAGAAGCATGGCGGCTTCGTGCCCGGCATCCGTCCGGGCAAGCGTACGGCCGAGTATCTGGATTTCGTGCTGATGCGGCTTTCGGTGATTGGCGCGGCCTATCTCGTGGCCGTCTGTTTGCTACCGGAAATCTTGATCGCCAATGTCAACGTGCCGTTCTATTTCGGCGGCACTTCGCTCCTGATCGTGGTCTCAGTGACCATGGACACGATCACCCAGGTGCAAAGCCATTTGCTGGCGCACCAGTATCAAGGGTTGATCAAGAAGTCGAAGATCCGGGGCCGGTAACGGGGGGCGCCGTGAACGTCATTATTCTAGGACCGCCGGGGGCGGGGAAGGGCACTCAGGCCCGTTTCCTGACGGAGAAGATGGGGCTGATCCAGCTGTCCACGGGGGATCTATTGCGTTCCGCGGCCGCCGCGGGCACCGAGATCGGACTCCGCGCCAAGGCGGTGATGGATGCGGGTAACCTGGTCTCGGACGAGATCGTGATCGGCGTGGTATCCGACCGGCTTGATCAGCCTGACGTCAGATCGGGCGTGATTTTCGACGGTTTCCCGCGCACTGCTGCCCAGGCCGTGGCGCTTGATCGGTTGATGGACGAAAAGGGCCTGACCTTGGATGCGGTTGTCTCGATGGATGTGGACGACGATCTGCTGGTCGATCGTGTGTCGGGCCGGTTCACCTGTGCCGCTTGTGGCGAGGGCTACCACGACACGCACAAGCGACCGGCCAAGGACGGCGTTTGCGACAATTGCGGTTCGACCGAGTTCAAGCGCCGGGCCGACGACAATGCCGAGACCGTGCGCGCGCGTTTGAACGCCTATCATGCCGATACCGCGCCGCTGATCGACTACTACCGCGGAACCGGCAAGCTGAAGACGGTTGACGGCATGGCCGGGATCGAAGAAGTGGCCGTGGCGATCCGGGCGGCGCTCGACTGAATCTGGCCGTGCAGCCCGCCGGGAAGACCTTGGGGCTGCGGCAAGAATACCGTCACGCCACGGCGCCCCGAGGCTTGACGGAGGGATGCGCGTCACTATAGTGCGCGCTTCCTGAGGACATGAGAGTCGTGCCCGTTTTTTCACCTCGGGGCGATCGCGGCGAATGGGGCAGAACGGCCGGTGCGTGCACCGGCTCCTTTTGGATTTTTGCCCGCATCCGGCGGGCCCTGAGAGACGGAGCAACGAACGTGGCGCGCATCGCAGGCGTTAACATTCCGACCAACAAGCGAGTGCATATCGCGCTCACCTATATCCATGGCATCGGCCACAGTTCGGCCCGGCAGATTTGCGAGGCCACCGGCATCGCCGAGGAGCGGCGTGTGAACGAGCTCTCGGATGCCGAGGTGCTGGCCGTGCGCGAGCATATCGACGCCAACCTCCAGGTCGAGGGCGACCTGCGCCGCGAGGTCGCGGTCAACATCAAGCGCCTGATGGACCTGGGCTGCTACCGGGGCCTGCGGCACCGCCGCGGCCTTCCGGTGCGCGGCCAGCGCACCCACACCAATGCCCGGACCCGCAAGGGCAAGGCCAAGCCGATCGCCGGCAAGAAGAAATAAGGAGACCGGGGAATGGCTCGGGAAAGACGGGCGGCGCCGAAGCGCCGCGAGCGCAAGAACATCACGGCGGGCGTGGCCCACGTGATGTCGTCGTTCAACAACACGATGATCACCATCACCGATGCCCAGGGCAACACGATTTCCTGGTCCTCGTCCGGTCAAATGGGTTTCAAGGGCTCGCGAAAGTCGACACCCTACGCCGCCCAAATGGCCGCCGAGGATGCCGGCAAGAAGGCGCAGGAGCACGGGATGCGCACGCTCGACGTGATGGTGCAGGGCCCGGGCGGCGGGCGCGAATCTGCGCTGCGCGCATTGCAGGCCGTCGGCTTCACGATCAACTCGATCAAGGATGTGACGCCGATCGCCCATAATGGCTGCCGGCCGCCAAAACGCCGCCGGGTCTGAGACTGAATTTCTGCGGTAACTGGCCGGTCCGTCCGCGGGTGGCCTTTTGCCGTTTCCTCGGGTGTGCGGGACCATCGGATCGGGTCCGGCACGAGCATGGAGGGCACTTCCCATGATCCACAAGAACTGGCTTGAACTGATCAAACCCCAGGGCCTCGAGATCGAGCTCGGGGCCGATTCCGACCGCAACGGCACAGCCGTCGCCGAACCGCTCGAGCGTGGTTTCGGCCTGACGCTTGGCAACGCGCTGAGGCGCGTACTTCTGTCGTCATTGCAGGGCGCGGCGGTCAACGCGGTCCAAATCGACGGCGTGCTGCACGAGTTTTCGTCCGTGCCGGGTGTGCGCGAGGACGTGACCGATATCGTGCTGAACCTGAAGGGCCTGGCCGTGCGTATGGACAGCGAGGGCACCAAGCGCCTGCAGCTCAATGCGACCGGGCCAGGCCTGGTGACCGCGGCCGATATCGAAGAGATCATGGGCGTCGAGATCATCAACAAGGATCATGTGATCTGCCATCTCGACGAGGGCGCCAGCGTCCACATGGAGCTGACCGTGGGCACCGGAAAGGGCTATGTGGCCGCCGACAAGAACCGGCCCGAGGACGCTCCGATCGGCTTTATCCCGGTCGATGCGCTCTACTCGCCGGTGAAACGCTGCTCTTACAAGGTCAGCCCGACCCGCGAGGGCCAGGTGCTGGACTATGACAAGCTGGCAATCTCGGTCGAGACCGACGGTACGGTCACCCCGGACGATGCGTTGGCCTATGCGGCGCGCATCCTCCAGGATCAGCTTCAGACCTTCATCAACTTCGAGGAGCCGAAGGATGCCGCCGGCGCCGACGACGACGATGGACTGGAGTTCAACCCGCTGCTTCTGAAGAAGGTGGACGAGCTCGAACTCAGCGTGCGCTCGGCCAACTGCCTGAAGAACGACAACATCGTCTATATCGGCGACCTGATTCAAAAGACCGAGGCCGAGATGCTGCGCACTCCGAACTTTGGCCGCAAGTCGCTGAACGAGATCAAGGAAGTACTGACCACGATGGGCCTGCATCTGGGCATGGACGTGCCGGATTGGCCGCCGGACAATATCGAGGACCTGGCGAAGAAGTTCGAGGATCATTTTTGATCTGAGCTGAAGCCGCGTCCCACTCCCCGCCCAAACACCGATGGTCCCCAGACTTGGGTGGTTGGGCGGGGAGTGCGACGCGGAACCGACAACGACCCGGGTGACATCACCCCAAGGAGGCCGCGAAAAGAACAATGCGGCCGGACAAAGTATAAGCCGAAGGAGACAAGACCATGCGCCACGGAAATGGCCCCCGCAAGCTCAACCGCACCGCCGAGCACCGCAAGGCGATGTTTGCGAACATGGCCTGCTCGCTGATCGAGCATGAGCAGATCAAGACGACCCTGCCGAAGGCCAAGGAGCTGAAGCCGATCGTCGAGAAGCTGATCACGCTCGCCAAGCGCGGCGATCTGCACGCGCGCCGGCTGGCGTCGTCGAAGATCCGCCAGGATGACGCGGTGAAGAAGCTCTTCGACGTGCTGGCCGAGCGATACAAGGACCGCCAGGGCGGCTATGCCCGGGTGCTGAAGGCCGGTTTCCGCTACGGCGACATGGCGCCGATGGCGATCGTCGAGCTGGTCGAGCGTGACGCCGAGGCCAAGGGGGCGGGTGACCGCGCCCGGATTGCCGCGGAAGAGGTCGCCACCGAAGCCGAGTAGGCTGTCAGGGGCGCTGCGGTGACCCTTGAACTCCTCGTCGCGAATGCTGTGATCTTCGTGGCGGCTGTCCTGCAGGCCGCTACGGGGATCGGTTTTGCCATGGTGGCCGTGCCGCTGTTGGCCCTGATCAACCTCGCCTGGATCCCGGCGCCGATGCTGATCTGCAATATCGTCCTGTCGGTCATCCTGATGAGCCGGGGCCGGGCGGCGCTCGACCCCACCGAGGGTCCGCCGTTGGTCGTTGGTCTGACGCTCGGCACCTTCGCCGGTGCTGGCGTCCTGACGCTGTTCGACGAGCGTTGGCTAGGTGTCTCCATCGGCGCGATCATCGTCGTCGCGGTGACCGCCAGCCTGGCGACACCGCCGATCCGGATCAACCGGCCGCGGCTGCTGGCAGGCGCGACGTTGGGGGGTGCGACCGGCATCATCTCGGCGATGCACGGGCCGCCGCTGGTGCTGCTCTACCAGCGCGAGCGGCCCGAGAAAGTGCGCGCCACGATGGCCGGCGTCTTCATCTTCGGCTCCCTGCTGGCCCTGGGCTCACTCTGGCTCGCAGGGTTCCTCGGCTGGGAGCAAATCTGGCGTGGCCTGATCTTGTTGCCCGGCGTGGCGCTCGGCTATCTGGTTGGCCGCGCGCTCGGGGGACGAATGACACCCGGCGCGGTGCGCTATGCGATGCTCGGGGTTTCGGGCGCTGCGGGATTGGCGCTTCTCATCAAGTCGCTTTGAGCGCGCAGCTTGGCCCGCGCCCCTATTGAACCTAAATTGAATGGGAAACCGATCAGGAAAGGAGTTTCCCCGTG
>Ga0224508_10003466_pt1 | contig 13025 bp, 12 predicted proteins | sample SF_Jan12_sed_USG_4_FD_170157 | JGI IMG/M metagenome (GOLD analysis project Ga0224508, IMG submission 170157) | Sediment microbial communities from San Francisco Bay, California, United States - SF_Jan12_sed_USGS_21 | ecosystem: Environmental > Aquatic > Marine > Sediment | place: USA...
CGGCAATATGGGCTCCGAGCAGCGCTTCGACTATTCCGTGCTTGGCGACGACGTGAATCTGGCATCCCGCCTGGAGGGCCAGACCAAGGCCTACGGCCTCGACATCATCCTGGGCGAAAACACCCGCGCGGCGGCCCCCGACTTCGCCGCGCTCGAAGTCGATCTGATCCGGGTCAAGGGCAAGACCCGGCCGATACGGATCTACGCGCTGCTCGGCGACGGGACGGTCGGGACCAGCGAGGCCTTCCAGGCGCTCGCGGCCCGGCACCGGGATTTCCTGGACACCTACCGCGCGGGTCGATGGCAGGCGGCCGGGGCGCTGCTGGCGGAGTGCCGGGCCTTGGCCGAGGTGCCGCTGGAGGCGCTCTACGCGCTCTACGCCGAACGCTTGGCCGCCTATGCGAAGACACCGCCGCCGGCGGACTGGGACGGCGTCTATGTCGCGACGACCAAGTAAGGCCGGCCACGGCCGGGGTCCACTCGGCCGTGCTGCCGCGCGAGTCCGCGGTTACAGGATCTCGACGCTTTCGGCCATGGGACCCTTGGGGCCCATGCGCGTGGCCAATCGCACGCGCTGCTCGGCCTCCAAGTTGGCGATGCCGATGCGCTCCAAGGTCCTGGCCGATACGAAGACGTCCTTGCCGCCGTCGTCCGGGGTGACGAAGCCGAAGCCCTTTTCCATGTTGAAGAACTTCACCGTGCCCTCGACCGTGGACCCGGGCGCTCCGCCGCTGGGCGGTGGCGGCGCCTCGGGCATTTCGTCGATCCGAATGATCGCCGCGACCTGGGGGCCTTTGCGGCCCTCGGCGATGTCGCAGACGATCTTCGCGCCTTCCGGAAGACTGCGGTGGCCGATCTGTTCGACAACCGAAATGTGCAAGAATGCATCAGGCGACCCGTCGCCCGGCTGGACGAACCCGAAACCCTTGACGGGGTTGAACCACTTGACCACGGCGGAGATGCTCTCTTGCGTCACCACCGGCTGGTCGGAATCACGACCTCTCATCATCGATACTCAACTCCAGAGCAAACAAACCCGCCCCCGGCGTCGCCTCTCTGCCGCAGGGGGATCGAACCGGATCGCCGCTACGGGTCTCCGGCACGAGCACAGGGTCGTCGTCGGAGACGGGCATTCCAAGCGTGCATCTTTGCACGTTGCGACTGTTCGTGTACATGGTCTTCCGGTAGGGGTCTAGTATGGCGTGTAGCCGGCGCGCCGTGTCGTGGATGTCCGTCAACCATATCCGAGGGCGGCAGAAACGGCCGACAGCAGGCACGTTTCGGGCGCTTGATCCGGGAAAAGACTCGTGAAGCTGCTGGTCCACTACAATCATCCGGAGATTCTCCTGGATATCGTCGAATCGCGATTCCCGGATCTCGAGGTCCACTGCTGCCGCAGCTACGCGGCCCTCGGCTCCGACATGGCAGCCTTCGGCCCCGAGGTCGTTTACTGCATCAAGTTCGAGGACCGGCCCTATCCGCGTGAAGCCCTGATCGGCGATCCGGCGCTAAAGTGGATATCCGTGGGCGGCGCGGGGGTCGACCATCTGGCGCCCTGGGATCCGGCACGGCTGCGGGTGACCAACTCGGCCGGGGTGGCGAGCGACGTCATGGCGCAATACGTGCTCGCCGCGATCCTGACGCTCACCCTGCGTCTGCCGGCGTTCGCACGCGCCCAGGCCGAACGGCGCTGGGCCCCGCAGGAAGTCGGATCGATCGCGGGCAGGACCGTCGCGGTCATCGGGCTCGGCCATACGGGCCGGGACGTGGCGCGGCGCGTCGGGGCGGCCGGCCTCAGGGTGCTCGGCCTGCGCGCCCGGCCGCGGCCCATGGAGGGCGTGGATCGGGTCTACGGTCCGGAGGCGCTCGAAGAGGTGCTTGCCGAGGCGGATTACGTGGTCGTATCGCTGCCCCTGACCGAACGGACCCGCCACCTGATCGGCCGGCGGGCGATCGCGGCGATGAAGCCGGGCGCCTTTCTGATCGACGTCTCGCGCGGCGGCGTCGTGGACGGCGCGGTCCTCAGCGAGGCGCTTGCCGAGGGACGGCTCGGCGGTGCCATGCTCGACGTCTTCGAGCGAGAGCCACTGCCGCCGGACTCGCCGTTCTGGGACCTGGAGAACGTGATCGTCACGCCGCACAGCTCAAGCGTCTACGAAGGCTGGGAGCGCGCCTCGGCGGCGATGTTCTGCGACAATCTGGTGCGCTGGCGGGCCGGGCAAGCGCTCGACAACGTCGTCGACCCCGCCCGTGGCTATTGAACGGGGCCCCGGCCGGACCCGAAAAGAAGCGGGGCGGGGGATGGCCCCCCGCCCCGATCGTCCGGCTTGCCGAGGCCGGGACTACTTGACGCGGCCTTCGCGCCAGGCCTGGATCAGCTGATCATAGTTGACCGTCTCGCCTTTGGGCTTCTCGTTGGCCAGCTTGGCCTTGGGCGAGCCCGCCTGGCCCAGCCACTTCGCGGGATCGATCTTCTTGTTGAGCTTGGGACCACAGTCGCCCTGGACCCCGCTACGCTCGAGGCGGGCCAGCACCTTGTCCTGCTCGCGGGCCAAGTTGTCCATCGCCGTGCCGACGGTCACCTCGCCGGCGACCGCCTCGCCGATGTTCTGCCACCACAGCTGCGCCAGCTTCGGGTAGTCGGGCACGTTGGTGCCGGAGGGCGTCCAGGCGACGCGCGCGGGGCTGCGGTAGAACTCGACCAGGCCGCCCAGCTTGGGCGCTCGATCCGTGAAGGACTGATGGTTGATGTCGCTGTCGCGAATGATCGTCAGGCCGACATGCGACTTCTTCAGGGACACGGTCTTGGAGACCGTGAACTGGGCGAACAGCCACGCCGCCTTGCGCCGCTCGAGCGGCGTCGAGTTGAACAGCGTCCAGGATCCGGCGTCCTGATACCCCAGCTTCTGGCCCTCCTCCCAATAGGGGCCATGCGGCGAGGGTGCCATGCGCCAAAGCGGTTTGCCGCTTTCGTCAACGGTGTTGTTGCCCTTCTCGCGCGGCTCGACCATCGAGGCCGTGAAGGCGGTGTACCAGAAGATCTGCTGGGCAACGTTGCCCTTCGCCAGGCTCGGCAGAGATTGGTAGAAGTCCATGCCGAGGGCGCCTGGCGGGGCGTACTTGCGCAGCCACTCCATGTATTTGCGGAGCGAGTACTTGGCCGCCGGGCCGTTGGCCGCGCCGCCGCGCTCGACGCTGGCGCCGACCGGTCGGCAGCCGTCCACGCGGATACCCCATTCGTCGACCGGCTTGCCGTTCGGCAGGCCCTTGTCGCCGGCGCCGGCCATCGACAGCCAGGCGTCGGTAAAGCGCCAGCCGAGATCCGGGGCCTTCTTGCCGTAGTCCATGTGCCCGTAGACGGCCTTGCCGTCGATCTCGCCCACGTGCTCGGAGAAGAACTGGGCGATGTCCTCGTAGGCCGACCAGTTGACGGGGACGCCGAGCTCGTAGCCGTAGATGTCCTTGAACTGCTTCTTGAAGTCCGCGCGCTGGAACCAGTCGTAGCGGAACCAGTAGAGGTTGGCGAACTGCTGGTCCGGCAGCTGGTAGAGCTTGCCGTCCGGGCCGGTGGTGAAGGACTTGCCGATGAAATCGTCCACGTCCAGCGTTGGCAGGGTCACGTCCTTGCCCTCGCCGGTCATGAAGTCGCTCAGCGGCACTACGTGGCCATAGCGGAAGTGGGTGCCGATCAGGTCGGAGTCGTTGATGTAGGCGTCGAAGACGTTCTCGCCCGACTGCATCTGGATCTGCAGCTTCTCGATCACGTCGCCTTCCTGGATCAGGTCGTGCGTGACCTTGATGCCGGTGATCTCCTCGAAGGCCTTGGTCAGCACCTTCGACTCGTACTCGTGCGTCGGAATGGTCTCGGAGACGACCTTGATCGCCATGCCCTTGAAGGGCTCGGCCGCCTTGATGAACCATTCCATCTCCTTCATCTGCTCGGCCTTGCTGAGCGTCGAAGGCTGGAATTCATCGTTCACCCACTTCTCGGCCGCCGCCATGTCGGCCACGGCCGGACCGGATGCGGCCAACAAGACGATGGCCGCGGCGGAGAGCAAGCCGGTGCGCAGCCCTCGTCCTTTCTGGCTCAAAACCATTTGATCCTCCCTCGGTTGGAAAAATAACCAGCGGTCCCGGAGAACAGGTCCGGCCCTGGAGCCGGGCGGAGCCGGGGCCGGTCTCCGCTCGCGTTCGGGCCGGAGCCGGCCCGAGCATTCATACTATTCAGTGTTTCGGCCATGCCTCACCCCCAGCGCATCAGCGCGGTCATGTAGACGGCGGAAATGACCAGCGCCCACCAAAGGCTCAGGTCGAAGAGGCCGATCCAGGCCAGGTGGATGTAGGCACTGCCCAGCAGGCCGAGGAACAGGCGGTCGCCGGGAGTCGTCGCGATCGGCAACAGGCCCCGCCGTTCGATCGAGGGGGCGCTCGCCTGCCACACCGTCATGGCGATGAGCAGGGCGGCGATCGTCGCGAAGAAGATCGCCGTCGGCAGCGTCCAGGCCATCCATTCCAGGCTCATGCGCCGGTTCCCCCCGTTCCCTCACACCCGGCCCAGGGCGAAGCCCTTGGCCATGTAGTTGCGGACGAACCAGATCACGAGCGCGCCCGGCACGATGGTCAGGATGCCCGCTGCGGCGAGCAGGCCCCAGTCGAGGCCGGTCGCGCTGACCGTGCGGGTCATGGTCGCGGCGATCGGCTTGGCAACCGTGGTCGTCAGCGTGCGGGCCAGCAGCAGCTCGACCCAGGAGAACATGAAGCAGAAGAAGGCCGTCACCCCGATCCCGGCGCGGATCAGCGGCACGAACACCGAGACGAAGAACCGCGGGAAGCTGTAGCCGTCGATGTAGGCGGTCTCGTCGATCTCGCGCGGAACACCGGACATGAAGCCTTCGAGAATCCATACGGCCAGCGGCACGTTGAACAGGCAGTGCGAAATCGCCACGGCGATGTGCGTGTCGATCAATCCGACGGTCGAATAGAGCTGGAAGAACGGCAGCAGGAAGACGGCCGGCGGCGCCATGCGGTTGGTCAGCAGCCAGAAGAACATGTGCTTGTCGCCAAGGAAGCGGTAGCGCGAGAAGGCGTAGGCCGCGGGCAGGGCGACGCTGAGCGAAATGAGCGTGTTTATGCTGACGTAGATGGTCGAGTTGATGTAGCCGGAATACCAGGCCTCTTCCGTGAAGATCTTGACGTAGTTGGCGAAGGTCGGATCGGCCGGGTAGAACGCGAAGGCGCCCAGGATGTCCGCGTTGGTGCGCAGGGACATGTTGAGCATCCAGTAGATCGGCAGCAGCATCACACCGAGATACAGGATCAGGCCGACGGTCCTCTTTTGCAGTCTCATTGGCGGTCTCCGGTCCCGACGTTCTGGAGTGCCTGGTAGAACAGCCAGCTGAACAGCAGGATGATTAGGAAGTAGATGATCGAAAACGCGGCTGCCGGCCCCACGTCCATCGCGGTGGACAACTTGACCAGGTAGATCGACAGGAAGGTGGTCGAGTTGCCGGGGCCGCCGCCCGTCAGCACGAAGGGCTCGGCATAGATCAGGAAGCTGTCCATGAAGCGCAGCAGAACGGCGATGGTCAGCACGCCGCGCATCTTGGGCAGCTGAATGTAGCGGAACACCGCCCAAGGCGAGGCGCCGTCGATTCGCGCCGCCTGGAAATAGGCTTCGGGTATGGCCCGCAGGCCGGCATAGGCCAGCAGGGCGACCAGCGGCGTCCAGTGCCAGACCTCCATGAGCATGACGGTAATCCAAGCGTCCAGCGGCGCTGAGGTGTGATCGAATTCGAAGCCCAGGCCGTTGATCGCCACGCCCAGCAGCCCGATGTCCGGCCGGGTGAAAATGATCCAGATCGTACCGATCACGTTCCAGGGAATGAGCAGCGGCAGGGCGAGCAGGACCAGGCTGACGGAGACGCCCCAGCCGCGCTTCGGCATCGCCAGCGCGATCAGCACGCCGAGCGGTATCTCGATCAGCAGAACCAGGCCGGAGAACAGGAACTGACGCCACAGGGCGTCGTGCAGGCGGCGGTTCGACAGCATATCTTCGAACCATTCGGTGCCGACGAAGATTCGATCGCCGGGTCCGAAGATGTCCTGAACCGAATAATTCACGACCGTCATCAAGGGGATGATCGCCGAGATCGCGACGAGCAGGAAAACCGGCAGTACCAGGAACCAGGCCTTGTTGTCTTCCCACTTGCCCATCGCTTGCCCCGCGCCTCAGGCGACCAGCCGGCCGTCCGCATAGAGCTTGGTGCGCTCAGGCGGAAAGGTCAGGAAGGCCTGCTCGCCGGGAACGTCCTGGTCCTCCGGCAGCTTGGCCTTGATGGTGTGCGCGCCCAAAGACAGGGTCGCGATCTTGTAATTGCCGAGATCCTCGACCCGCTTCACGGCAACCGGCACCGCGCCGTTTGTACTACTTTCGGCTAGGCAGAGATACTCGGGGCGGATGCCCAGTTCGAGCGCGCCCTGGACCGCCCCGGCCTTGTCGCTCAGGCGGCCGTCGAGCGGAATGCGCTGGCCGCCCACGACGGCGGCGCCCGGCTCGACCGCGCAGGGCAGGATGTTCATGCCCGGGCTGCCGATGAAGTAGCCGACGAAGGTGTGCTGCGGATCCTCGAACAGGTCCTGCGGCGTGCCGACCTGGACGATCTCGCCCTCGACCATGACCGCGACCTGGTCGGCCAAGGTCAGCGCCTCGTTCTGGTCGTGGGTGACGTAGATCAGGGTCAGGTGGTAGCGCTCGTGAATCTGTTTCAGCTTGCGGCGCAGCTGCCACTTGAGGTGCGGATCGATGACCGTCAGCGGCTCGTCGAAGAGGATCGCGGCCACGTCGCTGCGCACCAGGCCGCGGCCCAGCGAGATCTTCTGCTTGGCATCGGCACCCAGCGCCATGGCGCGCCGGCGCAAGTGGGGGGTCAGCTCCAGCATCTCGGCCACCTCGCCGACCCGGGCCTCGATCCGGGCCGTGTCCATGCCGCGGTTCTTCAGCGGGAAGGCCAGGTTCTCGTACACGGTCATGGTGTCGTAGATGACCGGGAACTGGAACACCTGTGCGATGTTGCGGCGCTGCGGCGGCAGGTCGGTCACGTCCTCGCCGTCGTAGAGTACGCGCCCCTCCGTCGGCTGGATCAGCCCGGAGATCACGTTGAGCAGCGTGGTCTTGCCGCAGCCCGAAGGCCCCAGAAGCGCATAGGCGCCGCCGTCCCGCCAGACGTGGTCGTGGCGGCGCAGGGCGTAGTCCGACTCCGCCTCGGGCTTCGGCAGGTAGGAGTGTGCGATCTGCTTCAACTCGATCCGTGCCACGGCCGCCTCCTACTGCGCCGCCAGGCTGGGGGTCGCGCCTTCCGGCGCCTCGACCAGCCCGCCGTCCTGATCGAACACGAAGATGTGGCGCGGTTCCACAAAGACCCGGATCTCCTCGCCAAGGCCGAGGCTGTGCACGCCCTCCTCCTGGACGACCCAGGACGTGCCGCTGTGGGCGGCGTGTATGAAGGTCTCCGAGCCGCTGATCTCGGCCAGCTCCGCCGTGGCCTCGATCTCGACCTGGTCGGGATTGCGGCGCGCGACGAAGAGGTGGTTGGCCCGCACGCCGAAGCGGTAGCGCCCGGGGGCGAGCCGGCCCAGGTGGCCGCTCAGCGGAACGCGGATCACCGGGCCCAGGCGGGCTTCCCGGTCGACGACCTCGCCCTCGATCATGTTCATCGGCGGGTCGCTGAACACCTGGCCGACACGCTCGCTGGTGGGGCGATGGTAGACCTCGATCGTCGGCCCGTTCTGCAGCACCCGGCCCTGGTCGAGCACCGCCGTGCTGCCGCCCAGCATCAGCGCCTCGAGCGGCTCGGTGGTGGCGTAGACGACGATCGAGCGCCCTTTGCGGAAGATCTCCTGAAGCTCGGCGCGCAGCTCCTCGCGCAGCTTGTAGTCCAGGTTGACCAGCGGCTCGTCGAGCAGCAGCAGCTCGGCCTCCTTGACCAGCGCCCGGGCGAGCGCCGTACGCTGTTGCTGGCCGCCGGACAGCTCGTCCGGGAGGCGGTCGAGCAGCGGCTCGATCTTGAGCGACTCGGCCGCCGCCCTGACCTTGCGGTCGATCTCGGCGCGGTCGAGCCCGCTCCGGCGCAGCGGCGAGGCGATGTTGTCGTAAACGGTGAAGGAGGGGTAGTTGATGAACTGCTGATAGACCATGGCGACGCTGCGCTTGCGCACCGACAGGCCGGTGACGTCGCGGCCGTCGAGCAGCAGGCGCCCGGTGCTCGGCCGGTCGAGCCCGGCCATGAGGCGCATGAGCGAGGTCTTGCCCGAGAGCGTCGGGCCGAGCAGCAGGTTCAGCGAGCCCGGCCGCAACTCCAGGCTGACGTCCGCCAAATGGGTCTCGCCGCCCATGACCTTGCCGACCTGTTCGAGCACCAGCGTCATCGCACCGCCACCCGCGCCGCGTCGCCGGCGGTCCGGTCCTCGAGCCAGCCGGAAAGCCGTTCGCGGGTCTCCTTCGATATGTGCAGGCCGAGCTTGGAGCGGCGCCACAGAACGTCCTCCGGGGACACCGCCCACTCCTCATTTTTGAGATAGGCCAGCTCCGCCTCGTAGACGCCGTCGCCCAGGTGCTCTCCCAGCCCGCCGAGGTCGCGGGCACCGTCCAGGATCCGCTCGACCCGGGTTCCATAGGCGCGCGCGTAGCGCCGGGCGAGCGCGGCCGGCAGCCAGGGCCGGGCGGCCCGGAGCTCGGCCAGGAAGCGCTCGAAATCGGCCCCCGGCAGGTCGCCGCCGGGCAGCACGGCGCGCTCCGTCCAGACCTGCCGCGAGAACCCCAGGAACGGCTGCAGCTTCTCCAGCGCGTGCTCGGCCAGTTTCCGGTATGTCGTGATCTTGCCGCCGAAGATCGACATCAACGGCGCTCGTCCCTCGCCGGCGTCGATGTCGAACACGTAGTCGCGGGTCACCGCGGAGGCGTTCTCGCTGGCGTCCTCGTAAAGCGGCCGGACGCCCGAAAAGGTCCAGACCGAGTCCTCCGGGCGCACCGGCTTGGCCAGGTAGCGGTTCACGGCGTCGCAGAGGTAGGCGGTCTCGGCCTCGGTGATCCGCGCGGCGGCGGGATCCCCGTCGTACGGGACCTCCGTCGTGCCGATCAGCGAGAAGTCCTGTTCGTAGGGGATCACGAAGACCACGCGCCGGTCGCTGTGCTGCAGGATATAGGCCTGCTCGCCCTCGAACAGCCGCGGCACCACGAAATGACTGCCCTTGACCAGGCGCAGGCCGCTGCGGCGGCGCACGTCGGCGACGTCGTCGGAGACCCCGGTGACCCAGGGACCGGCCGCGTTGATCAGCGCGCGGGCCTGCACCCGGCTTTCCGCTCCACCTTCGGCCGGCGTCAGCGTGGCCTCCCACAGGCCGTCTCTGCGCCGCGCGCCGGTAAAGCGGGTGCGGACGCGGATTTCGGCGCCGCGCGCGGCGGCGTCCAGGGCGTTCAACACGACCAGGCGGGCATCGTCGACCCAGCAGTCGGAATAGCTGAAGGCCTTGGTGAAGCTGTCGGCGAGCGGCCGGCCGACCGGGTCGCGCCGCAGGTCGACGGCGCGCGAGCCCGGCAGCTTGTCCCGCCCGCCCAGGTGATCGTAGAGGAACAGCCCGAGACGCAGGATCCAGGCCGGACGCAGCTCTCGGCTGTGCGGCAGCACGAAGGTCATCGGCCGGATGATGTGCGGTGCGGCCCTGAGCAATACCTCGCGCTCGATCAAGGCCTCGCGGACCAGGCGGAACTCGTAGTATTCGAGGTAGCGCAGCCCGCCGTGGATCAGCTTGGTGCTTGCCGAGGAGGTGGCGCCGGCCAGGTCGCCCTGCTCGCAGAGCAGCACCTTGAGGCCGCGCCCGGCGGCATCGCGCGCAATGCCGGCACCATTGATGCCGCCACCCACGATCAGCAGATCATAAGGCCCGTCTTCGGCCGAAATTGGGCCGGTCAACTGGCGCCCTCCCCCACGCGGTCCGCTGCGAGCGTTACTTGCCGCCGGGCTTACCGCCTGCCTCGGTGGGTGCTACCTGCACCCTTGATTTCGAACCTTAGACCCGGGGCTGGCACTTCACAATCGAAAGTTATTGCCACGAGAATGTCAGAAAGTGAAAAAGTGCGGGTTTCTGCTTCGCGTGCCGGTCCGCGGCTTCATTCGGCTGCCGCGGCCTCGGGTTCGGCGACCTGGACCGATACTCCGGCGGCGCCCAGCATGTCCCGCATGGCGGCCGGCGGCGGGCGATCGGTGAAGAGGACGTCGATCTGGGACAGGTTGCCGAGCCGCACCATGGCGCTGCGGCCGAACTTGCTGTGGTCGGCGGCGAGGAAGATCTGGCGCGAGTGTTCGATGATGGTCTGGGCGACCCGCACCTCGCGGTAGTCGAAGTCGAGCAGCTCGCCCTCGTTGTCGATCCCGCTGATGCCGATGATGCCGATGTCGACCTTGAACTGGCGGATCAGGTCGATCGTGGCCTCGCCGACGATGCCGCGGTCGCGCGGGCGCACGACGCCGCCGGCGACGATCACCTCGAACTCCGACTTGCCGCTCATGATGCCGGCGACGTTGAGGTTGTTGGTGATGATGCGCAGCCCCGCATGGTCCATCAGCGCCTTGGCGACCTCCTCGGTCGTCGTGCCGATGTTGATGAACAGCGAGGCGTGGTCCGGAATGTGCCGGGCGACCTCGCGGGCGATGCGCTTCTTCTCCTCGAGGCACAGCACCTGGCGGGTCGAATAGGACAGGTTCTCGACGCTCGACGGCAGGCCGGCGCCGCCGTGGTAGCGCTGCAGCCTGGCGTCCTCGCAGAGCTCGTTGATGTCGCGCCGGATGGTCTGCGGCGTGACCTCGAGCTGCTGGGCCAGGGCCTCGATGGACACGAAGCCGTGGCGCCGCACGAGGCTCAATATGTGGTTCTGGCGCCGGTCGCGCGCGCTCATGAGAAGGCCTTTCGGTAGGGGGCGAGGATACTGCAAAACGGCACGGGATGCGAAGCGCCACTTGGAGGGCGGGCCCTCGGGTTGATTTTGCGCTGCCGCATTAAGGGCATCTTAACTCCATTTGTGCTCACTGGTTCCGGCTACCCCGGGCCCGGCGTTTTGCGTATGCGAAGAAGCGTCTTGCCCGACTCCAAGGGCTTGGCTAGAGTGCGCTTCCAATAATTGCCGCGTCGCAGCATGGCATGTCGGAATTTCGCGGAGCCAACATGGCGGAGATGACCAGGATGGACCCACGGCACGGTTATTATCTCGAAGACCTTTCCGTCGGCATGTCCGAGGCTTTTGCCAAGACCGTGACGGATTCCGACATCCTCGGGTTCGCGGACATCACCGGCGATACCAACCCGGTCCATCTCGACCACGATTTCGCGGCGGACACCATGTTCAAGGAGCGCATCGCCCATGGCATGCTGTCGGCCGGCTTCATCTCGGCGGTGCTGGGCACGCGCCTGCCGGGGCCGGGCTGCATCTACCTGAGCCAGTCGCTCAGGTTCCGCGCGCCGGTCATGATCGGCGATTACGTGGAGGCCAGCGCCACGATCAAGGAAGTGAACCGCGAGAAGCAGCGCATCGTCCTCGAGACCGTCTGCAAGGTGGGCGACAAGGTGGTGCTCGACGGCGAGGCCCTGCTCATGGTTTCCCGCCGGGCGGACCTGATCAACGCAGCCGAGTGAACGGCCGCCCGCGCGCGCGGGTATTACCCCCCTATCCAGGAACCCGCTGCCGGGCTAGTTTGCTGCCCGGCCAGAAGCTTAGGCGCGGGAAGATATGGCGATTTTCCGGCACACCGACGATCTACCGCCCGAGGCCCGCGGCGGCGTGGTGGCGATCGGCAACTTCGACGGTGTGCACCTGGGCCACCGGACCCTGCTCGCCGAGGGACTGCGGCTGGCGGAGGGCCTGGACGTACCGCTCGGCATCCTGACCTTCGAGCCCCATCCCCGCTCGGTGTTCCGGCCGCAGGACCCGACGTTCCGCCTGACGCCCCTGCGCGCCAAGACACATGCCCTGGAGGCCTTGGGGGTCGAGCATCTCTACGTCCTGCATTTCGACACCGACTTCGCGGCCGAGACCGCCGAGGCCTTCGTGCGCAAGATCCTGGTCGAGGGTTTGGCCGCCCGCCAAGTCGTGGTCGGCCAGGATTTCCGCTTCGGACACAAGCGGGTCGGCGACGCGGCGCTGCTCGAGGCGCTGGGCCGGGACCTGGGATTCGGCGTGAGCGCCCTGGCGCCGATCGCCGCCGAGGACGGCGTGATCTTTTCCTCCTCGACGATCCGGCGCTGCCTGCGCGACGGCCAGCCCGCCGAGGCGGCCCGCCTGCTCGGCCGGCCCTGGCAGATCGAGGGCCGGGTCGAGCACGGCGACGAGCGCGGCCGCGCGCTGGGCTTTCCGACGGCGAACCTCGCCATCGACGACTATCTGGTGCCGGCGCTGGGCGTCTATGCGGTGCGGGTGATGATCGACGAGGCCGAGGACGGCGCCTGGCAAACCGGCGTGGCCAATCTGGGCCGCCGTCCGACGGTGGACGGCAGCCGCATCCTGCTGGAAGTCCATCTGTTCGATTTCGCGGACGACCTCTACGGCCGCCACCTGCGCGTCCAGCTGATCGATTTCCTGCGCCGGGAAAAGAAGTTTGACGGCCTGGAGGGTTTGCGGGCACAAATCGCCGAGGATTGCCGCCAGGCCCGGGCGATTCTGGCTCGCTAGAATGCCCGCGGCCGGCCTTGGACCCGGTGCCACCCCGAGAGATGGAGCGAGAGAGTCTCGCCATGAGCGTCGACTACAAAGACACCGTGTTCCTGCCGAAGAGCGAGTTTCCGATGCGCGCGGGCCTGCCCAAGCGCGAGCCGGAGATCCTGGCGCGCTGGCAGGAGATGAGGCTCTTCGACCGCCTGCGCGAGACCGCGCGGGGCCGCGAGAAGTTCATCCTGCACGACGGTCCGCCCTACGCCAACGGCCACCTGCACATGGGCCACGCGCTCAACAAGATCCTCAAGGACGTGATCAACCGCTC
>Ga0224508_10003467_pt1 | contig 13023 bp, 8 predicted proteins | sample SF_Jan12_sed_USG_4_FD_170157 | JGI IMG/M metagenome (GOLD analysis project Ga0224508, IMG submission 170157) | Sediment microbial communities from San Francisco Bay, California, United States - SF_Jan12_sed_USGS_21 | ecosystem: Environmental > Aquatic > Marine > Sediment | place: USA: California...
CAAAGGCCTACAATCCATCGATCTCAAACACCGCGCGGCACAAGTCGCGTATCTGGCACAAGGTGCTCCAGCACACTGGCCCATTAGCGTACACCGTCTAGTTGAGTTGGGTAGACTACCCCACCTCGGTCCCTGGGCACGCTTGCAGAAAGGTGATCGTCGAGCCGTAGAGCGGGCCATGGCACTTGCAGACGTCGGCCATCTCGCTTCGCGACGCATGAATACGCTGTCCACAGGAGAACAGGTTCGCGTGTTGGTGGCGCGACTGCTCGCGGTGGAGCCAAAGCTTATTTTGGCAGACGAGCCCATCGCTGCGCTTGATCCGCTGCATCAATTACAGATCATGAACGTTCTCAAGACGCATTGCGCGCGCGGCGGCACCGCCGTTGTTGTATTGCACGACCTGACACTGGCAGCACGATTTTGCGCGGAACTCGCGCTGTTGCATCAAGGGCAAAGTGTGCTCCAGGGCCGTCCGGAATTTGTGCTCACAGCGCAAACCTTGGTGGATGTCTACGGAGTTGAGGCGAAATTCGCATCCATCGAAGATCAGCTTTATGTCGTGCCCTGGGCGCCAACATCTGCGCCAAATTCTACTGCCTAGCAACAACCGTGGGTGAGTCGTACTCGTTCGATGCTTGGCATACAATTCTGCTGTGAAGTTTTTTCCAGGCAGCAATATGTCGCGATTCAACCCCGCACCGCAAGGCATCACCGAGACCGTTAGCGAGCTGTTAGCAGATCCTGCTAATGGATGGAGTATCGGCACCTACGGCGCCATCGCCGAGTTTCTCCGCAGTGGCACGGAGCGCGTTTTGTCGGAGAATCTATCGCCCAACAAGGGTCCACTAGCGGTTGTATTGGACCAAGGGGCGATTCGGCTAGAACTCAGCGAGGATGTCATTCCAGTCGCTTATGAGACGCTGAGTCGAAAACCCGATCGATGGTCCCAAGGCGTGGCGTTTTGTCTGGACCAGACCCGAGCAACCATGTCTCGGCGCAGTAAGCTTACTGAGCTGGGTCCTGATAGCGGGGCCATTTTGGATCAGGATCGCAGCGCAGTCCTGTTCGATATGGGATTGGATGTGCCTCACGTCGACGTTTGCATACGCACTGATGACTCTAACCTCATCAACATCTTACGCGGTCATTGTGGAGAATCGTTACTGAGTGAAGACAGCGCCGCAATGAACGCTGTGGTGCCCCACAGTCCACAGCGAGTGTTTGTCTCGCGGCTAGGTCGTGTGGAGATCTACCAAGGCATCGGACAGACCAAGACCCCACAAGGCCCACATACACATGTTCTTCCAAAACTACTGGCCGTGGGGAAAACCCACGCCGATGACACCCCGATTCCTCAAGGTCTCTATCCGTGCCTGACGCTACACCCTGCGAGTCCGTTAGCAGACTGGCTCGGTGAGCCCAAAGTGTTCGAGCCCGAGCAATATCGTCGCTTCCAGAAGTTGCTCGCCGCATGGGGCAACTCTGAGTACGTGGCGGAGCATCGTCGGGCGGCGCGCGCGTTAGCAAATGGCGTTGAACCACGCGCTTATCGAGCGCCGAAAAAACAGCTTGGGATGTCGGCTTTGAGGATTGTACTGCGCCAGCAACATCATCTGCAGGGCACAAACCCGTTGTTGCAGCGCTGGCGGACGGAATTCGATGAGGGTCGCCCGCTCAAGACTTAAATCGCCCCGCAAGCCAATCGACGATCTGCCAATCTCCGGACCGGGCAGTGTTGCGATATAATGCGCGGTCAGAGTTATCCTAAAAATCTAACTTGTTGTTTTACCCCTACCACTAACTTGGAGTCTGAAGCAATGACAATTTATATCACTCAAGGACGCTATCCGCGCGAAGCTGTTCAGGGCATGGTTGCCAACCCAGAAGATCGTGCGGTACCGGTAGCAGCGCTGGCCAAAGCGGCTGGTGGCAAACTGATCGAATATTACGTGACCTATGGAGAGTACGATTTCCTCGTCATCATTGAGAGCGGGAAGAGCGAAACAGACATGTTGGGAGCACTGATGGCCGCCGCAGCAACTGGTGGCGTTACCGATCTAAAGACCACAGTGGCGATGACCTCAAAGCAAGCAATCAAGGGGATGAAGGCAGCCAAAAAGCTTCAAAAAGGATTCAAAGCTGCCGGTCAGTGAGTTGCCTTTCCCGATCGGCCCGGTACAATTCATCCTGTGTCGTTCGCCGAATACCATGTGGCAACGGGCGAAAGGCATTGATAGGGACGAGTAGCTGGATCAATTAGGTGAGGAACTACCTCTCAGCGATCGGGGGACAGTGCAAGCCCCGGACCAAGCAACCAGCGAATATCCCCCTGGAGCCGCTGACCGAGCTCAGTGGGTGAACTCACGACGGTAGGCTCGGCCGGATGGCCTCCGTTATCGGGCCGGAGTCACAGTAAGCCCACATGGCACTAGTGACAAACAAAGGCCGTGCGCCGTGAGGCCGCGGCGAAGCCGGGTGGCAACGCGAGTGTTTGAAACGAGGCAGTATGCCTCGCGGATGAACCCATCGCCCCGGTGTTCTGGTTAACAGGGCACCGGGGCTTTTTCTTTTTCAGACAAATAACAATGCTTACGGAAGTCACAGGGCGTTACAACGGTCCAAGTTTAGAACAACAGATTCTAGACTTTTGGCGTACCCATGATGTTTTCAAGTCGACCCTAAAGTATTCAGCGGGTCGACCACTGTTCACGTGGAATGAAGGTCCACCCACCGCCAATGGCAAACCAGGGATCCATCACGTGCTCGCCCGCACCTTCAAAGATATGTTCCCGCGCTATAAGACCATGCGCGGCTTCCACTGCCCGCGCAAGGCCGGCTGGGACACACATGGCCTACCGGTTGAACACGAAATCGAGAAAGAGCTCAACATCTTCGACAAAAGCCGAATTGAAAATGAGGTGGGTGTGGCGGAATTCACCCGTCGCTGCCGAGAGTCTGTGATGCGTTATATCGGTGACTGGGAAGAGATGACTGAGCGCATGGGTTTCTGGGTAGATATCAAGGACGCCTACTACACCTTAGATAATGATTACATTGAATCGGTCTGGTACCTGCTGAAGACGATCTGGGACAAGGGTCTAATTTATCAAGGCTATAAGGTTGTTCCCTACGACCCGCGGATCGGCGCCACGTTATCGTCCCACGAAGTGGCGCTTGGGTATAAAGAGGTCGAGGATCCGTCGATCTATGTGCGGTTTCGACTCAAGGGCGAAGACAATATCTCCTTCCTGGTGTGGACGACCACACCCTGGACATTACCATCCAATCTGGCCCTCGCCGTGCACCCAGAGGTGGACTACGCCTTTGTAAAGTGTGGCGGCGAAACCCTGATTGTTGCTGTGGCCTTGGTGGAACCAACACTGCGAGACACATCCTACGAGATCATCAAGACTATCAAAGGCACTGAGCTGGTGGATCGACGTTACCAGCGTCTGTTCGACTACCTACCGGCCCAAGGAAATATTTGTCGGGTGCATGCGGCGGACTTCGTTAGCACCGAAGAGGGCACCGGCATCGTGCATATCGCCCCAGCCTACGGAGTGGATGATCTCGCGCTCGGACAGCGCCACAACTTGCCGGTGGTTCATGGAGTTGGGCTAGATGGCTGTTTCCTTCCGGAGGTTGAACCGGTCGCTGGTAAGTTCTTTAAAGATGCAGATCACACCCTGATTGAAATATTGAGCGTGCGTGGACTCCTGTTCCGCGCTGAAACCTACTTACATAACTACCCCTTTGGATGGCGCACCGGCGATCCGCTGATCTATTACGCCAAGAATGCTTGGTACATTCGTACCACTGAATACCGCGATCGCATGGTCGCGCTCAACAAAACCATTAACTGGGTCCCGGAAGGTATACGCGACGGTCGCTTTGGCGACTGGCTGGAGCACAACATCGACTGGGCACTATCACGGGAACGCTTTTGGGGGACACCGCTGCCTGTATGGACCGATGGAGACGGCGACTACCTGTGTATTGGCTCGCTAGAAGAACTGGAAGAATTCACGGGACGCTCCTTGAGAGAGTTAGATCTGCATCGACCCGCGGTTGACGAAATTACCTTCACCCATCCAGACAATGGAAAGATTTACCGCAGAGTCCCAGAAGTCATTGACTGCTGGTTTGACTCAGGGGCCATGTCCTACGCCCAGTGGCATTACCCATTCGAAAATCGAGAAAAATTCAAACAACACTTCCCTGTAGACTATATCTGCGAAGCCATCGATCAAACCCGCGGTTGGTTCTATACGCTACACGCCATCGCCACCCTGGTGTCCGACAGCGTGGCCTACCGCAACTGTGTGTGCTTAAGCCACATCGTAGATAAAGACGGCAAGAAGATGTCTAAATCCTTGGGCAACATCGTCAATCCCTATGATGTCTTCGACCAGGTCGGTGCAGACCCACTGCGTTGGTACTTCGCAGCACGTGTTGCACCTGACGTACAGAAACGAATTTCAGTGGACATCATCTCCGACGTTGCAAGCGGTTTTGTCAACACATTTTGGAATACTTATGCATTCTTTGTGATGTACGCCCGCTTGGATCAGTTCGATTCGAGCAAAGATATCCCTGTGGCTGAACGACCGGAGATCGATCGATGGATTCTGGCCTTGCTGCAGCAAACAATTGCGAATGCCACTGCGGCCATGGATCGCTATGATTCGCGCGGCGCCGGCGAATGCATTGAAGGTTTTGTAAACCAGCTCAGCAACTGGTATGTGCGTCGCAATCGACGTCGCTTTTGGAAGGCAGCAGCCGGTGCTGACAAGCAAGCGGCCTATCTTACCTTATACGAGGCATTGCACGCGGTACACCGACTAATGGCGCCGTTTATGCCGTTTTTGTCTGAGGCAGTCTATCAGAACCTAGTGCGCAACGTAGACTCGGATGCACCATTAAGCGTACATATGGCCAGTTGGCCCATGGCGGACCCAGCCAAACAAGATAGCGAGCTCATTGGCGAGATCGATGTGGTACAGCAAGTGGTAGGACTTGGTCGCGCTGCACGAAATCAAACGAAACTGCGTGTGCGCCAACCGCTGCCCCGGTTGCTGGTACGGGTACCAGACAAACGTGCGATAGAGGCTATACAGCGCCATGAGGGCCAATTATTAGAAGAGCTTAACGTAAAGGCAGTAGAGCTCATCGCTAGGGATGCAGACCTGGTGAGTTATCGGATCAAGCCTAATCTCCCGCGTATCGGTAAGCGTTTAGGTAAATTGATTCCGGCTATTCGCCAAGCGCTAAACGAAGCGGACGGCGCGAAGATTGCCGCTGCAGTGGCGGCAGGAAATACGTTCCAGCTTAGCGTCGGCGAGGAGACATTGCAGTTCGAGGCCGATGACGTGTTGGTGGAAAGCACCTCCGCCGCAGGCTATGCCTGTGCGGAGGAAGGCGGCTACCTAGTGGGGTTAGACATTGGTATCACAGTGGAGCTGCGTCTCGAAGGACTTGCCCGAGAGGTAGTCCGCACGGTGCAAGAGACACGCAAACAAGCAGGGCTCGAAGTCTCCGACCGCATTACTTTACGTGTGAGCGGAAGCCCAGATGTAGAAACGGCACTCGAGACACACAGGGAGCTACTGATGGCGGAGACGCTGGCAACAGCATGGGCTGACACCGAGTTCAAACCCGAGTACGTGGTGGAACACAGATTGGATGACGAAAGCTGGAAAATCGAGTTGGTGCGAAACTATACGCATAGACATGATTGAGGGAAGACGCCCGCCATTCGATGCGATCATATTCACTATTAGTCCTGCTGTGCTCTGATTCGATTAATCCACCAGATCACGACGAGCACTGGAACTATTACGATTGCTTCCAATCCTAAGGTCTTTAAATTGTGCCAAGAAAAGATGTGACCCATGACTGTTGCGAGACTGTCTCCGGGCACACCGTGCTTTACGCCACCCAAAATTGTCCACGGGGAAATGTAATACTCATTCGAGAAAGGCCAAAACAGGGGAATCCCATAGGGAGAGCGTGAATCCTCCGTGATGTAATCGACCAGCACATGGGAGGTGTAGATTAGTCCGCCCAACACCGCAATCCGCCCTGCCCTTTGACTGAAGCGTCTCGCCACCGCCCATACTATCAACGCGAACATTGCTGCTGCACCAAAGGAATGCGTAGCTGCGTGGTGGTATACGTTCATATCGCCGGCCAGCAGTCCCGGAAAAAAATCTAGATCTGCGGCGTTGGCGGCGAATACAGAGAACAGTAACCAATACCACGACTGCGCAAAAGATCGCGGCGCTCCGAGTTGACCTACCGCCACTCCCATCAAAGTATGCCCAAACGGGGTGGCTATGACCTCACTCCTTTTGTTATCGTGCGGTGGCTCGCCGTGCGTGGCGAGCACCTTGGACTGGACAGTCTAAGACTAGGATATGATTCGAAATTCGAAGCAATCCACCAAACGCGTCGATACGATCAAAGTGGCGGGATCAACCATCACCTGATCTTTGCCTGCGGTTCTAAGCCATAACGGGCTGCCGGGGCTGTAGTGACCCTTTGGGGCGACCAGCATTTGCCTACGGCCAAGTGCCTCGGTCTCCAGTAAAACTACGGCGAGCACAAATGTGCTGACATCCGGTCCCGAGGAACCCTCCACTTGTTGGACAGCGGCCGCATTACCGTTCGCACCTAATTTAAAAATACCCAAATTCACATCGTTTGCCTGTCCACTCCTGGCCCAGCGAATGATGCCCACTATCCATCCCTGCTGCTCGTCCGCGATCGCAACGCACTCGCCCACACGTATCTGCGCACGCGATGGATCTTGGTGCGCGAGCTGCAAACCCGCCAGGCTCTCGTCCACAATCTCCCAGTCCGGAATAAGAGAAATTTTATGGGTTTGCCTAAACTGCTGATAACCGAAAGTACCCTTCAACATTTCACGCGTATCACCGCGCTGCGGGGTCACGTGTTCTTGGTCTATTTCCTTCCATCCACTCAACGCAGAATAGACAGAGTTCAATCCAACAGACATGTCGGCCTGACGATTGTTTTGTATCCTTGCGCTGGTACGGATCGGCCGAATTCCCCACTGAACAATTAAAGAGCGCAGCATGTCCACCCTTTCAGAATCGTATATGCTGGACTCATTGCCGAGCTCGATGGGTTCATTGTTGATGATGCGCTCGAGCTCATGGCGCAACGTAATTACCAGTTCCGTGGTATCGAGCAGAAAACATTCTTCATTGTCAACGACGCTAGAACGAGACAAATAGGGCACGCCGGGTTGGTCAAGCTCAAAGTCCACGACAAACATACAGGGGCTTTTCTTAGTGTGGGACGATGGGGTCAGGGCAACCTTATGAACCAAACGTTCCAACAGTTCATACACGCTGCGCACAGCCCGAAACGGAAGCTGATAGGGGTTGCTCAATCCCATGAGCAACAGTCGCTTGTACGCACCCCTTATGCTGTCACGGGATAACGCGTCGGTGCCTTCGATCGCTAACTTGTAATGCACGAACCCCTCAGTAAAGGCATAGGTAAACAGTTCATGGGCCTCCTTCCAAACGCCTTTTGGATAAGGGCGATAACTCTCATAGGCGGAGCGCAGCACTTCTGTCAGGTAGATCAACGCCCAGTAGCAGGCCCACACAACTTTGTTGCTAGACAATTCCTGATATTTCGATCCCTGACGCATCGCGTTGAGCACGATGATCTTGTAGCCAAGAGCAACCTGATTGAATAAGCTGGTTATGGAATCGGCGAGCTTTGACGTCTCCACGGACAACGGCAAAGACAAACCCACTTTTCGTTTCTGTATTTCGTACGCTACGGACTCCACGTGGGATTGGTACACCTCAAGAATCTCAAAACGTGTTGAGTCAGCCAACTCAGCACAGTTCAGCTCAAGCAGCGAATCGCAGAGTGTTCGAATCATCTTCTCATTATTGAGCATAGGCAAGCTGGACAACCACTTGTCTATTTGTTGCGGCGTGCGCGCCTGCGCGTGAGCGGCGTCACGTTGCGATGTGTTCGTTTTTGTCATAGTGAACTCGATTGTTACGGTTTAGTAACTGGTACGCCGATCGACCATCGATTGGCATGAAGTTCCGATGCGTCTCAGCGACTGGCGCCTCAACATCTGGCGAAGCTCAAGGATAGTCAACCATTCATGATCTTAATAGGCTCCCCCTCGAGGCAGGCGCTTCACAAGAAAACGTGTCCCGACCATTCTGCCACCACCTGTCGAGCCTTGGCAATGTACTTACCTATCCTATCCGCAGCGCGGCGAATCATGGTCTACACTTTAATATGGGGGTAAGGGGTGATGAGCCTGGGATGGATCAGATAGTGGTCACACTCCCCGGCAAGGGCGTCACTCGAAAAAGGGCAATTGCTAACTATACTGCGTCATTGATAGCAACACCGCAGCACATAACCGTTGATCTATTTGACTGGCAAGAATAATGAGGGGCTACCACTGTGTACCTAAAAAATGATGGAAGTTATCGGCTAGCCAAGGCGACGCCGGCGAAAATCAGTCCAGGAATGCTAGCCAAAGAAAAATTCGTCACCCCCGCGAAGACTGTCTTGAACTATAGACTCGAACCCCCCATTGCCCGTCAAGGAGCACGCAGTTAGGGAGTAGTAAGGATATAGCCCTATGCTTCTACTTTGTTGCGCAGATGAGCACATGCGTGAGCGATGGTGCCAAGGAGTGACCAACGCTGCGGTCGTGCGTAGGACCGACAACTATCAACACCTAAAGCAACACTTAGCGGATCTCAATCCAGATCTAGTCTTGTTGCACCTAGATTTGCCTGGCCTTGAGCGATACGATGGAATTGTCGAACTAATAGGAAGTAATCCTGACCTACGTCTGTTCGTGCTATCCAATGCGCCTAGCGATGAAGAAGGGTTGGCTTTGCTGAAAGCGGGGGTCAGAGGTTATGCCAACACATACATCGATCCAGAGTTGTTGAAGCGGGCGATCGACGTGGTGTTGTCGGGCGAAGTCTGGGTGGGGCGTCGTCTCATGACCCGTATCATTGAGGAGTCGGCACGCAGAGGACGTCGCCGCGGCGACGTAGAATCCGAACGAGTGCTTGAGCTGCTCACGGACCGCGAGCGGGAAATTGCGCTTTTGGTGGGACGTGGCGCCAGCAATGGACAGATAGCGACCACACTCAACATTACCGAGCGCACGGTCAAGGCCCATGTCAGCTCGATCTTTGAGAAAATAGGCGTCCAAGACAGATTGCAGTTGGCGCTACTAGTGAACGGCCATCAAAGCTAAAGAGCATTTTCTGGACACCCCCACGACGCGGGAGCTTTATTGCCAGTGATCGGTCCGCCTGCCTGCATACATTCCCAACGCGATTCAAGAGCTCGCGGAGCTCATCTGACATGGGCGATTCGAAGTATCGGCACCATAATGTGTACTAAAGTCCAATAGACGCCCCCGCCTTCCGGCCCTATAAATATCTCAGCTCGAATAAAAGCGTCCTGATTCAACAAAGGACCTGGAACTGAATATAAGGGGGGTATACTGGTGGGCGATTCCACATCCAAAAATGGTTCTTCTCCGATAGGGTTTGTCCTCTGCGTGAGCGGAGTGGCAAAGGCCACCGGTACAAGCGGTAGCGACCGGATACTGAAAATCGGAGAACCCGTGTTTGCCTACGACCGAATCGACTCTCAAGTGAATAGCTCTCTGATGGTGGAGTTGATAACGGGCTCGACGTTCTACTTGGGTGCTGACAAGACCGCAATCTTAGACAGCGATGTGTTTGATCGAGCCGGGCTTCCAGATCCAGCGGATGCTGCCGTATCGGTCGAGGCCATTCAGCAAGCGCTCCCAGCCACCCAAAGATCTGACCGGATATTGGACGCCACGGATAATGAGGGGGAGATCACCATAGGCGACAGTGCACAACCCACAGTCAAGATCGACCAGGAAATTATTCCAGAGGCCGGGCTTGGGGCTGACTCAACAGACGAGTCTGGGTTACCGGCTTCCGAACAGGAGGACGAGCAATTAGTTGAGAAAGAGGCTCGAAGCATCAACGCCAACGGCAGTGATCGGGCTATCGAAGCAGACGACGATGATGAAATCGACACAGAAACGGGCACAGACGGCGATACCGACACCGATGCGGATAAGTTATACTCTCAAGAGTCAAAACTCGCGGGGGTGCTAACACAGTTCAGGGACGCGACAGCACATTTTTCTTCTGTTCTTCGGAAGACGCACGAAATTGCGCTTGCTGTTTGAATAATCTAGGGTTCTGGCTGTGAAAGGTATGGAGTAGAATTTATAGCAATAGCCGCGCCCGAGTAGGCATATACGTCCGGGAATTGAGCTTAGTACTAAAAGCAGTAGACAGCCAAGTCGATCTAGGGTTAGTGACCTGACAATGTGGTTCCCTTGTTACATCCTTCGGTCCCAGGATAGTCCTTATAAGTGCGATTCCCTTGGATGAACTTATATTACCTCAGCCACAGAGATGATTTGCTGTCTCTGTGTTCCGTTGCACAAGCGCATTACGATTTAGATCTAGATGTAACACTGGCGGTTCGCATAGTAATACGGTAATAGTAGTAGCAGATATGTACGAATCATTTTACGGGTTTCGAGAAAAGCCGTTCTCTCTGCTGCCTGACCCCAGCTTTCTGTATCTTGGCAAGAATCATATGCTGGGGCTTTCGATGCTTCAGTATGGACTAGCCAATCAAGCAGGAATCACTGTGATCACCGGTGAGATTGGCTGCGGCAAGACCACTCTTATCAGGCATCTGCTTGACCAGATGGATCGCGATATCACGGTCGGCCTAATCACAAACACCCACAGTTCTTTTGGGGACCTGCTGCAATGGGTCCTCCTCGCGTTCGACCTCGAATATCGAGACATGGAGCAAGTAGAGCGCTATCAGGTCTTTATAGATTTCCTCGTAAGCGAATATGCCCAGAACCGCCATACGGTGCTTATCGTTGATGAAGCACAGAACATGGATGCGGCGACTATTGAGGAGCTGAGAATGCTGTCCAATGTCAATGCGGATAAGCACCAGGTGCTTCAACTCGTGCTGGTTGGCCAGCCCGAACTGCGAGTCACTCTGCGCCGTCATGATCTCAGGCAGTTCGCACAGCGTGTCTCCGTCGACTATCACCTTGAGCCGCTCGATGAAAAAGATACTCGAGAATACGTCCGCCATCGTATTAATTCCGTTGGCGGAGAACCGTCGATCTTTCAGTCAGATGCGTGTGAGCTGATCTACAAATACAGCAAAGGCATACCAAGAATAATCAATATTCTTTGCGATACAGCACTGGTCTATGCATTTGCGGCAAAGAAAAAGCGCGTAAGCGGAAAAATCATAAATGAAGTCGCGTCAGATAAAAGTCGCTACGGGATGTTCGAAATGCCAGCGGAATCAGAAACGGAAGTCTCCACTCAGCCAGAACAATCGGAAAGGCTTTCATCGGTACTAGAAATCCAATCAGCAAAAGCATCGCCCATTGACAGAGGCGGAAACGAAAAAACAAAGGAACTACACGACAAAGAAACGGGTGAGAAGAGTGGACAACAGGAAAAAAGTCGTTGCCCCGCCAACCAGGCGACGCTCATCAGCAAAAGCATAGATACCAAGAGCGACCATGATCCACATACTAGAGATTTGGAAAAGTCTGCTTCATTCGATGCTGAAGATAGAGTAGACGCGGAAATCACTATACCAAGTTTGGAAGACGAACCGGATCGAAACGCTGGCCCTTCGAAGTTAAAAAATGACAGCGCACACGAAATTACTGTTCCATCATCACCACGGAATACGATTCAAGACGCGAAAAAAGCGCTCGCGGAAGCTGAAGAAACCCTTAGCGAGCTGCACAAACAAAATCTACAAGATCTTGCGACACTAGACAGTGACAGCGCACCGGAAGTCACGCTGCCGACGATTGCAGAGCAAGCGGACAATGAGGCCACCATTGTCGCCCTAGGAAATAACAACAAGCAGGATATCACTCTGCCGACTTTCACGGAGAAAACAGATCAAGAAGCCGCCCTTTCGACACTACGGAGCAAAGACGCCAAGGAAGTTACTGCGCTGGCGGCGCAAAGTGATGCGGCAACCGTCGCGCCTACGCTAACATACCCACCTTGGCTTCAAGATCCCGTTGAATCACAGGGAGTCCCTACAGAACAACAGACGCCCGAGGCGGTCAAAGAACAACCAGAATCGAAAAATGTTAGTGAAAATTCACCCCCAAAACTCGGTATCCTCCGCTGGTTAAGGCCTGCAAAGTAGTCCCTCATTCGACCCGAGTTTTTAGCGTGGGATACATAGACGTAATGCTTTAAGCGCCAACGGGCGTGTCTTGGAGCACCAAAAAGAAACCCCGTAACTTGAAAGAACTACGGGGCTTCGAAATTAAAGCCTGGCAGTGTCCTACTTTCACACGGGGAACCCGCACTATCATCGGCGCTGAGCGTTTTCACTTCTGAGTTCGAGATGGATTCAGGTGGTACCCGCTCGCTATGGCCGCCAGGCAAACTGGCCGAAGGCCGGGGACAGAATTCAGTTCTGCCCCCTTCCCTCAAATTCGGATAGTCGACAAAGGCTGGGTATAGCACTTACCAGACCACTTGGGTGTTATATGGTCAAGCCTCACGGTCTATTAGTACGGGTTAGCTTAATGCATTACTACACTTCCACATCCCGCCTATCAACGTCGTAGTCTTCGACGAACCTTTAGGGATCTCGCGGATCCAGGGAGACCTAATCTTGAGGGAGGCTTCCCGCTTAGATGCCTTCAGCGGTTATCCCTTCCGTACATAGCTACCCAGCAATGCCACTGGCGTGACAACTGGAACACCAGAGGTACGTCCACTCCGGTCCTCTCGTACTAGGAGCAGCTCCTCTCAAGTCTCCAGCGCCCACGGCAGATAGGGACCAAACTGTCTCACGACGTTCTAAACCCAGCTCGCGTACCACTTTAAATGGCGAACAGCCATACCCTTGGGACCGGCTACA
>Ga0224508_10003468_pt1 | contig 13023 bp, 11 predicted proteins | sample SF_Jan12_sed_USG_4_FD_170157 | JGI IMG/M metagenome (GOLD analysis project Ga0224508, IMG submission 170157) | Sediment microbial communities from San Francisco Bay, California, United States - SF_Jan12_sed_USGS_21 | ecosystem: Environmental > Aquatic > Marine > Sediment | place: USA...
GGCGGTCGCCGGGTAGGAGGGCGGATGACGTGGCGGCCTCGCGCTCGACCGAGGCTCAACCGGCCCACAACCGAAGGGTTCGAGGATCTCGGCATGGCCACGGTTATGGGAAGCTTGCTGCTCCAGAACGGTGAACGGAGAGGCTCGGCAGTGCAGATTCGTCTTCTCGGCGGCGTCGATGCCATCACTGACGACGGGGACCCGATCGACATCGGCCCCGCCAAGTGCCAAGCCCTGCTCGCCGCGCTCGCGCTCTCGGCGGGCTCGGCGTTGCCGGTCTCGCGTCTCGTCGAGCTGGTCTGGGGCCAGGACCCTCCCCGGACGGCCGAAAAGACGCTGCAGTCCTACGTCACCCGGCTTCGCAAGGGCCTCGGGCCGGACTCGATCGAGCGGGCCGGGGCCGCCTACCGCCTGGTCGTTGACCCCGCATCGGTCGACGTCACACGATTCCAGCGCCACTTGGCAGCCCGCGACGTCGGTGCCGCCCTCCGGGAGTGGACGGGAGCTCCACTTGCCGGGCTGGATGCGCCCGGGTTGACGGGAACCGTGGACGGGCTGTTGGAGCAGTGGTTCGGCGCAGTGGAGAGCGATCTCGCGCTGCTGGTCGATCGCGACCCCGGCGAGGCCGTGGCCGTCCTGACCGAGCTGACGGCGCAGCATCCGTTCCGCGAAGGCCTCTGGGCGTTGCTGATGACCGCCCTGTACCGCGGCGGACGCCAGGCCGATGCACTTGGCGCCTACCGGCGCGCCCGCCAGCACCTCGTCGAGGAGCTGGGCGTTGAGCCCGGACCCCGCCTGCGCGAGCTCGAGGCGCTGATTCTGGGTCAAGATGACCGCCTCGACATTGCGCCGGCCTCGACCACCGCGCTCATGCCGCCGACCGGCACCGTGACCTTCGGCTTCAGCGACATCGAGGGGTCCTCCCGGCTGTGGGCCGCACACCGGCAGGACATGGCCAGCGCCGTTGCCCGCCACGACGACATCGTGCGTGCCATCGCCGCCGACCACGACGGCTACGTCTTCGCCACCGGTGGCGACTCGTTCGGCGTGGCATTCCACCGCGCCGGCGACGCCGCCGGATGGGCCGCCGACCTGCAACAGGCCATGGCCCGCGAGAGGTGGCCCGGCCGCATCGAGCTGAGGGTCCGGATCGGCCTGCACACCGGTGAGGCCGAGGAGCGGGCAAACGACTACTTCGGGCCGGCGGTCAATGTGGCCGCACGGATCGCGGCCGCAGGGCACGGCGGCCAGACGCTGGTCTCGCCGGTGACGGCCGCGCTGGTCGACGGTCAGGGCCTGCACGATCTCGGCACGTTCCGATTCGATGGCGTCGGTGCCGACCTGAACATCTCCCAGCTCGGCGCCGGCGAGCACCCTCCGCTGCGTACCGACGAGACCCGTCGCGGGAACCTTCCTCGGCGAACAGGCCGCCTCTTCGGGCGCGATCGTGAGCTCGACGTCGTCGCCCAGGCCATCGCCGCCGGCCCCATAGTCACCCTGGTCGGCCCTGGCGGCATCGGCAAGACCAGGCTGGCGTTGGCCGCGGCCCGGATCGCCGAGGTCGACCTCCACGACGGGGCCTGGTTGGTCGAGCTGGCCGAGATCGCATCGTCGGCTGATGTCGCTCGGGCGCTCGCCGACATCCTCGACGTGACCGAGAGCCCCGGCCACACGCTCACCGAGTCGATCGTCTCCCATCTCGAGCTCCGCCAGACGCTGGTGCTTTTCGACAACTGCGAGCACGTCGTGGAGGGCGTCGCCACTCTGGCACAGACGATGGCCAGCGGCTGCCCAAAGCTGAAGGTGCTGGCGACGTCTCGCGAGGGTCTCGGCGTGGCCGAGGAGCGACTCGTCGTCGTCGGCCCTCTCGACGCGGCGGGACCGGCCGTCGAGCTGTTCGACGAGCGGGCTCGTTCCGCCGACCCTTCCTTCGATCTCGATGCCGATCGCCACGAGGTGGAGGAGATCTGCCGGCGTCTCGACGGCGTCCCGCTGGCCATCGAGCTCGCCGCAGCCAGGGTCCGGAGCCTGTCGCCGGCCGACCTGGTCGCGCGCCTGGATGATCGGTTGCGCCTTCTCACCGGAGGCCGTCGGAGGAGTGTCGAGCGCCATCGGACGCTGCGGGCGACGATCCAGTGGTCGTATGACCTGCTCACACCGCCCGAGCAAGTCCTGTTCCGGCGGCTGTCGATCTTCGCAGGCTCGTTCGACCTCGCAGCGGCCGAAGCCGTAGCCGCCGACGACGAGCTGCCGGTCGAAGAGGTGAGCGGCCTTCTGGGCGACCTGGTCGGGCGGTCGATGGTCGTGGTCGAATCGGGCGCCTACGGCCGCCGGTTCCGCTTGCTGGAGACAATGCGGCAGTTCGCCGCCGAGCACCTCGGCGCGGCCGGCGCCAACGATCGGACGGCGGCGCGGCACGCCGGGTTCGTTCGCGACGAGGTCACGCGGCTGGGCGGGCTGCTCGTGAGCAACGACGAGATCGAAGGCGCGGCGCGACTGGCCGAGCTGTGGCCGAACGTGCGCGCGGCTGTCCACTGGGCCTTGGCCGTCGAAGACCGTGACCTCACGACGGACTTGCTGCGGCCCATCGCCCTCCAGATGTTCGTCCGCCGTGGCCTCGGCGAGATCGCCGACTGGACCGAGGGTCTGTTGGCGATCACGCCTCCCGACGACGAGGAGACCATTGCGACCGGTCTCCTCTGGGCGGCGATGCACTACTCGATGACGCAGGACCGCGAGCATTTCCGGCAGCTCATCGAGGACAGTGGGGCCTCGGATCATCTCTTCGTTCGTTACGCCTACCTCGTCGGTGTCGAGGACGACGATTTCTCGACGCTGGAGGTTGGCCCGCTCGTCGTCGCCGAGATGCGGCGGCTTGGTCAGGAGTCGTACGCCCGCGTGTTCGAGGTATTCACGGCGGCCGCGTTGATGACGTCCGGTCAGTTCGCCGAGGCCCGGGCCAGACACGAAGCCCTGGCTGAGGTGTTCCGGGCCGAGGGCCCGCCCTCATTCCTCAATTGGACCCTCTACCTGCTCGGTGCGTCCGCGGCCTTTCAAGGGGACCATGAGCTGGCCGATCGCTACTGGGAGGAGTTGACTGCCATCGAATTGCCCCCGAGGACCAACTCGCCCAACGAGACGCTGTCGGCCCGAGCCGCGTTTCGGCAGGGACGTCGCCACGAGGCCTTCCGGATCCTTCGGAGCTACATCGACGAGCTGCTCGAGGTGGACAACATGGCCGGCACCGGAATCGTCGGCATCGAGTTCGTCAACATGATGACCGCCGTCGGTCGCCTGACCGATGCCGGTGTGATTCTCGGGCACCTCGACGCATCCGGACTGCTCGGCGTCGAGGGCCCGGGATTCAAGGTGCTCGTCACCGACGCGGTCTTGGTCGTGGGAGCTGACCCGGACGCGGCAGCGGCCCGGGAGCACGCAGCCGCCCGCCGGCTGGACGAACGCGCCGCGCTGTCCTACATGTGGCGTGTCCTCGGCGAGCTCGTCGATGGTGCCGCTCGGCAATGACGACGCCCGATCAGACCCACGACATCTTCGAAGGCACCGAGCAGATCCAGCAGCTCGTGATCAGCCGGGCGATCTCGGGTCTGCGGATTGAGTAGTCGGCCCAGGCGAGGGCAACAGCCCGACCTTCGGTGAGGTGATCGTCGGCGGTGACGCCACACTCCGCAGCTGGCCAAACGTGGTACTGACCTACGGCGCGACCGGACCCAGAGCCCAGAAGCCCATGAATGGTCGGTGCAGACCATGGAACTGACCGAGGGCGGAGTCCTGGTCATGACGGGCGTGGGTTGGGACACGGGTGCGCACTGCTGCCCTGACCTCTCAGTCGTCGTCGAGGTGGCCCTCGGTGGTGACCACGTGCTCTACGAACTCGAGCACACAGAAGTTCCCGGGTAGCCCCTGGTCTACCCACCCTTTTATCCCCGATGTGGGGGGTCAGCCACGGTCACTTACGCGCAGCAGACCCGGCGATAGGGGATGCATGTGGCGCGTGAGGGTGCTGTGTTCGTGCTCGGTGATAGGCCAAGCTCGTGGCCGCCGAGCTGGCGGTCAAGCCGGCCCGCAATGCCGGCGGTCGCAAGCTGCGCCAGCTGCTCGATGAGTGGCTCGGATCAAGATTCCCGGCTGGGCCGACCTCACGATCCGGGATCAGACGAGCTGGGCCAAGCAAGTCGTCGCCGACCCGCGGAATTCGACCCAACGCTCGCTTTGGCCTTCACTCGACCCGGCTCCTCGAGCCACGCTCGGTGCCGCGGCCCCCTTGCACGAATTGGCATTCTTACTCCGCGCTCGCAGACTGGGCCCTCGTGCGCATCACTGGACCGAAAGAAGCAGACGGCGAACGCCGTGTCGCCGTGACACCAAAGATCGCTCGTCGACTCATCGAGAGCGGGCACAGCGTCGTCGTCGAGTCCGGCCTGGGCGAGGCGGCGGGGTTCCCCGACCGCGCCTATCTGGACGAGGGGGTCGTGGTGAGCGCCGACCCGCTCGAAGGAGCCGACCTGATCCTGGTCGTGGGCCCGCCGCCGCCCGCTCTGGCGGCCCGCATACGCGAGGGCGCTGCGTTGGTGGGGTTCCTCGACCCCTTCGCGGCGGACGACCTGATCAAGACGCTCAGGGATCGACGGATCACGGCCTTTGCCATGGAGGCGATTCCTCGAACGACCCTCGCGCAGAGCATGGATGCCCTCTCCTCACAGGCCTCGGCGGCCGGCTATCACGCAGTACTCCTCGCGGCGACGGCCACACCGCGGTTCTTCCCGATGATGATCACGGCGGCCGGCACCATTCCCCCGGTCAGGCTGCTGGTTCTCGGGGCAGGCGTCGCCGGCCTCCAGGCGATCGCCACGGCCAGGCGGCTCGGCGCGGTCGTCTCCGCCTACGACATCCGGCCCCAGGTCCAGGAGCAGATCGAGAGCCTCGGTGCCCGATTCATCGCCGCGCCGGTCGACGAGTCCGCCGCCGCGGCCACGGGATATGCGAAAGAGCTCGGCGACGAGACCCAACGCCGTCAGCAGGCCGCGCTGGCGGAGTTCGTCGCCGAGTCCGATGTCGTCATCACCACAGCCCAGATCCCGGGCCGGCCGGCTCCCCTGCTCATCTCTCGGGAGATGGTCGAGCAGATGAGCCCTTCGTCGGTCATCGTCGATGTTGCGGCAGCCGCCGGCGGCAACTGTGAGGTGACCCGCCCAGGGGAGGACGTCGTTCACGAGGGGGTGCTGGTGATGGGACCGACCGACCTCGCCGGCCGGGTGGCGGTCGACGCCAGCCAGATGTATGCGCGGAACGTCGCGGCGTTCGTGGAGCGGATCACCGGCGACGAGGCCGAGTTCTCCTGCGACCTCGAGGACGAGATCGTCGCCGGGGCCTGCATCACCCACGAGGGACGAGTGATGCATCCGGTGACTCGCCGCGCGCTGGAGGCGGGGCAATGAGCCCGCTCATCGTCGGCATCACCGTCTTCGTCCTCGCCGCGTTCGTCGGTCTCGAAGTCATCAGCAAGGTGCCCCCGACCCTGCACACCCCGCTCATGTCCGGTGCCAACGCCATGTCCGGAATCACGATCATCGGCGCGCTCACCTCCGCCGGTCTCGGCGCGACAACAGCCGCCGAGGTCCTCGGCTTCCTGGCCGTCGTCACCGCGACTGTCAACGTCGTAGGCGGCTTCCTGGTCACCGATCGGATGCTGGCGATGTTCAAGAGCCGGACGGACCGCAAGAAGCGCCCCGATGGTTGAGCTCTTCTACCTCGGCGCGGCCGTCGCCTTCATCATCGGGCTGAAACAACTCGGGAGTCCGAGAACCGCCAGGTCCGGCAACCGGATCGCCGCGCTCGGAATGCTCCTCGCCATCGTCAATACTCTCGTCTCGGAAGACATTGCGAATTGGACGACGGTTGCCGCGGGCCTGGCCGTCGGCACGGGGCTGGGAGCCTGGTTCGCGGTCAGGGTCCAGATGACCTCGATGCCCCAGATGGTGGCCACCTTCAACGGATTCGGCGGCATAGCGTCGGCCCTGGTTGCCGCCGTGGCGGTGGTCGACGCTGATCTCGGCTCGATCGCCCCCGAGACGAGTGTCTCGATCCTGGTGTCGATGGTGATCGGGGCGATCACCTTCACCGGCAGCTTCGTCGCGTTCGCCAAGCTCCAGGGCCTCCTCCCCGGCCGCCCGCTCCTCTTCGCGGGCCAGAACATCGTCAACGGCCTGCTCATGGTCGGACTGGTCGGCACTGCCATCTGGGGAGGGGCAAGGGACGAAGCGGGCGGCTACTGGGTCGCGGCCGGGCTCGCCCTCGCGGTCGGTGTGCTCGCCGTCGTCCCGATCGGCGGTGCGGACATGCCCGTGGTGATCTCCCTGCTGAATTCCTTCTCCGGACTTGCCGCCGCGGCAGCGGGGTTCGCGATCGAGAGCAACGCGTTGATCATCGGTGGCGCATTAGTGGGGGCGGCCGGCCTGATTCTGACGGTGCAGATGACCGAGGCGATGAACCGCTCGTTGGGCCATGTGCTCTTTGCCGGATTCGGCTCCGACGAGAGCAGCGGCGAGCTGTCGCCGATTGGCGACAGGCCCGTCAACAAGGCCACCGCCGACGACGTGGCGATCGCGCTGGGGTACGCGGAGTCGGTGATCTTCGTCCCTGGCTACGGCTTGGCGGTGGCCCAGGCGCAACACGCGTTGCGCAAGCTCGCGGATGCCCTGGAGGAGCAGGGGGTCACCGTCCGTTACGCGATCCACCCGGTGGCCGGGCGGATGCCGGGCCACATGAACGTGCTCCTCGCCGAAGCCGACATCCCCTATGAGCAGCTACTCGACCTGGAGCGCGCCGATCCCAGGTTCTCGGACACCGACGTGGTGTTGATCCTCGGCGCCAACGACGTGGTCAACACGTCGGCACGCGACGATCCCGGCTCGCCGATCTACGGGATGCCGATCCTGAACGTCGACCGGGCCAAGCAGGTCATCGTGGTCAAGCGAAGTCTCTCGCCCGGGTTCGCGGGGATCGACAATCCCCTGTTCTACGGCGAGAAGACCCTGATGTTCTTCGCGGACGCCAAGGCCGCACTGGAGGATTCGCTTACGGCGCTCAACGCGCTGTAGGTCAGCTGCAACGGTTTCTCGTCCAGAGAACCTGTCGCCCCACACAGCACAACCCCGTGCTGGTCCGAGCCCGATCAGAATTGCGGGATCGATCGTGCCACGGTGCCGCGGTTTACCGAGCACCGCTCCTGGGCCGTGATGCGGCGCGGTTGGTTGAGCCTGGGTCGTGATTTCGCGGCGAACTATGTGGTGGCGCCTGGGCCGATGACACATCGAGCTGCGTGCTTCCGCCGAGAGGCGCGAGGTCACCGCGATCGGGCTTCGCCTCATTCATCTTCATCGTCTGCCCGGCGCATCATCAGGAACTCGCCGATCCTGAGGAACCCGGGAGGCCGTTTCGTGCCGGCTGGTAGTCGAGCGAACGCCTCCTCAGCACCGACCACCTGGGGCTCGACCAGGTCGACAGTGTTGCCGTCGACGTCGAGCTTCGCGGCGCCGGCGGCCATGACATTGCGAACCCAGTCCGATCGCGACCCGTAGACCAGCGTGAACATGAACCCGTTGTCGACCTCGTGGGCTTCGAGCGGCGTGCGATACGACCGACCCGAGGAACGGCCAACGTGGTGGATCACCTGCCACTTCCCGCTGCGCACCGCTCGGGGGTTGAAGACCCGCTTGTTGATCTGTCCCCACCACAGGGGCATTGGCATCACGCGACCTCCTGGTTTTGCCGCTTCACCGTAATGGCACTCCGTCGGCTCACCCGGCCGGGCCCATGTCGCGCTTCCTCGTCCGTTGGTGCCAACGGGGGTCTCCTGGAGAACTGGAGGCGCGTGATTCCGTGGCGCCACGCCCGGGCCGATACCGGGTGGTGCCTTCCAGTATGGGCCCGTGATAGGGCGAGTTCCAGTCGCGGGTTCATGACGGATTCGGAAGCTTGTGAAGTGTCTCGTCCACCCGAGCAGCGGCTGTGTCGGACCCGGAGTCGTCTTCGCCGCCAACGTTGATGACGACATTTCCTTGCTTGTGGCCGGCATCGACGTAGCGGTGCGCCTCAGCGGTCTGTTCGAGTGGGTAGCAGCGGTCGATCACCGGCCGGATCGCTCCGTCCTCGAGGAGCTTCGTCAGGAAGAGCAGAGCCTCCGGGTTCTTGCGCGCCATCCCGATCACCACCTTCGTGTCGCGATCGAGCGCGGCCCGCAGCACCTCGCGGATGGGCCAATCCAGCGTCAGATAGGCGCCGCCTCGTTCGAGGACGGCCTTCGCCTCGCTGAACGACGTCTTCATGGCGGCGTCGAACACGAAGTCGTAGGTGTCGCCGGTAGTCGTGTAGTCCACCTTGGTGTAGTCGAGGACCCGCTCGGCGCCCAGCGATTGAACCAGCTCAACGCTGTTGGGTCCACACACTGCGGTGACATGGGCGCCGAAGTGGCGAGCGAGCTGTACTGCGTACGTGCCCACACTGCCGGAGGCGCCGTGGATGAGGATTCGCTGGCCTCCGTTGATGCCGCTGCGGCGAAGGAAGTGGAGCGCACAGAGCGCACCGACTGGGAGCGCCGCGGCTTGCTGGTGGCTGGTGCCGGTGGGTCGGATCACGGCCATCCCGTCGTCGGGGACACAGACGTACTCGGCGTTTGCCCCGGCGAAGGCGATGCCCCAGAGAACGCCGAAGACCTGGTCCCCGACACGGAAGCGTGTGACGTCGCTCCCGACCGCCTCGACCACGCCCGAGAACTCGTTCCCTGGAATGGCCTTTCGGGGCCGCCGGATGCCGAGTCCCAGACGCATGAGGAGCCCGAAACGGGTGTAAGTGGAGCTCCGGATCCGGACGTCGCCGGCAACCACGGTAGTGGCGTGCACTCGGACCAGGAGCTCGTGGGCAGCTGGCGTTGGCTTGTCCACCTCCATCAACCGCAGTACGTCCGGTGACCCATAGCCGGTCGCCACGATCGCCTTCATCGGCTCCTCCAATCGGCAGGACTCCATCGACCACTCCAGCCCGTCGGTCGTTGAGATGCCAGAGAAGAAGGTCCCTGTGGCCCGGCGAAGCCGCTCAGCTCCGACCGAGAGCATGCGGTGCCGCATCGGGGCCGCAGTGCGGCGCAGTCACGAGTGACCGGCAGGTGATTCTGCGGCCGCGATATCGGGTGGCGACGCGGTCGAACAACGAGATCGTCGCGCGAGGGTGTGTCGGGTGCGCATGGACGTCACGCTGATGTACTTCGACGACTGCCCCAACTGGCTCGTCGCCAACGCACACCTCGATGCGCTCCTCGCGGAGCATCCGGAGATGTCGATCACTCGTCACGTCGTCGATCCTCCCGAGGAAGCAGAGCGGACCCGTTTCCGAGGCTCGCCGAGCATTCTGATCGATGGCGTCGACCCGTTTGCCGACAACGAAGATCCGGTCGGGCTCTCGTGCCGGGTCTATCAGACGCCTGACGGGCCAGCCGGGTCACCGACCCTCGACCAACTCCGTGATGTCCTCGCGCAGAGATAGAAGCGAGCACCGATCTGCTGTCCCAAGGCACCGAGACGCCGTGGCTCGAGCCGACCGCACGGGCAGCCATCCAGCCGATCCCGGCGCAGGTGGCGAACACGGTCGACATTGCCACCGCACCCACGGCACCCTTGGTAGCCAGAGCTCGGAGGCGTCGCGCCTCGCTGGTGAGGACTCGCTTCACCGTGCCTTGTCGGTACTCCGTACCGAGGAGCCAGCCGCCGAAGACAATGGCGAACAAGAGAGCCAGGGCCTCGAACGTGCCGGTCCAGGCGTCGGTGTGCGCGGCCGAGTCGGTCGGTGTGTACCAGATCAGGACCACTGACGTCGTCGCGGCGACGGTCAGCGGCAGTTCACGAACAAGTTCGACGGCGGCGTCGACCTCGGCCGGGTCGAGAGACGGGCGGTGTAGCGGCCGGTGTTGTGGGCGGCCAGGATCTCTCTGGTGGTTCCGGAGGCGATGAGACGTCCTTTGTCGAGCACGACGAGGTGATCACACGCCTGCTGCACTTCGGCCAGCTGATGTGACGACACGAGGACCGTGGTCCCCATGTCGGGAAGGCGTCTTTCGGTCGGGGTGAGTGGTGGTTGGTGAGGGTCGTGCCGGAAGCACGCTCGGGCTAGGCGCCGACGTGTTCGTCGACGAGGCTTCGGATCGCATCGAGGACGAGATCGGGTTGGTCGTCCTGGATGTAGTGACCGCTGTCTTCGGCGATGACGAGGGTCGCGTCCAAGGCCTGGGCTTGGTCACGCTGCGCTTCCAGCCAGATCGCGTCGGTCTCCGGTACGCCGTCGCTCTGGGGCGAGACGATCACGACCGTCGGGATGGCAGCCAGGGGTGCGGCGGCAACCACCTGCTCCTCGGTGGTCGGGATCCCCAGTGCCTCGGATCGAAACGGTTCCGGGAGCTCGTCGATGTCGAACGGAATCTCGCAAGCCTCGGCTCCGAGGCTGGCGGTGCATCGTTCGAAGTACCCGGCAGGGGTGGCGTCGACGAGGACGAGCCCGACGACTTCGTCGGGGTAGGTACGAGCGAACAGTTCCATGTACATCCCGCCCATCGAGTGTCCGACAAGCACATATGGCGGTTGATGTCCGCTGGCGCTCAGGACCGAGCGGAGCTCGTCCACGAGACGCAGTCCATCGCGGGGTTCATCGGCGAGGTCACTGTCGCCCAGGCCGGCCCGGTCGTAGGCGAACACCCGGCTGAACTGGGCAGCCGACTCGCTGGTTGCCGCCCACGACTCCAGCCCGTCGCCGAATCCGGACTCGAAGACGACGGTGGGCTCTCCCACGCCGGCGCTGACGTAGGCGGCGGTGCGACCGTCCACCTCGATCGTCGTCACGCTGTCGGGACGGGGGGTCTCCTGCTCGAGAAGCACCTGCTCCAGCAGGCCGAGAAGATCGAAGAAGAACTTCTCGCGCTCCTCCTCGGCGACGAACTGATTCATGGTGGCGGCCACCACGACGTCGATCTCCGGGATCACCAGCATGACGCTCCCCCAGAAGCCGTCGTGGGCCAGCACCGTGAGACCATTACCGAGCGGAGAGACGTACAGGCCCAGCCCGTAACCGCTGCTGTCGGGGCTCAGCATCTCTTCGAGCGTTTCGGGGTGTTCGAAAAGGCTCCCGTCGTCGATGGCGGCACCGAGCAGGGCCAGGTCGCCGGCGGTGGACACCAGGCCGCCCGAACCCCAATCGGTGCTGGGGTGGATGTCGATGGAGTCGACGCCACCGATGTACGCATGGCTCGGCTCGAGGCCCCGAGCGGCCTCATGGCCTTCGAGGTACGTGCCGTCCATACCCAGCGGGTCGAGAACCAGCTCGCGATACACCTCGTGGAGCGGTTGTTCGGTCACGGCCTCGATGACCAATCCCGCCAGGACGTAGCCGTCGTCGCTGTAGTGGTAGTCAGCACCGGGCGCAAACAACGGCTCGGCGTGAGCCATCGTGTACTCGAGAAGCTCACGCGGCTGCCACACCCGGTCAGGATCAGCGCCGACCTCGTCGACGAAGGGCGTATCGAACGGGCGATCGACCAACCCGGTGGTATGCGTCAGCAGCTGGCGAATGGTGATCTCGTGACCGCGGCTGACGCCATCGATCACATGCAGCTCGGCCACCAGATCGTCTGGGAGGTAGTCGGCAATGAGGTCGTCGATGTCCAGCTGCCCTTGCTCCTGAAGACGTAGCACCGTGGCGGCGGTGACCGGCTTGGTGGTGCTGGCGATCCGGAACGGGTGCTGTGCTGTGAGCGGTTGGCCACTGCCGAAGGCGACCTCTCCAACGGCGGCCTCGACCACCGTGGCCCCCTGGATGTCGATCCGAACGATCGCCCCGGGCGAACCCGTCGGGACCAAGGCCGCGATTGCCGCCTCGATTCCCTCGTAGACCGGGGCTTCCTCCGTGCTGGAGGGTCCCGGTGTCGGTTGGGCCGGCTCGACGGTAGAGGCTGGGGCCGGTTCGGTGCTGGGGTCTGTTGCGTCGAAAAGCGGGGTTTCGGTGGCTGGAGTAGCGGACGAGCAGGCGCCGGCGCCCAGCGCGACTGCCAGGGCGACGCCGACGATTCGGGTGGGGATCTTGGTCTTCATGTCTGGCTCCTTGGGGTGTACTTCGAACGATGACACCGGAGCTCACGTCGGTCATCGGGGCCGATTCGGGACTTGGCTCGGAGCGGACACGCAGCATCGAATACGTGCACGTACGGAGGAGCCGGCCCGGCGGTTACGCGACAATCAACTCATGCGACACGCCGGCCGATTCGCTTTGACGCTCGTCCTCAGCGTCGGGTTGGTGGGTGCCGCCGTAGTAGGAGCCGTCACGCACGAAGACAGAGATGAACTGCCGGTGGCCGAGCTCCTTCGGGTGGAGCCACTGCCATCGGGCGTATCGCCGGTGGATGACCAGATCCGGTTTCAGTTCGAGGTCCTGGGCGGGATCCGGCGATGGACAGACACCGAGGTGACCGCTCGTTTCGTGCCGGAGCTTGCGGCTCAGTTCACCGCACGCGATCTCAACCAACAGACCGACGCACTCGTCGCCGACGGTGGCTCGATCAGTTTCGTTCGGGTCACCGAACGTCAGCCCGAGTTCGTCACCGCGCTCGGCGTCGATCAAGTGGGGGAAGCCGGCGAGCTCCTGTTCGTGTTCACCGACGATGGCAGGATCGCGGGCCTCAACGTCGTCGACAGCGGCAACCCGAGGCGGCTGCCGTCCTGGCAGTCCACTCTGATACTGCTGGGCGCATCGGCCCTGATTGCTGCTGCTGCCGCCGCGTGGCGGTATCGCGCGGCGAGCGAGGCTTGGACACTGCTGGCGGCGTCGCTTCCGGCGATGACGGCGGTCCTGGTGTTGGCCAACTCCAGCGCGGCGTACTCCGCGGGCCGGGTGATCCCCAGCCTGGTGGTGGTGTTCGCCGCCGCGGTTCTGTTGGAACCGAGTGCCCGCCGGGTGATCCCTTGGGTG
>Ga0224508_10003469_pt1 | contig 13019 bp, 14 predicted proteins | sample SF_Jan12_sed_USG_4_FD_170157 | JGI IMG/M metagenome (GOLD analysis project Ga0224508, IMG submission 170157) | Sediment microbial communities from San Francisco Bay, California, United States - SF_Jan12_sed_USGS_21 | ecosystem: Environmental > Aquatic > Marine > Sediment | place: USA...
CAGGCGAGGCGATCAAGAAGGTGTTTACGCCTGAGTTCAGGAATCGCCTGGATGCGACCATTCAGTTCAAGGCGCTGGATACAAACGTGATCCTGAACGTGGTCGACAAGTTCCTGATCGAGCTTGAATCACAACTCGAAGCGAAGAAAGTCAGCATGACGGTCAGCGATGCCGCCCGTCGGTGGTTAGCCGACAAAGGCTACGATCCCAAAATGGGTGCTCGGCCGATGGCGCGGGTTATCCAGGATGAAATTAAACAGGTACTCGCAGACGAACTGTTGTTCGGTGAATTGACCAGCGGCGGCAGAGTGAAGATCGATATTAAGGATGGCAGCTTGCACTGCCAGGTGATTAAGACGCAAAAGCCGAAACAAAAGGCCCCGGTCAACTAGAATCGCTACCTGTCGCGGAAGGTAATCCGACCCTTGGTAAGATCGTAAGGCGTTAACTCCACTGTTACCGTATCACCTGTTAGAATCCTGATATAATGCTTGCGCATCTTGCCGGAGATATGGGCAGTTACCACGTGTCCGTTTTCCAATTCGACACGAAACATGGTATTTGGCAAAGTATCCTTCACCACGCCTCGCATTTCTATATGATCGCCTTTTGGCATATTCTCACTCAGTGTGTAAAGCGCGCCATTATCCATTATTTAACGGGTATATCAATAGAGCGATTAACGCACCGTAAAACCCTGTGATACCATCCAGTTTTTTCTAATAATTAGAATCCATGACAAGTTTCGCCTACGTTTTTCCGGGTCAGGGCTCGCAATCACTCGGCATGATGACCGCCTGGGAGGATTATCAATCTACCGTGACCGAGGTATTCGAAGAAGCCTCCAACGCGCTCGGTTACGACCTCTGGTCGGTGATCGTCGATGGACCGGTTGAACGTCTCAACCAGACCGAGATTACCCAGCCAGCCATGCTTTGCGCTGGTGTGGCCAGCTGGAGAATTGCCAGCAGCCAGGCAGGCATGCCAAGCGCCACCATGATGGCCGGGCATAGCCTCGGTGAATACAGCGCGCTGGTCTGCGCCGGTAGCTTGCAGTTGAGCGATACGGTAAAACTTGTAGCGCGGCGCGGTCAAATGGTGCAGTCCGCGGTGGAACTGGGAGCTGGCGCGATGGCTGCAATTATTGGTCTCGACGATGCAGAAATAGTAAAAGCCTGTAACAGGGTCGCGACTGGAGTTGTTGAAGCGGTGAACTTCAATGCACCGGGGCAGGTCGTTATCGCAGGTGATACCGCCGCGGTTGAAGCTGCCATGAGACATGCCAAAGAACTGGGTGCCAAACGCGCTTTACCTCTGCCAGTTAGCGCACCTATGCATTGCTCACTGTTGCGAAACGCGGCCGAGCAACTGGCCGTAGAGCTCGAAACGCTTGAAATCACAATGCCAGCGGTACCTGTAGTGCATAACCAGAGCGCCGCGGTGGCGACGTCTACTGCTGAGATCATCGAACGCTTAACCTTGCAGCTATACCAACCCGTAAAATGGGTTGCCAGCGTTCAGGCCATGCAGCAGCAGGGCATAACCGGGTTGATCGAATGTGGTCCGGGAAAGGTCTTAAGCGGGCTTACGCGCAGAATTGAAAAATCATTACAGGCTTTCGCAGTTTTCGATGCAGCCTCACTCGCTGCGACACAACAATCTGTTGGAGAATTATAGAAATGCTGACCGAGAAAATCGCCCTGGTAACCGGCGCAAGTCGGGGAATAGGCAAGGCAATCGCGCAGGCGCTGGGCGCCGAGAAGGCGACGGTAATCGGAACTGCTACCAGTCAGTCGGGGGCAGATGCCATTTCGGCAACATTCGCCGAAAACAACATCAAGGGCACCGGCATGGTACTCGATGTTGCCGACCCGGAATCGGTTACAAACTGCCTTAAGCAGGTCACCGAGGAATTTGGCGCACCTGATATCCTGGTCAACAATGCGGGCATAACCCGCGACAGCCTGCTAATGATGATGAAAGACGCTCAATGGGAAGACATCATCAACACCAACCTCGGTTCGGTTTTCCGCATGAGCAAGGCGGTGCTGCGACCGATGATGAAAAAACGTGACGGCCGCATTATAAATATCTCTTCAGTGGTCGGCGCTACCGGTAATCCGGGTCAGTCCAATTATGCCGCGGCCAAGGCTGGCGTGGTTGGTTTCAGCAAATCACTGGCCCGCGAAATCGGGTCTCGTAACATCACGGTCAATACCGTTGCGCCAGGATTTATTGACACCGACATGACACGCGAACTGGCACAGGAGCAACGCGAAATGCTGTCCAGCCAAATTCCTCTGGGGCGTCTCGGGGCGGTCGAAGATGTCGCCGCGGCAGTTGTATTCCTGGCCTCACCAGCGGCCGCCTATATCACCGGGGAAACGATTCATGTTAATGGTGGAATGTATATGCCATAACTCATTAGTTCAAATATGTGGTATAAACCATTGATTCCTAATTAGATTTAAGCTGAAAAAAAAAATTAGACATTTGTGGTAACTAATCCGGCTTTTCAATACAATATCGCAGCTTACAAGTTGTAGATTTATTAACCCAGGAGAAACTCTCAAAATGAGCTCTGTAGAAGAACGTGTTAAGAAAATTGTTGCAGAACAATTAGGCGTCAAGGAAGAGGAAGTAACCAACCAGGCGTCCTTCGTCGATGACCTGGGTGCAGACTCTCTCGATACGGTAGAGCTGGTTATGGCACTGGAAGAAGAATTCGAAACTGAAATTCCAGATGAAGAAGCAGAGAAGATCACCAGCGTGCAACTCGCTATCGATTACGTCAACGCTAACTTATAGAAAGCCACTCGAATCGAAGGATGCCGCTTACCATCTAGCATGTTAAGCGGCATTTTCATTTATTGACCGAGAGGCATTACTTGAAGAGGATTAAATCTTGTCAAAACGTCGTGTCGTAGTAACGGGGCTCGGATTGTTGACTCCGGTAGGTAATACCGTCGAAGAGTCCTGGAAAAACATTGTTGCCGGAAAAAGCGGAATTGCGCCAATCACGGCGTTCGATGCCAGCGCTTTTACAACCCGTATTTCGGGTTCGGTTAAAGACTTTGATGCTACCGAATACCTGTCGGTAAAAGACATCAAGAAGATGGATACCTTTATCCATTTTGGAATCGCCGCCGGTGTTCAGGCTCTTGAAGATTCCGGTATCGAGGTCACCGAAGAAAACGCCGAACGTATCGGTGTTGCTATCGGCTCCGGTATCGGTGGCTTGCCAACCATCGAAAAAAATCGAGATGCCTTTGTCGCTGGAGGCCCACGTAAAATTTCTCCATTCTTTGTTCCCAGCTCAATTATCAACATGGTATCGGGCAACTTGTCGATCATGCGCGGACTGAAAGGACCGAATATCTCGATTGTCAGCGCCTGCACTACCGGCGCCCACAATATCGGTGATGCGGCGCGTATGATTTCTTACGGCGATGCCGATGTCATGGTTGCCGGTGGATCTGAAATGGCGACCTCTGCACTCGGGGTGGGCGGCTTTGCCGCGGCCAGGGCCCTTTCTACTCGAAACGATGACCCGGAAGCCGCCAGCCGACCCTGGGACTGTGATCGTGATGGATTCGTGCTTGGCGATGGCGCCGGTGTCGTGGTACTGGAAGAGTATGAAATGGCGAAACAACGTGGCGCCGATATTTACTGCGAACTGGTTGGTTACGGTATGAGTGGTGACGCCTACCATATGACTTCGCCTTCCGAAGGCGGGGAAGGTGCAGCACGTTGTATGGTTAATGCAATGAAGGATGCCGGCCTGAATGCCGAGGATATCGACTATATAAATGCCCACGGTACTTCGACCCCGGCAGGGGATGTTGCCGAGACCAAGGCAGTTAAACTGGCCCTGGGTGACCATGCCTACAAGTTGCTAGTAAGTTCGACCAAATCCATGACCGGACATTTACTGGGAGCAGCCGGAGGTATCGAAGCCATATTTTCGATACTGGCATTACGCGACCAGGTCGTCCCGCCAACCATAAATCTTGACAACCAGGATCCGGAATGTGACCTGGATTTCGTTGCCAACACGGCTCGTGAAAGGAAGCTTTCGGTCTCGATGTCAAATTCATTTGGCTTTGGCGGCACTAACGGCACTTGCGTGTTCAAATTAATTTAGTCGATCCGGTCAATGTGTCCTGGTCATCGGCCACAGACTCGACGGTGCCCACGCAAGGACCTCAAACCCTTTATAATCCGCTAGCATCAATTACCTGCGCGGATAAAAAATCCCGCTATCCTCTGTTTATGGTTTACACCCCGGAATTGAACAATCGAAACGCTGGTAACAACAACTGCGGGCAATGTGATCGGCTTATTGCATGTAAGTGCTATCGTACTCCGACGGCGCCATTGCGCTTGAACAAGGCAACAGTTTAATCGATTAAGATGGCCAGGTTTATCAAGAAGTTATTCCTATGGGGCGTAGTGGCCGTGTTTCTGGCAGTTGCGATCCTGGTCTTTCAATTACTGCGATTTCAACATGGCAACATCAGTTTGCCGCAACAACAAACCATCTTTCTGATCAAGTCCGGTAGCAATATCAAGTCGATAGCACAGGATCTGAGCCTGAATAAAATAATTGAAGATCCCTGGCTTTTTATCCTGTTGGCAAAACTTAAGGGCGTAGAAACCAGTGTACGCGCCGGGGAGTATGAAATCGAATCGGGACTGACCGCCGACGGCCTGCTCGAATTATTCACCCAGGGCAACTCGATTCAATACAGCTTCACCATCATTGAGGGCTGGTCCTTCCGTCAACTAATGGCCGCGATCTCGGAGGATCCTGTGATCGAGCATACCCTGCAGGGCAAGACAAACCAGGAAATTATGAGTGTACTGGGCTATCCGGAGCAGCATCCCGAAGGCATGTTTTTCCCCGATACCTATCGTTTTCCCAAGGGCACCAGGGATGTTGATTTTTTACAACGCGCCTACCAGGTCATGCAAAAGCACCTGGCCAGGGAGTGGGACCAACGCGGTAGTAATTTACCGTTAAAATCGAGTTATGAAGCCCTGATCCTGGCGTCTATTATCGAAAAAGAAACCGGTGCCGCCTTCGAACGCCCGCTGATTAGCGCCGTGTTTACCGAACGCCTGCGAAGAAAGATGCGCTTGCAAACCGATCCGACCATAATCTACGGCATGGGCGAGGAATTTGATGGCGACATACGTTTTCGGGATTTAAAAAAGGACACGCCGTATAATACCTACTTGCGTGCCGGGTTGACGCCAACGCCGATAGCACTGCCAGGTCTGGAAGCAATTCACGCGGCGCTACATCCGGCACCATCGAACGCGCTATATTTTGTTTCCAAGGGTGATGGCACGCATTATTTTTCGACCACCCTGCACGAACACAATATGGCGGTAAAAAAATACCAGATAGATAATCGGAAATAGAAGCAGCAGGCGTAAACTCAGACCGTGAATACTAAATCCAGACAAAATCGTATGATTGTTATCGATGGCGTTGACGGGTCAGGGAAGGGCGTTCAGACACGAAGGTTATTGCAGTCTTTCATCGATGCCGGGGAGCCGGCAATCCTGACACGCGAACCGGGTGGCTGTGCAGCAGCAGAGGATATTCGTGCGCTACTGGTTACAGGCGAACCTGAAAAATGGGATAGCATGACCGAGTTACTGTTGATGTATGCCGCGCGGCGTTCGCACTTGCACGACACCATCTGGCCTGCGCTGGAAGCAGGTAACTGGGTTATCAGTGACCGCTATGCCGATTCCAGCCGCGCTTTTCAGGGGATAGCCGGCAACCTGGGTCTCGAAACGGTGGAATCTATACATCGTGTTGTAGTTGGAGATTTTGAGCCGGAACTGGTTCTGATTCTTGATATCCCGGAATCGTTGGCCCTGGCCAGAGCCAGGGATCGCGGTGGTAACGAGGATCGTTTTGAGAAAAAAGGTACTTCCTACCATGCGAGGGTTCGTGACGCTTTTTTGCAGATCGCTGCAAGCGATTCTCAAAAATACAAGGTTGTCGATGCCGATCAAAGCATGGATCAGGTCAGCGAGAATATCATCGGTATCATCAATGATCGGTTTTCGCTCAACCTTAAAATCAACAGTGAAATTTCTTGATGGATGAAATCAATCCGCAATTCCTGCCCTGGCAGGCCGATGTACTGAAGCGAGCACTCGCGCTCAAACACCAGCAACATTTACCCCACGCGGTGTTAATCGATACTGCTAGCGAGCAAGATTTCAGCGCTTTCGCCTGCTACCTGTCAATGCTGTTGTTGTGCGACAAACCGGATAATCTGGTTACTTGTGGCAACTGCCAGGCTTGCGAAATGATGCAGGCTGGTACCTACGCCGACTATAGCCTGGTCACGCTTGAACCAAATGAAAAAACAAAAAAACTTAATAAAAACATTAATATAGATCAGATACGTAAACTAATACATGAAGTATCTTTGACACGTCAATATGAGCGTTTAAAGATCGCCGCAATTTATCCCGCCGAAGCCATGAATAAATCCAGTGCAAATGCGCTGTTGAAAACGCTTGAAGAACCAGCCCCGCAGGTATTGTTAATGCTACTAACGCACAACCGGGGACGCATCCCGGTGACGCTGCGCAGCCGCTGCCAATCCTGGACGATTGATCCGCCTGCGCGTACCCAGGCTCTCGAATGGTTGCGCGGGCAGGGTGTACAGGATGAGATGGCTACCAGCTATCTTCAATTTGCCGGTGGCGATCCGGTACTCGCGCTGCATTTGAAACAACATGGCTACGCTTCCCTGGTATCACAATTCAAGTCCCGTTTCAGCCAGTTTTTGCGCTCTGAACTCAGTGTAACGGATCTCTGCCGCGGATTATTGTCATCTGAAACCGCTATCATTCGACGACTCATCAATATGACCCTGATGGCGTATTGCTACCAGATGAGCGGGGTAGATGCCAATGCCGAACTGCGCTCGGGAAGCGACAAATGCGGTGCGCAGGCTATAATGGACTTACGCCTCAAGGCACAACAGCAATTGCAGATCGAAGAAAATAACCTCGATCTCCAACTTCAGCTGGAAGACGTGCTAATATCATTAAAACAAATACTTACCCGGAGATTGATCTAATGGGAGCCCCCGGCAGTCAAGGAATACTTTCACTTAACATCAAGGACAAGAGTGCGCTTTATGCGGCGTACATGCCTTATGTACAGAATGGTGGCCTGTTTATTCCAACCAATAAGCAATATTCGCTCGGCGACGAGGTTTTTATGCTGCTGAGCCTGATGGATGACAAGGAGCGTCTGCCGGTCGCCGGCAAGATTATCTGGGTTACGCCGCAAGGTGCGCAGAGTAATAAAGCGGCTGGTATCGGGGTGCAATTCAGTACCCAGGACAATGGCACTACGCGCAATAAAATCGAAGGCTTCCTGGCTGGTGCTTTGCAGGCTGATCGCCCAACTCATACCATGTAGTGGACGCGGCCTCACGGTGGCGCAGGGCACGTGAGATATAGTGCAAGCCAACACAATAAAATTTAAACAATAACCTCAGCGTTCTCCGCATCTTTGCGAGAGCCATATTTATTATGACAAGCCCGGGGTTTTAAAGTGTATTTTGATTCCCATTGTCACCTGGATCGAATCGATCTGGATGATTTCGATAACGATTTTAATCAACTGTTGAAGACGATCGAGCAGGACGATGTCACCCGCATGCTTTGTATCGGCGTCAACCTCGAATCCTTCGACGCGATGCACCAATGCATTTCAGCTTATCAACACATCTTCTGCACCGCGGGCGTTCATCCCGACTACGAAGAGGTACGAGAACCCAGCGTTGAAGAACTATGCAAACTGGCCGAACACGACAAGGTTGTCGCCATCGGCGAAACCGGGTTGGATTACTTTCACCAGTCGGGCGATCTCGACTGGCAGCGCAATCGATTCGTGATCCACATCGAAGCCGCGCGCGAGTGTGGCTTACCCCTGGTGATCCATACCCGCGATGCGCGCGAAGATACGTTGTCATTGTTACGCCAGCACCGGGCGCAGGAAGTAGGGGGTGTACTGCACTGTTTTACCGAGGACTGGGAGATGGCACGCGCGGCGATAGAGCTGGGTTTTTACATCTCTATTTCCGGCATCGTCACCTTTCACCAGGCCCAGAACGTGCGCGACATGGCGCAACAAATACCCCTTGAACGCTTATTGATCGAAACCGATGCACCGTGGCTTTCACCCGCGCCACATCGCGGTAAAACCAATCACCCGGGTCGAGTTAAACTGGTCGCCGAAAAGCTGGCGGAAATCCGTGGTGAATCCCTCGAAACGATTGCCAGAACTACATTCCAGAATGCCAATATTCTGTTCGGCTTAAGCTAGCACTAATCACGGTAGCCGGTTATGCTTCGGTACTCAGTCATTTACACAATGGACAATGCCTGATTCCGAAGCCAATGCCCTGCGCGAACAATTCCTGGTTCTGCGCGAATTCATGAACTCTCGAATTCTCGGTCAGCAGCGGCTAGTCTCGAGAATGCTGGTGGCATTGCTGGCCGATGGGCACATATTAGTCGAAAGCCCACCTGGGCTCGCCAAGACCAGGGCGGTAAAGACCCTCGCCAGCGGCCTCGAAGGAGACTTTCAGCGTATCCAGTTCACCCCTGATTTACTGCCTTCCGACCTTACCGGCACCGATATCTACCGGCCCCATGACAGCAGTTTTGTTTTCCAGCATGGTCCCTTGTTCCATCATGTGATTGTCGCGGATGAAATCAACCGGGCCCCGGCCAAGGTGCAATCGGCATTGCTAGAATCGATGGAGGAACGCCAGATAACCGTTGGCAAGAAGACCTATCCATTGTCCGGACTGTATTTTGTCATGGCAACCCAGAATCCAATCGAGCAAGAGGGAACTTACCCGTTACCCGAATCACAACTCGACAGATTTCTACTAAAGGTAAATATCGACTATCCCAAGGTTGATTCCGAAATACAGATTATGCAGCTGGTGCGACGCGAAGCTCAACTGGACGAAGAAATCCTGGACATTCCTGAAAACCTGCCCATATCACAGCAAACGATTTTCGATGCACGCCAGGAAATCCTTGATCTGTATGTATCGGAGCCTGTAGAACAATATATCGTACAGCTGGTTGATGCCAGTCGATACCCCGAACCCTATTCAATCAAACTTGCCGGCTGGATTCAGTATGGCGCGAGCCCGCGCGCAACCCTGGCTTTTGATCGTTGTTCCCGGGTCCTGGCCTGGTTGGAAGGCCGGGATTTCGTTTCTCCAGAAGATGTGCAACAACTGGCGCACGAGATTTTACGTCACCGGATCCTGCTGACCTACCAGGCCGAAGCCGATGGAATATCCTCCGACGATGTAGTCGATGAACTGCTGGCAAAGGTACCCGTAATCTGAGCATGGATAACAGGGCTGACAACGTCCCCGGGATCGATATCGAGGTAGATGATCTGGTCCGGGTACGTGGGCAGTTATCCGGCCTGGCACTGGCCGCCAGCCAGCGCCGCGCAAGCTACCGTTCAGGCGCACGTGAAGTTCACGTCCGCGGGCGCGGCATGGAGTACGAAGAGTCTCGTGCCTACGTCTACGGTGATGATGTCAGAACCATGGATTGGCGGGTCATGGCACGCACTGGTGAGGCACATACCAAGATATTTGCCGAGGAAAAGCAACGCCGTTTCCTGATCGCGGTGGATTTGTCAGCATCGATGTTTTTCGGAACCCGGTTTAGTTTCAAATCCTGGGCCGCCGCCCAGGTCGCCGCCCATGCCGGTTGGTTGGCCAGTTTCGCCGGTGATCGAATAGGAGGCCTAATCGCATCACCCGATTCTCATCATGAAGTCAGACCAGGGAAGACCAGATCAGGTTTACTCGGAGTTTTTCATCAGTTGGCACAGGTGAGCAAAATCGACTTACCACCGGATATGACGCGTAACCGGCTCAATTTTTTATTAGGTGAATTAAATCGCGTGGTAAAACCGGGTTCCATAATCGCTTTAATTACAGACTTCATCGGTCTCGATGACCAGTCGCTAGAAATCCTGTCGTCCATCGTCAAGCATAACGATGTTAATGCCTACTGGATTCATGATGATACCGAGATTAATGCCTGGCCCGGGGGGCATTACCAGGTGTTAGTGGATCGACAACAAGTGGAATTTGATTTATCAGGATCCGCGAGTGATACCTGGTTAAGCCAGTGGCAACAAGAGCATCGCAACCACATTGAAACCCTGACATCGCGATTTAATATCCCGCTGCTTCCGGTTTCCTGCAATCAGGCTATTACGCCACAGATCCTGAAGAACCTGAATATTTGAAATGACCGTCGAAGAACTGTTACTGGAACTAAAGGACATACAACCACCGCCGGAACCTGCCTGGTGGCTGCTAGCTCCTGCTCACTGGATCGCAATATTGCTATTACTCGGCGTTGCTGTGTGTATCTGGTTTTTTTTAAGGCATCGCAGGAGCAACCGCCTGGCGAGCCTTGCAGAACAGGAATTACAGCGGATTAGGTCCTCATTCGCCAGGGATGAAGATTCACAGCGACTCGCGATAGAGTTGTCTAGATGGCTGAAACAAGTCGCAATACTGGCGTTTCCAGAACGCCATCTCGAAAGTCTTAGCGGTAAAGGCTGGCTCGAGTTTCTTGACGAGAGCCTGGGTAACAATAACTTCAGCGATGGCACCGGCATGGTTTTCGGCAGCATGATTTACTCTAAACAGATAAATCTGGATGCAACCCAGCTGGTCCCATTATGTGAACAATGGTTATCTGTCATAAAACCCCATCTCCGGCAGCGGGGCATTGGCTAATGTTGGGTTTTGACTGGTGGTGGGCGATGCTGCTGGTGCCGCTTCCGCTGCTGGCACGGAGACTGTTGCCAGCAGCGGATAACGTAGATGTAGCGCTTGCGGTTCCACTGTTGAATCGCTACCGCTTTACCGATGCTTCAATCAGGAAATCGACCTATCGGGTTGCGCGAATCTGCTTCTGGCTATTCTGGATTTGCCTGATCACAGCGGCGAGTCGTCCTTTCTGGTTGGGTGAACCGCTGTCGCGAACGGTCAGCGGTCGGGATTTAATGCTGGCGGTTGATATATCCGGCAGCATGAGCGAAACAGATATGACGATTAATTCAAAAACCGCGAGTCGAATCGAGGTTCTGAAAATAGTCGTTAAAAAATTCATCCAGCGCCGTGAAGGTGATCGCCTGGGACTAATCCTGTTCGGCACTAACGCTTACACCTATGTTCCGCTCACTTTCGACCTGGATACGCTTTCCGAATTACTTGCAGATATCAGTACCGGGTTAGCCGGTCGCCACACCGCAATCGGCGATGCAATCGGGCTTGCGGTCAAGACAATGCGCGAACAGGATACCGAACACAAAGTCCTGGTACTCGTGACCGATGGCTCCAATACAGCGGGTTTCGAAAATCCAATCGTCGCCGCCCAGGCTGCCCGACAGCAGGGGCTAACCATATATACCATTGGTGTTGGTACCGATGCCCAAACCTTGAGTCAAACCTACGGACTAAGCAACATCCCCACGGGGGTTGCCCTCAACGAACGGGTACTTGGCAGGATCGCCGACGTTACCGGAGGTGAATACTTTCGCGCAACCAATACACCGGCACTGGAAGAAATCTACATGACACTCGATAAACTGGAGCCCGTCGAATACAAGTACCAGTCCCATCGGCCACGAAGTGAGTTGTTTGCACTACCACTCTTGACAGGAATATTCATCATGGTGTTTTTTACCGCCTGGTCAACCTGGCATTCACGATCATCCGGGGTCTTATGACCGAACCGGCCACTTTCCAGTTTTTAAATCCAGGTTGGCTATTACTGCTACCACCGGTCTGGTGGCTCATCTGGTTTTACTCAAGGCATACGCACCGACAATCCATGTGGGGCAGGGTATGCGATCCGCAGCTACTCGACAATATGATTGCCGACCGTCGGAGCTGGAAAAGCACCCGGCTGCTGGCCTGGACGCTAGGCATCATTATGACCCTGACCATCCTCGCGGCTGCCGGACCCAGTTGGAGCAAGCAATCATATCCCATACTCGAATCAACCAGCGCCCGGATCGTGGCACTGGACCTGTCCCGATCGATGCTGGTTGAAGATATTAAGCCGAAACGCCTGGCACACGCATTCGCCGCCGCCAGGGAAATAATCTCTACCGAGTTTGAGGGTGAAACCGGACTTGTCGTCTTCGCAGGTCGTGCCTTCGTGGTTTCGCCATTATCGAGAGATGCAAAAACGCTGCTTGCCTTCCTGGATGTGCTCGATCCAAGCACTATGCCGGAGGATGGCAGTCGCATCGACCTCGCCATCAGTGCGGCGCAGGATTTACTCGAGGCATCGGTCGCCGGGAGTGGTCAGATATTAATAATCACTGCCGGGGCCAGCAGTGACAGTACGGGGGCAGTGCAGGCGGCTCTAACCGCCGCCAACCAGGGCCACCAGGTTTCTATTCTGGCGGTTGGAACCGCGGCAGGCGGACCATTACTGGATCTGGAAGGTCGGCTGGTGCGTGACAAAGAAGGGAAATTTGTGCTGGCAAAGACTAACTTCCAGTTATTGGAAAGTGTCACCCAGGTTGGCAATGGTTCACTAGTTGAGCTTAAAGAGACCAGGGGATATGACGATCTTCTGCTTTCAAGACTTGGCGCGGGCGAACTAATCGAATCGGAAAAAACCACTGATAGTTCTCGGCGTGCAGCTTCCAATGACGGCGCCTGGATAGTCTGGCTAATACTTCCTTTTACGCTGATCCTGTTCAGGAAAAATCTTATCTGGATGATACTGCTAACCGTACTGGTTCCGGATGGTCGTGAGTTATATGCAAAAGAATGGGATGGCTTCTGGAATCATCCGGAAAAGCTGGCCTTTGAAGCATATCTGCGAGGCGACTATCAATCTTCTTACGAGCTATCCAGTAACCCCATATTACAGGGTTCCGCTTTCTACCGAAACGGACA
>Ga0224508_10003470_pt1 | contig 13015 bp, 8 predicted proteins | sample SF_Jan12_sed_USG_4_FD_170157 | JGI IMG/M metagenome (GOLD analysis project Ga0224508, IMG submission 170157) | Sediment microbial communities from San Francisco Bay, California, United States - SF_Jan12_sed_USGS_21 | ecosystem: Environmental > Aquatic > Marine > Sediment | place: USA: California...
CGACGAGACGTTCGTCCTCTATGCGGCCGACGTCGAGCATGTCGCGGTCGTTCGGGCCGGTGAGACGTTCGCGTTCGAGCCGATCGAACCGGGCCGCTATACGCTCAGCATCTGGTCCGAGCTCGTGGATGGGCCGGTGCGCGACATCTATGTGGACGGGTTCACGAGGAAAGTCGAGCCGGTATGGATCGATCCCGATCTCGTTCGCCGTCTCACGACCGACCGGGATGACCGGCCATGAGTGGATCGCACGAAGTCGACGGGACGACGGCGCGCAGGGCCTGGCGCGGGCGAGGCCCGTTCGGAGTCGCCGGACGGCTCACCCTGCTCCTCGGAGGGCTCGCCGCGGCCTCGACGGGAATCGCGCTCGTAACCCAGGACCGGGCCCTCGATCAGGATCTCCGAGCGGCCGCCGATGAGCGCCTGGCCACCAGCGCCTCCGTCGCGGACCGGCTCGTCGCGGACCACGTGCAGTCCATGGCGGTGCGGTACGCCTCGATCAGCCGAACGCCCGAGCTCCGCGCGAACCTCGAGACCCGTCACGCGGAGACGCTGGCCTTCTACGCATCCGGTCTCCTTCGGGATCAGTCGGCGACGTTGATCGCGTTTGTCGGCGAGGGCGGTGAACTGCTCGTGAATGCCGGCGATCCTCGCCTGGTGGCACGCGCGCATTCCCGCAGTCTGGATCGCTCCGACCCCACGGCGTCCTGTGTGCCCGCCACCGCGGCCAGCGCGCGCGGCTCCGCCACGATGCAGTGGGTCCCCTGCACCTTCCCGAACGGTGTGGGCGAGGGAACGCTGCTCGAGTCCGACGGCGATCTGTACACGATGTCGTTCGTCCCCCTGCGGACAGGCGCGCGCCTGGATGGGGGGTTGATCGCCGTCGAGGCGGTGGACGACGCCCTCCTCGATGCCTGGTCCGAGCTCAGCGGAGCGACGATCCGGGTGGGGACCGCATCGGTGGATGCTCTGGACGCGTCCGTCCGCTCCCTCGCCGGGTTCGAGCTTCGCGTCTCGACGACCTACGAGACCGAGCAGGCGATCATCGACCGGTCGCGCTACAACCTGGTCATCTCAGGCCTGGTCGCGCTCGGGCTGGCGATCGCGGCGAGCCTGCTCCTCGCCACAGCGTTCACGCGCCCGATCCTGCGCATGCGCGAAGCGACGGAACGGCTCAGCGAGGGAGACCTGGACCACCGCGTCGACATCCGACGCGAAGACGAGCTCGGGGAGTTGGGGCACGCGTTCAACGAGCTCGCGTCCCGCCTCACCACCAGCCAGGAGCGAGTCAGACGAGCGCAGCGCCTCGCCCAATTCGGGAACTGGTACCTCGACGTGGATCGCAACGCGTTGGAAGGGACGTCCGAGTTTCGACGACTCATGCGACTTCCGGAGGTCGGAGCGATCGCGATCGACGCCGTGCTGGGGCGGGTTCACGCCGAGGACCGGGAGGAGCTCCGGCGGGCGATCGAGAGCGCGGTGCGACGCCGAAGGGCTTTTCAGGTCGACGTTCGAGTCGAGGGCACGGACGGTCGGGATCGCATCATCCAGTTTCGAGGACACTCCCGAAGGTCTGGTGCCGCCAGGCTCGAGGGATCGATCCAGGACGTGACGAGGGCACGCGAGGCCGAGGAGCAGATCCACTACCTGTCGATGCACGATCCGTTGACCGGACTGGGGAACCGCGAATGGGCCCTTAAGGAGCTTCGGAACCGCGCGAACGGGCGGGACGGGACGCCGGGACTCACGGCAGCCGTCGTGGGGATCGGCGAGCTGCGCAGCGTGATCGACACGTTCGGCCACGCCAGCGGAGAGGCCGTGCTCATCGACATCGCGCGCCGGCTCGTGGGGAGTGTTCGAGAGGTACCCCGGTCGGAGGGCGCGGGGCCCGACCTGGTCGCGAAGCTGGGAGACGAGCGGTTCCTGGTCCTTCTGGACGGCATGACGGATCTGCACGGGATCACGACGGCGGCGGAACGAGTGCTGTCCGTGCTTCGCCGTCCGTTCCCTGTCGGAGACGATGAGGTCGTGCTCACCCCGTCTCTCGGGATCGCCCGCTGGCCGGATGACGCGGAAGACGCGGTTACGCTGCTGAGGAACGCGGAGACCGCGCTCGGCCGTGTGCAGCGCGAGGATCCGGGCGAGATCCGTCTCTTCCACGGCTCGATGCACGAGGACGCGAGCCGGCGGTTGCGGATCGCCAACCTTCTGCGGCGGGCTGTCGATGACCGCGCGGTCGAGTTTCACTACCAGCCACGCGTGCGTCCCGATACGGGCGCGCTCGTGGGTCTCGAAGCCCTCGCGCGCTGGACGGACAAGGAGCTCGGTCCGGTGTCGCCCGGCGAGTTCATCCCCATCGCGGAAGCGACCGGAAGCATCTACGCACTCGGGACGTGGGCGGTTCAGGCGGCCGCGAAGCAGCTCAGGGAATGGCACGAGGCGGGGCATACCTGGCTGTCCGTCTCGGTGAACCTGTCTCAGCAGCAGCTCGACCCCGATCTCGTCGGCATCGTCCTCGAGGCGACGGAAGGGCTCGACCCCGCGAGTTTCGAGCTCGAGGTGACGGAGTCCGCCCTGATCGAGGAGGGCGACGCGGCGATCGAGACCCTAACGGCGTTGCGCGCCCACGGGTTCAGGATCGCGCTCGACGATTTCGGTACCGGATACTCGTCGCTCTCCTACCTCCAGGGGCTGCCGATCGACACGGTAAAGGTCGACCGGGGCTTCATCCGGGACATCGCCGAGGACGAGGACGCCGCGGCGCTCACCGGGTCCGTGCTCGACATGTGCGGAGCCCTGCGGCTCCACACGGTGGTCGAAGGGGTCGAGACCGAAGCGCAGCTGGAAACCCTCCTGGGGCTTGGCGCGGCGGAAGTTCAGGGCTTCTTCTTCGCCCGGCCGCTCCCGGTCGACGAAGCGACGCTTTACATCGAGTCCGCGACTCCGGCGGAGCCGCTGGTCGCCCGATAGGGCCCGCGCCGTCCCCGCTCGCTGACGTCTCCGCGGGAGACGTTCGCACCCGAGCTGTCAGCACTTCTGCCGATCTGACATTCGGAGCGTCGGGCCGGGTCGTCGGAATGCCATTTTGTCGCCAAAATCAGCGGTTTCAGCGGGTTTTGCGCGGCATATCGATTGCACCCCTCGCGCCCATTCGCGGCCTCCCGCCTGATGCGAGCCGGGGCCCGACGAACCACTCAGACCCACAAAAGGACACCAAATGGGCAAGATCATTGGCATCGATCTGGGGACCACGAACTCGGTCGTCGCGGTCATGGAAGGCGGGGACCCCGTCGTGATTCCGAGCTCCGAGGGCGCGCGGACCACGCCGTCGGTCGTCGCGTTCACGAAGGAAGGCGAGCGGCTCGTCGGCCAGGTCGCCAAGCGGCAGGCCGTCACGAACCCGGTCAACACCGTCGCCTCGATCAAGCGTTTCATGGGCCGGAAGCGGTCCGAGGTCGAAGAGGAGATGAAGCTCGTCCCCTACGAAATCGAGGGCGATGCACAGGACCGGGTGCAGGTGAAGATCCCACACGCCGGCAAGACGTTCACGCCGCCCGAGATCTCGGCCATGGTGCTTCAGAAGATGAAGCAGACCGCTGAGGACTACCTCGGACAGGAAGTCACGCAGGCGGTCATCACGGTGCCGGCGTACTTCAACGATGCGCAGCGACAGGCGACCAAGGACGCCGGCAAGATCTCCGGCCTCGAAGTTTTGCGGATCATCAACGAGCCCACGGCCGCCGCTCTGGCTTACGGGCTCGACAAGAAGGCGGACGAGAAGATCGCGGTCTTCGATCTCGGCGGCGGAACCTACGACATCTCGATCCTCGAGCTGGGTGACGGTGTGTTCGAGGTGAAGGCGACGAACGGCGACACCCACCTGGGGGGAGACGACTTCGACCAGCGCGTGATCAACTGGCTCGTCGAGGAGTTCAAGAAGGATCAGGGGATCGATCTCTCGAGCGATCCGATGGCCCTCCAGCGTCTCAAGGAAGCGGCCGAGAAGGCGAAGATCGAGCTCAGCTCCACGATGCAGACGGATATCAACCTGCCGTTCATCACGGCCGACCAGTCAGGCCCGAAGCACCTCAACCTCACGCTGTCGCGCGCGAAGTTCGAGCAGCTCGTGGACGACCTTATCCAGCGCACGATCCCGCCGATGGCGATGGCGCTCAAGGACGCCGGCCTGTCCGTCGAGGAGATCGACGAGGTGATCCTGGTCGGCGGATCGACCCGGATCCCCAAGATCCAGGACGTGGTGAAGGAGTTCTTCAAGCAGGACCCGCACAAGGGCGTGAACCCGGACGAAGTCGTGGGTATCGGGGCCTCGATTCAGGGCGGCGTGCTGGGCGGCGATGTGAAGGACGTCCTGCTGCTCGACGTGACGCCGCTGTCGCTCGGCATCGAGACGCTCGGCGGCGTGATGACTTCGCTCATCGAGCGGAACACCACGATTCCGACCAAGAAGAGCGAGGTGTTCTCGACGGCCGAGGACAATCAGGGCACCGTCGACATCCACGTGCTGCAGGGCGAGCGGAAGATGGCCCAGGACAACAAGACCATCGGCCGGTTCCAGCTCACGGGGATTCCTCCGGCGCCCCGCGGCGTCCCGCAGGTCGAGGTCACTTTCGACATCGACGCGAACGGGATCCTGCACGTCAGCGCCCTGGACAAGGCGACGAACAAGGAGCAGAAGATCCGCATCGAGGCGTCTTCGGGTCTGTCCGACGCCGAGATCGATCGCATGGTCGAGGACGCGGAGGAACACGCGTCGGAGGATCAGGAGCGACGCGAGACCGTCGAGTCGCGTAACCGGCTGGACTCGCTCGTCTATCAGACCGAGAAGAATCTCGAGGACTGGGCCGAAAACCTCGACGATGAGGGCAAGGCGGCGATCGAGGAGGCTCTGGAGCGAGGTCGGCAGGCGCTCAAACAGGACGACACGACCGAGGTGAACGACGCCACGCAGGCGATCCAGGACGCCGTTGGAGCCGCGGCTCAGAAGATGTATGCTGCCGCCGGCATGGGTGAAGGCGCGGCGGGCGAACCCGAGATGGACGAGCAAACGGGTGAGGCCACCGCCGAGGCAGAACCGGAGGACGAGGGCGTCGAGGAGGACGTCGTCGAGGCGGATTACGAGATCGTCGAGGAGGAGGGCTAGGCCCTTCCGGCGCGGTGGGCACGATCTCGGGACGAAGACGCCCGCTCCGCTCCAGGCGGGGCGGGCGTTTTCCTTGCATGGGAGTACGGACAACCTCCGGAAGGCGCGAGCCGTCAAAACTCGGGTCGGATCGCGCGAGGCGAGCGAAAGCTCATTAGACCTCACGCGGTGACCCGTTAGATTGTCATCACGTCATGGGGGGTGAGGCCGGCCGGTGGCTGGCCCCGGGAGCCCCGAAAGCACAGACAGAGGTTCGAAGATGAAGATGAGCGAATCCGTCCGGGCCCGACTCAACCTGCTTATCGCGACGACCGTCGCGTTCGCCTTCGGTTTGGGACTGGCCTCCGCACTCGACCTCACGCCCCTCTCCATCGCGGCTGACGAGTGGCCGGCTCCCACGTTGGTTCTGGGAGCGCCGGACGCCGCGGACGTGACCCTGAACGGCGGGTTCGCCCAGATGGTCGAGCGCGTCAAGCCGGCCGTCGTCACTGTCTGGGCCCAGGGCGAGCGGCGGCAGCAGCGTGTGGCCCAGCTTCCGCCGGATTTCGAGCTTCCCCCGGGCTTCGAGCTCCCTCCGGGCGTCAGGCCGCCAGGGGCCGAAGAGGAGGGTGAGGAAGAAGGAGATGAGGGCCCGGGACGGCCACAGCGCCGTACGGAACCCGATCCCGATCCCGAACAGGATCCGAGGCTGGACCGCTGGAGCGGCTCGGGCTTCGTCATCTCCGCCGATGGATACGTGCTGACAAACAACCACGTGGTCCAGGGCGCGACGTTCGTCGATCTGGAGCTCGCCGATCAGCGGGTGTTCGAGAACGTCCAGATCGTCGGCCGGGACCCGCAGACGGATGTGGCCCTGCTCAAGATCGATGCAGACGACCTTCCGGTCACGCCTCTGGGCTCCAGCGAGGAGACACAGGTGGGTGAATGGGTGCTCGCGATCGGCAGTCCCGGCGTGGGCGGCGGAGCAGGCAGGGGACCGCTCGAGACGACCGTCACCGCGGGGATCGTGTCGGCCAAGGGCCGCAACATCGACATCCTCCGTCAGAACGGGGCGGTGCCACTCGCCATCGAAGATTTCATCCAGACCGATGCGGTCATCAACCGGGGCAACTCGGGCGGGCCACTCGTGAACGCGGCCGGCGAGGTCATCGGCATCAACACGGCGATCGCCAGTACCAGCGGCTCTTATCAGGGATACGGGTTCGCGATTCCGATCGAGCTCGCTCGCGAGGTCCTCGACGACCTGATCGACTACGGCGAGGTCCGACGTGCCCTCATCGGCGTCGGGATCAACGACGTGAACTCCGCCGACGCGAAGTTCTACGGGCTGAACCAGGTGGCCGGTGCGAAGGTGGGCAGCTTCTCCGACATCAACGGAGACGGCAGCTTCGACGACAGCCCGGCGTTCAGGGCAGGCCTCGAGATCGGCGACGTCATCGTCGCTGTCGAGGGTCGTGAGGTGCGCGGCGTCTCGCACCTCCAGAGCCGAATCCGGGCTTTCGGGCCGGGAGAGACCGTCGACCTCGAGATCGTTCGCAGACGGACGCGGGAAACCGAAATCGCGGCGATCACCCTCGTCGGTACGGGCGAGGAGCCGGCGAGGCTGGCGACTCGAGCCGTTCGCGAGGAACAGTCGCTCAACGCCGACAACCCGCTCGAGATCGAAGTATCCGAGATTTCCAGTTCGGTTCGTGAGGAGTTCAACATCCCGGACCGGATCGAGGACGGTGTCGTGATCGTCGGGGGCGAGACGCGTGGCCCGATCGGCCGAATGTTCGGCGGCATCGTCCCTGAGGGCACGGTGGTGCGGGACCTGAACGGAATCCCGGTGCGGACAGTCAGCGACTACGAGCGCGCGTTGCGAGTCCTCGACGGGGGTACCGCGGCGAGCCTGCTCGTTGAAATCGACCCCTTCCGCGGACGTGGCAACCATCAGACTCAGATCCTGAGCCTCGTCCTTCCGGAGCGTTGATCGGAAGGTTCGATCCTCGCGGCGATTCGACAGCCCGGGCACCGCGGACGGCGGGCCCGGGCTCTGTCGTCCGCGGGCGCGCGCAGGAGCCCGGCCTGATCGACCCGGCAAGCTTGCCGGGTCGATCGGGCCGGGAGAGATTCGATCGGCGCGCGAAAGTGGCGGAATTGGCAGACGCGCCAGCTTTAGGAGCTGGTGGCCTTTGGCCGTGGGGGTTCGAGTCCCCCCTTTCGCATCGAGCGCGAGTCGCGCGTTCTCTTCAACCAGTCACGAGACGGACAGAACCCGGTAACCGGTGAGCCAGACAAGTACGGAACAACGCCGCTTCGCGGTCGAAGTCGCCGACGAGGCGCCCTGCGTGCGCCGGGTCTCGATCACGGTCGACGGAGGGCACGTGGCCGCGACGCGGCGCAAAGAGGTGAAGAAGCTCGGGAAATCCGTCCGGATCAAGGGGTTCCGTAAGGGCAAGGTGCCCACGCGGGTCATCGAGGAGCGCTACGGGCCGGCGATCGACGAACGGACGATCACGGCGCTCGTGAACGAGGGCTTCCGTGAGGCGGTCCGCGAGCACGAGCTCAACACCGTCGGTGAGCCTGCGGTCGACGACGTGAAGTACGAGCCCGGCGAAAGTCTGAGCTTCAGCGTTGACGTCGAGGTGATGCCCGAGATCACGCTGGAGCGGATCGGTGGGTTTCGACTCAAGCGCCCCGAGGTCACGGTGGATGAGACGGACGTCGACGAGATGCTGGCCGGAATGGCGGGGGACCGCGCGGTGCTGGAGCCGGTGGAGCGCGTTCCCGAGGAGGGAGATGTCGTATCCGTCCGTATCCGACCGGTCGACGCAGAGGCCGAAGCCGAGGAGGAGCAGGACAGCAAGCCCTACCGCTTCGAGCTGGGAGCCGGATACGCCATCCCGGACGTCGAGACGGCGATCCTGGGTCTCGAGCCCGGATCGTCAGGCACATTCGACGTGACATACCCCGTCGACTTCGGGAACGAGGATCTGGCGGGGGCCACCCGCGAACTCGAAATCGAGCTCTTCGATGTGAAGACGAAGCGTCTGCCGGACCTCGACGACGAGTTCGCACAGGAGGTCGGGGACTTCGAGACGATCGAGGCGTTGCGGGACGCGGTGCGCGAGGATGTACGGAAGCACCGCGAAGGCGAGGCCGACGGCGCGGTCCGCGAACAGCTGCTCGACGCGGTTCTCGACGCGAACCCCTTCGAGGTGCCCCCCGGTCTCGTGTCGGGTTATCTTGACCGGGTGCTCGACGCGCCGGAGGATGCGGATCCCGAGCGACTCCAGCAGGCGAGGGAGTCGGTTCGACCCGCGGTCGAGCGTCAGATCAAGCGGGACCTGGTCATCGAGTGGTTGATCGACGACCACGACGCGGAACCCACCAAGGACGAGTTCGAGGAGCGGCTCCGCGAGATCGGTGAACAGAACGAGCTGAGCATGAGCGAAGTTCGGCAGCGGCTCGCCAAGGAGAAGCGTCTCGATGCTCTCCGGCGCGACATGGCCGTGGGCAAGGTCTTCGACACGCTGTTGGCGCAGTCGAAGGTGGAGTAGGCGCCGGCCGTCCGCGGGACGAATCCCGCCGGACGGGGTAAGGACGGGCCGAGGAGCCCGGCCAGTGACGGGAAAACGGACGAAGAGCCGGACAACCAGAGAGGGTACATGCCGATTTACGCGCCGTACGTCATCGAGCGATCGAGCCGCGGGGAGCGGACGTACGACATTTTCTCGCGTCTCCTTATGGACCGCATCGTGTTTCTCGGTTCGCCGATCAACGACGAGGTCGCGAACGTCATCATCGCACAGCTGTTGTTCCTCGAAGCGGACAACCCTGAGCGCGATATCAACATCTATATCAATTCGCCGGGGGGAAGCGTCCAGGCGGGGCTCGCGATCTACGACACGATGCAGTTCCTGAACGCTCCGGTCGTGACCACGTGCATGGGGATGGCGGCATCGATGGGCGCCTTTCTCCTCGCTGCGGGATCGGACGGGAAGCGGCGCGCGCTGCCGAACGCACGGATCATGATCCACCAGCCGTCCGGCGGATCGTACGGGACGGCGGCGGACATCGAGATTCAGGCGAAGGAGATCCTCCACGCCCGTGAGCGGCTCAATTCGCTGCTCGCGGTGCACACGGGTCAGCCGATCGAGACGATCGCCGAGGACGTGGACCGCGACCGGTTCATGTCGCCGGCGGAAGCCAAGAAGTACGGGATCATCGACGAGGTCGTGGAGCGACAGGGCGACGTGGGCGAAGGCAACGGGCGCCCCGCCGCGGAAGACTAGGAAGCGTCGTGCTCACACGGAGCGGGGATCTGACCCGAAGATCGGTCCTGCGGGCCCGGTTTTCGCACCCATGGGCTGAGTTCGTCGAGCGGGAACACCCGAGGGGGAGAAACCAGAGCGAAGATGCCTAGCGACAAGCACCTGCGCTGCTCTTTCTGCGGAAAGTCCAAGGATGCGGTGAAGAAGTTCATCTCCGGTCCGAACGTCTACATCTGCAACGAGTGCATCGCGCTCTGCAACGAAATCCTCGCGGAGGAAGAGGAACGCGAGGCGGCGGGCCGGTTTACCGAGGTCCCGACACCTTCGGAGATCAAGGTTACTCTCGACGAGTACGTGATCGGCCAGGAGATGGCGAAGAAGACGCTTTCCGTCGCCGTGTACAACCACTACAAGCGGATCAACCACCGCAACATGGTGGACGATGTCGAGATCGAGAAGTCGAACATCATGCTTCTCGGACCGACAGGGGTCGGCAAGACGCTGCTCGCGCAGACGCTCGCACGCATCCTCCAGGTGCCGTTCACGATCGCCGACGCCACGACGCTCACCGAAGCGGGGTACGTGGGCGAAGATGTCGAGAACATACTGGTGCGCCTGCTCCAGGCCGGCGAGTACAACGTCGCCGAGTGCGAGCGCGGAATCGTCTACATCGACGAGATCGACAAGATCGCCCGGAAGGCCGACAACCCGTCGATCACGCGGGACGTGTCAGGCGAAGGTGTACAGCAAGCGCTGCTCAAGATCCTCGAGGGCACGGTCGCATCCGTACCCCCGCAGGGCGGCCGCAAGCACCCGCAGCAGGAGTACATCCAGATCGACACGAAGAACATCCTGTTTGTTTGCGGCGGGGCGTTCGACGGTCTGGAGGAGATCATCGAGGAGCGACAGGGCAAGCGACAGATCGGGTTCCAGGGCGACGAGGAGCGGCCCGTGGGGACGTCGGACGATGAGAACGTCCTCGCGTTCGTCGAACCGGAGGACATGCTGCGGTACGGGCTGATCCCCGAGCTGGTCGGACGGCTGCCGGTGCTCGTCTCGCTTCACGACCTGGACGAGGATGCTCTGGTCGAGATCCTGCAGCGCCCGAAGAACGCGTTGATCAAGCAGTACGCGAAGATGTTCGAGCTCGAGGGCGTGGGTCTGACGTTCGATCCGGAGGCGCTTCGTTCCGTGGCCCAAAAGACGATCGATCGAGGCACAGGAGCGCGGGGGCTCCGTGCGGTGCTCGAGATGATCATGCTCGACGTGATGTTCGACCTTCCGGGACGCATGGACATCCGTGAAGTCGTCGTCACGAAGGAGGCGGTGGAGGAGAACACTCAGCCCCTGCTGATCCTCGAGCCCGAAGCCGAGCGCAAAGAGGCGTAAGCGATCGTTTGCGCGTCGCGACGCTCGTCGCGACCCTGACTCATGCCTCCACACCAACCTGTCGGTTCGGCGGAGTTCATTGGAGCGATCGGCCGGCCCGGTCAGCCCCTCCCGGGGAGATTCCCGCAGATCGCGATCGCCGGACGTTCGAACGTCGGGAAATCCACCCTTCTCAATAAGCTCGTGGGGCGGAAGAGCCTGGCGCGCACGTCGAAGCGCCCGGGCCGCACCCAGGAGATCAACTTCTTCAAGATCGACGACCGCTTCCTTCTCGTCGATCTTCCCGGGTACGGATTCGCACAGGCCCCGAAGACGGTCCGGGAGCGCTGGGGACCGCTCATCGAATCCTACCTGTCGGGGACCAAAGAGCTTCTCGGAATCGTCCTCCTCGTCGATGCACGACACGGACTGACCCCGGACGACGAGCGCATGATCGACTATCTCGCCCGAACGGGGATCCCGACCCTGTTCGCGCTGACAAAGATCGACAAGCTCAATCGGAGCGGCCAGAGAAGGGCCGCGGAGAAGATCCGGGACGCCCTCGGGATCGATGACGACCAGATCCTGCCCACGAGCGCCCGGACCGGCGAAGGCGTCGGGTCGTTGTGGGAGAGCCTGCTGGAGCTGCTCGAGACCTCCTGACGCGAGGCGGCTGCCCCGGCCGCAAACGTCGCGCCTTTCCGAGATGCCGCGCGTCCCACATCCCGGCATGTTGTGTACATGGATCTTCGTACGAAGCTCGTCTTCGCCCTGGTGGGGGTCTCCCTCGGCTCGATGCTGGCGCTCGGTCTGTTCGGGTATCAGGAGGGGCGCGGCATGCTGCAGACCGCGTCTCTCGACAAGCTCGCAGCCGTGGCCGAAAGCCGTCGTCAGGATCTGCGCAACGTGATGCGCGGCTGGTCCGACCGCGTGAGCCTCATCGCGAGTCGCACTCAACTGCGGCTGAGCCTCGCGGAGTACAATCGGACCGGTCGCACCGCTGAGCGCGAGCGAATGAACCGGATCCTGGACGACGCGCGGGCGGCGGTGGCCTCCGTCGACTACCTGGCGGTCTTCGATACGAGCGGCCAACGGGTGGCCGTCAGCTGGGGCAACCCGTCCGAGCAGACTACGGACACCCCGGAGCTGTCCGAGCCGGATGTCGTCCTCGCGACGGGACGCTCGGAGCCGACGTACCTCGGGGTCGAAACCACCGGCGACGGTCGTCGCCAGGTGGAGTACCTCACGCCCCTGTCCGTGGAGCGCGAGCCAATCGGGTGGCTCCTCGTGCGCCTCGGCGCGGAAGCGCTGTTCGAGATCACGCAGGACTACACCGGACTTGGCGAGACCGGCGAGACCATGATCGTCCTGCGCGAGGCGGAGGGGCTCCGGGTGCTGCACCGGGTGCGTCACCCTGGCCTGGTGGGCGGCTCGTGGATCCCCGAACGCGGCGCCGCGCTCGACCCGGCCACGTTCGCGGCCGCGGGGATCGACACGGCGCTGGCCGAAGGGGTGACCGACTATCGCGGCGTCGACGTATGGGCGGCCACCCGCCACCTCGACGGTCCGGGTTGGGGGGTCGTGGTGAAAGCGGACGTCGAGGAGGAGAGGCAGCCGATCGTCGGGCTTCGCGATCGGACCGTGCGACTCGCGCTCTCCCTCGCCGCGTTCGCCATCCTCGGAGGCATCCTGCTCGGGCTCCACCTTTCCCGCCCGGTTCAGGAGCTCGCGGAGGTCGCGAACCGCATCCGCTCCGGGGAGACGAAGGCCCGCGCGGTCGTACGCGCCCAGGACGAAGTCGGCGTCCTGGCACGGACCTTCAACAGCATGGCCGACGCCCTTCTCGAGAGCGACGTGTCCCTTTCGGACCGGGACCTCAAGGGGGGAGTCGAGCGGCTACGTGAGCAGGTGGCCGCGGAGGGGCAACTCGAGGGGGAGCGACCGCAAGCCGACCGTGGCGACGGACATGGCTGACCTGCGCGGGCCGACGCCCGGCGTATCCGACCTCGGGCCTGGAGACCCCGGGTGGCGCTGACCTACCTGTATCTGTTCGCGGGGTTCGTCTATTTGCTCATGGGCGGGGACCTGCTCGTCCGGGGCGCCGTCGCCCTGTCGCGCCGCTGGAAGCTCTCGCCGATGGTCGTCGGCGTGACGGTCGTGGCGCTGGGGACGTCGGCTCCCGAGCTATTCGTCTCGGTGGAGGCCGCCCTGACGGGCCACCAGGGCATCG
>Ga0224508_10003471_pt1 | contig 13006 bp, 10 predicted proteins | sample SF_Jan12_sed_USG_4_FD_170157 | JGI IMG/M metagenome (GOLD analysis project Ga0224508, IMG submission 170157) | Sediment microbial communities from San Francisco Bay, California, United States - SF_Jan12_sed_USGS_21 | ecosystem: Environmental > Aquatic > Marine > Sediment | place: USA...
TTAAGTTTCCATAAATTTCAGAATTTTTTAGGTGTTATTATTGGACAAGCAATGGTTACGGATAAAAAACGGACGAAGTAAGGGGTGCAAGGATTGCACAAATCACAGATGTATTCCAAGTAGTTGTAATTGTGATTGTCATAAACAATAATTTTGAATCTGATAAATTTTGAAAATTTATCTTAAAATCACGCCTATATCCATCAAATTTGTATGTGTGGCATTAGTTACAATGTTGCCTTTTTGTTTTTGAAAGAACCGTCCCGAATCACTATTTCTAAGAAACTCTTTCATTACATCCAAATCTATCTTGATGTTTTCTGTAATAGCTCCTGCAAAATTAGAATTTCCATCAATTCCATCCGTACCGATTGACGCAATGACCATTTTTTTTAATTTTTGAGTATTTTTCAACATTCTCAAAACCAATTCCTGATTTCTTCCACCCATTCCATTTCCGAGGACTTTGACTGTTGTCTCTCCTCCAAAAATAATACAAGTTTTTTCATTCTCTGAAATTTTTTCAAGAATTTTTATTACTGCTTCTTTAATGTTTCCAAAAACCTGCATTATACAAACTGTATATCCTATTTTTTCAGCTGCTTCTTTCATAGCTTTCAAACAATCATTATTGTTTGCAATGACATAATTTTCAATTTTAGTTTTTTTGGGCATATCTGAACTTTTTTCAATGTTAGCTCTATCTTCTAAAAGTTTTAAAACTTCTGAGGGCATCTTCCATCTTATTTTGTATTTGTCTATGATTTCCAATGCATTAGCATATGTTGTGTTATCCATGTATGTTGTACCTGATGCAATAGATGAAAGATCATCTCCTTCAACGTCGGACATTACCAAACTTACTCCCTGGCATTTCATGTTTTCAACTAACTTTCCTCCCTTAATTTTTGACAAGTGTTTTCTGATGCAATTGAATTCTTGGATTGTAGCTCCTGATTTCAACAGTACATTTGTAACGTGAATTTTGTCCTCGAGAGTAATCTCATCTGGTAGTGCTAAAAGTGACGATCCACCCCCCGAAACTAGAAAAATTATCAACTCATCACTTCGTTTGTTTTGCACAAATTTCATGATCTCCTTTGCAGCCTTTACGCTAGTTTGATCTGGTTTTGGGTGCCTTGAATTGAAAATCTGGAATTTTTTCCCTTTGATTTTTGCTTTAGAGCCTTTGGGAATTACTATAATTCCACTTTTTATTGGAATTATTGCATTAAGCGCACGGGTCATGGAATCCCCTGCCTTTCCAAATGCAACTGAGTATATGCTAGAATACTTTTCAATATTGAATATTTTGTTGTTAATTTTGATTTCATTGGGTGTGACAAATCTTGGAATGATGTTTTCTGGATTTGCTGCTTGAAGGCCTGATTCTAAAATTTCTAAGCAATCTTTTTTCTTATCTGTAGTTGCCAACTCATCGAAATTTTTGATAATCATACTGCCCATCAATAATGTAAGATATAATAATAATCAATGATGCCTTTGATTTATGCAAACAGTACGCATTCCAAAAGTTATAAACTTTGGAGAAAATGCACTTGGTGAAACAGAGTATCCAAAAAATGCCCTAGTTGTCACAACCGTTCCGCCAGCACTATCTGACAAATGGTTAGCAAGAATGGGTATCCAGGATTACATGCTGTATGACCAAGTAAAACCTGAACCATCAATTGAAGATGTCAATACTGTAATTTCGCAATTCAAAGACAAAAATCCATCTGTTCTAATTGGACTGGGTGGTGGAAGTTCAATGGATGTAGTAAAATATGCTGCACCCGAATTGAAAAAAGAAAAAATCTTAATTCCTACAACCTTTGGAACTGGAGCTGAAATGACAACATATTGTGTTCTGAAATTTGATGGTAAAAAGAAATTGTTACGCGAAGATAGATTTTTAGCTGACATGGCTGTAGTTGATTCATATTTTATGGAAGGAACTCCAGACCAAGTCCTAAAAAGTTCTGTCTGTGATGCATGTGCTCAAGCTACTGAAGGCTATGATAGCAAACTCGGTAATGACTTGACTAGAACTCTATGCAAGCAAGCATTTGAAATTTTGTACGATGCAATTATGAATGACAAACCAGAAAACTATCCATATGGATCAATGTTGTCTGGCATGGGATTTGGTAATTGCTCTACAACACTTGGACATGCTTTGTCTTATGTATTCTCTAATGAGGGAATACCACATGGATATTCATTATCCTCTTGTACTACGGTTGCACACAAGCATAACAAGTCAATCTTCTATGATAGATTCAAAGAAGCTATGGAAAAACTTGGTTTTGATAAATTAGAACTCAAAGCTGATGTTTCAGAAGCTGCAGATACTGTAATGACTGATAAAGGACATTTGGATCCAAATCCGATTCCAATATCAAAAGATGATGTCGTAAAGTGTCTTGAAGATATTAAAGCAGGTAATTTGTAAAAAATTCAATATTTTTTACTTTTTTTTCTATTTTCTTGATAAACTGCGAAATTGGCAGTTTTGTTAAACCTTTTATTCTAATACTCTGAGGGAAATGTACTTGACAACAAATAAAATAAAATTTGGTATTCAAAACGGATTAAATGTTGCAAGAGCCGGTTACACTGAAGATCAAATTTTAACGGCTTGTATGCTTGCTGATAAGACTGGATATGATTCTATTTTCTATATGGACCACACCAATGTCCCACAATGGAAAAATGCCACAGTGTTGGATCCCTGGGTTATGTTATCTGCAATTGCTGCGGTGACAAATAATGTTGAATTGGGAACTTGTGTTACTGATGCAATCCGAAGACATCCTTCCAATATTGCGCTAGCTGCAATTACTCTTGACAGAGTTTCAAAAGGTAGGGCTATCCTTGGAATTGGTGCAGGTGAGGCCCAAAATCTAAAAGAATTTTGTATTCCTTTTGAAAAACCAGTTTCAAAATGGGCAGAACAAATTGAAACTATTCATAAATTATATCAATCAACTCCTGATAATACAGTAGATTATGCAGGAAAATATTACCAGCTTGAAGGTGCATGTTTACAAGCACCTCCAATTAGAAAACCACGTCCACCAACTTACATGGCATCTGGTGGTAAACGTACACTTGCATTAACTGGTAAGCTTGGCGATGGTTGGTTACCAATTGGATATACTCCAGAACTCTTTGAAGATCACGCTGCACAGATCAAAGTTTCAATGGATGAAAATAATAGAACTCAAGAAGAGAAAGATAATTTCCAATATGCTCTTGATATTGATGTGTACTTTTCTGAAGATGCAGAAGCATCCTGGGCTCGAATGAAAGAAGCAGTCAAAGTCAGTTTGTTCAAACCTGAAATTTTGAGAGTACATGGGTTAAAAGAAATTGAAGGATTTGATTTTGTCAAGTACTTTACAGAATATTCCATGTCTGATCAAAGTTGGATTGTAAAGATGAGAGAAGCTGCAACAAAAATACCTGATGCTGTAGCACGTTCATCAACTGCGGTTGGTACTCCTGAAGACATGATTCCAACATTTGAGAGATTCATGGATGCTGGTGTAAATCACTTTGTAATTAGGTTCTGGGGCAAGAATTACTTTGGTTCTATTGACAAATTTGCAAGCCATGTAATGCCTGCACTTCGAGAAAAAGCCAAACAATAGATTACTTCGCTCTCTTTCCAACAGAATATAGAAAATCATTTACTTTACTTGTTCATAGACTATGTGATGGATGAAGATCTTACTGAGGAAGTAAAAAAATGTCTTGATATTTTAGAAGAAAATATTGACATGTTAGCAAATCTTGAATTTGATTTGGAAGATGAAAAAGAAGATGAACTAACACCCAACATGGAACTCCACAATCTATATGATATGACTGAAGATGTTGCTGAATCTACAAAACTGAAACGCGCAGAATTAAATTTTACAAGACGTCAGTCCGAAGATTCTTTATGATTTATGTGGTCTTTTATTTTTTGTAAATGATTTGGCTCTACGTTTATTTTTTTGTTTTTCCAATCTTTTTCTGGTGCGTTCTGTTGCATTAGTTGAGCCTTGAATAATTTTTGTTTTACTTCCATCTTTTAGCATAATTTCTTTTCCTTTGAATCTAAATTCCACATCTCTACATTTTATGTAATATTTTTTGAGACAAAAAAATATTCTGTTGTTTGTACCGTGCATTTCTTTGACTTCTTTTGACTTTTTTAATTCATTGAGAATATTTCGAAGCATTCCCTTATCAATATCTGTAATCCTATGCAATTCTCTAAACCAAATGAACCGTGATTCTGAACCCCATTCTTCTAAAAGATCTAATGTTGTTTGTGTTGCCTCTTCTCTTTCCTTATCAATTTCAACCATTTGCATGTCTTGGATTTCTCCTAAATTTAGCAATTTACATTAATGAATAATATGGATGATAAAAGTCAAATTTTAGAATGTTCTTTCTTTTTGATAATTTTTGTAATATTCTTCTATGGGAACAGAATTCAAAACTGAATGCACGGAATTGGAATGCAAAATTTTAGAAATCAAAGCAATGATCCGAGAACTAGATGAAGACGATTAATAATGTCTCTTTGATTTTGCTTTTCTTTCTTTGATTCTAGATTTTGTTACTTTGACTGTTTGTTTTTGATTATTCTCCATCTTATTTGCTATTGAATCAATCTGTTTGATTATTTTTGCCTGTAATTCAGCAGAATTTGTCTTTAGTAATTTTGTTTTTAATTTTTTCAATTGATTAGAGTATATATCAAAATCATCTTTTAATTCATTAAGGTAAGGATCGTCCATGATCTTTTTTATCTACCTAATATTTTAGGGATTTCTATGATCTGGATTTATAATATTATTTTATTGAATTAACTTATGCAATTAACTGGAATTCTTCGGATTAGATCATATGAAAAAATAAAAGAATTTCTCAATGAAGAACATGTTGGACGTATATCTAGTATTGATGAAAATGGATTTCCTCAAATAATCCCTATGAACTTTGTATTTCTTAATGATGCCGTTTACATGCATTCTCATGTGAAAGGTGAGAAACTAGATAATATTTTTCGAAACAATAAAGTGGGTTTTGAAGCTGACAGGGAATTGGAATTTTTACCATCATATTTTGAAGATCCACACAATGCGGCTCTTGCTGATACATTGTACATCAGTGTTGTCATCAAAGGGATGGCATCTTTTGTATCTGATAGAGAAGAAAAAACACTTGCACTAAACGGATTGATGAAAAAATATCAGCCTGAAGGACAATATGATCCAATCAAATCTGATATGCGAGTTTTAGATGCCGTTAGTATTATTAAAATTACTTCTCAAACACTTCATGGAAAATACAAAATTGGACAACACATGAAACCTGAAAATAGGTTAGATTTGGCACAAAAAATTCTAAAGAAAAATTCTTCTTCTGCACTTAAAACTTTGAAAATTATGGGGTTTGATTTAACTGATGAAGGGCTAAAGATGATAGATGAGCCTGTATGGTAATTTTGGTTTGATGTTTCATTTTTTATTAAATTAAGATTACTTTTCAATTACCTGACTATTTGAACTGTGACCAGTTTCTTTTTCCGTTCAAACTTATAATTTTCTAAGGAATTCACCTGTTTTGAGTTTTAATTCAAATATGACTCCTTGTTTAGTGTCTTGAAGTTCTCTTTTGATCTTTGTTTGTTCGATCTATTGTCTATTTTTCTATATGATTTAATCTCTAGAAAATTTTCTAGTTTTGAAATTATCTTGGCTCCTAGTTTCTACCCTACAAACGTTAGCTATAAGTTCAGTTTTCAAGAATTATGTTTATTGGAACAAATATCTCAATTTGAATTGGCCTCTGATTATACTCCTACGGGTGATCAACCTCAAGCCATTGATGCTTTGGTTGATGGTGTAAAGAAAGGTACAGTACAAACATTACTTGGAGTAACTGGAAGTGGCAAGACATTCTCTGTAGCAAATGTTATTGCACGAACTGGTAAGAATACCCTTGTAATTTCACATAACAAAACTCTTGCAGCTCAGCTTTATTCAGAATTAAAACAATTCTTTCCAAAAAATAATGTGGGGTATTTTGTATCCTACTACGATTATTATCAACCTGAAAGTTATCTTCCTCAAACGGATACCTATATCGAAAAAGATACTCAAATTAATGAAAAAATTGAAAAATTAAGGTTGGAGGCAACTGCAATGCTGCTTTCTGGCGAGCCTACAATTATTGTATCTACAGTATCTTGTATCTACTCTCTTGGAAATCCTCAAGATTGGAAAGATTCCGCAATACCTGTAAGGGCTGGTGAAGAGATTAAACGAACTGAACTAATTAGAAAATTAATTGATGCAAGATATGAGCGAAATGATATTGACGTTGCACCTGGGAATTTCAGAGTAAAGGGGGATACAATTGATATCACTCCTGCATATTCTGAAGACATCGTTAGAATCTCTATGTTTGGAGATGAGATTGAAAAAATTACTCTGCTTGATCACGTATCATTAAAAGAAAAGAAAAGAATATCCCAAATGATAATTTTTCCTGCAAAGCATTATCTTATTGCAAAAGATGTTAGTAAAAAAGCTGTAAAATCAATCCGGGCTGAATTGAAAAATCATTTGCCAAAACTAAATGAACTTGAAAAACAACGACTAGAGATGAGGACAAAATATGATTTGGAAATGATTGAAGAACTGGGATATTGTTCTGGGATTGAAAATTATTCTAGGCATTTTGATGGCAGAAAGGCAGGAGATAAAGCATTTTGTTTAATGGATTTTTTTGGCAATGATTATCTTTTGGTGATTGATGAATCTCATGTTACCTTGCCTCAATTACATGGGATGTACAAAGGAGATTTTTCTAGAAAAGATAAACTTGTCACATATGGATTTAGACTGCCTAGCGCATATGATAATAGACCATTAAAATTTGAAGAATTTGAGGAGTATATTCAAAACACCGTCTTTGTTTCCGCAACCCCTTCTGAATATGAGAAAAAAACATCCTCAAAAATTGTTGAACAGCTAGTTAGGCCAACTGGGTTACTTGATCCTCAAATTGAGATTAGACCTACTAAAGACCAGATGGATGATCTGATTGATGAAATTCACAAAAGATCTGCTAATTCTGAGCGTGTTTTAATCACTACTTTGACTAAACGGATGGCTGAAGATTTGGCAGAATACCTTTCAAAAAAGCAAGTTAGGGTACGATACATGCATTCAGAAATTGAAGGATTGCAAAGAACTGAAATAATTAGGCAATTACGTCTTGGTGAATTTGATGTTTTAGTTGGCATTAACCTTCTCAGAGAAGGTCTGGATATACCTGAAGTTTCACTAGTTGCAATTTTGGATGCTGATAAGGAAGGATTTTTGAGAAATTTTACCAGCTTGATTCAAACATGTGGCCGTGCTGCAAGAAATGTAAATGGGACTGTAATTATGTATGCCGATAAAACTACTCAGTCGATGAAAAATACGATGAACGAAACTAAGCGACGTAGAGAAAAACAAATTCAATATAATAAAGAACATGGGATTACTCCTAGAACCATTGTTAAATTGGTTCCAGAACAAGAAACCGCTTTAGATGATTCAAAATTAAAATCAATACATGATCTCACAAATGATATAATTGATTTAGATGCACAGATGAAAAAATATTCTGAAGAATTAGACTTTGAGCACGCAATAGAATGTAGGGATAGAATAAAACGGATAGAAAAGGAGATTGAATTTAAAAATGGTGGAAAATAAATTAAAAATTCGTGGTGCGAGACACCACAATCTAAAGAATTTGGATGTAGATATTCCAAAAAATAAACTAGTTGTTATTAGTGGATTATCTGGATCTGGAAAATCTACATTGGCTTTTGACACAATCTATGCTGAAGGTCAGAGAAGGTATGTTGAATCTCTTTCATCGTATGCTCGTCAATTTTTAGAAATGATGGATAAACCTGATGTAGATTCCATCGAAGGCCTTTCACCTGCAATTTCTATTCAACAAAAAACTACCAGTAAAAATCCACGTTCCACTGTTGGAACTACCACGGAAATTTATGATTATATGAGATTATTATTTGCAAGAATTGGAATTTCTCACTGTACAAATTGTGGACGTAAAGTTTCAACCCAGTCTGTAGAGAGAATATGTGATTCTGCGCTCAAAGATTTCTCAGGAAAGAAAATTCTTGTTTTAGCTCCGATTATTCGGAGAAAAAAGGGCACATATGAAAAATTATTTGAACAAATCAAAAAGGATGGTTACTCTAGAATACGCCTAAATGGTGAAATTCTGAGCCTGGATGAAGAAATTCCTTCACTAGACAGGCAAAAATGGCATAATATTGAGATTGTAGTGGATAGAATTACATCTGAAAAATCAGAAAGATCTAGACTTTTTGAAGCCATTCAAACTGCAATTAAAGCATCAAAAGGCGATGTAATGATTACGACTGGTGATACAGAAAAAATTTTCTCACAAAACAATGCATGCCCTAATTGTGGATTAACCGTGGGTGAATTGGAACCGCGATCTTTTTCGTTTAACTCCCCATTTGGCATGTGTAAAACATGTAATGGTTTGGGTGTAAAAATGGAATTTGATGCTGATTTAGTAGTGCCAGATAAAACAAAATCAATTTTGGATGGGGCCATTGTTCCATGGAGTGGACGGTTTTCCGCATTTAGACGTCAAGCATTAAGAGCAGTTGGAAAAAAATTTGGTTTTGATTTAATGACGCCTTTTGATAAAATAAGTTCAAAACATCTTCAAATTATTTTACACGGAACCACTGATTTAATTGATTTTGAATATCGCTCAAAATCAGGGGATTCATCTTGGAAATCCACTAATGTGTTTGAAGGTGTCCTGGTAAACCTACAGCGAACCTTTATGGAAACTGATTCAGAATCAAAGCGAGATTGGTTAAAACAATTCATGAGAGACACTCCTTGTAATACATGTGATGGTAAAAAATTAAAACCCGAATCTCTAGCAGTAAAAATTAATGAAAAAGGAATAATGGATGTATGTAATTTATCTATTGATCATTGTTATGATTTTTTCTCCACTTTGGCATTAACTGAAAATGAACAATACATTGCAAGAGATGTTTTAAAAGAGATCAAAGAACGTCTTGAATTTTTAATGAATGTTGGACTAAATTATCTCACATTAAACCGATTAAGTTCTACATTGTCCGGTGGTGAATCACAAAGAATTCGATTGGCAACTCAAATTGGTTCCAATTTAACTGGTGTTTTGTATGTGCTTGATGAACCTACCATTGGGTTACATCAACGTGATAATACTAGACTCATTAAAACGCTAAATAAGCTACGAAATTTGGGAAATACGGTCATAGTTGTAGAGCATGACGAGGAAGTTATACGAAATTCGGACTGGGTGATAGACTTAGGTCCAGGTGCTGGAATACATGGTGGAAATGTAGTTTTTGAAGGCACTGTAAAGCAGATACTTAAGGATAACAAATCTGTTACTGGAAACTATCTAAAGGATCATTCTTTGATCACATTAAAAGATAAAATCCGTAATCGTTCTGGTTCATTAGTTATAACAAAAGCATCAGAAAATAACCTAAAAGATATAGATGTTGAAATTCCGTTAGGTCTTTTTGTATCCATAACTGGAGTTTCTGGTTCCGGAAAATCTACGCTGATTAATGATATTTTACTTCAAACCTTGGAAAATCATTTTTACAAATCAAATGTTAGACCTGGGAGTCACGAGGATGTTGTTGGTTTAGAAAATATTGATAAAGTTATCGCAATTGATCAATCGCCAATTGGTAGAACTCCCCGTTCAAATCCTGCAACTTACATTGGTGCCTTTACTTCTATTCGAGAACTATATGCTAACACTGCATTATCCAAAGAACGTGGATATGCTCCAGGACAATTTTCATTTAATGTAGCTGATGGCAGATGTTTTGCATGTGATGGCGACGGAGTTAAACAAATTGAAATGCAGTTTCTATCTGATGTTTATGTAAAATGTGATGAATGTAAAGGAAAGAGATACAACACTGAAACATTATCTGTACTATACAAGGGAAAAAATATTTCAGATGTTTTGGGTATGACTGTTTATGAGGCATTAAATTTCTTTGAAAATGTTCCTTCGATTAAACGAAAATTACAGACAGTTTATGATGTTGGATTGGGTTATATCAAATTGGGACAATCTTCTACTACGTTGTCTGGCGGTGAAGCTCAAAGGGTCAAACTTGCATCTGAACTATCCAAACGTGGTACAGGAAAGACTCTTTACATTTTAGATGAGCCTACAACGGGCTTGCATTTTGCAGATGTTCAAAAATTACTTGAAGTTCTTAATCGCTTAGTAAACTTGGGAAATACTGTAGTAGTCATTGAACATAACATGGATGTAATCAAAAATTCTGATTGGTTGATTGATCTTGGACCTGAAGGTGGTGATGAAGGTGGTCAGATTGTTGCTATTGGAACCCCTGCTGAGATTGCAAAAGCGCCTGGGAGTTATACTGGAAAGTATTTGAAAAAATTGTTAAAAAAATGACTTTTGATATTTCTGAAATTATCATTCCTACTGATCCTGGAATTTATTTGATGAAAGATCTTGATGGAAAAATTATCTATATTGGAAAAGCAAAGAATTTACAAAATCGTGTAAGATCATATTTCAACAAAAATCAGAATTACAAGACCCAAAAATTGGTAGAAAATATTTCAGATATTGAATTTGTTTTAACTGATAATGAAAGTGAAGCTTTTCTTTTAGAATCGAACATGATCAAAAAATATAGACCGCGGTTTAATATTGAATTAAAAGATCAACAAAGATACACATATCTTAGAATTTCTGATGAGAAATATCCCCGTCTTTTAGTTTCAAGAAGAACTCGGGATGGAAAATTTTTAGGAAAAGGAAAAATTTTTGGACCTTTTACCCAGGGAAGTTCAAAATTACTTACAATTGGTACATTAAGAAAAACATTTCAAATTCGAATCTGTAAAACTCTTCCAAAAAAAGTCTGTTTAGAATATCATTTGGGAAATTGTGAGGGGCCTTGTGAATTTAAAAATGCACAAGAGCAATACCCCAAACATGTTGCAGCATTACAAGATGTACTTAAAGGAAAAAATCAAACTAAAATTTTTACAAAAAAACTAGAGGATGAAATGCATCAAGCTGCAAAATTACAGCAATTTGAACGTGCAAAAGATATTCGTGACACCTTGGTCAGGCTTGGAAGTCTTAAGACTAAACAAAAAATGGAATATGTTGAAAATTCCGATGAGGAATATTTTGGTATAGGAATTCAAGAACATTCTGCAACAGTCATGAATTTTAGAATGATTAATGGGGTGATAAGAGATAGTGATAAATTCTTTTTTGATTTGGTGGGTGATAATTCATTTTCCAATTTTTTATATCAGTATTATTCCACGCATAAAATTCCCAAATTTATTTTGGTTAGCAAACTTCCTGAGAATAAAAAATTATTGGAATCTTTATTTTCAGAACAATCTGGATTTACAGTACAAATTTTGATACCTGACAAGGGAAAGAAAAAAGACATCATTAACCTAATTTTAAAAAATATCAAATTAATTCATTCAAAAGGTGGAGATCCTGGATTAGTTGAATTAAAAGATATTCTTCATCTTCCTGTTATTCCCAATATCATCGAATGCTTTGATATCTCCAATCATGGCGAAGATTTTGCTGTAGGATCTATGTCTAGATTTGTTGGAGGAATTCCAAACAAGTCGGGATATCGAAAATTCAAAATTAAAACAGTGTCTAGAAGAGATGATTTTGCAATGATTGGCGAAATAATTAAGAGGAGGTATTATCGACTATTAGAAGAACATTCTGAACTGCCTGATTTGATAGTAATTGATGGTGGTAAAGGTCAACTTAGTGCTGCCATGAAATCATTGGCATCACTTGGTTTAAAATTACCTTGCATTTCTTTAGCCAAAGAAAATGAAGAAGTATATGTTCCAAAAACTAAAAATCCTATTTTAATTCCAAAATACAAACCATCCCTCAAAATTTTACAACATGCAAGGGATGAAACTCATAGATTTGGTGTGGCATACAATAGAGCAATACGTAAAAATCAGATAAAATAAGAAAAAAGGAAAGTTTTGGTTAGTTCACTGAAACGCTGCCGACCATCCATGGATGAACCATACAGAAGTAATCATATTCTCCAGCATCTTCAAATGTAAATGCAAATGTTGCATCTGCCATTAGTAAGCTACTGTCAAATACGCCTGATGGACCTTCAGCTGGGCTTCCACTGGTTACAGTGTGTGCTGCTGTGTCTATGTTTGGCCATTCTACTGTATCACCAGCATTAATTGTGATGTTTGCTGGTAAGTAACATGCGTTAGAATCTTCACATCCTGGAACTGATGTTCCTACTGGAATATCAACAGTGTGTGTTGTTGGTCCTGTTGGTTCTTCCATCGTGACTTCTTCTTCAACTTCTACAGTTTCTTCCATCATCATGGTTTTCTCTTCATGAGTTTCTTCCATCGTAGATCCTTCAGTTACTAAAACACTGCCGACCATCCATGGATGAACCATACAGAAGTAATCATATTCTCCAGCATCTTCAAATGTAAATGCAAATGTTGCATCTGCCATTAGTAAGCTACTGTCAAATACGCCTGATGGACCTTCAGCTGGGCTTCCACTGGTTACAGTGTGTGCTGCTGTGTCTATGTTTGGCCATTCTACTGTATCACCAGCATTAATTGTGATGTTTGCTGGTAAGTAACATGCGTTAGAATCTTCACATCCTGGAACTGATGTTCCTACTGGAATATCAACAGTGTGTGTTGTTGGTCCTGCTTCTGCCATAGCTGCTTTTTCAGCTGCCATTGCTTCTGCTTCTGCCATAGCTGCTTTTTCAGCTGCCATTGCTTCTGCTTCTGCCATAGCTGCTTTTTCAGCTGCCATTGCTTCTGCT
>Ga0224508_10003472_pt1 | contig 13003 bp, 11 predicted proteins | sample SF_Jan12_sed_USG_4_FD_170157 | JGI IMG/M metagenome (GOLD analysis project Ga0224508, IMG submission 170157) | Sediment microbial communities from San Francisco Bay, California, United States - SF_Jan12_sed_USGS_21 | ecosystem: Environmental > Aquatic > Marine > Sediment | place: USA...
AACTGAGTGTTGGTTGTCACGCGGGCCTCGATCCCCGCCACGTTGGGGAGATCCCGGATGGCGGCGATGTCCGAATCCGTAAGGACGATCCCGTCGGGACTGAAACGCAAGTCCCACAACAGGTCGCTCTCGATGCGGTCGTGCATGGCACCGTCGAGGAGGGGCGGAACCGCAAACAGCCACAATCCGGTAACGGCCGCCGCGATCGTCGCAACGGTGAAGAACACCCGAGCCTTGCGGTGAGTCAGCTCTCTCCACGACCTGCGGGTGAGAGTTGTTGCCATGGCTCAGCCGGGGTCGACGACGCGGCCGTCGCGCACCGTGACAACCCGGTCGGCCTGCGCTGCGAGCTCGGGGTCGTGGCTCACGTAGAGGACAGTGGTGCCGTCTCGGTTGAGATCCTGGAGCAGCTCGAAAATGTGGCGAGCAGTGTCGGTGTCGAGGTTCCCGGTGGGCTCATCGGCGACCAGTATCACCGGATCGCGGGCCAGGGCCCGGGCGATCGCAACTCGCTGTTGCTCACCTCCGGACAGCTCCATGGGTAGGTGATCAGCCCTGTCGCGCAGACCTACGCGCTCGAGGTTGTGGGTGGCACGAGCAGTGCGAACAGCTAGAGACTGGTGGGGGCCGAATTCCAGCGGCAACACTACGTTCTCGAGAGCGGTCAAAGTTGGCAACAACTGGAAGAACTGGAACACGATTCCGACGTTCTCGCCTCGCCAGACAGCCAGCTCCTCCTCGCTCATCTCTTCTAGCCGCTCGCCGCCGACGGTCACCGTGCCCTTGGTGGGACGGTCGATTCCTGTGATCATATTGAGCACGGTGGACTTGCCGCTGCCCGATGGTCCAACGATGGCCGCCAGCTCGCCGCCACGGATCGTGAGATCGATACCCCGTAGCGCGGGATACTCGAGCCGTCCGCTGCGGTAGACCTTCTCGATGCCCGAAAGCTGGATAAGGGGCGCCGCTGTTTCGGTCTGGTCACGTGGATCGTCCAGGACCCGGGACGCTCGGTGCACCATCGCTCTCCTTGACTCAATCCATGAGAATCCGGCCACGCCACGTTCGGCTAGAGGCCAAAGGCCCCCGGCCGGGCATTCGTTTTCGAGCTCGTTGAGCAACGCCGCCTGGTGCAAGCACGAACCACATCATCGTGTGCCAGCGCGGCCACGGTTCTCCGGGGTCGCTTGTTCCGACTACGAATCCCATCCTGGGCTCGAAGCGGGCGCGGGACGAGGGCGACGAGGTCGGGACCGTTCAGAGATCAGCTCCGGAGGTCACGGGGGCGTGGCCTGACGATCATGGGTGGGGGCGCCTTGATGTGACGAGCTTCGGTTGGTCACACCGCCTGGGACGCGGCCTCGTTGATGGCCCACGCTGCCTTGATGAGCCCGATGTGGCTGAAGGCTTGGGGGTAGTTCCCGATGAGCTCCCCGGTTCCAGGCTCGACCTCTTCTGAGAGCAGCCCGAGGTCGTCTGCGTAGGCGGCGGTAAGGCCTCCTGGCGCCCGACCGGCGCTCGGTGAAGGTCGAACGCGGAGACGTTCGAAGCTCAGGGTCGTGAGCTAGGCCGCTCAACTCGCCTGGCCGCGAGCGATCGCAGCCCCGTCAGGCCCGTTGCGCGTCCGCATCGCGGTCGAGTGAAGGTCTCTACCGGTCCTGCGGAGACGGGTGGTTGGTGCGGCAATACACGATCGCATTGCCCTCTTTGCCCACCTCTTCGATGACGCCGGCACGGCGCAGGCAGTAGGCCATCTGCTGTGCAAGGCGCCGGTGCCGCTGAAGCGCGTCGGCGAGTTCGGCGGTGGTGAACTGCTGCGGCACCTCGCTCGGCAACAAGGAGGCCAAGGCCGCCGGTGAGTCGACGACCAGCCGATCAACGACTGCGAGCAGCCGGCGCTCCTCGACCACCCAGCCCTTGCGTCGCCATGCCTTGGTGCCGTCGAAGCGGCGCACTTCCTCCACGCGGATCAGGAGCAGCTCGAGGGTCAGGTCGGGATGAGAGACGAGTTCCGGGAAGCTCACCAGCTCGGCGAAGAGGTCGACGGGAGCGCCTCGCTTTGGAGACTTTCGGCGGGACGTCACCTGGCCGACTTCGTCGAGCTTCACGATCCACTTCTCCAATGCGATCGGGTGGACCACGCGTACGGCATGCCTCTCGAGCAGCTTGGTCAGCTTGCGTTTCATCGAAGAGAACCCGCGGGTTTGGATCTCGATGAGGACACCCTTGCGGACGATGTCGATCACGAACCCGTCGACGGGCTCTTCGATGCGGTCATCTTCTTCGGCATACCAGCGCTTGAGTGCCGCATGCAGCGGCTTCTCGCGCAGCGTTCCGACCTGCGGTCGAGCGGTCATCGGCTGCGATGGTATCAAGGCACCGCTTTCGGACCCCCTATTGGCACCGTTGTGGTGTTGCCAGGCCTTTTGGACCGCGTCAGCCCTGATTCTGCCGTTCCCAATGCAGCCATTCGAGACGAGATATCAGGTCCCCGTCCATCTCGACCTCGACCTCGCCTGCCCAGGTCGCTCCGTTGAACGCGAACTGGGCCGGAAAGACGAACGTTCCGTCTTCCGTGGCCACGAGATCACCCGTGCGCCGTCGGTTCGTGGTGTCCGGTCCACGGTCGGTCACTTCCTGTATGACGGCGTCCCGGCCGCTGCGCGTGCCGAGACCGGGATCGGCGATAACGGCATTCTCGGTGAACAGTGCGCCGACTGCTTCGGCGTCGTCGGCCTCCGAGGCGGCAACCCAGTCGTCCACGACCTCTGTCGCCACCTCGAGCTCGTCGGGCTGCGTCGCTGCGACGATCGCCCAGATTCCGATGGCAACTGCGGCGAGCGCCACTGTGACCACGACTATCGGCCATGTCCGACGGGTAAGGCTGCCTGGCCTTTGGCTGGGAGCCTTTTCGGTGAGTGTTTCCATTATTCCTCCTCTGCGGAGGGATCAGCCCCTCCGTGTCAAAAGCTGCGTTTGATCAGCCGCTCGTCCAAAGCCACAGGCTCTCCTCTTCCAGTGCGTCGCCGCGCACGAGCAGCTTGTTGTCGGATGCGGCCAGCAGGGCATCCATCCCAAACGAAGAAGGAGCGGGGCCAGCCAGATGCCACACCTCCCCATCGATGGACACCAGCACTCCACCCTCGATCGGCTCCGGCACGATGTCGCCAGACTCCTCGACCACGTAGCCGAGCGCCTCGGAGTAGGTCGACTTCGTCACGAAGCCCCGGTCAAAGACCAGGTTCCAGTCGATCGCATCGGCGGAGTGCCAGATCTCGTCTCCGCCCATGAAGCTTCTCGTCACGATCAAGCCCGATGGCCCAACAGTGAGCGGATGTCGTCGATGCGGCGCCACGCCGTCCAGAACGCGTCGGCTGTGGCCTCGACCGCATCCTCACGGTTCAGCCGGCGCAGGAAGTAGGCGAGCACATCGGGTTGATGCTGCCCGTAGAGCCGGCGGAACCGGCGCTCTCGCTCCATCACGGACCCCTAAGCAGCCGAACACCCCTACATGTCCGGCATCGGGCCAATGCTCTTCGGCAATCTTCCCACGACCCGGGCAAGCAGAGACAGAGGACAACGTCATTACGGTCACGAATACCGATCGAGCCAAGTCCGGGCCTCCGACCGGCCCGAAGGCGCGAGACTCAACCTGCCCAGCGTGAGCCGCCCCCAAGGCATCGTTTACCCAGGCGTCTGTGCCCAGGGTCAGCCGACGCGATCGGCCACCGATGTCTCGACCACTCCGGTGGCCCTCTCGACAGACTTCACGTGGGCGACGTCGCCTTCGAACGTGAACTCGAGGGTCCCTCGCTCCACTTGGCCGATGACCTGGTATTCGATGACGAACGTATCAACACCTCGCCAGGTCCCGCGCGCGGTGACCGGGACGGCCTCGTCGGTCACGAAGCGGCCGGCAAGACCGACCTCGAGTTCGGTTGGGCCGTCGACGTCTTCGGTCATGAGGACCGCCGAATCGCCGCCGAATCGGATCATGAACCAGCCGGCTCCGAGTTCGTTGGTGCGGAATTCGTAGCGGATTCCGTCGACAGCGGCGGCCATCTCAGGCATCTCAATGTTGGCAGGCTCGGGCCCAGTGCGGGCCGCGGCCACCGCCGCGGCAAGGCGCGCCTGAGCATCAGAGTTCGGCGGGAGCGGGGCATTCGAGGACACGGCCGAGAGCACGTACTCGGTTGTGAACTGCTCGGGCTGGCCCTGTCTCTCACCGAACAGGCCGGAGGTGAACACTACGACTAGGTCCTGGTCGGGGACCACGATGATGTACTGGCCCCCGAAACCTTGGGCCATGGCGTAGCCGGCGTCATCGATCCACCACTGGTATCCATAACCGTCCGACAGCGTCTCCGCTGCGATGTGGGCGCTGGTGGCGGCCTCGATCCATTGTTGCGGCACGAGCTGGGCTCCGTCCCATTCCCCGTTCCGCAGGTAGAGGTAACCGATCTTCGCCATGTCAGGCGGTCGGAGCACCAGCTCACCCCAGCCGATTGTGATCCCGTCGGGCGTCGCCGGCCACCAGACGTCGCTGATGCCAAGCGGCTCGAATAGGACCTCGGTGGCGTACTCGGCCGCCGGCTTCCCGGTCACCTCAGAAAGGATCGCCGACAACAGCAACGACGACCCGTTGCAGTACTCGAATCGCGTGCCCGGCTCCTCCGACATCGGTAGAGCAAGGACATGCGCCGCCCACTCGTCACTTGCCTGCATCTCCACCATGCCCTGCCAGTCGTACAGGTAGGAGTCGCGGCATTCCAGCCCGGTGGACATTGTCAGCAGATCCTCGACCGTCATTGACGCCTTCAAGTCGTCGACCGTCACCGGAGCGGCATCTGCCAGGAGTTCTACCACTGGCACGTCGACCCCATCCAGCAATCCCTGGGCGATCGCGATCCCGATCAATGTCGCGGTGATGCTCTTCGTGCAGGAGTGGATGATGTGGCCCGTGTCGGCGGGGAACGGGTAGACAACGGTGTCCAACACCAGATACCCGTTGCGGATCACCGTGAGGCTGTCGATCCCGTGCACGGCGACGACGCGATCGACGAGATCGACGAGGACACCGGAATCAATGCCCTGCTCCTCCGGGGTCGACACCGGCCACCCCTCGGTCGGCCAGCCAGCGGACTCGGCCACTTCGGGCGACTGCGAAGTCGGCATCGTCGTCGACGTCGGAGCTGGCGTGGGCGCCGAGGAAGTGGGAACGGAGACAATGATCGCCGGAGTCGCCGACGTGGGTGACTCGGCGTCGCTACAGGCACCAGCCAACAGCACAACGCAGGCGATCGCAACCAGCCACTTCCATCTCGCCAGCCGACCGCGTCCGACCATGACACTCCCTCCTACCGCTACAGGATTCCACCGCTTGGGCCTCTGTAGTAGAGGCATTCGGCGGGACTGGCAGGGGTTGTCGCTTTTCGAGCTGGGAGTCGGCCCTCGGCGCCCGTTTGGCCGTGTTGAGATCGAACCGCGTACGCGTAGCGAACCATGAGCTTGCTGGGCGCCGGAGTCGTGCTCCTAGGGTTCAGCCCATGACAGCTATGGAAGCGGAGCGGATGGCGCAGTTGCTCGGCGGTCCTCACCAGGCGGTGCTGTCGGTGAGCCGCCGCGACCGGGGTCCCGTGGCAGTCCCGATGAGTTACCACTTCACGGACGGCGCGTTCTACCTGGTCACGTCTCCCGACTCGGTGCACGGCGGCCTGATGTCTCGAACGGGCCGGGCAACGATGACCGTTCAGTTCGAGGCCTGCGAGGGACGCACTGTCGACCAGTGGTACGTGATGGGTGAAGGCCCGATCGGATTCACCAACCTCGACCCACGACCGCACATCAGGACGATCCTGGCCAAAGATCGTGGCGCCGACAACGTCGATGAGTGGACAGCCGCCCAGCCGGCCCCAGGTGTGAAAGTCGCAGTACTCCAACCGGAGCGGATATCCGGCTACGAGTTCCATGAGTCGCTCGACAGGTAGCGGCCGATCGTTACACGCAGCGGCTCATCTGGGGCGGTGTCAGACCGCGGGTTCTGTGGGCTCTTGGTGAGGCACGTCTCCCTGCTGCGGACAATGGCCGGCCGCCCCTGGCGGTGTTTGGGGTAGGTTTGCCAACAGGAGGGTTCGTCGTGGAGGCACAGATCTGCCCGCAGTGCGGCCACCACAATGAGGACGGGGCCCACTTCTGTTCGCACTGCGGCCATCGCTTCGAGACGCGAGCGGGTGCGGCGCGCAAGGTCGTGACGGTCTTGTTCGCCGACCTCGAGGGCTCCACTCGGCTGGGCGAACGGCTCGACCCCGAGGTGCTGGGAGCCGTGCTGGCAGAGTTCTTCGCCGCGATGGCGGACACTCTGACCAAGTGGGGCGGGACGGTTAGCAAGTACATCGGTGATGCGGTCGTCGCTGTGTTCGGCATTCCGGCGTCCCACGAGGACGACGCTGCCCGAGCGATCCGCGCCGGGCTGGCTATGCAGGAACGTCTCGATGGCCTGAACCCCTCGCTGGATGAACGTTTCGGCGTGCAGTTGGCAATGCGGGTTGGGGCGAACACCGGCGAGGTGCTCGCCTCTGACGATGCCGACGCTCTGATGGTCGGGGACGTGTTCAACACCGCTTCGCGACTGCAGGGGGCAGCCGAACCCGGCACGGTGGTCGTGAGCGATCGCACTCGCCTTGCCGCCGGTCACGACCTCGAGTTTGTCGATCTGGGCACTCGCCGGGTCGCTGGCAAGGCCGAGGCACAGCAGCTGTGGCAGGCCCTTCAACCAGGCTGGACGCCGGGCCCCGCCAGCGCCCACGAGATCCCGATGGTGGGGCGTGACGCAGAGTTGGCCATGCTCGAGACGGTCATGACCCAAGTCACCGAAGACGATCGCCCGCGACTGGTGCTCGTTGTGGGCGAGGCCGGCATCGGCAAGAGCCGGCTGGTGGCGGAGTTCGTCGGCACTTTGCGCAACGAGATCACGAGGACGCTGTTCGGTCGATGCCTCCCGTACGGGGAGGGCATTACCTTCTGGCCCTTTCGTGAGCTGCTGTGGCAGGAGGCCGGTATTTCCATGAACGACAGCTCTGCGGAGGCCGCAACCAAGCTGGCCGAGCTGACGAGCTCCCTACCCCATGGCGCAGTCAGCGACGCGTCCTGGCTGACATTTGCGCTGGCGACCACCGCCGGTCTTGCCATGCCCGACAATCCGTTCGAGAAGCTGTCGCCGGAGTCGGCAGGGGAGGAGCTCCAGATCGCTTGGCCGGCGTTCGCCAGCGGGCTGGCGGCGCAACGGCCCACAGTGCTGGTGATAGAAGACCTGCATTGGGCGGACCGCCCTCTTGTGGACATGGTGGAGCAGTTGGTTCTGCGGTCGATCGGACCGCTGATGGTGGTCGGCACGGCCCGGCCGGACTTCATCGAGCAGGTGCCCGGTTGGGGGGCGAGGGCGGTGCCTTCCCAGATCAGCCTTGGCCCGTTGTCGGAATCGCGCTTTGCGGACCTGGTGGAGGAGTTGTTGCCCGATGTCGACTCGGAGCGAAGGGGAGAACTGGCCGTGGCCGCGCACGGCAACCCGTTCTTCGCCGAAGAGATGTCTCGCCATGTTCGCGAGGGAGGCCCGGACGACACTGAGCGTGCGGGCGGCCTCGACTTGCCGGACACGGTGCGCTCGATGCTGGCAGCTCGCATCGACCAGCTCCCTGAGTTGGAACGTGAAGTGCTGCAGGACGCTGCGGTGGTGGGTGAGGTGTTCTGGCCGGCAACGTTGGAAGCGATCCGCGGAGCCCCTGTGGCTGAGGCCTTGCGCAGCCTGGAGTTGCACGGGTTTGTCAGGATGCGCCCATCGACTTCGCTTGCCGGGAAACGGGAGATGGCTTTTCACCATGGCCTCATGCGCGAGGTCGCGTACCAGTCGATCTCCCGGCACCGCCGACCCCTGATCCATGCCGCCGTGGCCGAGTGGACCGAGACTCTGGCGGCTGATCGGCATGATGAGTTCATCGAGATCCTCGCATATCACTACGAGGCAGCCTCCCGTCCCGAGGATGCCCCTCTCGCGTGGGCGTCGGAGCCTGCGAAGCTGGACGCGCTGCGCTCCAAGGCGGTGGCAACAGCCCTGGAGGCCGGTCGGGCCGCTCGATCCCGGTTCTCGATCGACCAGGCGGCTGCCTTCGCCAGGCGGGCAGGAAAGCTGGCAACAAACGACACCGAGAGGCTCGCTGCGCTCGAGTTGGAGGCGTCCGCCCTTCACGGCGCCGCTCGCGTCGAGGAGGCCTGGCCGTTGTACCTCGAGGGCATCGAACTAGCCCGGTCGATGGGCGGCGACGAGCCCATCTCGAGGGTCATAACGGACTCGACGCTCATGTGGGCTCGCTATGCCGGGGCCTTCAGCCACGAGGACTGGAAGCCTGAGGCATCGAGTCAACTCTCACGCCGGCTGCAGGAGATCGGGGAGGACGGTGACACATTCGAACACGCCGCGCTCCTCGTCGGCCGGGCGGTCCTGGCCCGTCGCGGGGGAATCCACCGCTCGCTCGCCGACTCGCGAGCCGACGTCGAGCGGTCGCTTGCCATCGCCGACGCTCTGGGCTCGATGCGACTCGTCTCCTATGCCTTGGACACGATGGAGATGCTCGTGCGCGAGTACGGCCTGTGCGAGATCCTCGACGTTGCCAACCGGATGGCGGCTGTGGGCAACGCAATAGTGGATCGGCGAGAGGCGCACGAGATGCTCGTCACCGCTGCGATCAGCTACGGGGAGATAGGGCACTTCGACCAGTCCGAGGAGGTGGCTCGGCTCGCTGCTGACGAGGCACGGCGCATGGGTATCCACCAGCGCATCCATGCTGCGCGGGCGTTGTCCGCCCATCTGTTGCCGCGCGGTGACCTGGCACGATTGCACGCGGTCACCCGGGACGTGCCAGACCTTGTGCGCAAGGACGGCGGCAAGACGTGCGAGTTCGGCGCCGGCGCGGTCGCCGCGTGGTGCCTGGCCGCTTTCGAGATCGACGGCATAGAGGCAGGTCGTGAAGCGCTCGCATTCTTTGATTCCACGCTGCCGGGGACCCGTCCACTTTTCCGACCGGAACAAGCGGCGGTCGAGTGGCTGCGACCGTTCATCGGTCCCGAGGAGGCGAGGGCTCGTCAGGACCGCCTGCAGCATTCGCGGCCTGCTCACGAGATCTATCGCCTCCGCGCAGAGATCCCCCTCGTGGTCGCGGAGCGCCAGTGGGACGAGGCGTCGGGCTTGGCTGCACAAGCCCGCGAGCTCGCCGAGCCGTTGTGTGCTCCAGTCCTGGCCGGCCTCGCGGCATGGGTCGATGCGGCAGTCTCGACAGCTCGCGGCGAGGTCGACGTTGGCCTGACACTGGGCTCAGAGTCTCTTGATGCGATGCCGGAGCCCTACTTGGCAGCACGGCTGGCCGTAGACCTGGCCGGCCTCATGCCAGGGTCTGCAGGACGGGAGTTTCGAACCGATATGGCGGCCAAGCTCGCATCCATGGGCGCCGCAAGCAGCCTGGCTCAGCTCACTCGAAGGTGATCGTTACACGTCGCGAGCTCCAACCTCGAGCTTCGGCGTGACCCATCGGTCCCAACCTCGGTGCAACGTCCGCGGAGGCTGCACTCGAGCCGATCGGGCGACGGATGTCACAAGCCAACTTGCGGATGGCGTCGCCTCTGGACAAAACGGTCGAACGTCGCGCAAGCCTGGCGCCAGACCCCAGAGCGGTGCCGCGATGTCGCTAGGTGGCGGGGGCGAGCCAGCGGATGACGTGGTCGATCACCGCTCGGTTCTTGAGAAGCTCGAAATGGTGGACCCCGCCCAACACGACCGTATTGGTCGGGCGGAGATGTCGGCGGCCCGTGCTGCTCTGTGTTCGCACCACGAGGTCGCCGATCAATGCGCCCACCGGATGGCTCGGGTCTTCCGTCACTACGGCCGCGACGAAATGGTGATCGATGTCCGGAGGCAGGGGATGGTCGCCAACGGTGTTGGGGAGTAGCGCGCTTGGATCGACATCCAGCCAATCCTCGTCGACGATGGCACCGAACCCGAGATCCTTGATTCCGACGCTGCGGCCGTCGAGGAATGCGGCTAGCGGCCGCGTCTGAGGGGCGATGCGCAGACCCCAAGCGACGACATTCACGAACTTCTCGAGCGGCGTTCCCCTGTGCGGTGACCCGATCGCCACGACGTTCGTCACATCATCGATCCAGCATTGGTCGGAGGATCGTGCGCTTTCGCACGCGCTCCGAATGACGAGGCCACCCATCGAACTTCCGACGAGCGAGATCGACTCCACCGGCACCGGCCAGCCGGCGCGGACCCGCTCGATGAGGGATGCGAGCTTGGCACCGTTTTGCGAGACCCGGAGCCCGGTGTTGTACCGGAGAGCGAGCGGAGTCAACGCGGGTTCGTGGCAGAGCTCTTCGATCAGGCCGGTTGCGCCCTCGGTCCCTTGCCAGCAGCGTTCCGTTTCGACGAGCCCGTGCACCAAGACGACGATGTGGCCGGTCGCCTCAGGGACTGCGGGGCTCCGTCCGCCGACGTCCGCCCCAGCGTGGTCGCGCAGACTCATCGATGTCCCCAGCCGATCCTCGTACCGTCCAAGCGCATCACCCCATACGCCGTTGACGACCGCCTCCGCTCTGTCGGCCATCGACGGCGGGATGGTCACCGTGTCGTCCACGGCCACACCGGCAAAGGCGGCCGTCACGCGGATCGACTCGTAGACACCTTTCAGTGCTGCGTCGTAGACGGTGCCGAGAGGTCGCCCGACGCGTCCCATTGCAGCGAATCCCCGCGCAGCAATCGCACGGTGCATGCCCTCGATGGGCGCCAAGACGCGCTCTGTCGCTAGGGCGACGCTGCTGCCGATGCTCATCTGCTCTGGCCCCTTTCGTAGCAGTCACCGTAGCGCCGTTGCCCGACGACCGTTCATGTCGGCGAGACGGAGGAACACGCGGAGTGAGAGGAGGGCCGGCGATCCAACTCACATGGGGCTGTGTCCCGAGATGCGCCAAAGGGACCACAAAAGGCACTCCGACTCTGGCATGCTGAACGTCTCCTTCTAGGACAACGCTGTGCCGTTCGGCGAGGGTGAGTGCATGATGCACCGGCAAGCGTCGTTCTTTGCGGCGGCGCTGTCGACGTTTGGGCGCGACCTCGACGACTACGCCACGTTCCGGTTCCCTTCCGTCGATGGTGCGTTCGACGACGCGATGGTCGGCGGAGGCACCTACGTGGCCGCGCTCAACGATCGCAAGGTCGTCGCGGACGCCATCAAACTCATGTTGAGCCCGAAGTGGGGCCGGGTCGAACTGGCGACCAACAGCGGGCTGAACGGGTGGCTCGTGCCGAACTTGCGATTCAAGGAAGCCCGTCACACCGATGACCTCGTCCGCTCGTGGCTCGTTGCCGGGCATCAGGCGCTGGCATCCGGCCAGTTCCGGTTCGACGCGTCGGACACAATGCCAACACAGGTCGGCGCGGGTACCTTCTGGTCGGCCATTGTCGATCTCGTTGCTGGGCTCAAGACCATTCCGCAAGTGCTTGCCGAGATCGATGCATCCTGGCCCATGGGTCCATAGCCGCGGCTCGATGCTTCGGCGGGACGGCCCGCACCCTGACCCGTCAGTGAACGATGTCGTCGGCCGGGTCGTGGGGAGCGCCGCTGGCGATCTCCTCCTCGCGTTGCTGTAAACGGTCGGCGGGTTCGAGCCCGACGTCGGCGAGGATGTCCCGCAGGCGAGCGCAAGCCCGCAGGGCGTCGACACGACGGTCCGCTTCGGCGAGCGCGTGGATGAGCAAATACCAGAGCCGCTCGCGGTATGGGTGTTCGACCACGGCGGCCTCGAGAGTGCCGATCAGCAGCTCGGAGTGCCCGAGGGCCAGTTCGGTTTCGAGCTTGAGTTCCATCGCGGTGAGCCGCAGTTCGTCTAGGCGGAGCGCCTCGAGCCGGAACGGGTCGACATCTGCGAGCTCACCAAAGGGGATCCCTCGCCACAGGCTCAACGCCTCACGGCACAGCGACTTGCGGCCCGTGAGGTCGTGCGTCTCATCGATTGCTGCAACCACCAACGTCTCGAACTGGAGGGCATCGATCTCGTGTCCGGCGACGAGCTCGTACGAATGCTCGGCGTGTGCGATCGAGTCCGGGCCGAGAAGACTCCGCAGCCGGGAGATGTACGACTGGAGCGTGATCGTCGCAGTGGGTGGGGGACTGTCGCCCCAAACGATGTCGATGAGCCGGTCGCTCGGAACGGCGTGGGCCACGCTGATGACGAGGGCACCCAGCACAGCCCGCATGCGAAGGCCGCCGACGGATCGCTCGCCATACGGCGTGAGTAGATCAATCGGACCCAAGACCCGGATCACGTAATCGCGATGCACCGAGCTCTCCCGAGTGATATATCCATCATCGATGCAGGTCCGCGGCACCACAAGGGCACCTTGTCCCTTTGCGGCGCCAAGCCGTCATCGTTCCACCGCGTGGATGCAAGGGCGATGCATGACAGCTTCTGATCACGCACATGGGGATGGGTCCACGATGCACGGAAGAGCGAGAGGAGAGATGATGCCCAAGACGCTCGAACGTCCCGCGGTCCACGATGCACCTGTCCTGCCACCCGAGGTCGATTTCCGTCCGCCGGTACGCGACGTCCCGCCGCGCGAGATCGAGCCGCCGCCGCGGGCGACCCGCTTCGTTCGGTGGATGGGCTGGATGCTCGTGTTCGCGGTCATCGTTGTCGCTGCCGGTGTTGTCGGAGCGCTGGTCATGTCGGACGACGCCGTCGTCGATACAGATGGTTCGTTCGCCGCCAACGAGGTGGCGCGTTTGGGGGCGTTGGCTCCCGCCGTGGTCGTGGATGTGGATGGTTCGTTCACTGCCAATGAGTCGGCGCGTTTCGAGGCGCTGACGGTGGTGGATGCGTCGTTCGCTGATGCGGAGATGGTGCGCTTCATGGCGTTGGCTCCGGTGGTGGATGCGTCGTTCGCTGATGCGGAGAT
>Ga0224508_10003473_pt1 | contig 13002 bp, 13 predicted proteins | sample SF_Jan12_sed_USG_4_FD_170157 | JGI IMG/M metagenome (GOLD analysis project Ga0224508, IMG submission 170157) | Sediment microbial communities from San Francisco Bay, California, United States - SF_Jan12_sed_USGS_21 | ecosystem: Environmental > Aquatic > Marine > Sediment | place: USA...
TGAGATCGTACTCGGCCAGCGCGCCGCCGCTAGAGAGGTTTATCGCATGGTCGAAGTGGAGCGTATATGGCTCGGTGACTCCAACTGAATCAGCAGGTATGGATCGGCTCATTCTGTAGCTCAATTGTCATCTCGGGCCGATATCCCTTCTTCCATGCAGTCCTGCTGGAGAAAAACGTGTCGCCACTCCTCAAACGTACCAAGTGTATTAATGTCCCGACTGTGCTGTAGACAGCACGTGTGTTTCGTCTTCCATGAGGTGAAAGCCCATAGAATTGGCCGTTCAGCTTTGTTAATAATGGGTTTGCTGGAGCAGAGTCTAACCAACTGCGAGAGTCTGCCGCAATCGCGATACGCCAGCTGAGCTGGGTGTGGACGGCTTACAGGGTACGATCTACAGCAGGTCGCCAGAGACGAAAGTCAGACCAACAGGCCGTGGCGTGATCTTAGTTTTGTGAGTTTGGTGGCGGGTGTTGCAGTTGTTTCAGTATTCCGTCTATCAAGTCCGCATTGGCCTGCAATTCCTTAAGTTTCTCCTCTAAGTCAGCCATCCGTTGATTCAGGGTGGAGTGGTCGCCCAGCAGCTGCTCGAGGTTAGTGATGCGTCGATCAATCATTGCTTTATGGTCTTGAATTTGGGTATAGATAGGAGAGAGCACAGACTTTGCCCAGTTCCGCGCTGAGGTGTCACCATTGCTGAAAATATCCCGAGCACTGTGCACCATAGTGATAAAGAATTTGCGGGTGACAAAGTGCTGCTCGGTAACCACCACCGCTGCGCTGGTACGAAACGCCTCGGCCTCGGCTTCCAGCTTAGTAAATTGATTTACAAACGAGGTCGTTGAGAACTGAGCTGGCTTTATTTTCACGAGACCGTGTTTCTTGTGAAAGTGTTCATATACAGTGCTGACTAAGCTGCGTATTTCCTCGCTTTCCTCCTTTACCTTCTCCATCGTGTCGGAGGCAATATCGAACACATTCCCCATTTTCTTACGCAGGCCTGCCGTCGTCCAAGTGTGATTCATGGACTCTTGCGCGTTTTGCATGACATTGTCAAAACGCTTCACATTGAGTAGCGACAGCAACTGCATCACACGGTTCTGTAACAACTGGCGGGTTACGTTAAAACTCTCCATTTCCTTTGCGTAAAGTTCCTTTTGCTTGAGCAGATGCTTGTTGATGTCACGGATGACATCACGGCTCTTGCCGCGCAGGCCCCCTATCTCCTGAAGTTCCTGAGTAGTGTTGTCAAGCTGAGATTTGACAATAGTGCTCGATGCTTCAATCATTCCTCCAAGTTCATGCGAGATCTTTTCGCGCAGCATTTGTTGTTTTTCCTCAACAATGTCGCCCGACAGTTTGTCCTCCAAACGAGGGAGGCCACTTCGCTCTACCAATGCCGGGTCATGACGCACTTTGCCGACCAGGCCCTTCTGAGCCGAAACCGGAAAAACATCTTCCAAGGGGATGTCTAGCAGCTGGGCGGATTCAGTCACCTGCTTGCCGATATCTCGCTCAATCTCGGACTCTTCCAAGAGCTCGTCCCAGAGCGTGTCGATCTTGTTCAACGCCGCGATACGGGATTTGTTGGCGCGGTGGAGCTTGGAGCACACATGGTTTTTCCAGACGTCAAGATCTGACTTGGTAACACCGGTGTCGGCACCCAAGACCAACAATACCGCGTGAGCCTTGGGTATCATGTTGAGTGTCAATTCGGGTTCGGATCCCAGCGCGTTCAGTCCTGGCGTATCGAGGATGACCAGACCGCGTTTCAGCAGCGGATGCGGATAGTTGATAATGGCGTGTCTCCACACCGGAACATCTACTGTGTCTGTAGGTATGTTGTCGTTGCCTGTCAGTTCTGGGGGAGGTTCGAACCCAAGACTCCTAGCCTCTTTTTCCGAGACCGATTTGGTGAGGATGATTTCTTGCATCGCATCGGCCATTTCCTCGGCGGAGTCAGTGTTAAGTGGAACCGTTGACCATTGGATCGGTGATCTTTTGTATTCCGCGATGGTCATCGAAGATTTCCGGGTCTCAATGGGCAGCAGACGGATGCAGGGATCCATGCGGCTATCCCATAGTATCTCGGCGGGACACATCGTCGTCCGCCCCGGGGTCGACGGAAGTAGGCGTCTGTTGTAGTCAGCAAAGAATATTGCATTAATCAATTCTGTCTTGCCGCGAGAGAACTCACCGACGAGCGCGATGGTAAGCTTTCCTTCTCGAAGTTCCCCCAGCAGCTCGTACACTCTGAGCTCATTTTCGGAGTCGACAGATTCCTGCAGGCCGAGCCACTGCACATAGCTCTCAATGGCGACAACAAGGTTGTCGCGCCAGTCACTGAAGTCTCCGAGTCTGCGGCTGAACCGATCGACAACGGGCGCTAGTTTCTGCTTCCTGTCTAGCTCGAGAATATCTGCTGCTCTTTTTGCCACGGATATATTTTTCCAGGACCTCTAGGTGGAGCGCCTGATGCCTTACCTGAGATCACACTAGAAAGTTGCTATCAATAACCCCCCGCCATGCCTAGTCACGGGGCGTTAAGCCTAAGTGTAGACGATTCGTCGAGACTTGTAGGGCGACCGGCAATTATCTGGAAGATTTCACCCGGAGACCCTTAGGCTTGGCGCGCGTGCGCCCCGAGAGCCGCAGCGATTAACCCGGTAACTCGCTGATTTGCGCTGTCGCGGATGAGGCGGGGGTGGAGTCTCGCATTAAGGCACTCGCGCTAGATGCCACAGAACTCGTCCTTGCCGTTGGTCTGCACTTTGATGCGTCCGATCTCCAGTGCAACGCAATCTCCTATCCTTTGGAGTCAACTTGCGGCGAGCGCGTTGCCGATATCGATCATCGGGACGACAAGCAATAGTCGTACCAGCCCCAACGCTAGGAATACCACGATAGGTGAGAGATCCAAACCGCCGATGGCTGGAATGATGCGTCTCGCCGGGGCCATAACTGGTTCAGTCAGGCTGGTGAGCAATCCGGCAATGGGATTGGCTCTGTAGGGGCTCACCCAGCTTAAGATGATTCGTATGATTATCGCCACCATCACCACATTCACGGTGAGCTCCAGTAATTGTGCCACCCCCAAAGTGAGCGCACCCGCGAAACTGGGCAGGCGCCCATGCACAATGCCCAATAAGTAAAGCTTAGCTACGCTCAGGATTAATAACAGCGCTATCGAGGCCAGATCGATACCCCACATGCCAGGAATGACACGACGTAACGCCAGTAGGGGTGGGTTGGTGACTTTGACTAAGAACTGTGAGATGGGGTTATAGAAGTCCGCCCGAGTGAGCTGAAACAGAAAGCGTAGCAACACGCACAGTATGTATAACCCTAAGACGAAGTCGATTACAAAACTTCCCGCGTCCCCAACGTATCCTCCCCGCATCAGTCGTCTCCTAACATATCTGCAAGTTCTGCGGCGCGCTCGGTGGCGGCAACAAGTGCGGCGGCCAAGGTGTCACTGACATTGGCGTTGGTCATCACAGCAAGTGCTCGTTCTGTTGTGCCTCCCGGCGAAGTCACCCGACGGCGCAACTGGGCTAGTTCTTCACCACTCTCTAATGCCATTTTGGCGGTGCCCAGGCAGGTTTCCAGGGTCAAAAGGTGGGCGGTATCGCGGTCCAGCCCGTGATCCATCGCAGCTTGTTCCAGTGCCTCCATAATGTACAAAAAATAGGCGGGACCGCTGCCAGACAAAGCGGTGACCGCATCAAGATGGTCTTCCCGTGACACCCAAACCGCTATGCCGACGGCCCGCAGGATTGACTCCGCAATACTGCGCTGCTCAGGACTTACGATTTGATTGGCAAACAACGCAGAAGCGCCAGAACCGACCAGCGCCGGTGTGTTTGGCATCGCCCTCACCACAGGCAGACCTCCGCCTAACCAGCGATCTATGTCTCTCAAGCGTATGCCAGCCACAATGGAGAGAATCAGTGGGCGGGTAGTCTGCACTACGTTGACCAGGGGTTGGAGGGCGGTCTTCAATATTTGTGGCTTGACCGCTAACACGACAATTTTTGCTTGGCTCACCACCATTTGATTGTCATTTTCGGTGGCTATTCGGAGCTGTTGTTGCAGTAGCTTACGCTGGCTTTCATCCGGGTCAGCTACTCGTATCATCTCTCGTGGCCAGCTCGTCGCAACCAAGCCGCCGATGAGACTACGGGCCATATTGCCGCCGCCAATAAATCCAATGGGGAGGGTGTCCATGTGTGTTAGCGCTTGATGGCTTCAAAGCGGGCGGAAATCACCCCCGTATTCTAACCTGAACAGGACACTGTCATGGACATGCGCTTAAGAAGGATTTCACTACAGCGCAGGCCGGGGTCCGAAAAGGGCCGTGCCGGGGCGAACAATGGTTGCGCCTTCCGCAATAGCGGCTTCGATGTCCGCCGACATCCCCATGGACAATGTGTCTAGTGACAACCCCTCATCGATGAGTTGTTGTTGTGCTGCGTGCAGCTCTTTTAACACCGTTCTTTGCTGCTCCAGGCCTTCGATGGGAGGTGGGATAGTCATGAGTCCCCGCAAACGCGTATTTGGCAGCTCAGCAATCTGTATTGCTAGTTGTAGCAGCTGATCGAAGTCTAGGGGTACGCCTGCCTTGGAAATCTCGCTTGCGAGATTCACCTGGATACACAGGTTCAACGGCGGCGAGGTCGGATTGCGATGTTGTGCCAGGCGCTCAGCGATCTTCAGTCTGTCTACTCCATGTACCCAGTCGAAATGAGTGGCGATCTGTCGGGTCTTGTTGCTCTGAATTTGGCCGATAAAGTGCCATTCCAGGTCCAAATCGGCAAGCTTGGTCATCTTGCTAAGCGCTTCCTGGAGGTAGTTTTCTCCAAAAGCTGTCTGCCCCAATCCCGCGAGCGAACGCAGCGCCGTCACCGGCTGGAGCTTACTCGCGCCTACTATTCGAACGCTCCCCGGTGTTCGGCCATAGCGCGATTCCGCCGCACGGATGCGTTGGCGCAGCGCTGTATAACGCTGTTTTAACAATTTCAAACTTGTGTGCCGGTTTAGCCCAGTTATACTAAAGATTACAAATTATACGAACGGCCTTGTAATCTCTATACAAACCAACGAAATCGTATGGATATCTCAGAACTTCTGGCGTTTACCTTCAAGAAGAACGCTTCGGACCTGCATCTGTCTTCAGGGCTGCCGCCACTGATCCGCGTTGACGGCACCATTAAGCGCATTAATGTTGATCCGTTGGACGACCGCACGGTCCATAACATGATCTATGACATCATGAACGACAAGCAGCAGAAGGACTTCGAGGAGTTCCTCGAGACCGACTTCTCCTTCGAGCTGCCTAATGTGGCGCGGTTTAGGGTCAACGCCTTCAATCAGTTACGCGGGCCGTCAGCGGTTTTTCGTACCATTCCTAATACGGTCCTGAGCCTGGAGCAGCTTAACTGTCCAGCCATCTTCGCCGAGATCTCCCTGAAACCTCGAGGGTTGGTGTTGGTCACCGGGCCCACGGGATCCGGCAAGTCCACCACACTGGCGGCAATGGTCAATCACGTCAACGAGAATGTTTATTCCCATGTGCTGACCATTGAGGACCCTATCGAGTTCACCCACACGAGTAAGAACTGTTTGATCAATCAGCGTGAGCTCGGTGAGCATACACTTGGGTTTTCTGAGGCACTACGCTCGGCTCTGCGAGAGGATCCAGATGTAATCCTGGTCGGTGAGATGCGCGACCTAGAGACTATTCGACTGGCAATGACCGCTGCCGAAACCGGCCACCTAGTGTTTGCAACCCTGCATACGACTTCAGCGGCTAAGACAGTGGATAGGATCATAGACGTTTTCCCCGCCGCCGAGAAAGATATGATCCGTGCGATGTTATCGGAGTCGTTACAGGCGGTCATCTCACAGACCCTATTGAAAAGACCTAACGGAGGACGGGTTGCCGCGTGGGAGATCATGATTGCCACTTCTGCCATCCGCAACCTGATACGAGAGAACAAAGTCCCTCAAATGTATTCTGTGATTCAGACCGGACAGGCAACGGGTATGGAGACCATGGACCAATGCTTGCTTAAGTTGGTGCGCAACCGGGTCGTACACATCGATGAGGCCCGTATACGTGCAGTGGACAAGGACAAGTTTCAGAGCTCATTAGCACCGGCGGCAGCGGGGAATAGATGACATGGTATTTACCGATTTCCTCAAATTGATGGCACACAAAAACGCCTCTGACCTTTTCATTACGGCCGGAGTCCCACCGAGTCTGAAAGTGGATGGCAAGATTCAACCGATAACCCGTCAGGCGCTGTCGCCCACTGAATCGCGTGAGCTCGCTTTTGCGATCATGAATGAGGAACAGCGGCGCGAGTTTGAAGCTACTAACGAATGTAATTTCGCGATCCACCCCGAGAAGATTGGGCGATTCCGAGTCAATGTATTTGTGCAGCAATCGCGAGTGGGAATGGTGCTGCGTACCATTCAAACCTATATCCCTAAATTTGAGGAATTACGGGTTCCAAAGATCCTCACCGATATTGCCATGACCAAACGGGGTTTGGTGATATTTGTCGGTGGCACGGGTACCGGTAAGAGCACGACCATGGCGGCAATGGTCGGTTATCGTAATGAGCACAGCTACGGTCATATTGTCACCATCGAGGACCCGATCGAGTATGTACACCAGCATAAGAACTGTGTCATTACCCAGCGCGAAGTGGGGATAGACACAGAAAGCTTCACCATTGCCTTGACTAACGCCATGCGGCAGGCGCCGGACGTGATTCAGATCGGCGAGATTCGAACCGCCGAGACCATGGATAACGCCGTGGTCTTCGCCGAGACCGGACATCTTTGTATTGCGACCTTACACGCCAACAACACGTATCAAGCGCTGGATCGGGTTATCAACTTTTTCCCGGAAGAGCGTCGCACACAGCTGTTAATGGATCTGTCGCTTAACTTGAGGGCGATCATTTCCCAACGCCTGCTGCCCATCAAAGGGACCAAGGGGCGTGTCCCCGCGGTGGAAGTTATGATCAATTCTCCGCTTATTGCCGACCTGGTCTTAAAGGGTAGTGTTCACGAGATCAAGGAAATTGTGGCCAAGTCCAGAGAAGCCGGGATGCAGACTTTCGACCAGTCACTTTTCGATCTTTACGAGGCTGACTTGATCACTTATGAGGATGCCCTGCGCAACGCGGACTCGATCAACGATTTGAGACTGAAGATTAAACTCGAGAGCAAGGAATCGAAGGATCAGGAGCTCGGAGATTCGTTGCGCAACGTGACATTCTGATGAGCGCGTAGTTAAGGCCGCTCGGTCCACGTCTATTTTTTGTGGACACAGCTGCCCCGGTTTTTGATAGGATGGTCGGCCTGTCGGTCACTAACGCCAACCTCTAGAGTACTTTGTTTATCCATCCGGAGTTTGATCCCGTGGCACTGCCCCTCGGACCGGTGCAAGTCCACTGGTATGGGATCATGTATCTGTTAGGGTTCATGGGTGGCGCGGCGCTGGGCGTATATCGAGCCGGAAGACCAGGTTCTGGCTGGCACAAGAAGGAGATATCGGATCTGCTGTTTTATGCTGCCCTAGGTGTAATTTTGGGCGGTCGCCTGGGATATGTGGTGTTTTACAATCTGTCGCATTACCTCACGCATCCTATCGAGATACTCTACGTTTGGACCGGCGGTATGTCGTTTCACGGTGGGCTGCTCGGAGTCATATGTGCGATGTGGTTATACGCGCGCAAGACCGAGCGAGGCTTCTGGGCAGTGACCGATTTTATTGCACCGCTGGTCGCACTGGGGCTTGGTGCGGGACGGGTTGGAAATTTCATCAATCAGGAGTTGTGGGGACGGGTTACCGATGTCCCTTGGGCGGTAGTATTCCCCGCTGCAGGACTTGAACCACGACATCCCTCGCAGCTCTATGAGGCATTGTTGGAAGGTGTGGTACTGTTCACGATATTGTGGATTTATTCGGCGAAACCACGTGCTGTTGGCGCAGTGTCTGGAATGTTCTTGGTGTGCTATGGTGTATTTCGCTTCTTTGTGGAATTTTTTCGAGTACCCGATAGCCATATTGGGTATCTGGCCTTTGGTTGGTTAACGGTGGGACAGGTGCTGACGTTGCCTATGATACTGTTGGGCGTATGGCTAATCATGCGTCGTCAAACTCACCAGGCCGTCCGAGCATAGTGCGCGAAGGTCGCGGCCTTGCTTGACTTTTGCGGATCAAGAGATATGTTGAAGGTGAGGATTAATGCTAGCTAGCCACGGTTTATAGCATCACGGTTTACAGAATATAGAATCATGAATATCAAAGCGTTATTGCAAACGGCAAGCACGGTCGTGTTCAGCTTTGGTCTACTCGTTGCCGGTAATGTGTCAGCCATCACTAAGTGCCAAGACGCGGAAGGCAAGTGGCACTATGGCGACTACGCGGATGAGGAATGCGCTGCCTCGGGGCTGCATACTGAAATCGATGAGAACAGCGGGTTGAAGCTAGGGGAGGAAGGTCCCCCGCCCACAGCCGAGGAGACCAAGGCGGAGGAAGATGCCAGGGCTGCCCAAGAGGCGGCGGAGCGCGCGGCGGCTGAACAGAAGGCGCGCGAAGACAAGCTACTGAGTATCTATGAGAGTGAGCAAAGTATCATTACCGCTCGCGACACACGACTGGAGTCGGTGGATAACATGATCTCCATCAACAATGATCTGCGACAAGGATTGGTGGAACAGTTGGCGAAATTAGAGGAGTTGCGCCAATCCACCTCGGAGCGTGACGCTGCCAACGAGCTCGATCAAAATATCGCCAAAACACACGCGCAAATCGCGGAATATGATGCTGCGAACAAGGCGAAATTGGCAGAACGTGAGGAGATCGAGCGCAAATACAATCTGGATTTAGCGAACTACCGAAAGATCATCCACGGCGGGACGGGCCAAGAGGACGGCTAGTCAATCGATCGTTAGGGCCTGTGCGTGCCCGGCTTTTTTCGCAGACCACACTCCCGAACTGAGTATGGACATGCCTTAGGCATGTCAGTTGTTATAAAGTAGAGCATCCTTGTTCCCTCTGGGGGCCGCTGTGCCGGATGCCGTGACCATCGCGATCATATCTGATACCCACGGATATTTAGACCACCGCATCGCGGAGGTTATCTCTAACTGCGACCTCGCGATTCATGCCGGAGACATCGGCAACAATGCGGTGTTGCAGCAAATGACACCGCGAAGTGGGCGGGTGTTCTATGTCCAAGGCAACAACGATACCCCTGCCAGGTGGCCTGAGGCGGAACACCCGGTGTTGGCCGCCCTGTGTGAGCAGCAAACGCTTCAACTTCCAGGAGGGGCAATAGCGGTTGAGCACGGTCATCGTGTCTGGGATACCCACCGTTATCACCAGCGTCTTCGCAAGCGCCATCCCCATGCGCGGGCTATTGTGTATGGACATACCCATCGTCGCGTCTGTGATACGCAGGAAGTCCCATGGGTGATCAATCCAGGGGCGGCCGGCCGTAATCGAACTTTTGGGGGGCCCTCTTGCCTAGTTTTGACAGTCGCGGGTGATAAGTGGCGGGTGCGGAAGTGCTGTTTCGACCCAATGCCTAGGGGATCTAAACGACGCACGCGGAATGGGGCAATGTTGAAAAACGCAGCACTTACGGGTTGAGCGGGTTGCGCTCTAACAGAGCTTGGTTCCTCGAACTGGAAGCGGAGTACAGCGTCTCCCATCTACAGTTTTTGGAACGTTCTAGCAACAGGGAACTGGAGCGTATACTTCGAGCCAAGAAAAATACCACGGCCGGCAACAAGGGAAAGATTCGTTGTCTAGCATGCGGTCATATACTCACTAACGAACAAGAACGGCAAAGCGTTGATGGCGCACATATTCATACGTTTTCCAATCCACACGGCATTGTCTATATCATTGCGTGTTATGGCGATGTGCCAGGGTGCACTTACATCGGTTCAGAGACTGAGCACTGGACCTGGTTCGAGGGATATGTCTGGCAGATCGCGTTATGTGCGGGCTGTCGGATTCATATCGGATGGGCCTTCAGGCAAAGTGACGATCGCTTCCATGGGTTGGTCCGTAATCGGCTCTGTTTTGATCATTAGTACCCGAGTATCTTAGATCGATGACTGACGTTGAGGTTAGTCATAGCTCGGTCGCCACAAGCGCAACGGCGGCAAACAGCCTCTATCTTATCGATGCCAGCATATATATATTTCGTGCGTACTTTACCGTGTCAGACACGGTCACGGACAATCTCGGAGAACCGTTTAATGCGGTATACGGTTATGGCCATTTTCTCTGCGATGTGCTTGAGCAAACCTCCGCCGAGTATGTGGGTGTTGCCTTTGACGAGAGTTTGACGACTTCTTTTCGAAATGACTTGTATCCGGCTTACAAAGCTAACCGGGAGCTGCCACCGGCAGAACTCGTCACACAATTCGAGCAATGTAAGGCGCTCACTGAGGCGGTGGGGTTAAGTGTTTTCAGTAGCCAACGTTACGAGGCCGACGACCTCATTGGGACCATCGCCCATCGCATGCGCAATGCTATGCAAATGATCATCGTTTCGGCCGATAAAGATCTAACCCAGATACTCGATCTCGACGATTTGCTATGGGACTTCAGTCGCAATCGGCGATTTCGGGTTACCGATGTGGCGTCGCGCTTTGGGGTAACTCCTGGACAGATACCCGATTACTTGGCGCTGGCGGGAGACCCGGTAGACAACATCCCTGGTGTTGCAGGTATCGGACCCAAGACAGCGGCTAGATTGCTGGCTAGTTTCGGTGATCTAGATGGCATTTACCGCAACATAGACGCGGTGGCAGAGCTTGGGTTTCGCGGGGCACGGCGTGCCAGTTGCAAACTGCGAGAAGGTAGAGAGAGGGTGTACCTTTGGAGGCGTCTTGCCACGGTGGCAGTCGACGCACCAATACAGGTCAGCATGCAGAGACTTAGACGGCGTCCGGTTGAGTCATCGAAAGTGGATTCCCTGCTGAATTTAGTCCGACCGGGACGTTTGCACGGCCGCATTATGCGAATGTCGGAGAATGACTCCAAACAGGTCTGATTGGCGATTGTGTGATCACCGATCCCAATCACATCCTAGAAGCATCCTTCTCGCAGGGATCTTGTTTCGTCGAGGGCTATACATGCCTGTTCGGTAGAGGTATATAATCTTCGCAATATGCAGCAGGCTTGCGCCGCATAATGTATACCTCTTATTTCGGTCTTTCCGAAATTCCGTTCTCAATCACCCCAGACCCCCGCTACCTGTACTTAAGCAGGCGCTATCGTGAGGCCATGGCGCACTTGCTGTTCGGTATACAGGAAGGTGGTGGATTTGTTCAGTTAACCGGGGAAGTAGGCACAGGTAAGACGACTTTGTGCCGTTGCGTTCTGGAGCAGTTACCTGAAAACATAGACGTCGCTCTCATACTCAACCCTAAAGTTGACGAGATTGAACTTCTGGCCGCAATTTGTGACGAGCTAAACATTAACTATCTGCCGCACGGAAGTACCAAGCACCTCCTGGATCGACTAAATGCACACCTGCTTGAGGTGCATGCTCAGGGTCGCAAGACTATATTGATCGTCGACGAGGCCCAGAATCTTTCTACAGAGGTGTTGGAGCAAATTCGTCTGCTAACAAATCTGGAAACCCCAAAGCAAAAACTGCTGCGAATCATCCTTGTCGGTCAGCCTGAGTTGGTCAACACCTTGGCTCGTCCTGGCCTACGTCAGCTCGCTCAAAGAATCACTGCCCGTTATCATCTTAGTCCGTTGGCGATTACAGAAACCGCCCAATACGTTAAGCATAGACTGGCGGTAGCTGGCTGCTCGCGGGCACTTTTTCAGGATGTCGCACTTCGCAGGGTGCATAAGTTATCAGGGGGAGTGCCTCGGCTAATAAATGCGATCTGTGACCGTGCGTTGCTCGGCGCATACTCGAAAAACAAGGTGACGGTGAATGCAGCGATTGTTAAGGAAGCAGCGGCCGAAGTTCTCGGAACACAGGCAAAGAAGTTCACGATCCCCACGGCAGTTTGGGCGACGGCGCTATTGGTGGTGGTTGTCGCGCCGTTGCTGTGGAAGTTTAGTCCAATTTTCATCAGGTTTATTGATCCCCCGACAAAGGTAGTGGCCGAGGCCAAAGATTCGGCGGAAGTCGCATTGGCACCGACCGAGACTAGGGACGTACTTGAAACGCCGCGCGAAGAAATACCACCAATCGATTCCAGCAGTCAGTTAGCGATAGTCACGATCCAACCTGAGGCTCAGCAGGAACCACCATCGCTAGCCGAGTTGCTTGCTGATCCGGATATCGTTACCGATCGGTTTGCTGCAGTCAGACGACTGCTGGAACTATGGGGATTGTCGCTACACCTCGAACAAGTGAAAACGGTGTGCCAGAATAGCACAACGGTAGGGCTCGGTTGCTTGGAGGAGAAAGGAACATGGAATAATCTGCGCCGTTACAATCGGGCAGCGATTTTGACCCTGCGGGATATGACGGGTAGCCCCCACTACACCGTCCTGACGGCCATAGACGGCGAGCAGGCATCTCTAGATTTTGACGGCAAGGTTGTTTCCTTTCCAGTGGCGGCCATCGATCGCTATTGGTATGGAGATTACATGATGCTGTGGCGACCGCCGCCACTCACTAAGCAAACCGTATCGAGTCGATCGTCGGGTGAAGATGTCGTTTGGTTGCGACAGGCAATGGCTTTGTTGACCGCTAATGACGGCTCCGCGCCAATTGCAGATGTCGAGAGTCCGGTGTTCGATGATGAATTGCACCAGCGTATACTAGAATTTCAACGCAGCCAAGCGTTGGAGGCCGATGGCATTGTGGGCATAGAGACACTGATTCAACTCAATGCCGCGCTCAATCCTGACGGTATACCTCGGTTGATTAACTAAGTTCGGGTGCTCATTACCTCATGTCTTATATTCTGGACGCACTAAGAAAGTCGGAGCAG
>Ga0224508_10003474_pt1 | contig 13000 bp, 10 predicted proteins | sample SF_Jan12_sed_USG_4_FD_170157 | JGI IMG/M metagenome (GOLD analysis project Ga0224508, IMG submission 170157) | Sediment microbial communities from San Francisco Bay, California, United States - SF_Jan12_sed_USGS_21 | ecosystem: Environmental > Aquatic > Marine > Sediment | place: USA...
CCGGGCGACCCTCAAGACTCAAAGCGCACTTCTGGAAGCCATGGAGGAACGCCAAGTAACCAGCGACGGCACGACGCTGGCGCTTCCCCATCCGTTTTTTGTCATTGCCACCCAGAATCCGCGCCATCTGGTTGGTACGTTTCCATTGCCCGAGTCACAACTCGATCGCTTCCTTATGCGTATAGAAATGGGTTATCCGGATCGGCACGCGGAACGCGCGCTGTTGAAGGGTAAGGACCGGCGCGAGTTGTTGAGTGACATGGCGCCGGTCATAGACGGCAAGCTGCTGCTGACGCTACAAACGGCGGTCGAACATATCCATTGCAGTGACGCCCTGCTTGATTATGTACAAGACCTCCTCGCCAGTACGCGCGGCTCCGATCGTTTTGCTAACGGCCTTTCGCCGCGGGCTGGGCTCGCACTGATGCATGCGGCCCAGGCGTGGGCGCTGCTGGAGGGCCGGGCCATGGTGCTGCCGGAAGACGTGCAGGCCATTGTTCCCAGTGTGGTTACCCACCGGTTGCGCCCCAGCGATCCAAGTACCGATGAATCCTCGGAGACGCGCGTGCAACGGCTGCTCGCATCGGTCCCAATCCCCTGATGGCGGCAGCGGAAGTGCCGACGGCGGTGGTACTGGCCCGTAGACAACTCTATATCCTTCCCACTGCCGGCGGTCTTGTTTTCAGCCTTTTGCTGGCGGTCCTGCTATTAGCGGCCGTCAACTATACGAACAGTCTTGCCTACGGGCTGTGCTTTCTGCTGGCCGCCATCGCTATCGTCTCCATGCTTTATACCCACCGAAATCTAAATGGCCTGAATGTCTCCCTCGGGCCGTGCACGCCGGTATTCGCGGGCGACCCCGCCGGCTTTGAGGTTTGCCTAGACAATAGCAGCGAGAGCGCGCGCTTCGGTGTATGCGTGGAGCGCGATCGGACCCCGGCCAGGCGCGTCGATTTGCGCGCCGGCGAACAATGCTATGTACGCATCGATGTGCCAGCCCGACGCCGCGGCTATGTCACGGCGCCACCTTTGGTTATTTCCACCCGTTTTCCTCTCGGGCTGCTCTACGCCTGGTCAAGGCGCATCCAGCTACCACAGCGCTGCTTGGTGTATCCGCGGCCGGTGCCGCCGGGGCCAACGCCGATCGCGCCCGACGAGCAGTTTGCCCAAGACCAAAATCCGCGCGCCGAAGGCGAAGACTTTCTGGGGTTGCGTGAATTCCGCCCTGGCGACTCGCCGCGACACGTTAGCTGGCGCGCGGTCGCACGGGGGCAAGGTATGCTGACCAAGCAATTCGGTGGTGGTGGACGTGCCAGTCTGTGGCTCGACTGGGACACACTGGCCGGGCTAGATACCGAGCATCGCCTTAGCCAACTTTGTCGATGGGTGCTCGATTGCGAACACGCCGGTTTGCACTACGGGCTGCGCTTGCCAGACACTCAGATTGCACCCGCCCATGGCGAGGCGCACCGACGTCGCTGCTTAACCGCATTGGCATTGTTTCCCGGCTAATAACCATGAAACAGGCGCAGCCCGATCGTTGGGGGCTAAATGGTTTGCTCATGACCAGCGTGCTCGTGCTCGCACCCCACGCCTTGCGACTGCCGGGATGGATTGTACTGGTATGTGCAGGCGCACTCGCGTGGCGTTTTGCTGTCGAAAATCGCGGTTGGCACAACCCCCACGCAATCGTTCGCATTGCGTTAACGGCGCTGGTGGCAGCTGCTATCTATGAACACTACGGTACGTTACTGGGGCGCGACGCTGGCACCGGCTTTCTGGCCGCGCTGCTTGCCCTCAAATTCCTAGAACTTCGCCAGTGGCGTGACTGTTTGGTTATCGTTTTCCTGTGTCAGCTCTTATTGCTGGCCGGTTTTCTCTATTCACAATCGGTCGGACTAGCCACATACAGTTTATTGGTGATCGTGATCTGTATGGCAAGCGTGGTGCGACTAAACCAGCCGACGGGTATGCTGCTGCGCGATTACCCGAGGCTGGCCAGCGCATTGCTGCTTAAGGCCGTGCCACTGATGTTGGCGATGTTTGTGTTGTTTCCACGTATCCATGGCAGTCTTTGGCGTCTGCCGAGCGATGCCTATAGCGGCGTCACCGGCATATCCGAAGTTATGCGGCCCGGCAGCTTGAGTCGGTTAAGCGTATCTGATGCGCCGGCATTCCGTGTCGAGTTCGATGGCAAACCGCCGCATACTGAACAGCTCTACTGGCGCGGCATGGTTTTATGGCATACCGATGGACAGCGTTGGGTCGCGGGTAAAGCCAAAACCGAGTTGGATTCTACGCTGTCGTTTGAGCATCTCGGCGCGCCGGTAAGGTATACGATCACCGCCGAACCCAGCAACAAGCCGTGGATGTTGGCGTTGGACCTGCCGTTGTTGGTGCCGCGCCAGGCGCGTGTGCGGGCCGGGCATTTGTTGGAACACAGAACCCCGGTGCATAAACGCAAAAGCTACACACTGGTCTCCTATCTACACTACAACACCGGGGCATTGACGCCGGCTGAACGCGACTACGCGTTGCAGCTGCCGGACCAGGTAAGCGCACGCACCCGTGCTTTGGCCAATGAATGGCGGCAGTCGTCCGGCGATAATCTTGCGATCGCGCAATCGGCGTTAGATTATTTTCGGCGGCTGCCATTCTTTTACACACTAGAACCACCGCGGCTTGGCAAAGATCCGGTCGACGAGTTTCTGTTCTCTACCCGCCGCGGATTCTGCGGCCACTTTACATCTGCGTTTGTCACCTTAATGCGCGCGGCTGGCGTACCTAGTCGCGTAGTTCAGGGCTATCAGGGCGGCGAATTCAATCCTGCTGGCGGCTATCTATTGGTGCGGCAAGCGGACGCCCACGCTTGGGCCGAGATCTGGCAGGCCGGCCGCGGTTGGGTACGTATAGACCCAACCGCCGCGGTGGCCCCGGAACGCGTGCAGTTCGGCATCGACACGGTGCGACGACTACATGGGCGTGGCATTGACCTGGGCAATCTTAGCGCCGATGCGGTGCGACGGTTGATCGAACTCGGTTGGTTCGAGGCCGCATGGCGTGGGTTGCGATTCTACTGGGATGCAACCAATCTTGCTTGGCACCGCTCGGTGTTGGGTTACGATCGCGCGCGACAAGAGAGATTGTTGGCCAAGCTCAGTCTGCCTGAGCTGTCTGCGGCTGGTCTGCTTGCGGCGCTGGCCGTCACTGTCGTCATCGGCTTGATACTGTTGGCGCTGTCAATGCATCGTGCGCGTCGGCATGACCCCACGCACGCGGCATACCTTGTCTTTTGCAACAAACTACGGCGCATCGACATTGCGCGTGCTGACACCGAAGGCGCATTAATGTTCGCGCGCCGGGTGGCTGCCTTGCGACCGGACTTGCAAACACCGGTTGGCGTCATCACTGACCTTTACTTACGTATCCGTTACGGCGGGCTCGTAGGGGCCGAACCTGTGCGTGTACTCAAACAGAAAATCGCCCAATTTCAGCCAGCCCGGCGCTTGTTCGACACCAATTGACAGCCGATAGGCCATGTGGTTTCATGCAGTGAGCGCCGATTTGAGCAACAGATTGCGGGCGCTATAGAAATGCGGCTAAAGCGTCGGCACAACTGCCCAGCGTAGGCTGCGGCGGTTTTTTTTATGGTGGGTCGTGAAACCCAAAGGAGTATCGTCGATGAGCGCTAATGGTTCGACAAAGAATCGTCTTCAATCTTTGCTCGAGACGCGCCCGTACCTATTGGCAGATGGAGCTATTGGAACGAATCTGTTTGCCATGGGCCTGCCCACCGGCCATGCCCCGGAACTGTGGAATCTGGAGCAACCCGAGAAGGTAGCGCTGCTACACAAAAACTTTGTCGAAGCCGGCGCTGATATCGTTCTTACCAACAGCTTCGGCGGCACCCGTCATCGCCTCAAACTGCACAACGCCGAAGATCACGTGAGCGAGATTAACGAAACCGCGGCGCGCATCGCCCGGCAGGCGGCAGATAGTACGGACCGCGATGTGGTGGTCGCCGGCTCTATGGGTCCGACTGGCGAACTGTTTGCACCGCTGGGACCGCTTAGTCTGGAAGAAGGCACAGCCGTGTTCGCCGAACAGGCACGGGCGTTGGCGCGCGGCGGCGCCGATGTGCTTTGGACCGAAACGCTGTCGTCACGCGAAGAAGTACAGGCGGCCGTGAGCGCAACAGCGACGACGCCACTACCGGTCGTCGTTACATTGAGCTTCGATACCAATGGCAGCACCATGATGGGGATCAACCCCAGCCGTTTGGCTACGCTCTGCCGCGAGCTTGCGCCACACCCATTGGCGTGGGGTACCAACTGTGGCGTCGGTGCCGCGGAAGTCGTCGCCTGCATCGTCAGCCTGGCCGCGGCCAGCGGCGCAGGGCAGGTGCTGGTCGCCAAGGCAAATTGTGGGGTGCCGCAGTGGGTCGATGGCGCCATTCGCTACGACGCGACACCTGAATTGATGGCCGATTACGCAAGGCTGGCGCGCGATGCCGGTGCCCGCATCATCGGCGGCTGCTGTGGAACAACCCCAACGCATCTACGCGCGATGCGACAAGCGCTAGATACCCACGCCCCGGGCGAACCACCCGACTCTGCCACAATCACCAACAAGCTCGGCGAAATCAGCGCTGGCGCCAAGCAACATTGGAGCCCAGATTTCGATCCTGCCTCCGGCGTGGTCAAGCGTTCGCGTCGGCGCCAGGCGCAAGAAAGAAACTGAATCGACGGCGTCGCCTATCTACCGATACAAAAACCGGTAACCGTATACCTACCGCTGTTGACCAGCGTTCCCGTGGATTAGTCTTGGGTTTGGGGCAAGATTTGGCGTCACATCGTATACCTAGCCGGGCGCGTTCGCACCTCAGCGACGCTGCGGCGAGATCTTCGTCACCCGGCCTCTCTAATCGGGTGGTGTTCGGGGTATCGCCAACCACCCCTGCGCAGCACACCCACAATTCTTTGTTGGTCTTGGGAATCCTGCGCCAAATTGGGCACGGCCGCCCTGTGGTCCCGTACTACACTCGGATGGTATGCGCAAAGCGCAACACAGAGCGTCGCAGCCGGGGCACAAACGCCGGGCGGCAGATCGACCCCTGAGCAAGCGGTGGGCGCAGTTGGCTGGGGTGTTGGCCATCCCAGGGGGTGTGTTGTTGGCGGCGGCATGGGTGGTGCCGGAGTTGGCCTCCTCGTCTCGCTCACAGGTGTTACTCGTGAGTTACCTGCCTTACGTCATTCTCGTACTCGGTCTGGGCTTGAGTTGGCGCTTCAATGATGCGCCCGCGTTCTTCGCGCTCACGGTCCTGCTGCTGGCTTATTGGGGCCTGCGTGAAGGGTTGCCCCACGGTCTCGGACACGGAGTCCGTCAGCGCGCTATCTACAACGCCATTGGGCTGCTGTTGCCGTTGTGTTTCGCAGCCGTGTGCCTGCTTAAAGGGCGCGGTATCTTTACCGTCCACGGTCTCGTGCGCTTTGCCTTGATGCTGCTGCCGGCGGTGGTCATTGCAGCGCTTATCACATGGCCCGATGTTGATCCGCGCCAGCTCCTGCCAGCGGCGATAATGCATTCTGGGGGCACCGCCTGGACACCCGCCTCACCGCTCGCCATTGGGGGCTTTGCGCTCGCGTTCGTCTTGCTGCTCGCGCGCATGAGCTACCAGCAGCGGCTGGTTGATGGCGCGATAGTCGGTGCGCTCGCGGCGGCTGCCATAGCGGTTCACACCGGCGCGCAGATGATCAGTACCATCGTGTTCATGGGCGCGGCTGGCCTACTATTGCTCGTCGGGGTTGTCCAGGACGGATACCGCAAGGCCTATATGGATGAGCTAACCGGGCTTCCGGGACGCCGGGCCCTGGAGGAAGAGCTCTTAAAGCTTAGCGGCAGCAGCTATTCGGTAGCCATGGTGGATGTGGATCGTTTCAAGAAATTTAATGATACCCATGGACACGCTATTGGTGACCAAGTGCTCCGCATGGTGGCGACATACCTGCGGCACATTACCGGCGGCGGGAAAGCGTTTCGCTATGGGGGCGAGGAGTTCACAATCTTGTTTTCAGGCAAAACGGCACGCGAGGCGGAGCCGCATCTCGGTGAGCTGCGCGAACGCATTGCTGAATCCTCATTCGTCATTCGCCGCGGGCACCGAGCAAAACTAACGCGGCCGAGTATCTCGCGCTCAAACCGGGGTCGCCAGCGAATAACGATCAGCATAGGTGTGGCGGAGCGCAACGCCCGTATCACAACGCCCGAAAAAGTCATCAAGGCTGCAGATCGAGCCCTGTACCGGGCCAAGCAAGGGGGGCGAAATCGGGTCTGCCGTTGACGCCTGTCGCGGTCTGCTGCCACCGCTGTTGCCAAGCTCACGACCAAAAACGGTCGAGTGCTGCAAGCTACTGAGCCGCTACACCTAACTCAGGCCAAGAGCTCGTCGTCCGTGGAAAGCATAAGCTCAGGGCTGGCTGTCACGTTGAGCCCGCGCTTCACGTTCGCACTGCGCGCGGAGCGTGGAGCTGTCGATCGGGTTTCTGTCGCCAGAAATCGTCCAGGCCCACTGCCTTGAGCTGTCTTGCCGCATGGGCAGGTACTAAGGTGCCGAACTCGACGGTGTCCATGGCTCACGCTTTACGCCGGTGAATCGCTCAATCGTTCGCGCTCGGCTTGGAGACGATGCCCACCTCGCCTGTAGAAGGACTGCTCGATGGTCCTGGCTGTCTCTCCCCAGGTCTTGTCCGACAATTTAGCTGGGTTTTCGATAAACTGATCCTTATCGCCAGTATGTGGCGCCATGTCTGCTTGTCCCTGCCTTCGTGCCTCCTATTCTGCTTCTGCCCGACAGGCATGATATTTGATACATCCGACGGCCTCGATCGCCAGCTCGGTGCCTCTTCTCGACGCCTGCTGCTACTTTCCGATACAAAAGATGGCGAACGGATTTAAGTATTTGTTTAGGATTGTTATTTCAGTGAACGAATATACTCTTGGGGTCATCCTTGGGGCCATATTTGCAGCGTACACCTACCCCACTCCTGGGAGTATTAATTCTCACAATCGACTAGTGCGGTAAATTTTCTTGCCCTTTCTACCACGTCCGCACGGTCCAACTTGCGGACAGATGCAGACGAACGGTACTGAATCCTAGTAACATTCAAAAACGTATTGATAGACGATGACTTAACTGCAAAATTCACATTTTGCGACAATGTTCCAGTCGCTTCTAACACCGCCAATTCATTCAGTTTCGCGGAAACAATACCCACAACATTTCCGCTTGCATCTAATAATGGTCCTCCACTGTTACCAGGCTGTAGCGGGGCTGTGATTTGCATAACGCTGGTGTTATTTCTTATTCCCGTGAGCGCGCTAACTGTTCCAACACTAGCCTTTATAGAAGTACCAAGAAGCTCTCCCAATGGATATCCTACTACGATTACCTCCTCTCCAACTCTAATTCGTTTGCCAGAACGGAAGGTAGCGGCATCGAATGGCCCTTTTGAGCCTGTTTTAAGTAATGCTAAATCGTTAACTGGATCACCTGTTATTCGAGTTGCTGTAAGTTCACCGCGCCACGTTTTTGTGCGTATTCGCATACAATCGTTCACTACGTGCTGGCTAGTAAGCATGTAGCCATCGGATGTGATAAAGAATCCCGTGCCACTCGAAGAGGGCCTTACTTTGGGCGCTTTTTCTGGTTTTTTGGGTGCCTTTCCTGGTTCTTGACTTTCTTGGCGATAACCGACGATGCGCCCGTAACCACAAATGACCCCGCGCTGATCCAATTGCTCGTGGATTACTCGCCGCTCTTTAGCCGTGGTTATCCACGCTGGTCCCAATAGCTCGCAAAGAAATGAGTCCGACATGGTTAATACGGTTTCGGGCGTAGTTGTTACACAGCCTACTGCCGCGAAAGATGATATTACTAAGATCAGTATTGTTCTCACGCCCTTCATAGGACCTTGATCGTTCCACATCGGCACAGAATTATTCTGCGCCTGCTCACCAACAAGTACAACGTCTGCCGGGTTTTCGATTCTTCTAGACTTCTTGGGTGAGAAGTGGCGGACGCATATTTCCTAGGCTTAGGATGCGCCTTGTACGGGGATTTTTTTGTTTTGTCGCGAGAGAACAATTCTAATCCGCCTTGGGAACATCGGCGGCTCTATAGGTGAGTCCTACCAGAGTGATGCTTTCTAACGACCAAGCTTGCCGGTTTATGATTCCTGCCCCACTTCATTGAGCACAACCTCAATCAGGGGCGCGTCGATTACGTGTAACTCTGATGCGTTCTCCGTTTTCGTCATAGTCAGCTTACCTCCGTGTCCCCCGCTTTAGGGCATCTTCCTCAAGTCGGCGTAGGTTGAATCGCAGTCCAAACCTGGCTACATTAATTAGGTGGCGAGCGGGCGGCGCTCTGGGTATTTGACCACGCTTGAAACGGTCATCGACAAGTTCTTGATGCTCTGCTAACTGTCCGATGTCACACGATTGGCGCTCTAGCCTTAAAGGAGTAATGCTATGAAAGGAGTAATGCTATGAAAAATCTTTCTTACATTGTGTTGGCATTAGTTTTCGTGGTCGGTGTGGCCGCATGTGGAGGTGGCGCTGCCGTGCAAGAGCCGCCGGTCGATGAGCAAAGCACGAGCAGCTCGGGATCGAGTAGTGCTGAAATGGGTACGGCCGATAGCGGTAGCATGACAGGAGATAGTATGAGTGATGCGAGCGCGCAGTTGCAGATGGCAATGGCGGGGGAAAGGCCCTCTACGTTGCGTGTACATTTCGAATTTGACAGCAGCTCGATCGATAGTGAATCGCGGAGGATTATCGAAGCCCATGCCGCCTATCTCGCAGCTAAGCCTGATGTTTTAGTTAGCCTTGAGGGCCATGCCGATCAGCGTGGCACACGCGAGTACAATCTCGCGCTAGGCGAGCGCCGGGCACAGGCGATAAGACGCATGTTGCGGCTGTTGGGTGTCGATGGCCAGCGACTCACCGTCACTTCTTATGGCGAGGAAAATCCTGTCGCGACCGGCCATGATGAATCTGCCTGGCGGCTAAACCGGCGAGGCGAGTTCATGTATTAATCATATGCTGATTTCCTGCGGTTGCGAGTGGATTTAGGTTCATGTAGATACCCTCATTCTTGTTTGTTGAACTGTTGTGCCACGACGTGTGAGATCTGCATCATCGTAGAAAGGAGTTGATCCTCGCTCCCACCAGCTCAAGGCCCGACGTTCGCGAGATTAAACAGTTTTGTGTAACGTGACCCTTCCGGTGATAAGGCCCTCAGACGTCGCACCGTATCCTGTGAAATACCCGCTTGCTGTATTCCCTTTGGCGCTAACCTCGAGAATCATAGTACCGAAGTGGATGGCCCCGGGATCCTTTGGCTCGTAGTTCAACTGGATAAAGCGGTCGTAAAAGCTCTTGCCGCTGGCGATCATCCTCGCTTCTATGGCGCTGTCCTCGAGTGACACGCTGTAAGCAAACTCTCCGGTTATCATGTTGCGATATACATCTAATGTCCCGGTAAGCCTGTATTCGATCGCTTGGCCTTTAGGGCCTTTGTCTTGATGAATAGCCCCCTTCCATTCACCGGCTATTGTGCGAAGCCTGCGTAACGGGCTGTATTCTTCATCAACCATCAGCTTGATCAGTGTTTCGCGTGCTACTTTCCTGTCGGCTCGAAAATCAGCGTGTTGTATCCGTGGAAGTCCAATATGAAAGTCCACCGGTTCACAATCTTCAATCAAGATGGGAATGATGCGGCCAACGCGTTCCGACATTGCCCAGCTCAGCTCGCGCTTTACCCACTCAGACTTAGCGGCGCTGGGGGACATTACGAGTAGAAACCAATCTGAGCGTCTCAGGCCCCTCAGAATCGACTGCTCCCAGTGTTCGCTAGTCCTGATGTCTTCCTCTGCAAACCACGGTTCAAAACCCAGCGCCTTAAGAAGACCGAGTAACTCCTCTTCGACGAACTCGCGATCATTATTAGCGTGACTTAAGAAAATTCTGGACATCTCGTTATCCTTACGGATCCTGTTCGTGATGCCTAACAGATGATAACGCTGACAAAATTGCCAACATACAATGCTCGATTGGGTTAAATGCTACGATGGTTTTCTATAGCAAATCGAGCGGTTTCTTGCCCTGATATCATCGTCAGCTGTTCTTCTCCATAAGCCCCTGGATCCGCCACAATCGAATCCACATCGTACAAGGCTTCGGCAATACAGGCTTGGAGTTCAGGAATTTTGTTAAAGTCGTCTTGTCTGGGGGTAGAAGGGCATGGTGGGCCTTCTGGCCGTGTGTCAGCGGAATAGTAGTCAAAGTAGCAAACGTTTTGCATTGCCTTTGGTGGCCGAGAGCGGCACCATAACTCTGAGAACCATAAGACGAATCCGCCTTTATTGTATTTGTTCGGCGCTACCACGGAGAGTGAGCCATGAGCAAATCGCCTTGTCAGCCCTCATCACCCTTGCCGTTGACCCCTATCGCCATCGTCCCTTTCTGAACAACGAGATCGCCCATTTAAGAGGGTCCCACAGACAAGGCCACACGCCATGAGCGATATCTTCATTAGCTATGCCAGTGAAGACCGGCCACAAGCGAAAACACTGGCGGAATCGCTTGAAGCACAAGGCTGGTCGGTGTGGTGGGACCGCATTATCCCGGCAGGCAGAACCTTTGATGACGTTATCGAAGAAGCCTTGGATCAGGCGAAGTGTGTGATCGTCATGTGGTCGGGCCAGTCGGTGGCCTCGAGATGGGTGCGAACGGAGGCGGCGGAAGGCGCGGAACGGGAGATCCTTGTACCGGTTTTGATCGAGGATGTGCGGATTCCACTTGCATTTAGGCGAATCCATGCGGAGAACCTCAGTGACTGGGACGGTTCCGACAGCTCTCCAGAGTTCCAGAAGCTGGTGGAAGACATTGCAGGCATCACAGGACCGCCGCGCCCACAAACCCAGCATCAAGCGCAGACGCGTGCCGAGCCGATAGAAAAGAAGGCAAAGCCCCAAGGGGCCACGCCGAGGGAACCCCGGCGCAAGCCAGCCTTACGCAAACCGGGTACTGTGTTCCGAGACACACTGAAGGACGGCTCTAAGGGCCCGGAGATGGTCGTGATTCCCGCCGGGGAATTTCAGATGGGAGATAGTCAGGGCAGCGGTCTTGATTGGGAAAAGCCCGTGCACAAAGTGCATATCGCCAAGCCCTTTGCCATGGGCAAGTATCCGGTGACGTTTGAGGACTATGACCGGTTTGCCGAGGCAACAGGTGGTGATTTGCCCAGCGACCAAGAGTGGGGGCGGGAAAACCGCCCGGTAATCAACGTCTCCTGGAAGGGAGCGATGGCGTACACCAAGTGGCTGTCCGAGCAAACGGGCAAGCGGTACCGCCTGCCCACCGAGGCCGAATGGGAATACGCCGCCCGGGCCGGCACGAAGACCGATTACTGGTGGGGCAATGAGATGAAGTCGAACATGGCGGACTGCAAGAAGAGCTTCATAGGCACCCTAAACGTGTGGAGCGGGACCACCCCCGTCGGTTCCTTCCCGGCGAACCCGTTTGGTCTCCATGACGCGGCCGGCAATGTTGAGGAGTGGGTGCAGGACTGTTGGCATGAAAACTATGAAAGCGCCCCCACTGACGGCTCGGCCTGGCTAGAAGAGGGTGGCGGTGACTGCACCGGACGCGTGTTCCGCGGCGGTTGTTGGGTCTCCGAACCGAGGCACGTCCGCTCGGCGGCCCGGACCGGGTTCGACCCTGACACCCGGGACGACTACATCGGCTTTCGCCTCGCCCGGGACTTATAGCCCTTTGCCTTTGCGAAACAATTGCATCTGCTAAATTACGTCGCTTTCCTAAGAAAGGGCCCGAGAAGCAAGGACATGCGATGAGCGATATCTTCATCAGTTACGCGAGCGTAGACCGGCCACAGGCAAAGACCCTAGCGGAGGCGCTTGCGGCGCAAGATTGGTCCGTGTGGTGGGATCGAACCCTGCTACCGGGAAAGGAATTCGACGAGGTCATCGAGCACGAGCTGGACCAATCGCGCTGTGTCATTGTCCTTTGGTCTGAGACGTCTGTGGGTGTCGGAGGTCGATCAGGGCGTGGGAGGGGGCTTAGTCGTTCGTATGTCTTATAGGACTCTTCCTGGGATGGGTCAGGTTTTACGCACCCCACACCAGCCGGCAGGCCGGCCAATAGAAGTGCAGTGATCATTTTTCTGATCATTATCCTATCCCTTTTCTGTCCTTCAGCCCACTCGTGACGTCGACTCACGAGCGCCTTCTTCCCTTAGATCGTATATCGACGTCTTATGCCAGCCGAGAGGAGGTTCCTTTTCTTTAGCGAAATAACTATAGATTTTGACCGTCTCCACGGAAGACGGAACAATGAACTCATAATTCACGACGTCATTTTCTCCCGGTTCAATCCTGACGTTGCGGTTGGACTGATACTGGTCGAGCTCTGGCCAACGAACCATCTCCTCCCCAGGTAAAATCAGGTCGCCTCGGTTAATCTGCTTCTTTATTGTCTGATGCAGTGGCAAAATCTGCTGTACTCTCAAAATTGCAGAGTCCAGATCTAAGACTCGCTTTCCCATGTTGGAAATCTTCACGGAAACGTGCAGCCAAGTCCCTGCGTTGGTGATTCGCCGGTGTGTTATCTCATGGGTAATAACTGCGCTCGGGAAGAGCTCTCGCTGTAGAAAGAACCAATATCCACCTGCGATGAGTGCAACAATAGTAACGAAAGATTGAAAAATACCGAACCAATCTTTTGCTCTTTCTAAACGAGACCTGGAGCTTGCTGCGACCATCGCTAGGTTGGCTGATTCTCCCGAAGGAGGGGGATGCGCATAATTCTGTTCCGGTTCTACGCTCTCAAAGCGGTTTTGATCCATCGCTCCCCCTAGCCAACCCTCAACATGATCTAGGCAGGACTGCTTCCAAGCGTTGTATGCGGTCACGGCCTCAGA
>Ga0224508_10003475_pt1 | contig 12999 bp, 7 predicted proteins | sample SF_Jan12_sed_USG_4_FD_170157 | JGI IMG/M metagenome (GOLD analysis project Ga0224508, IMG submission 170157) | Sediment microbial communities from San Francisco Bay, California, United States - SF_Jan12_sed_USGS_21 | ecosystem: Environmental > Aquatic > Marine > Sediment | place: USA: California...
GTCCATCTCCCTGCAGTCGATGACATGCCGGATCATCTAGAACGGAGCGATAAGACTGTCGCGACACACGCGACCGGCACGGTGCTCCTTTGCGAAGATCGTTCCGCGGTGCGTGGGGTGACCGAGGAACTCCTGGCCTCGATCGGATTCGACGTTCTCTCGGTCGCTTCGGGGACAGCGGCCCTCGACGTTGCGCGGACACTTCAGGACCCCATTGATCTCCTGGTGACGGACGTCGTGATGCCCGAAATGAGCGGCAAGCAGTTGGCGCAGCAACTAGAAGAGATCCGTCAGGACATCCCGGTCCTGTTCGTCTCGGGACACGCCGAGGACGTAATCAGCCCTGATGATCTGCGGGCCCAAGCGACCGGATTCCTTCAAAAACCGTTCAGCTCGTCGAATCTCTCCCGGGCGATTCGAGACCTACTGGATTCCACCGCCGACTAGGCGTCACAAAACATGTTCAGGGCGGTAGAATCCTGGGGATGACGTTCGACATAGGCTTGGTCCTGGGAATCCTCATCGTCTCGTTCGTGCTGTTCGTGACCGAGTGGATCCGCATGGACGTGACGGCGCTGTTGGTCCTCGGGGTCCTGGCCGTAAGCGGTTTGGTTCAACCCAACGAGGCGCTCGCGGGGTTCAGTAACCCCGCCGTTGTGACGGTCTGGGCGATGTTCATGCTCAGCGCGGGTTTGACCCAGACCGGCGTAGCCAACGTGATCGGTCGCCAGGTCCTCAAGCTCGCTGGAACCCGCGAGACCCGCATCGTCGCGATCATCATGATCACGTCGGGCGTGCTGTCTGCTTTCATGAACAACATCGGGGTCGCCGCGTTGATGCTCCCGGTGGTGATGGATGTCGCACGACGTACCGAGCGACCGCCGTCGCGGTTGTTGATGCCGCTGGCCTTCGGCTCGCTGCTCGGTGGGCTCACCACGCTGATCGGGACACCGCCGAACTTGCTCGTCAGCGAGGCGCTGCGCGAGAACGGTCACGAATCGTTTGGACTGTTCGACTTCGCGCCGGTGGGTGGGGCGGTGATGCTGGCCGGCACGGCGTTCTTTGCCTTGATTGGACGTCGCTGGTTGCCCGAGCGCGACCCCGGTAGGGAGTCGACCGGGGGCGGGCCCGACGTACAGAGCGACTACGCACTGCAGGAAACGACGGTCGAGGTGCGCGTCCCGCGCGCGTCCCCGCTGGTCGGCAAGACACTCGAACAGAGCCGGCTCGGGTTCGCCACGGGGCTCAACGTTTTTGCAGTGGTTCGCGGCGAGGAAGTGTTCACCACGCCGGGTGGAAGTTTCGTCCTCCAGGGCGACGACCGGCTCGAGGTCGAAGGCCACCTCGAGCGGCTCGAAGAACTGCGCGGCTGGCGCGAACTGGTCGTCGAGCAGTCGGATCTCGGTCTCGAGAGCCTCGTGTTCGGCGGTGTCGAACTGGCCGAACTTCAGGTCGCGCCGGACTGTGACCTGATCGGCAAGAACCTGCGTCAGACGGATTTCCGCAACCGCTTCGGTGTGATCGTTTTGGCGTTGCGCCGCGAGGGCCAGGTGCAACTCACCGGGCTCGCGGATTCGCCGCTCTGCGCCGGCGATCGGCTGCTCGCGCAGGGTCATCGACTGCGTATCGACGAGTTACGCAATTGCGCGGAGTTCGAGGCAAGCACCCCGGAACCGACGATGACCCTGGCCCAACACTACCAGTTACAAGAACGCTTGTTCGCCGTCCGTGTCCCGATGGAATCGGTCCTGATCGGCAGGAGTCTGAGAGAAAGTCGCCTTGGCGATGCGCTGGCGCTGGCTGTTCTCGGGATCATCCGTGACGACGACGCATGGTTGTTACCGGAATCCGACGAGCAGCTGCGGGCGAACGATCGTTTGCTCGTGCGCGGGAAGGCTGAGGATCTCGACGTGTTCCGCGGGTTACAGGATCTCGAGATCGAGAGTGGATCGGCGCGCGGACTCCAGGCGCTCGAGTCGGATGAGGTCGGGCTGGTCGAAGCTACGCTTTCGCCGCGCAGCCGGCTGGTCGGCAAGACGCTGCCGCAACTCGAGTTCCGCACACGTTACGGACTCCAGGCGCTGGCAATCCTGCGTGAGGGCGAGGCTCATCGCTCCGGCCTACGCGACATGCCGTTACGTTTTGGCGATGTGCTGTTGCTGTTTGGAAAACGTGACCGTGCCGCGACGCTAGCCAGCGAACCGGACTTCATCGTGTTGACGCAGACGTTGCACGATACGACGCGTAACGAGCGGGCGCCGCTGGCTGTCTTGATCCTTGCGGCGGTACTGGCTCCGGTGCTGCTGGGCTTCTTGCCGATCGCGATCGCCGCGGTGGGTGGCGCGACCCTGATGGTCCTGTTCCGCTGCCTGACGATGGAGGAGGCCTATCGCTCGGTCGAGTGGCGCGCGATCTTCCTGATCGCGGGCATGCTTCCGCTGGGACTGGCGATGCAACAGACCGGCGCGGCGAACCTGATCGCCGAGGGCGTGTTGCAGGTCGCGGGCTCGCTCGGTCCATGGGGTGTCGTGATCGGGTTATACCTCGTCACCGCGGCCGCGACGATGGTCATCCCGACCGCCGCGCTGGTCGTCTTGATGGCGCCGATCGTGTTGAAGGCCTCAGCCGACATGGGCATCCCGCCGCAGTCGTCGATGATGGCGATGGCAATCGCGGCTTCGGCGAGTTTCACCAGCCCGATTTCACACCCGGCCAACCTGCTGGTCATGGGCCCCGGTGGCTATCGGTTCAAGGACTACGTCAAGATTGGCGTGCCGCTGACGATTCTCGTGTTGATCGTCACTTTGCTCGTGCTGCCCTGGTTCTGGCCGCTGCAGTAACGATCCCCCCGTCCGCTTGCTCCCCCGCGGGCCGGCCCCTAGATTCGGCCCCAGGGAGACCAAGACCATGAAGCGATTCGCGTGGGTGGCCTACGGACTGGTGCTGTGTCTTTGTGTGAGCCCCGTGCTCGCCGTCAACATCGACCGGGAAACGGTCAAAATCCGTGCGGTCGAGCCGCCGTTGGTCAACGTGGCCGTGATCGATTTCAACGGTCTCACCGCCGAGGTCGCCTTCGGGGAGATCCGCATAGGCGAGCCTGTGCTGGGAACGACGAAGAGCATTTGCACACCGGAGCACAGCGAGAACAAGATCAAGGATGCGATCGAACTCCCGACGCATTACTACGAGATCCCGTTCAAGACGGAATCCGGCGTCGTCGTCGTTAGCGATGCCGTGGGCCGCGTCGTGCACACCGCACGGCTTGACGCTCTCGAATCCAACGAACGCTTCGGATACGACCAATGTCGCTACTGGTTCAAGCCGAACCTCGAAGAAGATTTCGCCGGTAAGCTCATCACGATCGAGCGGTCGATCGAAAACCACGTCGCCGAGTACTTTTCGAATTCCGCGACACGCGCGATGGACGAAGCCCTGTTTTTCAACGTTCTCGAAGAGAGAGTGCCGCTCTACCGATTCAAGGACAAGAACCACGATTACGCCGATCTGAACCGGGCCTTCGAGCTTGCCCAGCGGGGTTACTCGAGCGGTGCGGCCGGTGAAACGGACTTATGGGGTGCGGTGGAAATCTGGGAAGCCGCGCTTGGCCAGAGCGAACTCAACGACAAGACCGCGAGGATCAACCGCAAGGTCACCGTCAAACTCCACGAGAGCGTGGGTATCGCCCATCTGGTACTCGGAGACTACACCGCGGCGGTGGACAACCTGGAGAAATCGCGCCGCTACTCCAGCATGACGACCTCGCGTTCGGGCGGAACCGGGTCGCAGGATTTGATCCTGCGTGCACGGGAGCGCAAGCACCGGGACCGTAAGAATCCCGACTTGCCGACCGATCCGGTCGAATTGGAGACCCTGGTGACATCGGTCGAACGATTCCGCGGTCGAGTTCCGGTACGCGTGTTACCCACGTCCGAATTACAGCGGTTACGGACCGAGCATGCTTCGGCGGCGATCGGCGATGCTGTGGTCGCTCATTTGGAAGAGGCCAACGAGCAGCAGGCTGCGATAGAGGCCGGCCGGGAGAACCGCTACGAACGCCAGGTCGGTCGAACGACGTCGCAGGGCTTCTATCTGTTTTTGATGCCTTACGGCAACAAGCTCGATGAATTCCCGCAAGAAGTTTGCGAATTGACGCATCTGAACCAGCTACGCATGCCCAAACACGGGTTCAACTCCGTGCCCGCGGAGATCGGTAACCTGTCCAACCTGAAGATGCTCGACCTGAGCGGCAACAATATCGAGCGTTTGCCCGATTCGATCGCCAACCTGACCAAGCTGAAAACGCTCAAGATCAAGGACAACCCGCTGGCTCCGGGCGAACTCGAGCGGATCCAGTCCCTGCTGCCGGGGTGCAAGATCAAGGGCTAGTTACTTCTCGCCTTTCTCGACCTTCCAGGTCGTCTCGGCGTTGCCCCCCTTCCCCTTGCTCCTCATCCCGACCTCGTCGTAGTGGACTTTGACCTCTTCGAAGTTGAGCGTGAAGTTTTCCACAGGCCGATCGCTTCCGCCGGCGTTCACGCTGTAGCTCGTTACCATCACGTTTTTCAGCTCGTACCGGTAATAGGTTTGCTCGCCTGTGTAGGACGCTGTGAGTTCGATCTCGACTTTGGGGAATACCTTGCCCAGGCAGACCGCTTCGGCGATTTTCGGACTGGCGGCGTCCGCCGACTTGGATACCGTGATGTCGTCAAGGTGTACGTCGCCACGCCGGCGGGTGGCGCTCGTGCCGGCGGATCCCGGGGGGGCTACGTTCATCGTCGTGGACATCGACTCGATGATGATCCAGTCCTTGTGCTCGTTGTCCGTCGCCTCGCCCTTGATGTCTCCCATCTTGATGTAGGCTGCGGCTTCCATGGGGTGGCCGGTGGCAAGTACGAGAATTGCCGCCAACAGCAGACCGAAGCCCGTTGAGGATTTCCTGTCCATAATCGTCTCCTTTATCGGTCGAGGGTCATCCGGGCGGGTGTCACCTCAACCCTGACTTCGTGGGATTCGGATGACGACGCGGCAGCCTGGCGGATTTCCAGTGAAGAATAGGTTGCGTCGTGGAACTCCAGTGTGGCCAGTTCCGCACTGCGGTCGCGGTCGAGGAACACCAAACGGGCGTCGGACGCAACGGGCACCGTCCTGTCGATGATATAGAACCCGCGGTGCCACCTCTCCCAGGCGGAGGGGTCGGAAGACGAGACGTTCAGTTTGAAATCGGACTCCTCCCCGACGACGTTTTGTTCCCAGGTGAAACTATCGACCTTGTTCACACGCTCGAGAGGAAGATCGCCGAGCTCGAAGCGGAAACTCGAGCACAACCAGTTCTTGGTCCTGGGCGCACCCGTATCGACCCTCTCGCCCGTGCCCTTTTCGTAGCGCAACGCTTCCGGATCGATTTCGATCGTCATCATCGCCGGCGAATGGTCGTCCACGTCAAATGTGGGAAAACGGATCGAATTGATGGACGCTCGACGGAAATCGGTGACCTCGCGGCTCTTGCCGCCGGCATCGACACCAACGATTCGACCGTCCCTTTGCTGCGGACCTTCGGCGACACTCTTTTGAATCCACTCGACGAACGATTTCGAGAGACCCAAGCCGGCGTCGAACGAGACCGCTTCCCGGGCGCTCGCACTCGGACCGACGCCGCGGACGTTTTCAATCTCGCCGACCAACGCTCCATCGAGCACCAGCATGTAGCGATCGACGACGGAAGGTTCCGGTGTCTTCACCCGCACGGACGCATTCCATTGGCCCACCATACGGCCGGTTATGCGCACTCCGAACGAGTACGTGCCGTCGGGGCGTACTTCCTCGGGGCGGATCGTCTTGACGTGGTCGTATCCACCCTCGACGCTGATGATCGCCTGCGGCCAGAATCGCAACCGCAAGGGAATCTCCTCGTCGAGATCCTCGAGCCCGGTGACGAGCGTGGTCAGCGTCGTCGACTCTCCCGCCTTGAGATTGGGCTTCGGTGCCGACAGATTCGTCGCGATGTTTCGAACCTGTCCCTCGGCGGCGAGTTCGCCGCGTTCGCGCAGGGTGATCTGCGTCACGCCGGAGACTTCATGGGGCGAACGGAACACCGCGGCTCGCGGCGACTCGGCCAGCGGTCGCGCGTCGAACCCACCGATTTGCAGGGCCGTCGATTCGAGATCGCCGTCGAACGGACCCCCGACGAGGAGCGGGGTATTCTGCTGAACGATCGTGGGCAAGCGGAACTCGGGGACCGGTGCGGCGGTGTCGCGCACGGGGATCTCGACCCGCCCGACCTCGCGTCCCGGTTGGCCCTTGCGGACCTCGCGCAGGATCAACGTCGCTGGGGCCGGAGTTTCGGGGACATCGAGCGTCAGTCGGCCGTCGCCGACCTTGCCACGGGCGTGCTCCCCCAATTCGAAAATGTAGCCGACGAGAGCGCCGCGGTTTTTCTCCTTCTTTTTATCGGAATCGCCCGACGGTTCCGCAACGACGGTGCCCGAGAACGTGTCGCCGGCGGCGATATCCTCGGGAAGGTTGACGGTGACCGTCCCGCTGAACGTATCGAACGTCGCGGTCTGCAACCCTCCGCCCTGGCTCTCGAGCTTGGCATTGCCTTTGCCGTCGGCGAAGCCGGGTGGTGTGGCCGCAATGACGGCCAGGATCGAAAAAGAGAGAACAGCGATGGAACGCATCCGCGCCTCCTTTCGGGGCCGGGCCCGAATAAGCATAGACCCGGCGGGGCGCGGTATTCACATTTCTTGAAAGAAGAGGCCTATTCGACGACGACCAGCAGCGCGCCACCCTCGACAGCGTCGCCGGGCGAGACGACAACATCCTTCACGGTGCCGCCCTTTTCGGACGCGATCTCGTTTTCCATCTTCATCGCCTCGATGACGACCAGTCCGTCACCAGGACTGACCACGTCGCCCTTGGCGACGAGTACACGCACGACCTTGCCGGGCATCTGGCTGACGATTTTCTCGGGGCCGGCGGAAGTGGCGCGCGCATCGCGCGCCTGACGGCTCGGATCGGAGACCTGGACGTCGAGTTGGGCGGCGCCGCGACGGACGATGTAGGTGTCGGCATTGCGTTCGACGGATACTTCGTAGGAGCGATTCTCGGTGACGAACGAGTAGAAGTTTCCTTCGAGTTTTTGCGAGTCGACCTCGTGCCGCTTACCGTCGATCTCGACGATGTAATGGCCGTTCTGCCGTTCGACGGTCACGTCGTGCAGGTGGTCGCGAACCTTGACGGAGAGTTTCATCGGCCCCCCGATCGTCGCGATGCCCGCCCATGCCACTTCCACATCGAGGCCGGTCGGTCGGCCGCCGTATCGCCGCCACGGGCCGAACGCGCCTCGACGCGGCGGAAGTGCGCGACGCTCGCCGCAACCACCGCGATCTCCTCGAGCCAATCGTCGGCGTCGGCTTCGAGCAGGTCGGGGTGTTCGTCGAGGAATCCGGTGTGCAACTCACCCGCGACGAACGCCCGGTTGCGCATCACTCTCCGGTGGAACGGCACCGATGTCGTCAACCCGTCGATCCTCAACTCGTTCAACGCGCGGGTCATCCGCGCGATCGCTTCGTGCCGGTCGTGGCCCTTCGTGATCAGCTTGGCGATCATCGGATCGTAGTGCACCGGCACGGTCCAACCGGCGTAGGTGCCGTCGTCGTAACGCACGCCGGGGCCCGACGGCGTGCGCAGGCCGTGGATCGTGCCGGGTGCGGGCATGAAGTTGCGCGAGGGATCCTCGGCGATGATGCGGCATTCGATCGCGTGCCCGTGACATGCGATGTCGTCCTGCGTCCAGGGCAGTTTCTCTCCCGCGGCCACACCGATCTGCGCCTTGACCAGGTCGATCCCGGTGACCTCTTCGGTGACCGGATGTTCGACCTGGAGTCGTGCGTTGACTTCCATGAAGTAGAAAGCGCCGTCCTCGCCGCGGAGGAACTCGACGGTCCCGGCGTTGGTGTAACCGACGGCCTTCACGGCCTTGACCGCCAGGGCGCCGACCTCCGCGCGCGTCTTCGCGTCGATCACGGGGGAGGGACTCTCCTCGATCAGCTTCTGGTGCCGGCGCTGGATCGAGCATTCGCGTTCGAGCAGGTGGATGCAGTTGCCGTGCGTGTCGGCGAGCACCTGGAACTCGATGTGTCGCGGGCGCACGACGAATTTCTCGAGGAACACCCGGTCGTCGCCGAACGCGCTCTTGGCTTCGCCGCGTGCCTGCGCCAGCGCCGAGGTCAACTCCTTCGACGACTCGACGAGACGCATCCCCTTCCCGCCACCACCCGCGGCGGCCTTGAGCAGCACGGGGTAACCGATCTTCTCGGCCTTCTTCGCAATCGCCTTGATGTCCTTACCTAGCGGTGGAGTCCCGGGCACAACGGGAACCCCGGCGGCTTCCATCGACTCACGCGCACGGACCTTGTCGCCAAGTGCTTCCATCGCCTCGGGTGGCGGACCGATAAAGGTCATCTCCGCGTCCTGGACCGCACGCGCGAAATCCGCGTTTTCCGACAGGAACCCGTAACCGGGGTGCACGGCATCGGCACCCGCCCGTTTCGCCACGGCGACGATCTTCTCGATGTCGAGGTAACTCTCGCTGGGCGCGGGTGGGCCGATGGGGTAGGCCTCATGGGCAAAACGTACGTGCATCGCGGTGCGGTCGACATCGGAATAGACGGCGACCGACTTGATCCCCATCTCGGCGCACGCGCGCATCACCCGCACCGCGATCTCGCCGCGGTTGGCGACGAGAACCTTCTCGAACGGTGGTCGTGGCCGCGCCGCTTTCCTGGATTTTCTGGTGGCCATTGAAGGCCGGAATTCTACTAGGGGCAGGTTTGGAAGTCCAAACAGGTAAACGATCGATCCCCCGACATCGCCGGTGGGGCCAGAGCCCTGCAACCGGTGGTTCCCTCGAGTTCCAATTCGTACGCGAACGTATCTCCCGCGCTGAATGCGCGCACCGTGGCGCAGTAGCTACCCGCCTCCAGGCAACCGTCGATCAACGGCCGCATCGTGCCGGCACTGTCGTCGTCGCAGGCCAATACGTTGGCGGTCTCGTTGCACGGGACGAGTTCGATGGCGGCGTCGCCGCCTGTCGGCGTGGAGAGCGTGATGAACGTGTCCTGCTCCAACTCGAATCGATAAGTATCAACGTCGCAGCCCGTGTCGATTTGAGCGGAAATCCGTTGGCCCAGCGCAAGCGATCCGGCGGATGCCGGTGAATTGTTGGGCTCGGTTTCGGTCGCCAGGGGAGCGATCACCGTGGTGACCAGTTCGTAGTGGTAATTCGGGTTGTAGAAGTCGTTCGTCACATTGAGGTAGTAATCCGCGTCGGCAGTCAAGTTACCCAGAAGGTTGCTCGCAGGCGGCAACGAGAGGGTCCGCGCCGTTCCGAACGGTTCCCCGCCGTCATCGTCCAGAATTGTGAAAAAGTCGCCAAAGTCGTCGGGACCGACAAAGAATTTGCCGGCCGCGCCGAACAACAATGGGTCATCGATGAAAATCTCGAAGGCAGTTACCGTTGTTTCCTCGACGTCGAATCGATACAGATCGTCATCGGCGTAGGGATTGGTGACGACGAAGTCGTAAATCCCCGCGATTCGTTGACCGAGTTCGATCGGCGTGCTGGTCTCGAACGCGTTGTTCGGCTCTTGTTCGAAGTGACACGCGACCTCGTTCTTGACCTGCAACTCGTAGGTGAAAAAGTCGCTTGATGAAAACGGTGATACCTCGAGGACCCAGTCTCCACCGTCTCGTTGCAGGGTCAGCGACGGGGAATTCGCCGCGGTGCTCGGGAGGCACATCAGCAGTTCGGAGCCTAAATCGCCGCCGCCGCGGTCGTCGTTTTCGGCCAGCGGGTTCACGTCGAATTCGACGGGTACGTTGAACAGTTGGATCGGGATACAACCGAGGGGAAGGGGGGATGGGTCGGTCGCCGGTGGGCAGTCGGCATCGCTGAAGCAGATCGGCAGGAAGCCGGTGGCCTGATCGTTGCACCTCCCGCCGTAATCCGGCTCGTTCTCGTAGAGCAGTTTGAGAATCGTGTCGGGGTTTTCGACCGGATCGGAGCCGCTAAAGTTGTTGAAGAACGTCGGGTACTGTCCCGTCGTCCCCATGCGAACCAACTCGTTGCGTGTCAGTCGAAACTCCGCGTGGTCGATGTCTCCAACCGGAAAAACACTGCGCGTTTGGATCTCTCTCCTGGAACGGCCCCAACCGTTGACCCCGGAAGGCGTGCTGGTCGGATGGCCGATAAGCTCTGCCTGTTCCCTCTCGTCGTCGGGTTCGAAATCGTCGATCCGAGGGATGATGCAGATCTCGTTCGTTTCGACCTCGAGCGTGAAGTTGTCGGCAGTAACCTGGTCGAAGAAACCCCCGACCTCGACATGGTACGTACCGGGGAACAAACAGTCGCTGTCGATACGCGATGAGAACTCGCCCGGTTTGTCCTCGTTGAAGGCAAGCATCGTGCCGCCGTTCGAGGGGCAGTCATCCCACAGACCGAGGTCGGTGTCGTCGGAACCCACAGCGCCGTCCGTGAAGGTCTCGATGCGTACGAACGCCCCATCGGGGCCGGGGATGTCGAACGAACGCCAGTTGTGATCGCCCACAGGGTTGATGTTCATGATTTCACTGTGCGGCAGGGTCACGACGACCGAGCCGAGACAGGAATCGTCGACGCCCGGGTCACGCCGGTTGTAACGGTTTGTGGGCGGCTCTCGAAATGCGGCCACGAAGGGGTCGCCACCGAGATCCAGGATGCGTCGCTCGATCACCGTGCGGTGATCCAGGTCGGGTGTGTATTGCAAGGCGAGGCCCAGATGCACGACCTGCTTGGCCGGCGCGGCGTCGTAGAAACGCGCGATCTCTTCGTGAGCGCGAGACCGTACCTCGTCGGCTCGCACGCTGGACGGCAGATTCATCCTTACGATTTGCTGCAGCGTCGCCTGCGCCTGGGCGTCAGCCTGTTTCCCGGCGAGTCCCAGCAGAGCCCGCGCCTTGTCGGTTGCAGACGCTCGGGAAGCGGTCACGCCTTGCAACGACGGCATGTGCATGACTTCCGGAGAAAATTGTGGTGCTTCGAACGCTGGATGGCTCCCTTTGTTCGCCTTACCACGATCCCCGCTACGGTCGACCGTGCGTTCGTTCGTCCAGGCTACTCCGGATAAGAGAATAAGAAGAGGACCACAGAAAAAGAGACTCGTGTTCTTTTTCATTTGCCACTCCTCATCTTAGAAACAACCGTCGAAATCAAGGCAGGTGAACGCACCGTCTCCCGTGAGCGTGGGTGGATTCGTCGCCATACAGCCGGGCACCCCGCGGATTTCGAGATCGTAGGGAAACGTGTCGTAGTCGCTGGAGGCCCGCACCGTGGCGCAGTAACTCCCGGGTAAGAGGCATCCGTCGATCAACGAGCCCATCTGGCTGCCGCCGTCGTCGTCGCAGGACAGGACGGTGGACATTTCGTCACAGCGGTAAACCTGAACCGCCGTGTCTCCCCCGGGGGCCGTCTCGAGGGTGATGAACGTGTCCGTCTCGATCTCGAACCGGAACGTATCGAGGTCGCACGCGGAGTCGATGCGACCGGCCACCGTCTGGCCAAGTTCCAGTTCGTCCGCAGACAGTGGGCCGTCGTTCGGCTCTGTTTCCGTGACGAGCATTCCCAAGATCGTGCTCTCCAATTCGTAGTAGTAGTTCAAGTTGAAGAAAACCGACGTCACGTTGAGAAAATAGTCCGCCTCCGTGACGGTGGTCCCGAGCAGTTCGTCGGCGGGCGGCAAAACGATCTGGAGGGAAGAAAGAAAACCCGAACCTCCGTCGTCATCGTCGGCCAGCAGGAAGTAGTCTCCCCAATCGTCCGGCCCCACGATCAACTCGAAGGCGGTGTCGGACTGCCGGTTGTCCGGGGCGTGAGTCTGGAAGTGGACTTCTGTCGTGACATCAAAGTCGAAACGGTAGAGATCGGCATCCGCGTAAGGGTTGGTGGCCAGGAAATCGTAAAACCCGGCAATTCGTTCGCCAAAAACGATGGGCGTCGCGGCGGCGAACTCGTTGTTCGGTTCGCTTTCGAATCGGCAGCCGACTTCGTTACGCACTTGAAGTTCGTAGTTAAAGAACTCGGCCCGTGAAAGGGGTTTGATCTCCAACTCGAAGTCGCCGCCCCAGCGTTGGAGCGTCAAGGAAGGTGTAGAGGGCCCGGTATTCGGCAAGCACATCAGAAGTTCCGCACTCGAATCCGACGGCGAGCGCTGTTTGCTCACTACAAGCGGGCGGTTTTCGGGGGGGCAGTACGGGTCGGTCGGGCAGTTGTGAGGAAACGAAAAGATCAGTGGTATGCAAATCGGGAATCCGACGATCGGATTGGACAGAGGATCCGGACAATCGGCGTCCGAATAACAGATCGGAAGAAAACCGGTATCTTGTTGGTTGCACCGCCCACCGTAACTGTAAGGCCCTTCATAGAAGAGACGCAGAATCGTGCCGGGGTTGTCGACGGGATCGGAACCCTCGAAGTTGTTGAAGAACGTCGGGTACTGATCTGCGGTTCCCATCCGAACGAGTTCGTTCCTGCCAAGCCGGAACTCCGCGTTGTCTACGTCCCCCTGCGGGAAAATCGATCGACTCTGGATTTCCATGCGTGAGCGACCCCAGCCGTTGGCCTGGGTCGGTGTGCTCGTCGGAAGACCGATCGTCGCTGCCTGGTCGCGCTCGTCGTCAGGCTCGAAACCGTCGATTCTCGGGGCTTCGCAGCTGCCGAGGACTTCGATCTCGAGCGTGAAGTTGTCGGCCGTGACGTCGTCGAAGAAACCCCCGACCTCGACTTGCCACGTACCGGGGAGCAAACAAGCGCTGTCGATACGCGACGTGAACTCACCCGGTTTGTCCTCGTTGAAGGCGATCATCGTGCCGCCGTTGGAAGGACAGTCGTCCCACAGACCGAGGTCGGTGTCATCGGAGCCGACGGGCCCGTCGGTGAAGGTCTCGATGCGCACGAATGCTCCA
>Ga0224508_10003476_pt1 | contig 12999 bp, 12 predicted proteins | sample SF_Jan12_sed_USG_4_FD_170157 | JGI IMG/M metagenome (GOLD analysis project Ga0224508, IMG submission 170157) | Sediment microbial communities from San Francisco Bay, California, United States - SF_Jan12_sed_USGS_21 | ecosystem: Environmental > Aquatic > Marine > Sediment | place: USA...
CCGCCGAAACCAATACCGGAAGCTGTTTTTGATATCCTGCTCACCATGAGCATCTCACGTGTAAATAAGGAATCAGGTATCTCATAAAACCAATCTGTATCTACCTGGTGCACATCAAAAAGCCCATCATCAGTTTTGGCTTCTTTTGTGATCACTTCGTCATAAGGCTTTATGTCGTCTTTCTTATCCTTTGATTTATCAGCAGTTTTTTCAGTGTCTTCCTTTTTCTTTTTAAAAAGCTGGGCATTGGTGGTTTGGGACGATAGAAATAAGCATAGGCTGAGTAGCGCCATGCGAATAAATATGCGGGTCATAGAAATGTAGTTTAGGTATATGAAGGCGAAAGATACCAAATCTTTTAAAATGGATTTCAAATGAATGTCAAAGCCTAAAAGAGTGTTAAACATTTCTCTAAACTGTAACAACGGCACAAAGATTTCGTCATATAAGCAAACAATCAATTTAGAGGATGGATTCATGCTCCTCCTCGAGCAATCAAAAATGAACAAATTACTAATCTGTGGAATGGTATTGCTAAGCACTACAGCCACACCGCAAAATGAAAATCCCCTTTTCGAAGATATATGTCAGGAAGTGGTCCTAGGTATCGATCCAGCAGTCATAGTTGTACCACATGAATTTGTACGACTTCTTGGTGAGGAATGTGCCGAGGAACTATTATGGAACGACATAGCTTTCCTGGAAGAGGAAGAAACTGAGATCCTGGATTTTGAAGCTACGGCATATTTACCAGATAATTTTGATCCGTATGCGGCCCCAACAGACCTGGCTGGGATCAATTATATTGAAGAAGAATCAGGATTAGATCCTTATGTAGATACGACGCATTATTTGCCAGAAGGTTTTAACGCATATGACGTCTATGTCAACTGGGAAACTGTCTTATATATTGAAGAAGAAGACCTGGACTTGGGATTCGACACAGCAAAATATCTGCCTGTAGGATTCGATCCCTATGCTTCAATAGTCGTAAAATAGACATACGTTCTTTAGTCACTTTGAATTAGTTGGTAAACCCTGTAGCGCGTGCTACAGGGTTTTTTTGTGCCTAATCATTCAAACTTGCTGGAAAATTCTTTGGGAGGCGTATTTAACAAAACTTTAACGCGATAATAGGCAAAGTCAAATCGGCAATCCTACAGCACTTAATATGCTATCTCGGCAATTTTTTCATACTGGGAATGCGAACTTCTCATCCGGCGATCATAAATGTTAAAGAGCCCATATTTATTGCTTTTAACAGGAATTGTTAAGGTACTATCAAGGACAATAATAGTCATGAAATCCGGTTGTATCTTTGTACCAAACTTTAAACTTAAGGTTATGAAAAAAGAGATTTTAACAGGAATTGCAGGGTTGTTCACAAGCGCCCTTGTATTTGGATTACAGACTGGGAATTCTCCATTACATCTGCCATTTATCGAAATGGATAGTATAGCTTATATTGAAGAAGAACATCCTATTGATCTGGGTTTTGATACGGCAACGTACTTGCCTGAAAATTTTGATGCCTTTGATCTTCCAAAGAATATTATGGATATCTCATATATAGAAACTGAATCTGAAGTGGTTTTAGGTTTTGATACGCATAAGTATCTGCCTTGCGCTTTTGATCCTTTCAAATTCTACTTTGATTTGAATAGCATTGAATATATTGAGGAAGAGGAAGAGCTCGAGTTTGATTTTGAGATCGGGGATTATTTGCCAACAGGTTATGTACCTGTATCAAGCTTCTAAGGAGATAGTAAAATAATTGTATAACACTCCCCTGTAGTATGTACTGCAGGGGTTTTTTTGTATTCATTTTGAGTATAGTAGGAAAAAGATTACATTTATACACCTAATAACAATAGTAACCCCTTAACTTTTTAGTATACGTGATGACCCTGTTTTTTCCCACACTTCGGGATGGCGGGGTCTATTTGAACAATACAGGCACTACGAATTGAAATACTAAAATCAACAAACCCACAGAAATCAGGTTTAATATAATGCCAACACGGGCCATTTGATGCACTTTTATATAACCACTGGCAAAGACAATGGCGTTTGGGGGTGTGGCCATAGGCAGCATAAAGGCACAACTGCTGGCCATTGTGACCGGAATTAAGAGATAGAGGATTGGGATATCCAGGCCTATGGCAATACCGGCTACAACAGGCGCCAGGACGGCTACCAGGGCCACATTGCTCATCAATTCCGTCATAAAAAGCATTAGTATTATTAGGAGTGAAGCAGTGATCAGAACAGATAATTCAGCCCCGGCGATTGCGGAAGCAACTACATCAACGATACCACTGACTGACATTCCCCGGGCAAGGGCCAATCCACCGCCGAAAAGGATCAGGATACCCCAGGCCAGTCGCTTGGTATCCCTCCAGGTGATTATAAAGTCACCTTTTCTAAAATTATAGGGGAGGGAGAACAAAGCTATTGCACCCAGCATACTTATGATCGTATCGGTCAGTTTCAAACCCGGCAAGATCTCATTGATCACTGTCCGAAAGATCCAAAGGAAGACGATAACCCCGAAGATCGCCAGCACCATTTTTTCCTTCCCTGTCGTAGGCCCCAGTTTTTTCAGTTCGCCCCGGATCACTTCTTTCGATGCCTGAAATTGCAATTGGTTATTAGGGAACATCCACTTGACTAATACCAAATAACAGATGCCAACTAATAAAATGGAAAAGGGCAAGCCCAATGTCATCCATTTTAAAAAGGAGATTTCAATATTATATTCATTTTCCAACAATCCGATCATAACGGAATTAGGCGGTGTACCTATGACTGTCGCTATGCCCCCGGCATTGGCAGAAAATGCGATTCCCAACATAACCGATAAGGCAAAATTCTTGTCGCCTTTTGTAAAACCATCTGCATCGTCGATCAATAAGGAGATCACGGACAAGGCAATAGGCAGCATGACTACTGTGCTGGCCGTATTGCTGATCCACATACTTAAAGAAGCTGTTGCGATCATAAAGCCGAGCACCACCTTATTCGGCGTGGTACCGGTGATCTTAATTATGGTAAGTGCTATGCGTTTATGCAGGTTTACCTTTTCCAGGGCCAGGGCCAGGATAAAGCCACCAAAGAATAAAAAGACAATAGGGCTCCCGTAATTAGCCCCTACTTCGGCCATGGGCATGACTTTCAAAAGCGGAAAGAGTAATAAAGGTAGCAATGCTGTAACCGAAATGGAGACGGTTTCAGTGATCCACCAGATCACCATCCAGGATGCGACCGCAATGACGGGATTAGCCATTTCCTTGCCAGGCATCAGGTCGGGCATCAGAAATATCAAAAGGAAAGCCAATGGCCCTAATAACAAGCCAAATTTACGTTCCAGACCCATCACTTTGATTTAAGGTCTAAGCTAAAGATTAAAAATGGAATGTAAAATTTTAGGATTAATCCTGGAGATAACAAAGAAGGGCCTCCCCTTCTTTTACCACCTTGGCCAGGCCAAGTTTGCCCAAACCTTTTATTCCCTTGTCCCAGGCCTTATTGCTCAGGCCTGCTGCTTCTTTGAGTTGGGAGAGGGCTATCGGACTCTCTTTTTTCAATAGGTCAAGGATGGTTTTTTCATTGTCTTTTAATTCCACTGCCTTCTTTTCCGGACGCATTTGTGGAAAGAACAAAACTTCCTGAATAGAGGTATTATCGGTCAGCAACATTACCAGTCGATCTACACCGATTCCTATACCAGATGTCGGTGGCATCCCATATTCCAGGGAGCGTATAAAATCCTGGTCGATAAACATGGCTTCGTCATCTCCCTTCTCAGATAATTTCAGCTGCTCTTCAAAGCGCTCCCGCTGATCGATCGGATCGTTTAGTTCAGAATAGGCATTGGCAATCTCCTGGCCGTTGATCAGGAGTTCAAAGCGTTCTGTTAAACCCGGTTCCGATCTGTGGACCTTGGTAAGCGGACTCATTTCCACAGGGTAATCTATAATAAAAGTGGGTTGCAGATAATGCGGCTCACAGCATTCTCCAAAAATATAATCGATCAATTTACCGACACCCATTGTGTCATCTACTTCTACATTTAACTGCTTGGCCACCGCGCGTAAACCGGCCTCATCCAATCCTTTTACATCATGTCCGGTATGCTCTTTGATCGCCTCCAAAATAGATACGCGGGGGTAGGGCGCTTTAAAGTCGATCTCCTTACCATCAAACGATACCTTCGTATTACCAGTAGCGTCTTTGGCCACTTTTTCCAGCAATTGCTCAGTAGTTTCCATCATCCAGTTGTAGTCTTTGTAGGCTACATACAACTCCATGATCGTGAATTCCGGATTGTGTGTCCGGTCCATCCCTTCATTCCTGAAATCTTTGGAAAATTCATAAACACCATCAAAACCCCCAACAATGAGTCGCTTTAAATACAACTCGTTAGCAATCCGCAAATACAGGGGGATATCCAGGCTATTATGGTGGGTTTTAAACGGACGTGCCGCCGCGCCTCCCGGTATGGGTTGAAGAATAGGCGTTTCCACTTCCAGGTATCCTTTTTCATTCAGGAATTCCCGTATGCTCGTCGTAATTCGTGTTCGTTTGATAAAGGTATCCTTGACCCTGGGATTGACAACCAGGTCCACATAGCGCTGCCTGTAGCGTTGTTCCGGATCGTTGAATTCATCATATAGTTTGCCATCTGCATCGGTTTTTGGCAAGGGCAAGGGTCTAAGCGATTTACTTAAAACCGTAAAGTTTTTGACCATGACGGTTTGTTCTCCTACCTGTGTAGTGAACAAGGTCCCTTCTATGCCGATGATATCACCAATATCGAGCAGTTTTTTATAGACCTCATTGTACAGCGTCTTGTCTTCACCGGGACAGATCTCATCCCGGTTAAAATAGACCTGGATACGGCCTTCCGAATCCTGGAGTTCAGCAAAGGAAGCTTTCCCCTGGATACGTCTCGACATGAGTCGGCCTGCCATCACAACGGCTTTCCCTTCTTCAAAATTCTGTTTTACATCTGAAGAAAGCGTATTAACCGGGTACAGGGGTGCCGGATAGGGATCAATGCCAAGTTCCCTTAGTTTCCCTAGTTTTTCTCTGCGAATTTGTTCTTGTTCGGATAGCTGCATAGGCTGCAAATAATGTGCAAAAGTACACTTTTAGGGCAAACACTCAATCCGGGAGTTGCTCGTCTGCATAGTAGGGCCTGTAGTCTTGACGGTTCATTATAGCAATCATATCTTTCTCTAATGTTTGCACAGGTAGCTCAATGATCCGGTTCACTTCCTTTCCATCTTTTATAAAGATCAAGGTTGGTACACGGACAATGTTTCTGGCCTTTGCTTCCCCACCCGGGGTGGTTTTTCGGAATTCTGTACGCTCATCCACAGCATAGATCTCAACCAGATCGGTAGGATATCCTGCCTCTTCCAGGATCTTAAATATTCCGGGAACCTCCCGCTGGCTATCAGCGCACCATGTGCCCAGGAAAAGGAGGAGATCATAGTCCTCTATGGATTTTTCTATTAGGGCCAGGGCTTCCTGATCTACCTGATAGGCTGAAAACTGTGGATTAAACCATTGGCCATAGTGGCCCTCGGTAAGTCTATTTTTCTTGATGGACCCTAAAAGGAACTGAGATCCATCTTCCCCAAAATATTCCTGGTTATATAACTGGGCATTGAGGTTTTGTATCGCTGCACAAAGTAGTATTAAAAATAAGGCTCGCATGATGTTTTATAATCCAATATTACGCAATCTATCCGTTGTTTTGAAATAAGGGTGCTAGGACTTTATTATTATGGGACTAAATACTTTTGGGCAATGACAAAAATCATCGATTAACAACCTATTAGAAGGTTATTTTGATGAGTTATTTTTAATGGTTTTGAGGACAGCTGAAGAACTATCTATTATATCGAGAGGAAGACCTGAGAAACGCATCGACCAATAGTTAATTAAATCTGGCATTCTAGCAGAAAGACCCTTTTAATTAAAAGGGTCTTTTTGTTTTGAGATGTAACATTTTCAACAATATGCCGACCTATAGATACATCAATTCCGCCTTGAGGTCAGCCTTTCGGCGGACACAGTCAAAAAAACCTACATCATGAGCTTTTGGAGAGTTATTTTAGCCATAATATTTCCGCCTCTGTCCGTTATAGGCAAAGGTTGCGGATCATTCCTTATTGTATTATTACTCACACTCTGCGGGTGGGTACCCGGGGTAATAGCTGCCTTGGTTATCCTTAATAATACCAATTAGGTGTCGTATCTTTGGGCTTCTAATTCTATGATATGAAGAAGCTTTTTGCATACCTGATCACATTCTTATTTTTTACAGGCTGCGTCATTCAGGAACAATTTGTTTTTGATAAAGACGGCAGTGGAGAATACAGCATGGCCTTTAATATGGATCAGCTGATGGGAATGGGAGGCGACACAGATTCCACAAAGCAAGTAGTAGATACGGTGATCACCTTTGCCAGCTTTTTGGATGAGAAGAAAGACAGTATTTCCCAATTGTCAGAAGAAGAACAAGAGCGATTAGAATTATTGCGGCCAATGACTTTTACAATGAATATGAATGACTCCTTGCAAAAGTTTGATATGCGAATGAGTTATGCATTTACGTCCCTGGAGGATATTGATAATTTCTCTGAAGCCGTCAAAGCGGCGAATATCAAGGAATTGAGTGATATGGGATTTGGGGGCGCACAGAATGACAGCACTCAAGGAGAAACCGGAAGCGACCCGACAGATGACTTGTTTGGGACGGCCAATTCTTATAAAACCAAGTTTTCTGCAAAAGGCTTTTCGCGGATCATCACGACAGAAGCACGGGAGAAGCTAATAAAAGAAAAGGATAGTACTTCAGAGGGCGACGCTTTTGCCGACGCGATCATTATGCGGCAGGTCTATAAATTTCCGTACAAGATCAAGTCTGTAGACAACCCGAATGCAAAAATACATGCCGATTTCAAAGGGGTGGAAGTAGAGGCCAATATGATGCAGCTGAACAACAATCCGGATATTTTTAATATTAAGGTAGTATTTGAACGGTGAACAAAAAAGTTGGCATACAGGACCTTGGGCTAAAGGATTATAAGGAGACCTGGGATTACCAGGAGCGACTTTTCAGGGAGGTCATTGATATCAAGATCAGGAACCGGAGAGAAGACGCCGGTTTAGAGACGCCCAATCATTTGCTGTTTGTAGAACATCCGCATGTCTATACGTTGGGAAAAAGCGGGGATTACGGCAATCTGCTTGTAGATGAAAAAGAGCTGGAAAAGCGCGGAGCTACTTTTTATAAGATCAACCGCGGCGGTGATATTACCTACCATGGCCCCGGACAGATCGTAGGTTATCCAATCCTCGACCTCGATAATTTCTTTACGGACATTCATAAATACTTGCGTTTTTTAGAAGAAATGGTGATCCTCACCCTGGCCGAGTATGGCTTGCAGGGCGAACGCTCCGAAGGCGAAACAGGGGTCTGGTTAGATGTTGGTACTCCTTTTGCGCGAAAGATCTGCGCTATGGGCGTACGTGCCAGCCGCTGGGTTACCATGCACGGCTTTGCGCTGAATGTGAATACGAACCTGGGCTACTTTGACCTGATGATCCCCTGCGGTATCAAAGGCAAGGCGGTTACATCCTTAAGCGCAGAACTGGGGAATTCAGATATCCCCATGGGGGAAGTAAAGCAAAAACTCCTGAAACATTTCGGGAATTTATTTCATGCGCATTTTAGCAAGGAGGAAGCTGGTGTTTAATACTTTAATATGGCGTAACTAAGATCTCCACCCGCCGGTTTTTTTGACGGTTTTCATCACTATCGTTAGCCACTAGGGGCCTGCTTTCCCCATATCCCATTTCCTTCCATTTGAATTTTGGATTATCAATGGCCTTTTTCAATTCTGCGGCAACACTCGCAGCCCTTTTTTGCGATAATGTTTTATTGGCTTCATCACCTCCCGTATCATCTGTATGGCCTTCAACGGTGATAGTCCCCTTTTGCAAGTTTTTCATCTGCTCGGCTAAATCTTTAATCGCTGCAATACCTTCTTCTTTTAGCTGATATTTACCAGTCTCAAAAAGGACAGCACTATCCAGATTCAATCGCAAGGCGCCCCCAATGGCTGCAACAGCATCAATATCTGCGCCCGGTTGTCCACTTTGAGTATCCAGATCTGTAAAGCGTACATAGTTAAAGGTTTCACCCGGTTTCACATAATCTTTAATATCAATAAAGGCGGTACCTCCTTCTATTTTGCCAACATTGATCCAATCCTGCCCGTTCTTAGAAATTTCCAGATTGGTGGGTTCTATTTTCCCAATTTCAAATACATAGATATCAGGTCCATTAACATCTAAAATGGCGTTGTCCTTAAAGAAGATCGTAAGGATGCCTTCAATTCCTAAAACGGCGCAATCCGTTCTGGCATTCGCATCACCTTGAGCGGGTCCCAGCCCTTTTTCCGGGGTGCGTCCTTCCGGCCTACCTGGCTGAAATGAAACTATTGAATCTGCAAATGATAAATTCCCCAGGGGTAAATAGACCATCTCTTTCCGGGAATCAATAAAGGTATCCTCTGTTGTTTCATCCAGAGCAAACCAGGAGGGATTGTCCTTGTAAAACTTTTCCTTTGCTTTTTGAGCCCTTTCTTTAAAGTTGGATGTCCGTTTTTTGGCATCGACCCGACTCTCTTCGATCAGATCCAAAAAATTCTGAGATGCCCTTCCGCTTTGAACATACGCCTCTACCTCAGGGTTAGAAAGATTTTCCTCTATTACCTCAGCATGTTTAACACTGACAATATTATTATCCGGTATGAGGGTTAATGAAAGGTCTACCTCTTCTTCTGTGACTTCCGCGATCTCTGCAAATGTCTTGCGCAAAGACCTCCCTTCTTCGCTTTTTAAATACTCAATATTGAGTTTCCCACCGGCTTTAAATAAACCTTGCTCAGTTGAATCCTGGTCGCCTCCCCCGGTCATGATATCACCCATGACATTCATTAAGTCGCCCATATCGATCTCAGGTTCTCCCTCATCTGTATTTTCGGATACCGATACTTCGGTTTCCTCAGAAAGCCCCTTACTTTCCTTTTTTGCATCGTTTTTGCAAGAAAAAACAAGTAAAAAAATTAATGGCAGTAAGAATCTGTATTTTAGCATTATATGGTTTTTACTCGTTTGTATCTGTCTTTCATATAAGTGTAGTAGATGAACCCTGAATGATTATACCAGTCATCATACCCTAACATGGCCTCACAACGATCTATTTCAAGTAAAATCTCGTAGAGATCTGCAACCATTTCCCGATATTTCCTTGCATAGGTCCTGTCATATGATTGTAGACTTTTGAGAACTTGGATGCGTTGCTGCTGCCAAATTACACCCAAAGCACCATGAATTCCAGCTATATTATCACCAAATGATAGTCCGAATCCAACTTGTCGTTCCATACGTTCGGTAATAATCCGAAGTTTTTCAAATCTTATTCTTCTGTCTTCTAATCGTTCATAAGCATTCTTAAGACATTCGCATCCTTCACGGTTATCGGAATTCGAACCATTCCCACTTCCAGGCGGAGGGGGTCCAATTCTTCCAGATTTACTTCCAGGCCCAGGGTTTCCACTTCCAGGCCCTGATTCTGTACCTTTTGAATTTTCTTGAGATGATCCCGGCCCACCCCCATAACCAGGGCCAGAATTATTGTTGCCAGACGAGTTGTTTGCACTACTTGCACTACTTGAAGTACTCATAGTTGAGCCACTACTATTCCCAATTTGGTTCCCGCTACTACTTTCCCCCCCTGGATCTTTTGGTTCATTGGAATTACGAGATTGATCAGAAACATCTCCAGTGAAAGGATTATTTTGATTGGCTAAATCAATACTATCAGGATCAACTTTTAAAGGGGCATTGGGATAATCACCAGCATCCAAAAGATTGCCATACTTGTCATACAACGGTTGTTTAACCGAACTAGATCCTTGCTGTTCCTGGCCATCTAATACTGGTATCATTGGTGGAAAACCTGTAGTAACGTCAATTTTTTCAGGAGCATCTGGAAATTCATCCGGATTTTTCAAATGCCCATAGCGATCATAAATGGGTTTCGATTCTGAATCACCATTTCCTAGATAGGGGTTGGTTGTTCGTTCTTTACCTGACATACTTATTCGACTTGGAGCATTAGGAAAATCACCTGAATCAATTAAGTCTCCATTTTCATCATATCTAGGTAATTGATAACTGGTTCCTTCATCTGATGGGGACTTAGAACCGGGATTGGGATTTGGTGGTTTTGATGGATCAAATGCTTCACCTGCAGTATTCATTGGGGTGAAACTTGTATCATTGGAACTGCTGTTTGAATTGAAATCACTACCTGTCTCATTACTTGTTGTTTCTTTAGAAGTGTCCTCCCCTTCGAAACCATCAAAATTGGATCCAGGTTGTTGCGAACTTCCGCCACTAGGACCGCCATCGCCGGAACCGGGATTATCATGTCCTCGATAGGATTGTATACAGGAAGAAGGTAATTGTGGCTGTTCCGCCGGGTCCATCTCCGGTAGATCGTTTTGGTCATCCGGACTTAGCCAGTCTTCTAGCGCTTCAGCAAATGATTGGACGTCTTGTAATTGCCCTAGCATCTCCTCAACTTTAGCCCAATCAATATTAGCGGCTACACCGGCTTGTGTGAATCCGGTATGAGTAGAATTCCATGCTTTGGCGTAAATAGAAGTATATGTAAAGAACAGTATAATAAATAAAAGTGTTGCCTTATTTCTTTTCTTTAATAGAATAAATAGAAGTAGAACTGCAATTACTATTAAAACACCAATAAGTAGGTACATGAGTATATTGGATTTGCCTTTTCCTTCACCTGCCATACTCATGTCTTCGGATACAAGAGAGACATTAGTTGCAGCTGAATTACGATTTCCAATAGGATAAAATAACGAAGTGGTTTTGGGAATAATTTCGCCGGATGTCCAAACAGCGATCATAAAAGGAACATCAGGTTTGTCACTGGAAATAATAATACCAAATTCACCCACTGTATCGAAGGTTTCTTGATAAAGCCCGTTATTTGTTGCTCCTCCCCGTCTAAAATCTTCCCAATGCTTTTTTACAATATTAACGTGGATATCATTTTCCTTATCTTCAGTAATAACGGTAACTACTACTCGTTGAGGAAAAGTAGTTCCTTTAGTACGAAATCTTAGACTATCCCTCTCAGTTTCACCTTCCATATAAGCTGATATTACGTTCTCGTATTTGGGATCATCTGAGAATTCAAGGATATAGGTATTCTTATCTTGATCTAATTCAGGAATTTCAATTTCCTTTTGTTGAGCATTAGTAAAACAAAAGACAAATAGAAAAGCTATAGGAAGTGCACTCCTAACAAAAGCAATATATCTTTTCATGACTTCTATTTTTTATGTTTCTTCAATAAATAATTAGCTAACTGGGTCATTTTGCCCCTAAGCTCGTTGTGCTGTTCTTCTGTTCGTGTTTTAAGCGTTCTTGGTGTGCCATAGCTTAATAAGAACATATTGTCATAGTTTTCGTTTAAAATGATGACCCTGCCATGTGCCGGTTGAAACGCTATATAGCAATCCTTAGTTTCGGCTAGTTCTATGCCCATGCCCATACTAATGTTTTCCGGCATTTCCTCCTGGTTTTTTAAATAGGTAGCTATTTCCTTCTTGTTCCCCTCTTTTGAATTTTTACTGGTATTCCAATAGAGTCGGGTTTGACCTCCTATAGGATTTTCACCATAGCCCTTTAATTCAAAAGTGCACCCATTTGGGCTGGCTTGATCCGGAAGACTCAAATCAGACGCTGACACACCTAATACACCGGCCAATTCGTCTATATCCATATCACAGGAATATTCAGTTAATAGGGTACTATAGTCAGCGCTGGCCATGACTTCACTTGTATTTTCAATCGCCGATCTTTCTTGCGGTTGATTTTCTGCTGCCTTAGTTTTTGTGTCCCCACAAGAGATAAGGGTTGCTACTATTAGAAGAGTTCCTGCTATTTTTTTCATGATAATTTTATTAATGGAATTATTAAGACCTCAAAAGTCTATTTTATGGTATCCTTTTTTTTACCCGCTATTTCTAATTCTTTGATCATGACGGCGTTCAAAGAATCCTTACCCTTGGCATCCAGTGTTTTGGAATACATCATATAATACTCTGCTAACTTTTCTTTATCCGATTGGGGGATGTCGCTCTTTGCCAGAAAATCCAGGTAACCCGTAGCTTTGATAGGCCCGAGAGAATCGCCAAACATACCCCCCAGTACCTGGGCTTGTGCATCTAATAAGTTAATATTTCCGTCTTTTGTTTCTCCCGGATTTTTCTGGCCGTTAGCCAATGTGAAAAAACCGAGAGCAGCTAAAAGTGGAATTAAATTTTTGCTTTTCATAAGTCCTTTATTTTGACAATTGTTTATTCCTTGTTTTTATAGAAGGTTGTTTTTTTAATAAGCTTGTTCTTATGGATAATTTTGAGCACATAAGCCCCATTATCCAGATGATTTACATTCAAGTAGATCTGTTTCTTAGGCAGACGCTTCAAGGTGCCGCCCAAGCGAAATTGCTTTTTCTTCATTCAATGGGTGAACTATAGGACTTGTTAATCAAGTCTTCATTCATTTACGAATCTAACAAGGTGTTTTTGGAAGTAGTATGAGGTATGTAACAAGTACTATAACTTATGTAACATCCCCCGGAAAGACCTATAAATGTTGGTATTACTGGGAGTAATTAGACCTTTTTGGCAAATTCAGATGGGGTACAATTATAGGTTTCCCTAAAACATTTGGTAAAATAGGCGTGGTCATTAAAACCTACGCTATAGCCTACTTCGGAAATATTTATATCCGATTGGCTCAATATCTGGGTAGCCAGTTTTAACCGTTGCGAACGAACAAATTCCGAGGACGATAATCCGGTAAGCGCCTTTAATTTTC
>Ga0224508_10003477_pt1 | contig 12995 bp, 8 predicted proteins | sample SF_Jan12_sed_USG_4_FD_170157 | JGI IMG/M metagenome (GOLD analysis project Ga0224508, IMG submission 170157) | Sediment microbial communities from San Francisco Bay, California, United States - SF_Jan12_sed_USGS_21 | ecosystem: Environmental > Aquatic > Marine > Sediment | place: USA: California...
CGGTGGATTCGGGCGACATCGGTCTTGGCTTGGGCCATCCACTCCACGAGCGCGTCCTCCGGCCGGTGTTTTCCGCGCTGGAGCAGCACGCGTTCCAGTAACGCCCTTTGCTGGCGGGCGAGGTTCTCGCGCAGCGCCCCGCGTGCCATGGCCTGCCAGCGTCCCTGGACCTTCAGCTCCTCGATCCGCGTCCTGAGCCAGTCGAACCGCAGACCCCGGCCCAGCTCGAAATACAGCCGCGCGGTAACGCCGGGCTCCAGATCGTGCAGCTCCGCGACCTCCACGATGTCCAATGCCTTGAGCATGTAGGACATCGCGGCGATCCGCCCGGCCAGCGCGTCGCTCAGGCCCAGTGCGAGAAGGTGCTGAGCATCCTTTGCCAGCCGAAGCTTGCCCCGCGCGCTCTCCAGCTTGTCGAGATTCCCCAATACCTCGCGGACACCGGGGCGCAGGCGGTGAACCATCGGCTCAACGGAAAGGTCCGAGGAATGGCGGTGCAGGAACCAGTAGACCGAGCGCCGGAGCATCCGGCTGATCTGGAACATCAGGACGTACTGCACTTCGGCCTGGATCCGGTTATCCAGCGCCTCGATCTCCCTCCAGAGGCTCCGGACGTCGAAGACCTCGCGCGCGATCGCATAGCCGCGGGCGATCTGTACGATGTGGCTCCCGGTATCCTCCTCGGCCCGGGCTGCGAAGGCCGGGCCCATCCGGTTGACCATGCTGCTCGCGATCCGCATGGCGATGATCTCGCGACTCAGGCGATGATCCGGAATCGTCGTGGCGAAGCGTTTGCGCAGCCTTGCCGGGAAATAGGTGAGGAGCTCGCGTGCCAGGAACTCATCTTCCGGAATATCCGTCTCTACCAACCGGGTATAGAGATCGATCTTCGAGTAGCTCAGGATGATCGCAAGCTCGGGGCGTGTCAGGCCCTGCTCGGCCTTGGCGCGCGCTTCGATCTCCTTCTCGGTCGGCAGCCGCTCCAGGGACCGATTCAACACGCCCGCGGACTCCAGCGCCGTAATCAGGCGGGCGCTCTCTCCGAGGCGTTCGTGGCTCCGGGCGCTCATCATGCTCAGCGCCTGTGTCTGGGCATAGTTGCTCTCCAGAACCTGCCCGGCCACCTCGTCGGTCATCTCCGCGAGCAGCGCGTCTCGTTTCGAGCGTGCGAGCTTCTTTCTGGAGATGGCGAGATTCAGCAATATCTTGATGTTGACTTCCCGATCGGAGGAGTCCACGCCGCCAGAGTTGTCTATGAAATCCGTATTGATGAGTCCACCGGCGAGCGCGAATTCGATTCGACCCCTCTGCGTCAAACCCAGGTTTCCGCCTTCGCCAACGACTCGGCACCCGAGCTCACTCCCATTGATGCGCACGGAGTCGTTCGCCGAGTCTCCGGCTTCCGCATGTGATTCGGTGCTTGCCTTGACGTAGGTGCCGATTCCGCCGTTCCAGAGCAGATCCGACTTCGCACAGAGGATGGCCTTGATCAGCGCCGGGGGGGTCACTGTGGACTCAGGTAGCTCGAGCCAAGCCTGTGCACGAGGGTGCAGCTCGATCGACTTGGACTGGCGGGAGAAGATTCCGCCGCCTTCGGACAGCTTCGCTTGGTCGTAGTCGGCCCAACTGGAGCGCGCCATGGAAAAGAGCCGCTGTCGCTCCCCAAAGCTCCCCGCCGGATCGGGATCAGGGTCTATAAAGATGTGGGCATGATTGAAGGCAGCGACCAATCTAATGTGCCTGGACAGCAACATGCCATTGCCGAAAACGTCGCCGGCCATATCACCGATTCCGACGACCGTGAACGGTTGCTTCTGTGTGTCGAGACCGAGCTCCCGGAAGTGGCGCTTGACACCCTCCCATGCACCACGTGCCGTAATGCCCATCTTCTTATGGTCGTAACCGGACGATCCACCGGATGCGAAGGCATCGCCCAACCAGAAGCCGTACTCCTCGGCGATCTCGTTCGCGATATTGGAGAAGGTTGCCGTGCCTTTATCTGCCGCGACCACGAGATACGGATCATCGCCATCCCGGCGAATAACCCGGTCTGGCCCGACGATTCCAGCGCCAACGATGTTATCGGTGAGGTCCAGCAACCCACGAACAAAGGTTCGGTAACATGCGACGCCCTCGGCCCGAAATGCGTCTGGATCATTCGCGGGTAGTTGCTTACAAATGAAACCGCCTTTCGCTCCGGTAGGAACGATGACCGTATTCTTGACCAGCTGGGCTTTCATCAAGCCGAGGATCTCTGTCCGGAAATCCTCACGCCGGTCCGACCACCGCAGTCCGCCGCGCGCGATCTGCCCGCACCGCAGGTGCACCCCTTCCACGCGAGGGGAGTAGACGAATATTTCGTACTTCGGCCGCGGGTCCGGTAGCTCGACGACACGCGCTGGATCCAGCTTGAACGAGAGGTACGGCTTGCCATGATAAAAATTGGTTCTCAGAGTCGCGTCGATGATGCCGAGGAACCCGCGCAGGATTCGATCCTGATCCAGGTTGACGACGGCCTCCAGCCCGAGCCGGATGCGCTCCTGGCTTGTTGAGAGCAGCTTCGTCCGGGCAGCGCTCTCCAGATCGGGGTCGAATCGGGAATGAAAATACTCGATGAGTGCGCGTGAGAGTTCCGGGTAGGCTGCCAGGACCTCCTGCATGTAGCTTTGGCTTAAGTTGATCGAGGTCTGCAGGAGGTACTTGCAGTACGCCCGAATAATCGTCACTTCGCGCCAGTCGAGTCCCGCCGTCAGGACGAAACTGTTGAATCCGTCGTTCTCCGCGTCGCCTGCCAGGACGCAGCGAAAACATTCCAGCAAACGCGCTTCGACGGCGTCCAGGTCCACAGCACCGTTCTCCGGCTCGACCTCGAAGTCCTGTATCCACACGGTTTGGGGCGTCGTTTCCACACAATAGACATGCTCGCTAATCACCTTGAGCGACATGTTCTCCAGGATGGGCAAGGCGGTGTACAGCTTGATGGGGCTATTGGCTCGGCAGGTGCTGAATCGAAGTCGCGCATCCCCGGCGCTCGATGGTCGATGAAGCGCCATCTCCAGTTCGCTGTTGCCATCGGCGAGGGTGGCGACTCTCTCGACGTCGGCGGCCGCTCTAACGGGATCGATCTCGTCTTGATAGGCAGCGGGGAAGTCCGCGGCGAAGCGATGAAACAAACGAAGCGCCTCGTCTTCATCGAGGCGCTCGAGCAGCGCGGAGCGCAGCCGGTCGGCCCAGGTCTCCAGTGCCGTCGTGATGGTACGCTCCAGCTTGGCCAGATTCGCGGCGCTGAGCATCGGGGAGCTGCTGTGAATCGTGAACTCCAACCGCGCCAGCGCCGATTCGGAAAGCGTTAGATGGCTCTCGACGGAATCTCCCTGGAGCGCGTCTGTCAGGATCTCTTCCAGGCAGCGCCGGGCGCGCGCGCTGTATTGATCTCGGGGCAGATAGACGAGGCACGAATGAAAACGCCCGAATATGCCGCGTCGACAGAAGAGCCTGACGCGGCGCCGCTCCTGCAGATGGCGTACCTCAGTGCCGATGCGCGTGAGTTCGGCGACCGAGATCTGAAACAGATCATCACGAGGGAAGGTGTCGAGGATATGCCGCAGAGCTTTGCCACGGTGGCTCTTGGGATCCAATCCCGACGCCTGCATGACGCGAGCGATCTTAAGCCGCAGTAGCGGGATGTCGCCGGGATTCTCGCTATACGCGATGGACGGGAAGAGACCCAGGAAGCGCTTTTCCCCGCGGGGCTTGCCGTCTTTGCCAAAGATCTTGACGTCAATCTGGTCGAGGTAGCCGGTGCGATGAACGGTGGAAAAGGATGTCGACTTCGTAACGACCAGCGGAACCTTCGAGCGCACGAGCCAACGCACTTCCGCGCTGTTGGTAATCTCCCTCGAGCTCGGACCCAGCGGATCCCGAAGAATGCCGAGCCCGGTATTCTTGACGGGACGCAGTCGGTCGGCGTCCTTGCCCGTTATGAGTCGGAACTCGTGATAACCGAGCAGGGTGAAGTTGTCATCCGCGAGCCAACTCAAGAACTCGCACGACTCTCTCAAGACCCCTTTAGGGGTCGGCGCGTTATCGCCGAGATCCAGACACGCGGAGCGAAGCTCATTCACCATGAGTTGCCAGTCGTCGACGGCGGCCCGGACGTCCTGGAGCGTCTCCTGCAAAGTGTATTCGATCGCCCTTAGGACGTCAGGGTCTGTTTCGCGGCGGATCTCGATGTGGATATACGATTCGACGAAGTCTTGGCCGTTGGTTTTCGCTGCGCGCAAGCCCTGTAGCCGGCCCCCGGGCGTTCGAGCGACGCGCAACAGGGGATGGATGGTCACGTAGATGCCGTGACCCAGACGATCCAGAGCCATGGTGACGGAGTCCACCAGGAAGGGCATGTTGTCATTGACCATCTCGACGATCGTGCGCTCGGATCTCCATCCGTTCTTTTTCTCATCGGGATTGAAGACGCGCACCTTCGCAACGCCGGGCTTTCGATCCAGCGCCCAGGTCAGGTGGCCCAGCGCCGCCGCCGCCAGTGCTTTCGCGTCTCGATCCACGAGATCTTCATCGGCGACATCGGCGAAATAGAGCTTGGTCAACTCGGCGCGGCTGAAGGGCAGTTTCCGGCTGATTTTTAGACCACGGGCGCGCCGAGCGATCGCTTCCAACCGCTCGTCCCTGTGGCCCGAGACACGTTCACTCATGGGTTACCCTTGCGCTGTATCCGCCATCTTCGCTCAAATCCTGACTATGCGCTCGTGACTCAGCTCTCAGTCTGGCCGCCATCATGGAATATGGGGTGAGGCCAGGTAGCCGTGGCCCTGCATTTCCTCCAAACGGCTGCGGGTGCGTTGGAACTCGAGGGCGAGCCGCTCGCCGGCGTAAAGTGAGGCCAGGGGCGTCGCCGCGGACAGAATGAGCTTGACGCGCCGGTCGTAGAACTCGTCCACGAGCGCCACGAATCTGCGGGCCTGATTCTCCAGGCTCTTCGTGAATTGCGGCACGCCGGATATGAGTACCGTCTGATAACAGCGCGATAGCTCGATGTAATCGTTCTGACTGCGGGGGCCGTCGCAGATCTGCGGGAAGTCGAACCAGACCACACCATCCGCCGCGCGTCGCGCCTCGATGGCGCGGCCCAGGATCTCGATATGGAGAGCCCTCTTGCCCTCGTCGGGTGCGATGGCTTCGAAGTACTCGGCAAGCTTTTGATCTGCGGTAGCCCCGCTCGGCTCCTGGTACACATCGGCCCGCTCCAGAACTGCAAGTCGGTAGTCCACTGGGCCGTCCATTGCCACTAACCGGGTATGCCGCTTGATCAGTGCGATTGCGTTCATAAAACGCTGCCGTTGGAGCCCCTCCTTGTAGAGGTCGTCCGGTTGGGTATTGGACGTGGCGACCAGGGTCACGCCTCGCTCAAAAAGCGCCTCGAAGAGGTTGCCGAGAATCATGGCATCCGCGATATCTGCAACGAAGAACTCATCGAAGCAAATGATCCGGGTCTGCTCGGCGAGTTTGTCTGCCGTGAGCTGGAGTGGGTTCTGGTGTGTCCGAAACTCCCTGAGCGTGCCGTGGATACCGCTCATGAAGCGGTGAAAGTGCTCGCGGAGCTTGTCCTCGAAGGGCAGGCAGTCGTAGAAGAGATCCATCAGAAAGGTCTTGCCGCGGCCGACGCCGCCCCACAAATAGATGCCGCGAGTCGGAGCGGGCCTGCGACCCACTAGCGCGGTGAGATTCCGGCGCCAACCGCGCGGTAATGGCCCGGCGGCGATCAGCGCGTCGTACACGTCCTGAAGTGCCTGGACCGCGGTCGCTTGATACGGGTCCGCGGAAATCTCTCCACTGTCCACACGGTGGCGATAATAGGCCATAGGCGTGCTCATTCGGCGAGCTCGACTCGATTCTTGAAATGCTCCAGCGCCTCCGGGTTGGCCAGTGCGTCGGTGTTCGCCACGCCGCGACCGTGTACCACCTCCCGCACGGCGATTTCCACGATCTTTCCACTTCGAGTCCTTGGGATATCGGCGACTTCGAGAATCCTGGCGGGCACGTGACGCGGGCTTGCCCGCCGCCGAACGGCGTCACGGATTCGCTGCATCAGATCCTCGTCCAGTCGGAAGTCCGGTTGCAGTCTGACGAATAGAATCACGCGCACGTCCCCGTCCCAATCCTGGCCGATCGCGATACTCTCGGCGACCTCCTCGAATTGCTCGACGATACGATAGAGCTCTGCGGTTCCGATCCGCACGCCCCCCGGATTGAGCACCGCATCGGACCGGCCGTAGATGATCATGCCGTCGCGCTCCGTCAGCTCCGCGTAATCGCCGTGACACCAAACGTTCGGGAAGCGCTCGAAATAAGCCGCCCGGTACTTCACGTCGCCGGGATCATCCCAGAAGGAGATGGGCATGGAGGGAAATGGGGCTGTGCACACCAGCTCGCCCTTTTGCCCGCGAACGGACTCCCCCTCATCGCTGAAAATCTCTACCTTCATCCCGAGGCTGCGGCACTGGAGCTCCCCGCGGTAGACGGGAAGCATCGGGTTGCCGACCGCGAAGCAGGCGATGAGATCCGTTCCTCCCGCCACGGAGGAAAGTTGCAGGTCTCGCTTCACGTTCTCGTATACGAAGTCGTAGCTTGACGGCGCGAGGGGCGACCCGGTCGAGAGCGCGCTGGCCAGGTTTTCCAGCGAGACGTTCTCCTTCGGTTTGTATCCTGTTTTCTCAAGAGCACTGAGGTATTTTGCGCTGGTTCCGAAGAGCTTCAGGCGCTCGCGTTCGGCGATTCTCCACAACACCCCGGGATCAGGATAGAAGGGCGAGCCGTCGAAAAGCACGAGCGTTGCACCGCTTGCGAGAGCCGACACCAGCCAGTTCCACATCATCCAGCCGGTCGTCGTGAAGTAGAACACGGGATCGCCCGCCTTGATGTCGCAATGAAGGAGGTGCTCCTTCTGGTGCTGGATCAGGGTGCCCCCCGCACCATGCACGATGCATTTTGGAATCCCCGTCGTGCCGGAGGAATACATGATGTAGAGAGGGTGAGCGAAGGGCAGAGATTCGTAACGTGGCTCTTGAGCATTTAAGAGCAGGTCGTCGTAGAGCTTGGCGTTCGGCAGTCGCGTCACATCCGGCGCCGCTTTCCGACAGGGTACGACGATGAGCGCCGCCAGTGTATCGAGTCGGTTGGCCACCAGGACGGCGCTCGGAAGACAATCGATCGCTTTGCCATTATAAGAATAACCGTCGGTCACAAACAGGACTTTGGCGCCGATCTGGCCAAAGCGATCCAGCACGCCGCTCGGGCCGAAGTCCGGAGAGCAGGAAGACCAGACCGCTCCAAGGCTGGCGGTTGCGAGCATCGCAACCACCGCCTCGGGACGGTTGGGAAGGAGTCCGGCGACTCGATCGCCCGGGCCGACGCCGAAGGACTCCAACGCCTGGGCGACGCTCGCGACTTGCTGGCGCAGTTCTTTCCAGCTGAGCTCGATGCGCTCGCCCGTCTCACTATAGAAGATGATCGCGACGCCATCGTATTCCGGACGCAGCAGGTTGTCGGCAAAGTTGAGATGAGCGCCCTCGAACCAGCTGGCTTTCAGCATCTCATCAGGCGTCGTTAGGACGGTTTCGTAGGGCGCCGTCGCGCGGATCCCGCAGAACTCCCAGCACGCTTCCCAGAATGCCTCCGGCTCATCGATGCTCCACTGATAGAGCGCTGCGTAGTTTCGTGACGCCAACCGACTCGCGTGGGTATTCAAGAACTGCTGCAGGTTGCTGTTCGCGATACGCTGAGCCGACGGTCGCCAGATCGGATCTGTCATCAGAATATCGAGGCTTGAAACTGCCGACGGTTAGGGATGTTACTGTTTTTCGGTGTCCCTTGTCTGGGCAAAGGGGATTCTGCTAACGTTCCCTGCCATCGGAGCGCTGACCTTAACTCATCTAAAGGAACTCCAATGGGAGCTCTAAACGGCACACTGCGGGTTGCTCCCTGGCGTCCGTCGGCAGCGCTCTTGTGCGGTCTGTTGTCAGGTCTGACTGTTACCACCCAGGCACAGGATTCGCAGCAACTTCTCGATGAGACCGTTCGAGCGCAGGCGCAGAGCGACAACGATTCGGCGCAGTCGCAGATAAGGATCAGCCAGATCGCAGACGAAACCGCGGAGCTGCTTGGCGAGTACCGTCTGACGACTCAGCAACTCGACCGGGTTCGCATCTACAACGGCAACCTCGATGACCTGATCGCGGATCAGGAGCAGGAGAAACTTTCGATTCAACAGCAGCTCGAGGATTTCGTGGTGGTAGAGCGGGGAATCGTGCCCCTCATGCTCGATATGATCGAAGCGCTCGAGCAGTTCATCGCGCTGGACATGCCGTTTCAACCGGAGGAGCGTGCGGCGCGTATCCGCCGCCTGCGGGAGAACATGGACGAGGCGGACATCACGATTTCCGAGAAGTATCGCCAGCTCATGGACGCCTATCTCATTGAGACGGACTATGGCCGCACCATCGAAGCCTATGTCGATACGCTGGACCTGGCTGGAGTCGCCACGCAAGTAGACGTCTTGCGGATCGGTCGAATCCTCCTCGCGTTTCAGACCTCGGACCGGACGCAGACGGGTTTCTGGAATCCGATCGAGCGAGCGTGGGAGCCGCTCCCGGATGAATATCGTACCGCAGTGACTCAGGGGCTGAGGATCGCCAGGCGGCAGGCCGCCCCCGACCTGCTGCGCGTGCCCATCGTCGCGGCGGAGGAGGCGCAATGAGGTTCGGTCTGGGCGGCTTTCTTTCGCTGCTCCTGAGCGCCGCAGCCTTAGCGCAGGACACCGCTACCAGTTTCGACGAGTTGTTGGACACGGTGCGCGCTGACTCCGTGACGCGATCGAGCGAGAATCGTGAGCGCGAGCAGCGTTTCCTGGCGTCCCGTGATGAACAACAGGCCTTGCTGGCCCAGGCTCGAGAGGAGCTGGCCGGGGAGGATGCTCGAAGCGATCTCCTGAAACAGCAGTTCGACACGAATGAGAGCGACCTCACCGAGCTTGCCGAGACGCTGCGCCTCAGAGTTGGCGACATGGGAGAGCTTTTCGGTGTCGTTCGCCAGGTGGCGGGCGATACCAAGGGGATCATTGATAATTCGCTGATATCCGCTCAGCTGGAGGGTCGCTCAGAGCGGGCCGATGACCTCGCACAGTCGCAGGGCCTGCCTTCCATAGAGGACCTGAGAAATCTCAACCTTCTGTTGCTCGAGGAGATGGCCGAGAGTGGTCGCGTCGCACGTTTCGACACGGAGGTCGTCAGCCCGGCAGGTCCCCGAGTCCCCGCGGAGGTCATCCGCGTGGGCGTCTTCAACGTGATTTCAGAGGAGAACTTCCTTCGCTACGAACCGCAGGATGGCTCTCTCCAGGTCCTGGCCAGGCAGCCGCCCGGCCGGTTCACGGCGCTGGCCCGCGGACTTTGGGAAGCCTCCGAGGGCGTTGTCCCGATGGCGATCGATCCCAGTCGCGGTGCGATACTGGGGCTCCTCATCCAGGCCCCCAGCCTGATGGAGCGTGTTCAACAGGGCGGACTGGTCGGCTACGTAATCATTCTGCTCGGCTTGCTCGGTGCACTCATGTCGATCGAGCGGCTCGTCACGCTCGGCGCCGCATCTCGAAAAATCCGCGCGCAACTCGAATCGGACACCGCCCACGAGGGCAATGCACTCGGCAGGGTCCTGCGGGTCTACGAGGAGAACCGGGCCGCGGATACCGATACGCTCGAGCTCAAGCTCGATGAAGCCATTCTGCGTGAAGCCCCCGCGCTGGAGCGATGGCAGGGCTGGATCAAGGTGCTGGCTTCTGTCGCACCGTTGCTGGGTCTGCTGGGTACGGTGGTGGGGATGATAAGGACCTTTCAGGCGATCACTTTGTTCGGAACGGGTGATCCACGACTGATGGCGGGAGGCATCTCTCAGGCACTCGTAACGACCGTGCTCGGACTCGTCGTCGCGATTCCGCTCGTTCTCCTCTACAGCCTGATCTCAGGCAGAAGCCGGGAGCTGGTCGAAATCCTGGAGGAACAGAGCGCGGGCATCATCGCGCGTCACGTAGATAGAGAGGTCCAGTGAGGGCGCCATGAACCTTCTCGTCGATGCCTTCGTCGCCATCCGAAGCTTCTTCGAGGCGGGAGGTGACGTGTTGTGGGCGATCCTCGCCGTGACCATACTGATGTGGACGCTGATCATCGAGCGACTCTGGTATTTCCACAGCGTCTTGCCCCAGCGCGTCGCGGAGATCCGGGCGGAGTGGCAGGGATTCAGACACCTCTCCGATTGGCAGACGCACTCGATTCGTCAACAGCTGATCTCCGAGATCAATCTGGATGCGCATCGCAATCTGGGTGTGGTCAAGACCTTCATGGCTCTGCTCCCGCTGTTGGGCTTACTCGGCACGGTCACGGGAATGATTCAGGTTTTTGAGGCGATGACCATTACCGGGACGAGTAACGCGCGCCTCATGGCTGGGGGCGTGTCTGCCGCAACGATACCCACCATGTCAGGTCTCGTCGCGGCACTTTCCGGGCTCTATCTTGCAACTTATCTAAAGCGACGGGCGGAGCGTGAGGTCCGGCAGGCGGCCGATCTGCTCGTGCCGGAACGAGAGTAGCGGCGATGCGCAGGCGGGCACGGCGCTCGAGCGACGAAGCCGAGATCAACATCACGCCGATGCTGGACATCGTTTTCATCATGTTGATCTTTTTTATCGTCACCACTTCTTTCGTCTCGGAGTTCGGGGTCGACGTCAACCGTCCCACGAACATGCCCGTCGAACAAGAGGAGCAGTCGGAGATCATAGCGGTTCGCATCGATGAGAATGATCAGATCTTCGTGCAGGAAAGGCTCGTGGATGTGCGTGCGGTGAGGGCGAATATCGAGACCGGGCTGGCGGCACAGCCGCAAGCCGCCGTCGTCATCGTCGCCGATCGGCTTGCCGCCGCCGGGCTTGTGGTGCGCGTCGTCGATCAGGCACGAGTCGCGGGCGCCGCGCGAGTATCGCTGGCAGCACGGGAGCCGTAAGAGGCAGGATCCATGGTCAGAAGGCGCAGCAGGGAAGAAGACGACACTGAGATCAACATCACGCCGATGTTGGACATCGTGTTTATCATGTTGATCTTCTTCATCGTGACCACCTCCTTCGTAACGGAGCCAGGGATCGATCCGCGGCGACCACAGGCAGAGACTGCGCAGGAGAAAACTCGTGCAAACGTACTCATCGCGATCTCCAGCACCGGACAGATCTGGATGAACAAGCAACCGATCGCGCTTTCCGATGTTCGCATCCGGGTCGAGAATGCGGTGGCCGAGAATCCGGAGTCCAGTGCCGTGATCATCGCGGACGAGGAGGCGGGCTCCGGGGTGCTGATCGATCTGATGGATCAGATTCGCCTCGGCGGCATCGGGAGTATCTCCATCGCGGCCGAACCGGGTAGCGGTTAGGCGGCGGGGAGACCAGAGGAAGCACGTGCGTATGCGTTATCTCATTGCTGCGGCTGCCGGCTCAGGCGTCACGCTCATGCTGTTTCTCCTCATGCACACACTGATCTCCGGGGAGCAGGGGTTCGACGCGGCGCGCCTCGACGGTGGCCTGGTGGAATTCATCCGTGTCAACCAGGAGGAGATCACGCAGCTGAAGGAGCGGGTGCCCCCGGAAGAGCCCCCGCCGCCGGAGGACCCGCCACGACCACCTCGGCTGCAGGTCAGCGACCAGAGCAAGCCGCCGCAGGCGCCCCCGGCCATTGACATGCCTCGAGTCTCTATCGCGGTGGGGACCGGCAATGGCCCGTATATCGGTCCGTGGTCGCCGGGCGACATCGCCTCTGAAGGGGACGTGATCCCGGTCGTCAGGATCGATCCTCAGTGGCCCAGAGAGGCTTTGCTGGAGGGCATTGAAGGCTGGGTCGAGGTGGAGTTCACGGTCCTGCCGGATGGGTCGGTGGCGAACGCGCGCGTGGTGGATTCGGAGCCCAGACGCGTCTTCGACCGCAGCGCGCTGCGGGCCATCCTGCGTTGGAAATTCAAACCCCGGATCGTGGACGGCCAGCCCGTCTCCCGGCAGGCCACGCAGCGGATCGATTTCGAGCTCGACCAGTAGCCAGCATCGACTTGGGCATGACCCGGCTATTACCACTACGGATTCTCCTCACAGGCGCGCTCTGCGCCGCGCCGATTCCCTGGGTCTGCGCTCAGGGCGTCCAACAGGCGGGCACCGAAGTCCGCCAGGAACGCAGCGTGCAGATGTCCGAGCAGATGTACCGGCGATTGACGGCTATCCATGAGCTGCTCGGCGAGAATGAGATCGATGAGGCACTGAGTCGCCTCGAGGCCCTGAGACGGGAGAACCTCAACGCCTATGAGGAGGCGCTCGTCTACCAGACACAGGGCTTCTCCCATACCCAGGCCGGCGATTATCCGTCGGCCATCGCCGCCTTCCGCCGCTGTCTGGAACTGGACGTCCTGTCGAATCTCGCCCAGCAGGGCACGCTCTATTCGCTCGCCGGCCTCCTTGCGAGCGAGGGGCAGTTCGAAGATGCGGTCTCCCGCATGCTCACTTGGTTGCGATTCGCTCAAGAGCCGGTTGCGGCGGATGCCTACATGCTGATCGGTTCGAGCTACGCGGAGCTGGGTCAGCTGGATGCCGCCCTGCCGTACGTCCAGGAGGCGGTCGCCCGCGCCGAGGTGCCCAGCGAATCGTGGCACGTGCTGGAGCTCTCGATCCATTTCGAGCGCATGGACTATCAGAGAGCGGCCGAGTTGCTGCGGCGGATGGTCGTCATCTGGCCCGATAATGCGCGCTATTGGGAGATGCTCGCGAGCGCCTACACGGAGATCGGGGACGACAGCCGTTCGCTGGCCACGTTGATGGTGGCCTATAAGAAGGGGCTCGTGCTTGAAGAGGCCCGGCTGTTGAATCTCGCCCGGCTCAATCTCTATCTCGATATCCCCTACGAGGCAGG
>Ga0224508_10003478_pt1 | contig 12994 bp, 9 predicted proteins | sample SF_Jan12_sed_USG_4_FD_170157 | JGI IMG/M metagenome (GOLD analysis project Ga0224508, IMG submission 170157) | Sediment microbial communities from San Francisco Bay, California, United States - SF_Jan12_sed_USGS_21 | ecosystem: Environmental > Aquatic > Marine > Sediment | place: USA: California...
GGCCGATCTGACGCCGACCGTGCTGGATCTCGCCGGTGCGGAACCGCTCGAAAACATCCGCGGTGTCAGCCTGCGGGGAGCGTTGGAAGGGGATACGCTGCCCGATCGGTTCATTTACTTCGAAACCCAAGCCGGTGCGCTCAACTACGGTTGGCAGGAGATCCGCGGCGTTCGTTACCGCAACTGGAAGCTGATCGAGTCCAGCGTGCCGGAACTGTTCGACCTCGATGCCGATCCCCACGAGGAGAACAACCTCGCCGAGGCGGACCCCGAACGGGTTCGACGATTTCAGGACGAACTCGCCCGCATCGTGGAGCCGATCCGCGAAGAGACCACCGCGTCGAAGACCGATCGGCAGTTGACCCCCGAACAGGAGGCCGCGCTCCTGGCGCTCGGTTATGTCGCCGGTGGCGGCGGCGGGTCCGCTGCCGAGGATGCGAAGCGGCCGCAGGATCTCATCGACGCGGAGATCGAGATGTCGGCGGCCGGGGCCGCCATAGGGCGAGGCGACTGGGACGCCGTGGCGTCGTCGTGCGAGTACATCCTGCAGCGCGACCCGGCCAACAAATGGGCGCTGACGAACACCGCGGTGGCGAGGATGAACCAGGGCCGTCCGGAGGACGCGATCGCGCCGTCCAAGCGGCTGGTCGAGCATTACCCGGACAACCCGAACAGCTACGCGACCCACGGCCGCGCTCTCAGCGAGGCCGGCAGAGCGGAGGAGGCGTTCCTGGTGCTGAACGAGGCTCGCGAGATCATCAAGGACTCCGAGACGGTCGGTTACTTTCTGCTGGTCGCCGGGTTCGATGCCGGTCAGCCGGTGTGCGACCAACTGGTTGACGAGGTTCTGAAGGAGTTCCCGACTTCGCCGCGCACCCACATCATGAAGTCGCGCTGCGACCTGCGCGGCGAGGGCGGAGTGAACGCGGCGATCCAGAGCCTGATCACCGCCGTACAACTGGGCTACAAGCAAATCGAGGCCTTGAAGGAGTTCGACGAGTTCAAGGACGTGGTCGCAGACGCTCGCTTCAAGGCCTTGATCGAACTTCAGGATCCGGACAGCAAAAAGGTCAAGGTCATCCCCGGTAAGCTCTCCGGACTGTGAGCGAAAGCGAAAACCGGCTGTTGGATTACGAGCGCGTTCGCTCGGAACTGGCCGAGCGCGGCTACCTCGGCGGTCGCATCGAACGTTTCGTCCTGCAGGGTTGGCCGGGCGTTAAGCGAAATTCTCGACCGCGACTTCTCCGCACCGCGCTCAAGGCGGCGTTGCTCGGCGCCCCCGCGCTCGCGCTGCTCGTGGCCGCGACGGTTGCGCGGGATAACCGTCCGCTGATCGCGACGCGCGACTTTCCGTTGCTGTGGCTTTACTTCACGCCCATTTGCGCTCTCGCACTGGTTTTGTTGGACGCCGCCGTCGGCTGGATCAGCGGTCGTCTGACGCACCGTTTCGGAGTACGCGGCGGGGAGGTGACCCGGGCGGCATTGCTCGCCGGGTTGCCGACCTTGGCCTACCTCCTGTTTCTCGGGCGTGTGGGCAGCGAGCCCCAGGGCTTCGCCATCGAGACCGTGTTCTTCGTTCTCGGTGTGCTGGTCGTCGTGTTCGTCTCCTGGCTCGCCGGTCTGGTTTCCGTTGCCGGGATCCTCGGCCGCACCGGGGAGGTGGCCGGGCGTCGGACCCGCTCGCTGAGAACACTTTTCGTGGTCGTCGCCGCCGCGATGCTCGTGCTCACCGTCTTCCGCTCGAGCGGAGACGCGACGGAGCCGGAGGAGACATGGCCGGCCTTTGAAACCGTTCCGGCGGCGCGAATGCTCTTCATCGGTGTCGACGGTGTCGACGGTGAGTGGATCGAGGCGCTCGAACCCAGCGGCGCCGTGGACGGCCTGCTCGATCTGATGGCCGCCGGGACGGTACTCCCGCTACACCATCCGTCGAGGGGCGAACCGCCCGAGGTCTGGACGACGATGATGACGGGTATGCCCGCGGACGTGCACGGGATGCGTAGTGCGGGAGCCGAACGTTTCCCCGGGGTCGCGACCCCGCTTGCACCTGCCGGGCGCGTTCCACTCGTCGCCGCGCTAGGACTCCTGTTCCCCAGCAAGACGGTCCCGACGACCGGCGCGGAACGGCGCGTACGCACCGTGTGGGAAATTGTCGGCCACGACCGACCGACCCTGTCGGTGGGTTGGTGGGGAAGTTGGCCCGCGTCGGGCGGCGCGCAGGCATCCGCGCCCTGGGTCGTTTCGGATCGGGTGCTGGCCAAGCTCCTGTCCGACGCGCCGTTCGATCGTGACACCTGGCCCGAGGAGTTGTACGAGCGTTTGAACGCGGGTTTCGCCGCGACTGCCGCGAGGTTTCGCGTCGAGTTCGACTCCCGGTTCGGCGGCCACTCCGAGGCGGCCCGGAGACTTGGCTGGGAATCGTTCCTGATCGATGCCTTCCATATCGATGCGGTTCTTGGCTTGTGGGACGAAGCGACGATCGAAACCGCTTTCGTCTACCTACCGGGTCTTGAAATCCTGAGGCACCGGACGGGAACTTCCGCGGAGGGCATGACCATGCTGCAGAAAGCAGCCTTGTTTGAAAGCTACACGCGCTCGATCGACGAGAAGATCGGAGGCCTGATCGAACTGGTAGGGGAGGGCGCCACGATCGTGGTCGTCGCCGATCCGGGGCGCGCCGCCACAGCCGGCGCCGAGGGGTTCGCCGTCGTGCGCGGCGCCGGTCTTGCCGCAGGCTGCGTCGAGGCCCCCGCCGGATCGCCGGCGGTCACGCCACTGGTCCTTGCACTGGACGGTTTCCCCGCCAGCGCCGAGATGCCGGCGCTCGACGGGTTGGCCTGCCTGAAATCGATCGTGGCGCGGTCCGAGCCGGTCCCCACGTATGGGCGGAGACGGATCGGTTCCGGGGGCGTCGGCAGTCCCTACGACGAGGAAATGGTCGAGCGCCTACGATCTTTAGGTTATTTAAATTAAAAAAAGGCGAGTAAGTAATTTCCGAAACGATTGCAGGGTTCGGACCTTGGTCGTACACTTACGGGCACTTTCGCCAGGTGGATTTTGTTGCGCAAAGCCGTTGTGGGCGATGCGACAGCCCGAGTGTGGGCCTATGGCGGAAGCGAGGCGTATGTGAGTTCCGATTCAAACCCGAGGCGTAACCCCGAGACGGCCTTTCGCCCGGTCGGGGAAGAGGGCGGTCTGGTGGTGATCCCGGGCAGTTCCGAGGTCAAGGTGCTCAATCCGGTGGCGATCAAGGTCTTTTCGATGCTTGATGGAAGCCACGATGTCGAGACGATCGTGGCCGCGGTGACGGAGGAATTCGATGTGCCCGAGGAGCAGGCCGCCAAAGATGTTCACGCCTTCCTGGCCGAATTGAAAGACGGCGGTCTACTGGCGGCTCCGGGTCAGAAAGCAGCCTGGGAGACGGAACTATGAGCGAAGCTCCACAGTACACGCCTTACGAGGATCTGCGACGAGCGGCGTTCGAGCAAGCGCTTCCGTTGAACTGCCAAATCGAGATCACTTACCGCTGTAACCATCTCTGCACCTTCTGTTACAACTCGCCCACCGGCCAGCGCGAGATGACGACCCCGCAGATTTTCGAAGCCCTAAGAAAAGTCAACGAATTGGGCGTTCTTTACGTCACCCTCACCGGTGGCGAGGCGCTGTGCCACAAGGACTTTTTCAAGATCGGGGCCGAAGTCCGGCGCCTGGGGATGGCCCTCAGGATTTACTCCAACGGTTACCTGATGGCGGACAAGAAGGTCGTGCGGCGAATCAAGGCGCTCAATCCGATGGAGGTTGAACTCTCCATCCACGGGGCCCGACCGGAGAGCCACGACGAGCTCACCCGGATTCGCGGGTCGTTCGACAAGCTGATGATCGCGATGGACAACCTCCACGAGGCCGGCATCAAGATGGTCATCAAATGCCCGATCACACGCCTCAACCAGCACGAGCTGTTCGAAATCAAGGCCATCGGGCAGAAGTACGGCGTTCAGGTCACTTTCGATGCCGTGATCACGCCGAAAGACGACGGGAACCAGGACCCCCTGGCCCTCAGCGCGGATAAAGAGACGATTCAAAAGTACTGGGGAGAGTGGTACACGGAGTTGACCGGGGGCGAGGCGCCGCCGCGCGCCAATCATTGCGCGGGGGACTCGTCGGCCAACTGCGGGACCGCCCGCGGCGGGTTCACCCTCGACCCCTACGGCCACATCCTGCCGTGTGTGGCGTTCCGCCGAAGTGCGGGAAATATTCTCGAAGTCGACGACCTTACCGAGGTATGGCACAAGTCACCCGTCCTCAACGAGGTGCGCGATCTCGCCGTACAGGTCCGGGACAAGCTCGACGACCACGAAGACGGGCAATTCTTTACGTTTTGCCTCGGAGTGGCCGAAGTTCAGACCGGCGATCCGCTGGGCCTCTACCCCCAGGCGGAAATCAACGCCAAATCGGTCCGCCGAAACTACGAATTACTTCAGATCGAAGACCCCAAGGGGAATGCAGATAGTGCTTGAAAAGGCTAAATTGCCAACGTATATAACGAGTCCACCGGGGCAATCCGTGCGCCGGTTATTGGGTTTATAATGAGTTTGTTGCGTGTTTAGGGGTAGAACCCCGCGCAACCAGGGGGAGGCGATGAAGAAGACGTACGAACGTCCCATGATCGTTCACACGGAAAAGCTTGAAGCTCGGGCGATTAACTGCAACAAGGCAGATGACAGTTGCGGCAGTATGGGCGCCCCGATTCAGAGCTAGACGGCTTTTCCCCGGTCTGAACTAGTCGGGGTCTATGGCTAAGAGAAATGGTTTCGCCATGCGAAGCCAAATCATCTGGATTATCGTCGCCTGGGGCATGAGCCTTCAGCCGGCGATTGCCTCGACCCCGACGGGTTCGGATCGGTCAGAGTTCGCCTTCCAGGTTGACGTTCCCGAACCTCGGTTCATAGCTCACCAGGACGGCTCCTCCGAGATTGAAATCGAGGGCTTCGGGACGAAGGAACGTCGTTCCGGAGCTCCCGACCTTTCTTCCAAAACAGTCCTGATAGCGATTCCTCCGGGCTCGACGCCGCGCGTGGAGTACACCCACGCCGGAACGGTCCGACGTCTCGAGATCGTCCCGAGGTCCGTATCGAGCCGCCGGATCGACATGAGCCGCGTCGACGAGAGCGCGTTGTCACGCGCCGATCCCGACCCGATCGAGCGCCTCAAGCTGCTGCGTGGCGCCGCTTACGACGACGTCAAACCCGATCCGGCGATCTATGCCGGCGGCACGGAAGATCAACCCTGGGTTCATCTGGGTCCGACGGGGATCTTCCGTAACCAGGCCTTCGTGCCCGTCCACGTGCGTGGCGCCCGTTGGGACGGCCGTATCCGCCGGCTGGAGTTGGCCTCCGGTTTCGCCGTTCGGGTCGTGTTCGAGGGCGCCACCGTGTCCGCGGAGCCACGTCCCCAAGCGCCTGAGGAGCCGGTCTTCGAGTCGGCATACCGCGCGACCTTTCTCAATTATGAACAGGGGCGGACTTTTCGCCGGCCTTCGACGAACCCCGTGATTCTCGAGTCCACCGTGGCCTCACGCTCCGGGACCACTCCGCGCCAAAAGTTGTTCGTCCGCGACAACGGACCGCTGCGTCTCGATTATTCGCTGATGAACCCGACCGGGTTTGTAGCGCACACGTTGGACACCTGGCGTTTGGAGAACCAGGGCGAGCCGGTCCCACTCAGCACCAACGACGATGGCGACGGGGTGCTCGAACCGGGCGAGTGGGTCCAGTTCTACGGCCAGGCGCTCGACATGGAACCGGACCCGGTCCTCAACACCGACCTTGCCAACACCGACGACGACCTGTTCGAACATCGTGACTTCAGCGACGAGAACGTTTATTTCCTGACCGTCGATACGCCGGGACAGACGGCGATGCCCGAAGATCCCGCCGCGCCTCAGTTCGTACTCACACCGCCCGTGATGGTCGACGCAACCGTCCACGAGGAGGTCGATGACGCCTTCCGTCCGCTGGGTGCGGCCGATCCCTGGTACTGGCTCTCGACACTGGCGGCAACCGGGGTCCCGACGATGGGCAACCCGACACCCGCCGAGCGCACCGATACGGTGGCTCTCCCACAGCTACACGATCCGACGCTGCCGCTGCAGGTTCGCGTGCACCTGCGTGGGATCTCCGAGGTTCTCGGCCTCGATCCCGATCACGAAACCGACGTAACCCTGATGAACCAGAGCAACCAGGTTCTGGCCACCGACAACGCAACATTCAACGGCCGAACGTTGTACCTGCACGACTTCGGATGGACATTCCCGGGTACGGGGTCCGAGGCCAGCGATCCGGTCAAGATCAAGATCGAAGCCATCGACATCGGTGGCGGTCAGCGCAACGATGCGATCCTGGACTGGATCGAGGTCGATTACGTGCGCAGTTTCATCACCGCCGACGACCGCTTCGATTTCGTCTGGCCCGATGGCGACACGGAATTCCTGATCGACGGGTTCACGACCAGCGCGGTGGAGGTCTACGAGCTTACGGCCGTCAGTGCAAAGGGCGTGGTGCAACCACGGCGCTTGACGGGTGTCCAGGTGGATCCGAGTGGCGGCGGGTTCTCCGCCCGTTTTCTCGTCGACAACGACACCGCGCTCGCCGACGGGACGCCGCGACGTTTTCTGGCCTTCGCCGATACCGCGATTGCGCTTCCCGCCGGCGTCGACTTCCCGGCCGACACCGTGTCGGACCTGCGCGTCCAAACGACGCAGGCGGATCTCATCGTCATCGGACACGAGGACGTGCTCGATGCCACGGCGGGCTCCGCCCTGGACCAGTTGCTGGCTCACCGCGCCAGTGCCGCGGGCGGCGGGTTGAGTTCGAAGGTCGCGCGGCTGGAAGACGTCCAGGACGAATTCAACTTCGGTCTGCCGGGTCCGCAGGCCATTCGCGAGTTCCTGCGCTGGGTCGTCTCGACGGCGCCCGGAGAAGGCTGGGCTCTGGACAAGCCAAGATACGTCTTGCTGTTGGGCGACGGTTCGTTCGACTACAAGGGCGGCGAGGCACAGGGCAACTACCTCCCGACCCAGATCGTTTACAAGAACCTTCTCGAGCTGGGTTACTACGCGTCCGACAACCTGCTGGCCACCGTGGTGGGGACCGACCAACTGGCGGATCTCGTCGTCGGGCGCTTGCCCGCCCGATCGTTCGTGGAGGCCACTCTGTACCTGCAAAAAATTCTGGACTACGAAACGATCGCGCCCGCAGGCGCCTGGCGCGAACACGCGCTGGTGCTCTCCGACCGCGGCAAGTTGGGCAACAACCCGGGCGAGGGGCTGGAGTTCGAACTCACCAACCAGGTCGGTCTCGACGAGATCGGTACGGATCCCTACACGTCCCGCGCGATCCGCTACTGGACGGACATCTTCGAACCCGGCGTGGTGGATATCAACAACCCGACGATCCAGGAAAAGACGGATACGGCCAACGCGATGCGGCTCGATATCACCGAGGCGATCAATGGACTCGATGGTTTTAGCGGCGCGGTGCTGGCCCAGTTTTCCGGTCACGGAAATTTCGTGGTCTGGAGCGACGACGCTTTCCTGGACGAGCGTGACGAGTTCGATCTGGATACCACCGACCTGGTCAACGGCCTGAAGCTGCCCTGGTTGGTCGTGCACAACTGCCTCACCGGCGGGTTCCACATCCCGTTGTACAACACGATGGGCGAGGACTGGCTGCGGAAGAACGGCGGCGGCGCGGTGGCCGTGTTCGCGCCTTCGGGTCTGTCGTTCAATTTCGTCGGGCGAACCGTGAGCGAGACTCTGTGGGCCTCGATGTTCGGCAACGAGAAAAACCGCGACCTCGCGGCTCCGGTGGCGACGGTGCTGGCCGGCCTGTGCGGGCAAGGATCGGTCGAGCCCTGCCAGAACTACATCCTGCTCGGCGATCCGGCGACGCGCCTGCAACTACGATCGACCGAACCTGCGAGTAGCCTCGGCGCCGTCGCCAGCAACCTCCAGGTCGACCTGAACTGGACGGCGAGCCCGACCCCGATGGCCAAGTCCATCGTCATGCGCCACCAGAACCTGGCCCAACCGCACTACATCACACTCACCCCGACCCCGACCGACCTGACCACGTTCTCCGACAGCAACGTGACCAACGGGACAACCTATTACTATCATGTGGTCGCGGTCGATCCGGACGGGTTCCACAGCGCGTGGTCGAACTTCAACAGCGATTGCGGGGTCAACGGGCCCGATTGCGTCCAGGCCACGCCGTCGAACCCGAACCCACCCGACATGCCGACGGGGTTGGGGGTTTCGGACCCCGGTCTGGGGAACACACTGTTGTTTTCCTGGAACGCCAATCCCGAAGCGGACATCCAGCATTACACCATTTCCTGGGGACCCGGGAGCGGGAATCCGGCCAACGTCGTGCAGACCTCTCAACCGGTTCTCGCGACGGCGGGGTTGACGGAAGGGCAAACCTACTGCGCCACGGTCTCCGCGACGAATACCTCCGGCCACACATCCGACAGTACCGGCGAAGTCTGCGATTACACGGTCAGCGCCCCGGGTGTGCGTTTGCCCGATTTCATCGCCGATCTGCGCGTCAGCCGCGCGGGTGACGACGTGGTGTTGGATTGGACGGGGGTCGTCAACGACCTGTACGGCAAGACCGCCTCGATCGTGAACTACGAGATCTTCCGTGGAACGGCTCCGGACTACACGGTGGCCGGGTTGACGAAGATCGGCGACTGCGCGGCGCCGTGCAGCACGTTTCCCGACCCGGGCGCGGCGATCAACGGTCTGTCCCAGCACTACCGCGTGCGTGCCGTCGGCGCCGACACCCGCCCCGGGGCGCTGGGGTCCGAGGCGCCCGAGGGGGTCGAATTGACGCTCGCCCGCGGGACGCTGGCCGGCGATCTTCTCCTCACCTGGACGCCCGCGACGCTCGACCTGGACGGTAACCCCGTCGACCTTCAGCACTACCTGGTGTTCGCTTCCGATGCGCCGCTGCTCAAGACGGACATCGTCGACGGCGGGGCCACGCCGCTGCCGCCCGTCACCGGCACGAGCACCGAACTGACCCCGCCCGCACAGTCCCGTTTCTATACCGTTTTCGTGGTCGATACCCGCGGTAACATGAGCCCGGACTGACCCCCCAGGGTGGAGCATCGGGAAGAAAGGGACATCTTGAGCGGACGAGCGGCCAAGACCGACGAGTCGTACGTCGCGGGTGCGGTCACGGACCCGGACGAACGGGTTGATGCGGAATTGGTCGCCGCTGCGGTGAAGGGCAGCGATGCCGCGATGGATAGGCTACTCCGCAGACACGAATCGGCGGTGCTGCGGTTGGTGCGGCTGCTGGGCGTTGCCCCCCCCGACCGCGAGGACGTCGCCCAGGAAATCTTCGTTCGAGTCTTCCGGCACCTCGGAACTTTCAAGCAGGGTCGATCGTTCCGCGGTTGGCTGTATCGCATCACCGTGAACGCGGTCCATGACCACCGTCACCGACTCAGCCGACGAGCCCGCCGGGAAGCCCCGTGGAACGAAACGCTCGATGACACACCCGATGTTTCCGCCGCACCGGCGGATCATGCCGTCGCGCTCGAGCGTCGCAGGGAACTCGGAGCCGCCCTCTCCGGTCTGAGCGCGCGGGAGCGCGCCGTCTTCGTCCTCGTCGAGATCGAGGGGCTGGAGAGGCGCGAAGCGGCGCGGAGCCTGGGGATCACTTCGATCACGGTACGGCGCCACCTCAGCCGTGCCCGGGCCAGCCTCCGCGCGATCCTCGCCGGTTCCGAGAAAAAAACCCCCGGGGGTTGAACGCCGGGAGCCCGACCGCGGTAGTCACGCATGAAGGACAGATTCCCGAATCGCCGGGAATCCAAGAAAAGGAGGGAAAATCGTTGTTTTTCGGATTGTTCGGAAAAGACGAGCGAGCGCTTCCCCACGGCAAACAGGCCCTCGACGAGGCCCTGGGAGCCTGGCGCGAGGCCGAGGCGGTTCTTCCGGCCGAGCGGTTGTCCAGCGGGGCGCGGGCCAACATCCGGGCTCTGGCCCGGCAACGTGCCTCCGTGGCGTCCGATCGCCCATTGACCGGTCTTTTCGTCCCGCTCGGCCGTCTCGTTGCCGCTGCGGGCGTTCCCGCGCTCTTGCTCGCCGTTTCGTTTGGCTGGTTCATCGGTGGAGGAGCGGCGGATTTCCAGGGCTCCGAAGCCTCCGGATTGTCCGTTGTGTCCATCGACGCCCGCAAGGTGAACGGCCTGGCGGTTTTCGATATCGCCAATGGCGGGCGCATCCATAGCGTCTACAGGGGCTCCTCGGCCGCGGGGCTGGCCGAGGCCGACCTGTTCACGAAGACCCAGGGATCGTTCACCGACACGCTCGACGGGGGCTCGGGCGTCACCTATTATCGAATCGATTGAGTCTTAGAGATACTTGTTAATGTATTGCAATAATCGCCAACGGCAGGAACGTCCGGAAAAAGCGACGCCGAGTCGTTTTTTCGCCTTGACGAAAATCGTGATGCCGGTACATTTACGGGCGCGAAATCAGCGGCCCGTACCCGGCATCCGGGTTCAAAAGGCGACCTAAATGGGCGCCTTGTCGGATGGCAACGACCGCGGAGGAGATTTCATGAAGAAGAAGATTTTTGTGGTGGCGGCCCTTGGCCTCGCCGCAGTGTTTGTGGCCGGTGGGCTGGTCGCCTCGAACATGGGGTTCAAGGCGAACTACTCGCTGCAAGCCGCGTCGGTCGGGGTTTCGAACTCGGGCACCCAGGGCCTGGCACTGCCGTACAATCACCAGACATCGATCGTCACGGCCGAGGATCTGATCGCCGACATCAACGGCGATGGCCCCGCGGCGTGTCTGACGACGTCTTGTGTCGCGTCGGTATCGCGGCACGTTCGCACCACGGACGCCCCGGAGTTCTACACGGGGGGTAGCGGCGTGAACTTCACCATCACCCCGGGCGACGGTTACATCGTCGTGGTCAACACCGACATCAACTACATCATCGTCGGCTCGCACAACCCGACCCTCGCGATCCAGCTTGATTCCTCCGGCGTCAACGGTTCCGCCTCGGGGACCCAGCTGTGGTCCTATCCGTACCACTCCACGGCCGTCAACGCCGAGGATCTGATCAACGAGATCAACCTCGCCGGCGGTGCCGGTGCCGTGGCTTCCGTGTCTCACCGTATTCGTGCCACGGACGCCCCGGAGTTCTACACCGGGGGCTCCGGGACGAACTTCACGCTCGTTCCGGGCGAGTCTTACTTTATCGTGATGAACACGGCAACCAGTTTTGTTCCGGCCCACTACTAAGTTTCAGAGCATCAGAAGCAGGAGGAGAAACGAGATTATGAGAAGTTCGATGAAAGTTCTGATGGTCGCGGCAACGCTCGTTATTGCGTTGTCGGTGACCGCACCTCTGCAGGCCAGTTGCGTGCTGGGGCTGATCGAAACACGAGACGCCTCTTTCGCGTTCTCGCACTTGGTGAACTTGCAGTTCCAGAATCACCCGTATTACGGCACAGGACCCTACGGTCCGTGGACGTACGTCACGGGTACCATCCCCGCTGTCTCCCCTGTGACCGCGCTGGCCAAGGGGAGCTTCTGGGCTCTCGGCACGGGCGACCAAGCGAACGCCGGTTCGGGCAACGACAGCAATACCTACGACATCATGACCGCGGGTGGCTTCGGCTTTTATGCCAACCCAGGCGTCTATGAGCATGGTGGCCGTTTCGCCGGTAACTGGAACTCCGGTTCCATCGACGGCTGCATCGGCGGCGGAAATTGCATGTGCCTCCTGGTGACCGACGTACTACCCGGCACCGACGACGCTCAGTTTATGGTCGTCGGCGGTCGGTCGGCGGGGACCGAGGACACGCTTCTGAACGCCGGTGGCACCGACGGGCAGAACCACCTCACGCCGCTCAAGATGGTGGCAATCCCTCGTCCGAACATCACCGGTTCGACGCGCCTGGCCGGATCCAACGATGTGGATCTCGCGGTCAGCCTTCCCGCGCTGACCGGGGGTGTTTACTCGACTCCCGGCTCCGGGTGTGACTGCAGCCCCGTCGGCTACAGAGTGGTTCAATCGATTGTCCCGCGCGGCACCACGGTGCCGACCGATCGGGACCGCGCCGCGACTTGGGACGACGACAACAACGCGGGAACTCCGGAAGTCGACCTCTACTCCGAGCCGATCCTCACCGCCGGTGGTGCGCAGCCGGCGGCCGGAACCTCGCTCACCGGTAGCGTTTCGGTTCGCTCCCTCTGTGGTTCGTCCGACCAGGACGTCTACCTGACCGCTCAGCTCGTCTTCGACGGTAGCGGCGGGCCGGGCACGGAATGGGTGGCCGAGCACCTGTCCGGGAACAGCACTCGCGTGGAGTGTGGTCCGAACCTTGCCGATCCCGATGACAAGCCAAGGCCGATCCGTCCGAGAAACGATCGTCCTTCGCCTCGTCGGCGCTAGGGTTCTCCAGACCGCAATCTGACTGCTCTGCACGGGCCGCAGAACCTCACCGTTCTGCGGCCCGTTTTCTTTTTCCCGCCCGTTGGCCTTCCCCTCGGACCGCGGCTATACTCGTCGCGGGGCAACGATCTTGAGGGTGAACGAGCGGATGAAACCGGCCGCGGTGGTTCTGATCCTGCTGACCGCAGGGGTGGCAGGGTTGCCGGTCGCAGCGGCGTGTGCCTCCCCCACACCTCTGAGTAGCGTCCGGGGCGCCGACCCGGATCCCGTTTACCGCAGCTTCATCTGGGCCGGCACGGTATTCGACCCGCTCTACTTCGAGACCTATGCCCCGCTCGACTATCTCGCGCCGTTTAACGTTCCCAAGGCTTCGTTCTGGCTCGCGGGGGCCGGCGATCCGGTTCTCGGATCCGGTTATGACAACGGCGACCGGGAACTCGTGGTCGAGGGCGATCTGGCGTTTCGGGACAACGATCTGTTTGATTTGTTCTACGGCGCAGAACTCAATACCGATT
>Ga0224508_10003479_pt1 | contig 12993 bp, 11 predicted proteins | sample SF_Jan12_sed_USG_4_FD_170157 | JGI IMG/M metagenome (GOLD analysis project Ga0224508, IMG submission 170157) | Sediment microbial communities from San Francisco Bay, California, United States - SF_Jan12_sed_USGS_21 | ecosystem: Environmental > Aquatic > Marine > Sediment | place: USA...
CTCAAGCCCCCCGGCGCCATCGTGAACAGCGCGTTCTTCGAGTTCATGATGGCGCCGGGGGGCTTGAGGGGCCTCGAGGCCTACCAGGCCCGCGCCAAGGCGGCCGGCTGCTACGCCCAGCCGACGGTGCCCTTGATCGCGCGCGACTACGTGATAACCGGTGCCCAGATCATGACTCGCGACGACCTGGGCACCGCGGCACTGCGGGACTGTCTGTTCCGCGGTTTTCTGCTCACCGCCGGCCTGATGTACACGGACCTCCTGGCCTTCCGCAAGGCGCCGCTCGGCGAGGCGGAGCGGGCCGAGGCCCTCGCGGTGCTCGGACTGCTCTACCATCCCGCGGTGCGGCCTGGCATGACCCGCGAGGCCTTCTACGCGGCCTTGGAAGCGGAGGGTCTGATCGGTCGCTGAGCGGGCCGCCGCAATCCGTCCAGGGCGGCTTAACTGTCGTTTAAGCAACGCAGAGCGACCATGTGCCGAGCGTTCTATGCTGCCGGTGTATTCGGGGGCTTCCCGACGTGGCGGCGCAGAAGCGTTCGAACCGGCGCGGGACTGGGGCATGGGACCTATGAAATCTTCAGGCACGGCACCGAAGCTTGTGGCCACAGTCGCGTTCCTCGTGCTGGTGGTGGGCGCCCTGGCCGCGGCCATCTGGGCCGCTCGCGGACCGGACGGCCAGGTCCTGCGCACCGCGGACCTGGGCGTCCAGCTCGTGCAGGACAACGCCGCCGTACCTATGACCGCGATCGAGGTCGCGTCCCGCGGCATCGATCTCTACTCGGCGACCGTGAACCGGCGTGCCTTCGAGATTCGCGTTCCGGAGACCATGTGGCTGACACCCGATGCGGAATACCCGGCCCTGCAGATCGCCATTTCCGAGGACCCGGCGATCTTCGATATGGTCGGTTTCGAGGCAGACCGCGAGGAGACGCCGTTCCTCGCCGGCGGCACGGGCATGGCGATGGCACGGCACGGCAAGGGTCCGCTGCTCACCGCCGGCGACCCGGACCGGGGGCAACTCGGACACAACTACATCGTCGCCGAGCGCTTCAACGCTTCGACGGCCGACTTTCGCGCCGTGCTCGTCCCGGCCATAGAGCCGCGGGACGGCGACGCCGATCTGCTGGCCGAAGGCACGGCCGTCTACCTCGTCCTGTACATGAACACGAGCCCCGACGACGGGACGAGTTTCAACCCCGGTTTCGGCGGCGACTTGATCAGGAAGCAGGAGACGGAATTCATCGAGATCCGTTTCGAGAGCGACGGGGTCGCGGAGCGCCCGGCGGGGCGCGGGGAGAGCGTCCGACTTGCCGGGTGATGCGCGCGCTGCAACAATGCGCCGCTGAACCATCGGGAGGCCGGCCATGGCGCGTGATCCGGACTGTATCTTCTGCAAGATCGCCGCGGGTGAGATACCCTGCATCAAGCTGTTCGAGGACGAGGAGACGCTCGCCTTCATGGACATCAACCCGGTGCAGCCGGGCCATACGCTGATCATCCCCAAGGAGCACTTCTCGGATCTCTACACCGTCGCCGACGACGCGATTTCGGCGACCGCGCGCACGGCGCGACGGGTCGCGACGGCGGTGCGCGCGACGCTTCTGCCCGGGGGCCTCAACCTTCTGCAATGCAACGGCAAGGCCGCGGCGCAGTCGGTGTTCCACTTCCACATGCACGTCATTCCGCGGGCGACGGGAGACGGGCTCGCCATGAACTGGGAGATCACGCCGGGCGACACGGCCGCGATCGGCGAGCTGGCCGAAAGGATCAAGGCGGAACTCGTGTGACGGGGTTGCGCCGCCGCCGTCAGAAGCAGTACCGCATCTCCGTGAACCCGCTCCGCAGCGACGCCACCCTGTCTTGCCAGAAGCCCGCCGGCTTCTGTTCGCCGTCCCTTAGGATCTCCGCCACGAGGCCGGCCAGTGCGCGGAAATCGTCCGGCTTCATGCCGTAGCGGGTCATCTCCTGCGCGCCCATCCTGACGCCGCTGGCCGCGGCGAAGCTTGGATCGTCGTGGAAGGCCTGCGGATTCGTGATGATGTTGTTCGCCTCGAGGCGGTCGGCGATCACCTCGCCCTTGGCGCGCGCGGTCCGGAGCAGAATCTGGTGGGTCTCGGTGTAGTCGCAGGCCGGGTCGCCCTCGATCTCGAGTCCTTGGTCGTTGAGGGCCCGGGCGAAGGCCTTGGCGTTCTCGATCACCTGCTTCGGATAGTCGTCCTTGAAGCGCAACATCTCGTACGTCGCGCCCAAGAGGCCCAGCAGGGTGCCCAGGTGGTGGTTGCTCACGTGGCCGGGAAAGGCGCGCGATTCGATGAAGCCCCAGAGCTCCTCGAAGGCGGAGCCGGGCTCGATGTTGCTCAGGATGACGCCGCGCTGCGGGCCGAAGAAGGTCTTGTGCGTCGAGCCGGTGACGATGTCCGCACCCTCCTCGAGCGGGGCCTGGAAATGCGGGCCGAGCAGGCCGAGGACATGGGCGCCGTCGTACAGGATGAAGGGGCGCCGCGGGTTGTCCCGGCCGAACTCGGCGAAGATGAACTCGGCGATCTCGCGGACCGGCTCCGTGTGGATGATGACGCTGCGCCCGAAGACCAGCAGTTCCGGGCGCGTGTCCGCGATCAGGCGCTTGGTTTCCTCGACGTCGATCCGGTGCGGGTTGTCCCGGCGGATCGGGAAATGCTCGACCGCGGGGTGCCCGGTCTCGGGGTCGTTGGCGACGTAGTTCTTCAAGGCGCCGGTGGTCTGCGCGCTGAGGTGCCCGCCCTTGTTGAGGTCGTGCACCAGGACCCGGCCGATCAGGGCCGGCGCGCGGCCTCTTTCGCGCCGGTTCTTGAACTGCTTGAAGGCGTCGTAGACCGTGTCGTTGGCCATCTGGCCGCTGATCACCCTGGGCTCGACCTGGGTGCAGCCGAAGAAGCCGCGCAGCGCGGCCTTGAGCTCCTCCTCCTTGTCCATGATGAAGGCGGTGCCCTTGTAGTAGCGCACGTCGGGCGCGCCGGGGCCGAGCGCCTTCAGGCGGTTGTGCTCGTTGTAGCGCCCGGCCGGGTCGGCCGTGCTGAGCGCGTCGACGTAGCGCGAGGTCGGCTGCTCCGAGGGAATGAGGTTGATGCAGTCCTCGCGTCTCCATTTCGTGTTGCGCTCCGCGTCCTGCCGTAACTCGGACGCGAGCTCGGCGACCTCGCTGACCACGATCCCCTCCTTCTTCACGGGCGCCTGGAACCCGGTGTAGGGCTTGGTGTAGGGCGCCGTCGGCCACAGGTTCCTCTCGACCAGCTCCGCCTCGATGGCCTTGCCCCTGTCGTCCAGCACCTGAAGGACGACGGGCCGGTCCGTGCGGTAGCGCAGGTCCGACCGGATCAGCGCCAGGCCGATCGGCCGCAGGTCGTGCTCGTCGCTCGGCACCGCGGTGATGCCCTCTCCGTAGAAGCGCGAGTAGGGCACGCTGGTTCCCGAGGTCACGACGCCGACCGGCGCGTCCTCGTACGTGACCTTGAACCCCGCCCGGAGCGGCCGCTGGCCGGCGAAGACGGCGACCGGCTCGACCAGGCGGGTCAGCACGCGCCCCTCGGCGGGGGTGTCGAGCTCGCCCCGCTTGATCCGCGTGAACTCCGCCCGCTGCCGGTCGAGCGCCGCCTTGCCGAGGTAGTCGTCGTCGCCGGTTGACCGGACGGCGAAGGCCGCCATGGCGTTGGCGAAGATGGGGATCTCGCGGCCGTCCGGGTCCTCGCCCAGCTCGTGGCCGTAGAGCGGCAAGCCGGCCTCGAGGCGCAGCGAGTCGCGGGCGCCCAGGCCCGCGGGGACGGCCCCGAGCGCCACGAGCTTTTCCCAAAGCGCCACTGTCTGGGCCTGTTCCGGGAACAGCTCGAAGCCGACCGCCTCGCCGGTGTAGCCGGTGCGCGCGACGATCACCTCGTGCCCCTCCACCGTGGCCCGGCTCAGGCGGTTCCGCTTGTTCTCGGGCAGCTCCGCCTTGTCGACGAGCTGCTCCAGAATGGCCGAGGCATGCGGACCCTGAAGCGAGACCATCCCCAGGTCCTCGCTGATGTCGGCCATCTCCAGGTCGGCGCCGCCCTTGTGGCCCTCGAGCCAGCGCCAGTCCTTTTCGCGGTTGGCGGCGTTGACGACCAGCAGGAAGTCGTCGTCCGCCAGCTTGTAGAGGTAGGCGTCGTCGACCGCGCCGCCGGCCTCGTTGGCGATGAAGGTGTATTGGGCCTGATGCGCGGCGAGCGCCTTGGCGTTGTTGGTCAGGGTGGACAACAGGAAGCCCTCGGCGCCCGACCCCCTGAACGCGAAGCGTCCCATGTGGGAGACGTCGAACAGGCCGGCGTGCCGCCTGGTGGCGAGATGTTCCCGGATGGTCCCGGTCTTGTACTGGACGGGCATGTCCCAGCCGCCGAACCCGACCATCTTGGCGCCGCTGCCGGCGTGCCAGTCGTGAAGAACGGTCTTTCTGAGCGCGCTCTGGTCTTCCTGCACCATCAAGTACCACCCGGCTAGCTGTTGTTTCGGCCGACTTTGGGCAGATCTTACCCGGCGGGCGCGGTCAGGGCCAGAACTCGCACTGGGCAGGCTCTAGAAGAATGACTAGATAGTCTGGGGAGACGAACCGCCCTGTAGCTGCGGAGGTGCCGACCATGGCGGAGCAGACCGTTTCACCGCGCATCGCGCGGCTCTCCTGGGGGCGCCTGGAGGTCGAGGGCGAAGGGACGTTCAAGGACGCCAAGCTGTTTCCCGGCGGCGCGCGGGCCTGGGACTGGCGCGAGACCGGCACCCGCCACGAGCCCGGGATCCAGCCCGCCGACGTGGCGGAGCTCCTTGAGCGGGGCGCCACATCGGTGGTGTTGTCGAAGGGCATCCTGGAGCGGCTGCAGGTCTGTCCCGAGACCCTGGAGCTGCTCGAGGGCCGGGGCGTTGCCGTCCACGTGCTGCAGAGCGAGCAGGCGGTCCGGTGCTACAACGAGCTGCGCGAGAGCGAACGCGTCGCCGGCCTGTTCCACTCGACCTGCTGAGCACGGCGGCGGCTCCTGAGAACCGCCGCCGCTTCGGTCGTGCTGGATCGGAATCAGCCTCCCAGATTTGTTCTGAGAAAGGCGCTGAACGCGTCCCAGGATTGCTTGTCCGCCGTCTCGCGGTAGCGGTTGGAGCCGAAGACGGTGAAGGCGTGCGGCGCGCCCGAGTAGACCTGGATCTCGTACGGAACGCCGGCGGCTTCCAGCTCATTCGACAGTGCGGCGACGTCGTCCATGGTGATCGCCGAATCGGCACCGCCATGCGCGATCAGCAGCGGCGCCGTGCTTTTCGGGTAGCTCTGACTTTGCGGCGTCGACAAGCCACCATGGAAAGTCGCATAGCCGGCGATATCCCGGGCCTTGCCGGAGCGGGCAAGCTCGAGAGTCGCCGCGCCGCCAAAGCAGTAGCCCATCACCACGGCCTTGCCGGTGCTGGTCTTGCGGGCTTCCTCGAGGCCGCCGAGGATCAGCGCCCGCATGCGCGCGCGGTCCTTGTACAGCTTGCCCGTCTCGGCCTTCTTGGCGCCCGTCTCCACCGGCCGGTTGCCCTTGCCGTAAAGGTCGACGGCGAACGCGTCGTAGCCCATTCCAGCCAGCATCTCGGCGCGTTTGACCTCGTAGTCGGTCAGGCCGTCCCAGTCGTGGATGATCAAGACCAACCCCTTCGAGGCGCCGTCATATGCCGCCGCGCGGTAGCCCTTGAACGCCTCGTTACCGACGGTGTATTCGACCGCTTCGCCCGCCCATGCCGATGACGGAATGAGCGCGGCCGCCAGAATCAAAAGTAGCCTCTTCATCGATTTCTTTCCTCCCAATTACGCAATTCCGAGCAGCAGTCGTACGGCGGTTCGATCGCCGCGGCACCGCGCCCGGAAACAACAGAGTTAGGACGGGGGGCGATCACCTCAAGCGGTATTTTCAGAGCAAGAGCACGGATCCCTGGAGCGGTTCCCGGAGTCGATCGCCTCGCCGGAACGATGACCGGTCTCGGAGGGTAGGCAGACACGAAAGTCCGTTTCAGCCCTTCGGCATGTGCGAATGCAGGGCGAGAGACGACCGGGCGCGCTCGCGCGCGCTCGCGCATTGCGCGGCGCTTCGCGCTGTGCTTCGATGACAGGTGCCGCCGGGACGCCGCGGTGTCCCTTGGGCGAGGATCGGTGAGCGGACAGATGGCCGAACCGGAAGCACGGGACTATACCGCCGAACGCCAGGCGATGGTCGAGATGATCGCCGCCTATGTGCTCCTCAGCGCCGATCAGATCGACCGGGCCCGGCTGGACGACCGGGTCATGGCCGCGATGGCCAAGGTGCGGCGTCACGACTTCGTTCCCTACGAGCTGCAGCCCGTCGCCTACGCGAACACGCCCCTGCCGATCGGCTGCGGCAAGACCATTTCCCAGCCCTTCATCGTCGCCCTCATGACCGACCTTCTCGGGATCGAAGAGGGCGACAGGGTTCTGGAGATCGGTACGGGACTGGGCTATCAGGCGGCCATCGCCGCCGAGCTGGCCGGGCAGGTCTACACCGTCGAGCTGGTCCAGGAGCTGGCGCAGGAGGGGCGCGGCCGGCTGATCGCCGCGGGGTACGAGAACATCCAGTTTCGCGTCGGTGACGGCTCGCTCGGCTGGCCGGACCACGCGCCCTACGACAAGGTGATCGTCGCGGCCGCGCCGGAGCTGATCCCGCCCGCGCTGATCCAGCAGCTCAAGCCCGGCGGCCGGATGGTGATCCCCGCCGGGCTCGAGGACGAGCAGCAGCTGATGTGCGTCGACAAGGACGAGACCGGCCGGCTGCACACCCGGGAGATCATCCCGGTCCGCTTCGCCCGCCTGATCACCAGCCATTAGCAGGTTGCTGAAATGGTGCGAAGGCTCTCCCTCGTCCCTCGTCCCTCGACAAGCTCGGGATGAGGGGGCTCGGGATGGGGATGCTCAGTGTGAGAGTGAGCTTTTTCAAGGAGTTGCCCTCATCCTGAGCTTGGAGTTGCCCTCATCCTGAGCTTGGAGTTGCCCTCATCCTGAGCTTGTCGAAGGACGAGGGCGACGGGCCGCCGCGGACTTCTTCAGCAGCCTGCTACGCGCGGCCCTCTACTCCTTGGCCGCCGGGACGATGGTCAGCGTCACCTCGGCGCCGTCGCGCTCGATCACCAGGTCGACCGGGGTGCCGGCCTTCAGCCCGCCCAGCATGTTGACGTAGTCGTAGATATTGCCGATCTCGGTCTCGCCGAGCTTGAGGATTACGTCGCCGGCCTTAAGACCCGCCTTCTCCGCCGGGCCGCCCTTCGTCGTTCCCGACAGCTTGACCCCCTTTGTGTCGCCCTGGGCGTAGTCGGGGATGGTGCCGAGGTAGATCCGGATGTGCTTGCGCCCGATCGAGTCCTTGGGCCGCTCCTGGCGCACGTAGGCCGGCGCGGCCTCGGCGCGCGCCAGTGACCGGGCGATGCCGGCCATCAGGCGCGCGATCTTTTCGGTGCCCGCGTAGTTGATCTTGTCCGCCGTGTCGCGGGGCGTCGAATAGTCGGAATGGGCCCCGGTGAAGGCGCTCAAGACCGGCACGCCCTTAAGGTAGAGCGGCGTGGCGTCGGTCGGCAGGTAGCTGTCCCCGCTGGTCACGATGGAGAGGCCCAGCGGCACGTTGCGGCGCTCGATCTCGCGCGTCCAGACCGGGCTTGACCCGGTGCCCTGCAGGTAGAGGTTCTCGTCCAGCCGGCCGATCATGTCCATGTTGAGGTAGGCGGCGACGGCGGCCCCGATGTCGTTGTCGTCGCCCTCCGTCTGTTCGGCCAGGGTCTTCGCGAAGTGGCTGGAGCCCAGCGTGCCCATCTCCTCGCCCGACCAGGCGGCGAAGAGGATATTGCGCTTGGCCTTCAGCCGGCCCTGCCTCTTCAGGTCGACCAGGTACTGCGCGATCTCGAGCAGCCCGGCCACGCCCGAGGCGTTGTCGTCGGCGCCGAAGTGCACCTGGCCCGCCTCGTCGTCGCGCGCCAGCGAGCCGCTGATCTCGCCCCGCCCCAGGTGGTCGAGATGGGCGCCGACCATCACCGCGGGCCTTTCGTGGCCCGCGCCGCCCGCGGCCGGCAGGCGGGCGAGAACGTTGCGGCCGCTGCGTTTTTCTCGAGCGATGTCGACGGTGGCTTCGATCGTGACGCCGGGCAGGACGAAGCCGGCCACCGCCTCGCCGCCGTCGAGCTCATCCTGCAGGGCCTTCAAGTCCGTTCCGGCGGTTCCGAGCAGCGCGGCGGCCGCCGCGTTGGAGAGGGACAGCGCGGCGATGCCGGCCCTTCCGCCCGCCGGGTCCTGGGTCAGGGCGACCAGCTCCTGCTTGACCTTGGCGTTCGGGCCCGAGACCACGATCAGGCCGACCGCGCCGCGGCGCTCGGCGACCGAGGCCTTGTACTGGAGCTCGGAATAGAGGAGCAGGCCGCGGGTCGCCTCGGGCGCCAGGTCCTCGGGCAGATAGCGCAGGACCACGACCCATTTGCCCTCGACGTCCAGCTCGCCGTAGGAGTCGTGGCTGGTCTCCTGGTCCGAGGGGGGCGTGACGATGCCGTAGCCGGCGAAGGCGACCTCGGCGGCCGCGACCTTGCCGTCCTCAGAGAAGGCGAGGGGCCGCCAGTCGCCGTCCGGCTCCAGCTTCCTGACACCGTCCTTCTCACGCACCTCGAGCCGGTTGCCGGGGCCGAGCGCGGCGCCGACCGAGAATCCGAAGGACTGGAAGTAACCGTCGTCGCCCGCCGGCTCGAGCCCCAGGGCCGCGAAGGCCGAGGCCACGTAGTCCGTGGCCAGGCGCTCGCCCGGCGTGCCGGTGAGCCGGCCCTCCATGGCCTCGGAGGCCAGGCGCGATACGTGCAGCCGGAGGTCCGCCGCCGCGATCTTGGCGCCGGTCTCGGCCATGGGCGCGGGCTGCGCCGTCGCCTCCGTGCCGGCCTTCTTGGTCTTGCCGTCCAGGCCGAGTTGCCGGCGCGCCTCGGCGTCGTTCCATTCCGCGATGAAGATCTGCGAGGACTTGTCCGCGGTGCGGCCCGAGGTCCAGGTGAGGCGCGTGCCGTCGGGCGAGAAGGCGGGCAGGCCGTCGAAGCCCGCCGTGTCGGTGACGCGGACCGGCTCGCCGCGGCCCTCGGCGTCGACCATGTAGAGCTCGAAGTTGCCGAAGCCCTGGAGGTTCGTGGCGAAGACGATGTAGTCGCCCGAGGGATGGAACATCGGCGCCCAGGACAGCACGCCCAGCCGGGTGACCTGCGTTTGCGCGCTGCCGTCGACGTTCATGGTGAAGATCTCCGCCGTCGCCCCGTCCTCGCCGAAGCGCCGCCAGACGATCTTGCGGCCGTCGGCGCTGAAGAACGGCCCGCCGTCGTAGCCCGGTGTGTCGGTCAGCCGCCTGAGCTCCGAGCCGTCGGCCTTCATGACGTAGATGTCCATGAAGAAGGACTTGTCGTGCTCGAAGATCGCCGCCTCCTTGTCGCTCAGCGGCCGGTCGTAGGCCCGGCGGTTCGACGCGAAGACGATCAGCCGGCCGTCCGGCGAATAGGCGCCCTCGGCGTCGTAGCCGGTCGCGTTCGTCAGGTTGCGGTAGGCCCCGCCGGCGAGGTCGAAGTCGTAGATGTCGAAGTGCTCGTCATAGTCCCAGGCGTAGCGGCGCTCCTGGCCCGAGGCGCGGAAGTCCAGCTCGGCCTGCTGCTTGGCGCGGGCCTCGGGGTCGTCCTGGGTCGAGGCGAAGAGCACCCGCTTGCCGTCCGGGCGGACCCAGCCGCAGGTGGTCTTGCCGTGCCCGGGCGAGACGCGCCGGACGTCGCCGGTCTCCATATCGAGCAGGTACATCTGGTAGAAGGGATTGTCGGCCTGGCGCTCGCTCTGGAAGATCATGGTCGTGCCGTCGCGGCCGAAATAGCCCTCCCCGGCGCGCCGCCCCTCGAAGGTCAGCTGCCGGACGTTCGTTAGAAGGTCCGCTTCGCCCGCGGCCGCGGGCCCCGCGAGGCCGAGCAGCGCGAGGGCCGCCGTTGCGAAGCGCTTGGCGTAGCGTCGATCCATCCGATTTCCCATGGCTCCACCTGACCTGATCCGCCGCATTGGGCAGGGGCTTCCCGACCCAAGAGCGGATATTGGCGCAACCCATCCAGAATGCAACGGAAGCCTTGGGCGGACGCCCGGCCGGGCCGTGCCTCCCAAAGGGCGCGGCGGCCCGGTCTTCGGCGCCGCCCGCTCATCTCTGGTTCGAGCCATAAGCGGTCGTGTTCCTACTAGCGACCACCTCCAGCCCATCCCAACGAAACCGGCCTGGTCGGAGTTGATCTTTCCCCGGTCCAACTCAGGCAAGGATCACCACCGTCAATACGCGTCCGCCACCGCCTCTTCTACCAGGCGACTCAACTGATCATAGCCAAAACTGGGCATGGGCCGTCCATTGACGAAGAATTCAGGGGTGGCCCGGACATTGAGGGTCTGCCCATCCTGCACATCCCTTTGAATCGTTTGGACGAGCTCGGGACGATTCATATCGGCCGAAAACCGTTCCATGTCCAAGCCCAAGACGCGCATGACGGTCAGAGCACGCATTGGCTGGGACTTGTGGTTGACCACCCAGCGATCTTGGCTGCGGAACAGCAATTCCAGGGCTTGCCAAAACTTACCCTGATAGCGCGCCGCCTCCAGCATTCTGACCACTTGGTCCGAGCCGGCGTGGAGCGGGGCGTAGCGCACCATCACTCTTACCTTGCCCGGATACCGGTCGATCAACCGCTTCACAAGGGGATAGAAATCCCGGCAGGTCCCGCAAGCGGGGTCGAAAAATTCCACAATGGTGACCTTGGCGTCGTTGGGTCCCTTGATCGGGGCTCCTTCCCGCTCCAGCACGCTTTGGTTACGGCTCTCGGATGCACTCTGTTGATACAGCACCACGGCGCCGGCAAAGACCAGCAGAAGCAACCCGGCGACGGAGATGAACAGGGTTTTGCGATTCATGATGATTCCATCCTATGCGCGTAAAACAACAAGACGCCAATCAGGGTGAATGTAGAAAGAGACATGACGGGAATGTTCAAGAACCCGAGCAGAGAGATGTGGGTTTCCGAACAGGGGATGCCCTGCACACAGGGTTGGACCCCTTCCGGAATGATCCCGGCAACCAGGAGCACGTGGAACATGGCCGAGAGCCATCCCACGCCTGCCAGTGCGCCGGCATATCGCACGACCTTGGGGTCATAGGGGAACAGGCCAATGGCGAGAATTAGGACCAAGGGGTACATGGCAATTCGTTGATACCAGCACAGCACACAGACCGGAACCCCCATGACCTCGCTGAAGAAGAGGCTGCCGAGGGTGGCGCTGGCGACCACGATCCAGGTGGCGAAGAGCAGGGTCCAGCCGGGCTGACCGCCCAGGGAATAAACTTTGCTTTTCATGCATTTCCCAATAAAGGCGGTTCGAATCCTATGCCCAATTTTGTTTGAGAGATCCGAACCGGCAATTCCCGGAGCACCTCCAGGTTCGTGGAAATCCTTTGCCCCGTGCCAACATTTGGTCGCAGGTCATCGATCCTCACCAACTTTTCCCGAGGCGTGGTCAGCGACCAGTGCTCCAACCGCGAACATGAGGTGGTGGCCCGTGTGGATGTCCGCGACCGTGACGTTGGCGCCACGCGCCTAGGCGGCCCGAGTTCCCGGCGACGACGGGACGAGAATACCAGCGAGACCGACAAACAGCACCCCGACAGATATGAAATCCCTCCCGCTCCATACGCGGCCTGCTGTTCCCGACCGCACGCAGTCGGATCACGGTGTTGGCAGGAAACATTTGGATGAGGGGCGCGTTTTTCAAGTTGAGTGACACGGCGGTTGAGTTCCGGCTCGGGTCACAAGCCGCCCAACGTGTCGGGGCCCAGCGGCCGTCGCGCGGTTCGCCGAGGAAGGCGTCGGGCTTGCCGATCGGCACCGTCGTCGCGGCAGCGGCGGTGCTTCCTGTTTGCGTCCGCCGTCCTTCAGTAGCGCAAGTGTGCTTGGCGCTCGCTCAGCCAAGCCTGCTCGTCCGCACTGGCCAGCGCATCCAGGCGCTCCCCTCTGAAGGCGCCCCCTCGCAGGTCTGGTTCCAGCAGTCCTCGACCCACTCCCACACCTCGCCGCAAGCGTTTGGCGAGATGAACCAATCTTTTGGCAGATCCGATCAATAGCAAAAGTGAGGCGGCCACCTATTTCAGTTCTGGATGGAACCCTTCGGGCGCGAACGTTGAGCTGAGCTGAGCCTGTGTTGAGAGGAGTATCTGAGATCATGATCGGTCAACACCCGGGTTCACGAAAGCGAAAGGCCGCTACCGTGGCGGCTGTTTTCGCGGCGCTCACCCTGGGCGGAGGCGGCATGGCGCTCGCCACGACGGGCTCCGTCAAGTCGGGCACGGCACTCACGGCGCCTGGAACGATGGCCACCCAGGTGGCGACCGAGAGTTTCGCATGAACTTCGATGGGAAGCTCGTGCGGGAGAAGGTAGGAAAGCACGAACAAAGATGGCGCCGCATCAGGCTACTACTCCTGTGGGCCTGCCTCAGTTTGGTGCTGTGGGGCTTGATCGTTGGCGGCTTATACTTGCTGTTCTAGAATCCCAATCGCGCTCATAGGCGTCTACCAGCCCATAGCGGCGCTAGATCGCACTGGCGTGTCGGTTTTGGCGCATGCGTGAGACGTCAAGCAAAGGCGGCATCGAGAACGCTTTCGGAGGCGATGATGCCGTCGCGACCGCCTGGCAACCAGTTCCGCTGCCAGGAGTAAAGCGTTCGAAACGCGCGTGAAGTTTCGCTATCCTTTGGCGAAATCAGCAGATTCGGAACAATCTATGTCGCTTGCTACGGCTGAGCATCAACCTTAAGACTCGGGTCGATGGATAAAGCTGCTCATCGGCTTGATGCACTATCGTCTCTGGCAGAGACTCCGGGGGTGGGTCCGGCCCGAGAGGACTGGCGACGGCAACGGCGCCGCATGGAGGCGGCAAAAGAAAAGCACACA
>Ga0224508_10003480_pt1 | contig 12990 bp, 10 predicted proteins | sample SF_Jan12_sed_USG_4_FD_170157 | JGI IMG/M metagenome (GOLD analysis project Ga0224508, IMG submission 170157) | Sediment microbial communities from San Francisco Bay, California, United States - SF_Jan12_sed_USGS_21 | ecosystem: Environmental > Aquatic > Marine > Sediment | place: USA...
CCGGATGGCCCCCGAGATGCGCATCCCACACGATCGCCGTCTCGGCGCCGACCCATGCGCGCCACCGCTCGAGCTGGCCCCCGTCTTCGTCCACGAGCGCAGCCATCACGGCGCGCATCGGGAACGGCTTCTTGCGACCCGGGTTCGTCGCATCGTCGAAGATCTCGCCCACGGTGCGGAAGTCGCACGCCTCGTCGTCGACGGGGCTCTCGGCGACGGTCCGGTCGACCGGATCGACCGTCTCCTGCGGGCGCGGCCCCGACTCTCCCGGAGCGACATAGGTGTAGCGATAGTGCTCGTAGAGGATCCGGTACGCGTCGGCGAGGTCGCGCGCGAGATACTGGGCCTGTCCGTTCGGACCCATGATGCGTTCGAAGCCACCGATGCCGACCTCGTCCTCGGCAGTCACATTCCCCGACGCTTCGAGCGCCGCCCGGCCGGTGAGCACCATCGAAGCGCCCGGTGTCATGATCAACGCGCCACGCGTGTGCATCAGCATCGTCGAGAGCGCGTCCCAATAGCTCTGCGCGCCGACGTTCACGCCGTGCACGATCAGGTGGATCGGACCGCCCGCTTCCGTGAACGTGACGATCCGACGCACCACACGCGCGGTCGCGTCGAGGTTCTCGGTCCCACTGTCCATCGCGATGCGGGCACCACTCGAGATCGGGATCCACTCGACCGGCAGTCCGCGTTCCTCGGCCAGGTCGATCGCGGCGACTACGCGATCGCACTCGGCGCCGGAGAGCGAACCCATGCCGATGGTCGGGTCCGAGAGCACGACGACCCGTTCCATTCCCTCTGGATGTTTCGTCGTCGGCGTGCGAATCACGCCGAAGACGACGGCACTCTCGTTGCGACCGTAGGGGCGCCCCTCGACACAGCGTGCACGCGGCGTCTCCGACTCGACGTCGAGGTCGTACTCGACGAACTCTCCGGCCGGGAGCTCCGTGCCGCGGCTCGCAGCGGGGGCCGACTTGCCGCCGCCACTGAGCATGCGGATGATCTCGTACGGATAGACCAGGCGTCGGCGCCGCGCCTCGACGATCCTGCGCTCGTAGTCGCTGCGTGGTTCGAGCGGGCTGCGGCGGGGAGTTCGCCACTCGATCTCCATGTTCGATCCCGTGATGTCCGTGATCACGACCTCGATCGGACGCGGCTCCGCATCCGCATCCTCCGGGTCGATCACCGTGACGCGGGCCACCACCTTTTCGATGCCGAGATTCCGGACCGCCGGCGCGAGTCGGGTCGAGATGCGCTCCGCGATGCCTTCCTCGAGCAGGATCGGCGGCGCGACCGACAGGGTGATCCGGTTCCACTGGAGACGGCGCTTCGGGTCGCGGTGCCCGAGGAGGCTCCGCATCGCTCGCGTCGCATCGTAGTAGGCCTGCTCGAAAGCCGGCAGATGAAGCTGGATCTCGTGACCGGCATCGGGGGAACGACCGCGGACGTCGGCCAGAACGAACACGCGCTCGTCTCGCGCCTCTTCGCGGCTGCGGCCGTAGAAGCAGTAGATGCCGTCGGGGCTTTCGATCCGCTCGAGCTCGAACTTCGCGAGTCGCGCGAGATCGATCCGGACCGCGGCCTCGGGGTGCACACCGCAGAGCGACTCGTCCTTCCGCAGGGTTTCGCGCGAGGGAACCCAAGTGACGTGACGATCCGGCTGCCCGGCCTTCACGAAATTGACGGTGAGCCGACCGCCGGGAATCCCGTCCCCGAGAGCCTTTTCGATGGCATCGCGCACGGCATCGTCTTCGTCGGCGCTCTCTTGCGAGACGAACAACTCGAGGGCGTACACCGCCGGCCACTCGTGCGAGTCGCGCTCTCCCTCGGCCACCTCGCAGAGCGCGGCAGCCACGGATGCCGCGTCCTCGGGCGAAGCACTACAGCCCAGGACGGTCTTCCCGCCGCGAAGCTCGAGGCGATAGTGGGGCCCGACCCGCGGGTCGAGCCCGGATGCTTCGGAGACGAGCGGCGACGGGGAATAGAGCCTCCGCAGATGCGCGGCGAGGGCGATCGAGCGACGCCGGGGATCGGAATCGGCGAGCCAATCGCCGACCCGGTCGAACACGGGCCGCGGCGCGACGACCAGATGTCCGAGCACGGCTTCGGGCGGTGCCGTTGGCTCGGACTCGGCCGCGGAGAGCCACGCCTCGAGCTGCTTGCTGGTGCGCTCGGCTTCCCGCTCGACGACCGGGCGCTCGAAGATCACGTAGCCGGCCTCGAGCGCCGCGTCCGCGACGACGTCCGGCACGAGCCCGCGCATACCGGCGATCCGGACCAGGGCATCTTGGAGCGAGCGATCGTCTGCGAGATGGATCCCGCTCCACGCGAGCGCCGTCACGCGGCGCAGCACGGCGAGGAGGAGTCGATCGCGCAGTTCGGCGCCGCCCTGCGACGCCAACATGCGCAGCACCGCCCGCTCGAGTTCGTCCGAGTGGTCGAGGCTGCCGATCCCATAGTGCGAAAGGGCATCGCGCACGATGTCCAGGTAGGCGGGCGCGATCCCCGCACCTCCCGCGCGGAGGCGTCGCACGAACATCCGGATGCGCGCGTTGTTCGAGGCGCCGAGTTCCCCCCCTACCGACGCGCGAGGCGCACGGATGAAGAGCTGACCGACGTCTGCGGCGGCGACGATCTCCCGACGGATTTCGGCGAGCGACCACCGGAATTCCTCGGAGAGATTGCTCGGCAGCTCTGCCTCGAGAAACGAAGCCAGCAGCTCTGCCCGTTCGGGATTGGTGTCGTAGCCGAGGAACACGCGTCGGACCTCGTCACGAATCCCGTCCACGGCAGCTCGAAGCGACCCCGACTCCGAGCGATCGGCCGCTTCGAGGTCGGGGACCGTGAGACCCGCGGCCGCGCCCGGCGCCTCGGCCTCATCCGCATCCGTCGCGAACAACGGCGCCAGCCGATCGGCCTCCATCCAGAGCTCGAGCCGCGACGGGGTCCGGGCGTCGTCGGCGCCGTCCCCTTCCGGCTCGATCACCAGGAGGACCTCGCCGGCCGCCACCTGCTGACCGCGCCGCACGGAGACGTCCTTGACGACGCCGGCGATCGGCGACTCGAAGGCCACTTCCATCTTCATCGCTTCGAGTAGCCCGAGCGGCTGCCCAATCCGCACCTCGTCGCCCGGTTTCACATCGATCGACACGACCATGGCAGGCGTGCTCGAATGGACTTCGCCGCCCGTCTGCCAGCCGAAACGGTGCGGTCGACCCTCGAGTTCGAGTCGCACGCCGGCCTCGCCGGGATCGAAGAGCAGCCGCAACGAGCGACCCCGGATCTCGAGCTGCGCGGACCGGGCTCCCTCCTCCCGCAGGCGAGCCGTCACGACGCGGCCTTCGAGGTGCACGCGATAGCGCCACGCCCCCACGGCATAGACCGCGAGGCGATAGGTCTCGCCCCGATGGACGAGATCGATGACCGAGCCCTCGGACGCGGGCACCCGTTCCGGCGCCAGCCTCGTGGTGTCTGCGTAGAAGTTCAGGCGCGCCGCCTGACGGCGCCGCTGGTAGGCGAGGATCGCGGCCGCCACGAGCGCGGAAGCCGCATCCTCGTCGGCCGCTCGTCGCGCCGCGTTCCAGCGGTCGTGCCAACCTGTGTCGACGCCGCCTGCGACGAACTCGGGCGTCTCGAGCACCTCGAGCAGGTAACCCTTGTTGGTCGCGCCACCCTCGATGACGAGATCGAAGTCGATCAGCGCGCAAGCCAGCCGCGCCCGCGCTTCTTCGCGCGTTGCGCCCGTGGCGATCACCTTGGCGATCAACGAGTCGAACGCCCCGGGGATGCGAGTCCCCTGGACGACGCCCGTGTCGACCCGCAGCCGCTGGCCGAGCGAGGGCTCGAAGATCGCGACGCGCCCCGGCGTCGGAATGAACCCCGCCTCCGGATCCTCGGCGCACAGTCGAGCCTCGATCGCGGCGCCATTCTGCTGCCACTCGAGGTCCGCGAGGCTCTCGCCGTTCGCAATCCGGATCTGCAGCTCCACGAGGTCGAGGCCCGTTCGCTCCTCGGTGATCCCGTGCTCCACCTGGAGTCGCGGGTTCACCTCGAGAAAGCAGTGGCGTTCGGGATCGACGAGAAACTCCACGGTCCCCACGCCGCAATAGCCGACCTGCTCCGCGAGGCGACGCGCATCGCCCTCGAGTGCGGCGAGGCGCTCGGCCGGGAGGCCGGGCGGAGGCGCCTCCTCGATCAGCTTCTGGTTCCGACGCTGCACCGAGCAGTCGCGGCACCCGAGCGTGTGGACGTTGCCGTGTGCGTCGGCCACGACCTGCACTTCGATGTGACGGCCGCGGTCGACGAGCGCTTCGAGAAACACGCGATCGTCCCCGAACGAAGACGCGGCCTCGGCCCGTGCGGACCGCAGCGCCTCACCGAGTTCGGCCGGACCCGCGACGCGACGGATCCCGCGCCCGCCCCCTCCGGCCGAGGCCTTCACCATCAGCGGAAAGCCGATCCGAGCCGCATGAGCTTCCGCGGCAGCCAGCTCCTCGACCGCCTCTCCGCTCCAGGCCGCGACCGCGACGCCGGCGGCCTCGGCCAGCCGCTTCGACGTGATCTTGTCGCCGAGCTCCACCATCGCCGCGGCCGACGGCCCGAGAAACCGGATCCCAGCGGTTTCGAGCCGCTCGACGAACGTCGCGTCCTCGGCGACGAAACCCCAGCCCGGCCAGACGGCGTCGGCTCCCGCGGCTCGCAGCGTGTCGAGCAGGCCGGCATGATCGAGATAGGCGGCGACCGGTGTCGCGGCCGTCGAGAGCGCGAACGCGTGATCGGCGTGGCGTACGAACGGCGCGTCGCGATCGACCTCGGTGTAGAGCGCAATGACTTCCAGCGCTTCGCCTTCGCGCGCCCGCCAGGCCTTGACGGTGCGAATGCAGCGAAGCGCCGCTTCGCCGCGATTCACGACCGCCAGCCGACGAATCGGTGTGCGCGCGGTCATGCGAGTTCCGCGTTCTGGGGAATCTCGCACGCGAAGGCCACCCACCGACCATGGTGGGAGAGCGACAGATCCGCATCGACCCGCACACCGTCCGACTCGAGCACCGGGATGCGCCCCTCCTGGGCGACCGCCAGGACCCGGGAGTCGGGCCAGCAGGACGAGAGCTGCGACAGCGCGAGCTCGCGGACGGCGAGGCCAGGCGCGGCAGCGTCGCGCGATGCGGCGTCCGTCATCTCCCGCGAGCCCGTGACGATCCGAGACCGGCGGGCCGAGGGTTGCGTGGCGACCACGTGCACGCCGTGGTGCACATCGTTCACATGCACCGGGAAGCGTGCCTGCCCGAAGTCGACCGTGCCGAGTGACGCGCTCTCGAACTCGACCGCGAACAGACTCGGCGAGAACACGCACGCAGCATCGAGCTTGCGCGCCACCTTGTAGGCGGCCTCCTTGGCCGCCCAGAAGACCCAGCGGAGGCGATCGGGCGCCGAGCTCGCAGCGAGCGCAGCCCGTTCGGCCGCGCAGAACACCCGCGCGTCGAAGCGCGGATGGCGCGCTCCCGGCCGCGCGTCCGCATCCCGCAGGTCGACGATGTCGTTACCGATCAAAGTGATCTCGTTCGAGGTCGGCGAGCTTGGCGACGATCTGGCGGGAGATCTCGAGCGAGGCGCGGAGCCCGCTTCGGTCCGACTTCGGCTCCACCATCGCAATCGCACCCCGAAAGCGATCGCCGCGGACGGGGAGCGCCGACCAGTTCTCCTGCTTTTCTCCGCGCAGATAGACACAGAGGACCCGGCACTCGGGGATCGCCTTCACGACCCGGCCCACGCCGTACGCCGACGACTCGGGATCGACGCGCCCGGTCCGGCTTCGCCCGCCCTCGGGAAAGACCAATCCCACCTCGCCCCGACGCAGCAGCCACGCGAAGCGATCGAGCGTCGCGGCCACTTCTTCGCGCGCTCCGCCTCTCCGAATCGGCACCGACTTCATCAGGTAGACACCAGCCCGACTCCAGAGCGTCGTCGCGAAGTTCGTGGTCTCGGGGAGGTTCCACGGCAGCGCGTCGTAGTGCCGCAGATAGAAGCCCGGCGAGCCCAGTGCCCACGCGACGAGGAACGAATCCACCAGGGTCAGGTGATTCGCACAGATCAGCAGCGGCGCACTGCTCTCCGACCGAAGCCGCCGATACGCTTCTCTCAACTCGGCGGCGTTCTCGACGCGCCAGCCAAAGCCCCAGCGCATGACCGCGACGGCCAGCGGCACCCAGAACGGAGACAGCCACCGGCCGATCCGGATCTGGCGGCGCAGCCGCGCCTCCTCGCCCCGGGCGAGCCCGGCGCCGAGGCCCGTCTCGTCCCCGGTGCTCGGCAAGAAGGCCCTTCAGCCCACTTTCTGGAGGATCAGCGTCACCGCGTCCCCGACGGCGTTCACTTTGTCGACGTCCTCGTCGGCGATCTCGATGTCGAACTCGTCCTCGAAAGCGAGCACTACGTCGACCAGGCGGGCCGAGTTCACCTTCAGATCTTCGAGGATGTTCGTCCCCATCGCGACCTGGTCGAGCGCTTCCTGGTTCTTCACGTAGGGCGTGAGGATCTTCACGACCTGCTGAAAGACTTCCTGCTCCGTCATATCGTCTCCTCGAGCCGATCTCCGACTCAGCCTTGCCACCTTCGGAAGATCACGGTGGCGTTCACGTCACCGAAACCGAATCCCGCCTTGATGACGGTGTCCAGTTCCGGAAGTTCTTGCAGTTCATGCGGGATCGAGCTCGCGAACGGCTCGATCTCGGGATGCACGTCTTCGCAGTTGATCGAGGGGTGCACGAAGCCGCGCTCGGTCATCAGCACCGAAGCGACGCACTCGAGGGCGCCGGCCGCGCCGAGGCCATGTCCGATCATCGACTTGGTCGAGGTGATCCACGGCAGCTCGCCCGGGCCACGACCGAGTGCACGCGACCACGAGCCGACCTCCTTCGGGTCGGCGCCAGTCGCGGTCAAATGCCCATTGATCGCCCCGACGTCTGCGCCGGTCAGACCCGCGTCCGTCAGGCAATCGGCGATGCAGCGCGCGACTCCGCTCGGGTTCGGTGCGGTCATGCTGCCGCCCCCGCGATGCCCGCCGCAGTTGACGGCCACCCCCGCGACCTCGGCGCGAATCGTCGCACCCCGTTCGAGCGCCGACGAGAGGCTCTCCAGCACGAGGACACCGGCACCGGAGCCCGGAATGAAACCGGCGGCGCTGGCACTCATCGGCCGCGAGGCCTTCTCGGGTTCGTCGTTGAAGGGCCGCGAGAGGACGCGCATCGAGTCGAAGCCGGCCCAGATGTAGTGACTGGCCGCCTCGGCTCCGCCGCACAGCATGCGCTTCGCGAGACCATCGCGGATGCGACGGCAGCCGTCGGCGACCGCCTCGGTCCCTGTGGAACATGCGCTCGAGTTCGTCGTCACCTGGTTCCCCAGGGCGAAGAGCCCAGAAACGCGCGCGGAGATCCCGCTCGCCATGACCTGCTCGACGGAGGTGCTGCCCAGTCGACGCACCTTCTTCGCGTTGACGAGCGGTACGACCTTCGCGGCGGTCGTGTCCATGCCGCCGATCCCGGTGCCGAGAATCGCGCCCGTATCCCAGTCGACCCGATCGTCGTCCGCGGCCGGACGCTCGAGCCCGGCGTCGAGCCACGCCTCGAGCGCAGCGACCGCCGTGTAGCGATGGCTCTGGTTCATCGCGAGCAGGACTTCTTCGTCGAAGCTGGATTCGGCGAGCGCGTCGACACCCTGCGGCACGCCTGCGACATGGCAGCCGAAACCGTGCTCGATCATCGCCTCGTTGCGCCGGAGCCCGGAGTGTCCCTTGCGCAGCGCCGTCTCGAACGCCTGCGTGCCGTTCGCATTCGGAGCGACGACGCCCATACCGGTGACGACCACACGCTCGGTCATCGGGCGATCCCCAGGCCGGAGAGCGTTCCCGAAAGGACGACCGTCCCGTCTTCGAGCTTCATCTCTCCCTCGATGCGGAGCTTCCGGCGCCGGAAGAACACCTTGCGCGCTTCGGTGAAGACGCGCTCTCCCGGTCGCACGACTCCCGAGAAGTCGACGTTCGCGTCCGTGAAGAACGGCACGATCTTGGCCGCCTCGTCTTCCGGGAAGTCGCGATGAAAGATGTACGCGCCCATTGCGACGACACTCGCCTGGGCGAGCGCCTCGACCAGGAGGACGCCCGGCGTCACCGGGTCGCCCGGAAAGTGGCCGCGATAGAAATCTGCATCTTCGCGCCAGCGATAGGACGCGAGGCAATGCTCTCCGTCGATCTCGCTGATCTCGTCGATGAACCGAAACGGCTCCTGCTGCGGGATTCGGTCCAGCACTTCCTTCGGGCTGAGAATCCGACCCACCGGGGCGCCTTCGCTGGTCACGCTAGCCACCGAACATCCCACCGTTGACGTGAATGACCGTGCCCTGCACGTAGCTCGCACCCGTCGCGAGCCAGGTCACCACTTCGGCGACCTCTTCGGGCGTCCCCATCCGGCCGAGCGGAACCTGACTCAGGATCGCCTCGCGGGCGCCCTCGGGCAGATCGGCCGTCATGTCGGTCTCGATGAACCCGGGCGCCACCGAGTTGACGTAGATCGGACGGCCGGCGAGTTCCTTGGCGAGGGAGCGCGTGAACGCTTCGAGCGCGGCCTTCGCCATCGTGTACGGGATCTGTCCCGGGTTGCCGGTATGGCCCACGACACTCGTGATGTTGATGATCCGACCGGCCTTCTGGCGCAACATGAAACGCCTCACGGCCAGCTTCGACAGATACCAGGTGCCGCGCGTGATCGCGCTGACCGCATCGTAGTCGTCGAGCTTCATCGCCGGGAGCAGCCCGTTCACGTTGTAGCCCGCGTTGTTCACGAGAACGTCGAGCCGGCCCGTCCGTTCCTTCAGCTCCGCGATCAGCGCGTCGATGTCCTCGGGCCGAGAGAGGTCCGCACGCAGCGCGAACGCATCCGGCAACTTCGCGACGAGCTCTTCGGCACCGGCCGCACTGCTGCGGTAGTGCACGGCGACCTGCATCCCCTCTGCGGCGAGCGCACGGCAGCACGCGGCACCGATTCCGGTGCCGCCGCCCGTGACGAGTGCGACGCGGGTCTCGCTCATCCGGCGATCTTCCCGCCGCGCGCGTTCTCGCTCAGGGCCGGGTAGTCCGGGTAGGCGATCCCCTTGAAGAGCCCCGCCTTGGCCGACTTCACCGTGTAGATCGGCTCGTCGTCGACGAGGACGGTCGCATCGGCGATCGCGATCGAGCTCTCGGCCTTTTCGAGCACCGAGTAGCGCCGCACGTCGAGCTCGTAGCGCACGGTGCGATTGTGGGGTCGGATCTGTCCGAAGAACTCGACCTCGCCGCAGCCGAGCGCGCGCCCGGAGCCGAGCCCACCCGACCAGGTGCAGAAGAAGCCGAGCAGCTGCCAGACTCCGTCGAGGCCGAGACAGCCGGGCTGCACCGGATCTTGCGTGAAGTGACACTGGAAGAACCAGTCGTCGCGCCGCACGTCGCGCTCGGCAACGACGCGTCCCTTGCGGCCCGCGCGCTCGATCTCGAGCACGCGATCGACCATCAGCATCGGCGGCACCGGGAGCTGGGAAGTCATGCCCTCGGGTGCGTCTTCGACTCGACCCCATGCAAACGAGAGGATCTCATCCTGATCGAAGTGATCCCGGGCCAGGAACTCGGAGTACTTCATGAGTCTTCCCCGAAGCGCAGGACGAAGCTTCCCCAGGTGAGACCGGCTCCGACGACCGCGACCAGCACGTCGTCGCCCGGGGCCCACTTCTCCCACTGCATCGAGAGCACGCTCGCGCAACTCGGGGAACCGGTGTTTCCGTACCACTCGACGTTCGAGTGGTGGCGCTCGGGAGGGATATTGGCCCGTTCACAGACGCTCTCGAGCACACGCATGTTCGCCTGGTGTCCGACGAAGTGACTCGGCCGGGTCGAGCCTTCGAGCTCCGCTTGGAGGCGCTGCACCTGTTCGAGCGTCTTCTTGATCGCGAACATCTGAACGGCTCGGCCTTCCTGCTCGAAATAGCCGAACCGCGGAATGATCACTTTCTTGCTGCCAGCCGGGTCGGAGCATAGATCCGTCGAGACGATCCGGGCGCGTCCGGGATGCCGGGGAGAAATCACGGCGGCCGCAGCTGCGTCACCGAAGAGGACGGCCGTCTCGCGATCCGAATAGTCCACGCAGCGGGTCATCGTGTCCGAGACGACGACGAGCACGTAGTCGGGAAGCGCCTCGGGCCGCATCATCGAAAGCACTTGCAGCTGCGCTGCGAAGCTCGTGCAAGCCGAGGCGACGTCGAAACAGGGTGCGGAGATTTCGAGGCGATCGGCGACGAGTGCAGATTCGGCTGGGGTGGCGAGGTCGGAGCCACACGTCCCCGCGATGACGAGTCCGACGTCCGAGCGGTCCAGCCCGGCTGCCGCGAGCGCTCGCAGCGCCGCGCGCTCGCCGAGATCGGTCGTGTCGTACTGTGCGGCTTCCGCCGCCGCACGGGGGTCCCGGTTCTTCGTCTCGCGCAGATAGTCGAGCGAGAGAGAAGTCCGTCGGGAGCGGATCCCGACGCGCTCGACGATCCAGGAGTCGGTCGTCCCGATGTCGAGCTCCTCGAGGAACCGATTGGTGATCTCCACCTCGGGGTGAAAATGACCAAGGCCATGGAGATGGAGCGTCAAGCCGTCGACCCCGAAACATGCTCGCCGCCATCGACGCGAATGATCTCGCCGTTCACCCAGGCCGCCTCGTCCCTCGAGAGCAGGTAGATGACGTTCGCGACGTCGCGCGGGGTCGTGAGCCGGCCGAACGGATTCCGACGGCGGGCGGTGGACTTGAGGAACGCGCTGCCGGGAATGGCCTGGAGTGCCGGGGTCTCCGTGACTCCGGCCTGGATCACGTTGCAGCGCACGCCATGCGGTGCGAGTTCCATCGCGATCGCCCGGGCGGTGGCTTCGAGAGCCACCTTCGCGGCCGAGACCGCCGCATAGCCCTTCCACGCCAGTGTGTTGCCCTCGCTCGTGAGCCCGAAGACCCGTGCGTCGGAAGCGAACCGGCCGCGCGCGAGGAGGTCCTGGGTCCAGTCGAGGAGACTCGTTCCCATGCAGTGGATCGTGCGCGCCACGTCTTCTGCATCCAGATAGCGGTCGGCGTAGGCGGCGGGCGTCGCGATCCCCTCGAGGTCGTCGGCTCCTTCGGCGAAGAGCCGGTCGGCGACTTCGGCGAGCTTTTCTTCGTCGATCCCGAGTTCCTGGGCGAGACGCGCGCGACCGCTCTCGTCGCTCGCACCCGCGCGCGGGAGCTCCGGCCCGATGAGCTTCAAGTTCCCGAAAGCGATCGAATGGAGCAGGACACGAACACTTCCGTCTCCGAGCCTCCCCTTCAGCTCTTCGAGGATCTGTTCGCGTTTCTCGGCGCGGAGCGCGTCGGCGTTGTGGGTGACGAGTTGGACGCCGAGGCCACGGATCTTCTCGAACTCCGGCTCGATGCGCGCCATCGCACCGCGCCGATCGCGGTGCACGATGCACACGTTCATGCCGTGCTCGGCGAGCTTGGTCGCGGTCGCGAGCCCGAAACCGCTCGAGCCACCCAGTACGAGTGCCCAACTTTCTGCCGGAAACTCCGTCGTCAAATCCGCAACTCCTCGCGAGACGCGCCCTACCGGAAGATCCTCTCAGGAGGATCGCACGGAAGCGACCCCGTCACGCGCCCGCACCCTTCCCGGGAAGGAATGGCCACGAGAATGACTGACAGTCACTTTCTGTCAATCGCACTCGCCGAACCCGACGTGAGACACCGCGGGTCCGAGAGACGTACCGCACGCGAGGTTAGCGTCCGGTGACGAGACACGAGGGCCCAAACCACACGGTTTGACAGAGCCTCGAGAGAACGCCCCGGGGGGCACCCGCTGCGGGCTTACACCGGTCTACATCCACGCGCCGTTGTTGGGATCGAGAGTCTGTCCGGTGAAGGCCAACCCGTCCGGCGAGCAGAGAAAGTCGATGAGACCCGCGATCTCGTCGGGATCACTGATCCGGTCGAGCGGCACCGCGGCCAACAAATCGCGACGCGCTGCCTCGTAGCCCGCTCCCGTCTCCTCGCCGAGCTCGCGCATGCGGTCTTCGGCCATGCTCGTCTCGACCCAGCCCGGACAGATCGCGTTCACGCGAATACGCGGGGCCAGTTCGGCGGCGAGTGAACGCACGAGCCCGAGCTGCCCGGCCTTCGCCGCGCTGTATGCCGAGATTCCCGGCACGCCGAAGCGCGCGACACAGGACGAGATGACCACGATGTGGAGCGCGTCGTCGCCGGGCGGCACGTGCCGCTCGAACGCGCGCACGGAGTAGTACGCCCCGTGCAGATTGGTGGCCACGATGTCGTCGAACCGGTCCTCACCCCCCAGATCGTTCGGTCCGCCGATCCCGGCGTTGGCCACCAACAGCTGCAACGGCCCCAGGCGCTCGCGGGCCGTGGCGAAGGCCGTTTCGAGCCCGGCGCGATCACGAACATCGGCCGTCAGACAGCACGTCTCGCCCGGCGCTTCGGCGGCGACCTTCTCGAGCCGCTCGGCGGTTCGCCCGAGCAGCGCCACCTTCGCGCCGCCTCGCGAGAGCCGGAGCGCGATCGCGCGGCCGATCCCGGTGCCGGCACCGGTCACGACGGCAACACGACCTTCTTGATGGCTCATCGGAAGACCTCCGGTGCGGAACGCGCGTGCGTCACGAGCGCGGCGCTCCGAGCTTCAGCTCGTCGAGCAGTTCAGGAAGCTGCGCGCGGGTGCCGACCCGCAAGACGGCGCCTTGGGGAAAGGCTTCGGAAAGCCGGCGGAAATAGCCCTTGTCGGTGCGACCCTCGACGATCACCACGAGCCCGCGGTCTTCTTCGGTCCGGATCAGGCGCCCCGACATCTGCTTCAGGTTGAGCAGCATCCTGCCCAGGGTATAGCGTGAGAAGGGCGCGATCCCGCGCTCACGCAAGAGCAGATCGCGGCGCCCGCGCAGTTCGGTCGGCA